>Ga0307372_10012370_pt1 | contig 11198 bp, 9 predicted proteins | sample OX1MG_FD_202533 | JGI IMG/M metagenome (GOLD analysis project Ga0307372, IMG submission 202533) | Soil microbial communities from Risofladan, Vaasa, Finland - OX-1 | ecosystem: Environmental > Terrestrial > Soil > Coastal area > Acid sulfate soil | place: Finland: Risofladan, Vaasa | collected...
TGCAAGGTGCCAAAGTAATCGATCGCCTGGGCGAACATCTTCTCGACTTCGTCTTCCTTGCGGACGTCCGCCTTTAACGCAATCGCGCGCTGCCCGAGACCTTCGATCTGGTGCGCGATCTCCTCGGCCGCTTCGGGGTTGGCGACATAGTTGATGGCGACGTCAGCACCGGAGCGCGCGAGGCCGAGTGCGACGGCACGCCCGATGCCGGAATTGGCCCCCGTTACCAGCGCAGGCTGGCCCTTGAGCACCCTGGTATAAGAAGTGTGCGGCAGCCGCGAGTCGTCGGGTGACGCCGGTGCTGCGGGGTCTTTGGGGTCTTTGGGGCCTTTGGGGTCTTTAGATTCTTTGGCCATCGAGTCACTCACGGTGAACCTTCACGTCCAGTCCGACCCCCACGTCCGGCCCGAGTTCAATCAAAATGCCTTGGTAGCGAGACGATGCGAGTACGAGTAGGCTGGGTGCGTACCTATCAGTTTGCGAGGAAGTCACCCATGGCCACTGAGCGGGGCCTCACGGCGGGCGTTATCGGTGCGCTCGCAATCGGACTCGGCGCTGTGGCACTTGCCCGTCGACTCGCCCCGCTGAACAAGCGCCAGCGATCACGGCAGATTGCAGCGCGCGCCACCCGGCCGCCGACCGTCAAGGCGGCGCATCGCTTGAACCGCGCAGCGGGCCTGATCGCAACCTCCACGTTGCTGGATAGCGGCATAGAGCACTATCGCGGCGCGTTTCATAACAAGGCGATGTACACGCCGCTTGTGGTCTCGGCGCTGACACTCGCGGTCAGCGTGCACGGGACCGGCGATCAACGTCCCGCCGTGCATAAAGTCCGCGATATGAGTTATCTGGCGGCGGCGCTGACGGGGATCGTCGGTACGGTCTTTCACGTTTACAACATCGGCAAGCGGCCAGGCGGCTTTTCCTGGCAGAATCTCTTTTACGGTTCTCCGCTGGGGGCGCCCGCGGCCGTCGCGCTCGCGGGGTTGCTGGGTTATTACTCAGAGCGTTTGCGCGAGAATGAGCCCGGTGAGCCAGCCCGGGTTTTCGGTTTGCGCGCCGGCCGCGCGCTGGCGGCGCTTTCCAGCCTCGGCATGCTCGCGACTAGCGGCGAAGCGGGATTGCTGCACTTTCGCGGCGCCTTTCATGATCCGTTCATGTACCTGCCTGTGACGGTGCCTCCGGTGGCGGCAGTGCTCCTGGCCGAAACCGCGGCTGGGCATCCGAAACCGCCGCGCAGTCTCACCCGTTGGTGGTTGCGCCTGACCGCGGTGGTGGGCTTCGCCGGCGCGGGCTTTCACATCTATGGCGTGCATCGAAACATGGGCGGCTGGCGCAACTGGCGTCAGAACGTGCTGAACGGACCGCCGATACCGGCGCCGCCCAGCTTCACCGGCCTCGCGCTCGCCGGCCTCGCGGCGCTTGATCTTCTGGAGGAGCACGACGATGCCTGATCGCTATCCCGGTTACGACGTGCTCGCCAAGCGCGACACGCCGTCGTGGAACGAGCCGACCCGCCGCGTGATCGCCGCACGTCTGGCCACACCGAACGCGCCGCGTTTTTTCAATGCGGACGAATGGCAAACCCTGATCGCGATCTGTGATCGCATCATGCCGCAGCCGAAGACCCGCGCCCCGGTCCCGATCACGGCGTTGGTTGATCGCAAGATGGCCAACGATGAGGGCGACGGCTATCGCCAGACCCGCATGCCGAAGATGCAGGAAGCTTGGCAGCGCGGACTCGCCGCGCTCGACGCCGCGGCGAGCGCCAAACACGGCAAACGCTTTCACGCGCTCGCCGCCGCGGAACAGGACGAGCTGCTGAAGGCGATGCAGGCCGGCAAGCTGGACGGTTCCGAATGGGGTGGCATGCCGGCGGGTACGTTCTTCTCCGAACGCGTCGCGCACGACATTCTCGCCGCCTACTATTCACACCCGACCTCTTGGAACGAAATCGGTTTCGGCGGCCCGGCCAGTCCGCGCGGTTATGTGCGGATGAACTTCAACCGGCGCGACCCTTGGGAAGCGGTGGAAGCCAAACCAGGCGAAGAAGCTAAAACGCGTGAGGCCAACGAACGTGTCAGATGATGCGCTGCACACGCCGCGCGGCAAGGACGGCCGCGCACCCGATCCCATGCGGGTCGGCGGCTGGGTGCCGATGCGGCAATTCGCCGAGAACGAGGAAGTCGATTTCGTCATCGTCGGCACTGGCGCCGGCGGCGCTCCGCTGGCGGCCAAGCTCGCCGAGGCCGGCTTCTCGGTCATCGGTTTCGATGCCGGCGCATGGTGGCGGCCGCTGGAGGAATTCGCTTCCGACGAAACCCACCAAAGCAAACTCTACTGGACTGACGAGCGTCTGTGCGACGGTGACAATCCGCTCATACTCGGAGCCAACAACTGCGGCAAGGCGATCGGCGGCTCGACCGTGCATTTCGCGATGGTGTCGCTGCGTATGCGTCCCGAGCGGTTCAAATCGCGCAGCCTGCTCGGCTATGGCGCCGACTGGCCGCTCGATTGGCGCGAGATGTGGAACTACTACACCGAGGTCGAACAGGCGCTGAAAATCGCCGGTCCGCTGACTTACCCGTGGGGACCGCCGCGGCCGCGTTATCCGTACCGCGCGCACGAAATCAACGCCGCCGGCTGGGTGCTGGCGAAAAGCTGCGAGGCGATGGGTATTTCCTGGTCGGAAACCCCGCTCGCTACCGTGTCCGCTCCGCGCGGGGCTTCACCGCCTTGCGTCTATCGCGGCTTCTGCGTCACCGGCTGCTCGACCAACGCCAAGCAGAGTGCGCTGATCACCTGGATTCCACGCGCCGTGAAGGCGGGCGCCGAGATCCGCGATCTCGCGATGGTCGGGCGCATCGAAACCAACGATGCCGGACGTGCAACCGGCGTCCATTATTACCGCGAAGGCCAATGGCGCTTCCAGCGCGCCCGCAATGTCGTGGTTGCGGGCTACGCGATCGAGACGCCGCGGCTACTGCTCAATTCGGCCAATGCGCAGTACCCCGACGGGCTCGCGAACAGCTCGGGCCTGGTCGGCAAGTATTTGATGGCACAAACCAATCAGGGCGTCTTCGGCGTGATGGACGACGAGATCCGCTGGTACAAGGGGCCGCCTTCCCTGACTGTCACCGAACACTGGAATTATGCCGACACCGGCAAGGATTTCTTCGGCGGTTACGCCTACATGGCCCAAGGTCCGCTGCCGCGAGCCTGGGCCACCACGCAGGCCGGTCGCGGCTTGTGGGGCGAGGCGCTGCGACGCGAAATGGAAAAATACAATCATCAGGCCGGGCTCAAAATCGTCGGTGAAGTGCTGCCGCAGGAGTGCAACCGGGTGACCATCGCCGAGGAAAAGGATCAATACGGTCTGCCGATCGCGCGCGTGACGTACTCGCTTTGCGACAACGACAAGGCGCTGGTGAAACACGCGGTCGATTTCATGTCCGAGAGCCTCGCGGCCATCAATGCCCGCGATATCTGGGCCGAGTCCGACGACACCTGCCATCTGGGCGGCACCGCGCGCATGGGCGACGACCCGCGCAGCAGCGTCGTCAACGCCGACTGCCGCTCGTGGGACATTCCCAACCTGTGGGTCTGCGACGGTTCAGTATTTCCGGTCGTCGGCGGCGTTAATCCGTCGCTGACCATCCAAGCCATCGCCTGCCGCACCGCGGATCGAATTCAGGCGCTCGCTGCGCGCGGCGAGCTTTCGAAAAAGCAGTAGTTTTCCGAACAAACCCCGAATCATGCCTTCCTCGTCGCGTCACCGAACGCTGGGGCAACGGCCAGTTCAGGTTCCGGACTCGAAAACTCCGAACGCATAACCGATGCTGTGTCTGTAAACCTCGTCTGGGCGAAGCACGACGCTTGGGAAGTCCCGCTGGTTGGGCGCGTTGGGAAAGCCCTGCGGCTCGAACGAAAACGCCGCGGACTGGCGATAAATACCGCCCCGGCCGGCAATGGTCCCGTCAAGATTGTTGCCGGTGTAGAACTGAAGGCCGGACTGCGTGGTGAGAATGTCCAGACTGCGACCGCTAACGGGGTCTGTGGCCCGCGCCGCAAAACGCGGCGCTTCGTTTTCGGCGGGGTCGAGAATAAAGTAATGATCGTAACCTTTGGCGTAAAGCAATTGTGGATCCGGCTGGCGGATGCGCGCGGCGGCGGTCATCGGTCGGCGAAAATCAAACGGGGTGGCGGTGACGTCACAACGTTCGCCGGTCGGAATCTGCTTCGCGTCAGTGGGCAGAAAGGCGTTCGCGGCAATGGTGAACTCATGATCAAGCACGGAGCCGGCATCCACACCGCGGAGATTGAAATAGGGGTGCGCGCTTAGGCTTACGACGGTCGGCTTGCTGGTGCGCGCCTCTAACTCGAGCCACAAAGTCGCGCCTTCGAGGCGATACGTCGCACGTATTTCGAGTTCGCCCGGATAACCCTGATCGCCGTCGGCACTGACATGCGTCAACACAAGCTCAGAGACGTGGGCTGCAGCTACTTCCCACAATACTTTGCCGAAAACGCCGCCGCCTTGCAGGGTATGATCGCCTTCGTTTTTTACTAAATCGTAGCGTCTCCCATCCAGGGAAAAACGTCCGCCGGCGATGCGGTTCGAGGTGCGGCCCAGCAGCGCGCCGAACGGTTTTCCGGCCATGACGTAATCCTCGACAGTGTCGAAACCCAGTGCCACCGGTATCCGCGCGCCATCACGATCGGGTGCTTCGAGTGACGCCATGCGTCCGCCGTAATCGGTAATCCGGACGCACAGGTGCTCGTTTTCAAGCGTGTACAAGCTCGCCGCGCGGCCGTCAGGTGTGCGACCGAAAGATTCGCCATTTAAATTCGGTTTGTTCATGTTTGTCGCATCGAAAGGCTAATGACAGAATTGAGTTCGCGCCCCTAGGAAAGTCCGACCAATTCACCCGGACGTGGCCGGTTTTGTTGTTCGCGCAGCGCCTGCGCTCACAACGGGCGAAAACCGCGTTGCCACCGCTGGCTCTATGTCAGTCTTTTCAAGGATGCGTCGGCAGGGCCATCCTTGCCGCGAGGCTGGCCATGATCCAGATCGTGCCGGTGACCATGATGAACAGCACCAGTGCGGAAAACAGGATCAATTGCAGATCCTCGCGCTTGCGCCGGAACCCGATGTGCAGGAAGAACCGGAAGTGGACGATCATCTGGACCAATGCGAAGGCGCCGATCGTGATGAACAGTGCACTGCGTGCCATGACGCTCCAGTGCACCAGCGCGAACGGGACCAAGGTCAGCACCAGCGCGAGGCCGATGCCCCAGACGTACGAGCGGAACTCGCGGCTTTCCTGCCGCTTGAGCGTTGCCGGATCGATGCCGTCGTATGCAGGTGCGTTCATGTCAGTCCCGCTAGGTGGGTCATCGTGAGAAATGCCGTCGTGTACAGGTTCGTTCCTGTCAGCCCCGCCAGATGGGGCAGCGCCAGATGGATCGGCGTAAGAATCGCGCCGCCCGCAACGCCCCAAAATTGCCAGAACGACTACCAACGCCACGGTCAGACTGGTCTCCAAGAAGTCCGCATGTCGCTGTTTGCGTCGCTCCTGCTTGTGCGCTCCGCGCTCTTCAGCCTCATCCCGATCACCCCGAGCGCGTCTGCTCATGTCAGCCCCGCGAGATAGACCACCGTGAAAATCGCGATCCAGACGATGTCGAGGAAATGCCAGAACAATGCCAGCCGCATGATGCCGAGTTTGGTTCTGGTATCGAGGCCGTAGCGTGCGATCTGCCCGATCAGGCAGATGAGCCAGATACCTCCCCCTGTGACGTGCAGGCCGTGCAGCGGCACCAGATCAAAGAAGGCAGACAGAAAGCCGCTGCGCTCAGGCGAGCCACCCTTGGCGAACATGGTCAGGAAATCGTGCACCTCGAAACTCAGAAAGGCTGCGCCCAATACCAGCGTCGCCAGCAGCCACCCGATCAATCGCGGCGTACTGTGTTTGTACTTCATCGCCAGTGAAGCCATACCGAAGGTGAAACTGCTGGCCAGCAGCAGCATCGTTTCGATAAACACGCTCTTGACGTCGTACAGGTCCTTGGGCCCAGGGCCACCAGCGGTGGCATGCACGGAGGTCACGTACGTAGCGAATACCATCCCGAACAGGATTGCGTCGCTCATCAGGAACACCCAGAAACCGAACATCGTGGTCTGGACGGCGGCATCGTCCTTGCCGTGACCAGCGCCCAGATTCAGACCGGGATACTTGAAGGATTCTTCGCTCATGGCGACGCCCCGTTGGCCTCATGCTGGGCCAGCCCCGTGTTGGCCGGCTCGGTTTCCACGGCGCGCGTCACAGCGGTGGTATGGGCCACGACATCAAGCCAGTGCTGGTGTTCTTTCCTTACCTCGTCCGCGCGGATGATGCGGGTGGTGTCGCGCGCGAAGCCTCGAATGATCATACTCGCGACGGCGGCGACGAAAGACAGGATCACCATCCACCAGATATGCCAGACCAAACCGAAGGCGAGAACGAAGCCGATCGCCGCGACCGCGGGGCCCATGGCGCAGTTTTTCGGCAGTTCGATCTCCGTGTAGGTCTCGGGGCGCTGATAGGCCGTGCCCTCCTCTTTCCCCGTGGTGAATGCATCGCGGCCCTTGACCCCCGGGATCACGGCGAAGTTGTATTCGGGCGCCGGTGCGGCGTTCGCCCATTCCAGGCTGCGCCCGTCCCACGGATCCCCAGCAAACACGCGATTCTCGTCACGATCCCTGATCGACACCCAAAGCTGCCACAGCAGCGCCAATAGCGCGACGACCAGCACCATGGCGCCGACGAAGGCCACGATTTCCAGCGGCACGTAGGCGGGCTGCGCATAGGCCACGCTGCGCCGTGGTAGACCCATGATGCCGAGCGCGTACAGCGGGAAGAACGCTAGCATGAAGCCGATGATCCAGCACACCGCCGAAACCATGCCCCAGCGTTCGTTGAGCCGGAAGCCGAACGCCTTGGGAAACCAGAAGTGGTAGCCGGCGATCAGGCCGAACAGTACGCCGGGAATGATGACGTTGTGGAAATGGGCCACCAGGAACACGGTGTTGTGCACCTGGTAATCGATGCTCGGGTTGGCCAGCAGGATGCCGGTCATGCCGCCCAATACGAACATCAGGATAAAGCCGATCGAATACACCATGGGCACGGTAAAGCGCACCCGGCCGCGGAACATCGTCAGCATCCAGTCGTAGATCTTCACGCCGGTCGGTATGCCGATCAGCATCGAGGCGATACCGAATACGGCGTTGATGTTGGCGCTCTGACCCATGGTGAAATAGTGATGCAGCCACACCGTGAACGACAGGATGGCGATGGCCATGGTCGCCATCACCAGTGATCGATAGCCGTACAGCACCTTGCCCGAGTATGTTGAGATGACTTCCGAATAGATTCCGAAGGACGGCATGATGAGGATGTAGACTTCCGGATGCCCGAACAGCCAGAACAAATTGGCGAAATTCATCATGTTGCCGCCAAGCGCGTTGGTGAAGAAGTGGAAACCGAGGTAGCGGTCCAGCGCCAGTTGCGCCATGGCCACGGTCAGCGGCGGCATCGCGAAGATCATCATGATCGACGTGACCAGCGCGGTCCACGTGAACAGCGGCATGTACATCAGCTTCATGCCGGGGCACCGTTCCTTGTAGACGGTGACGGCGAAATTGATGCCGGTTAACGTCGAGCTCAGTCCGGACAAACTCAGCGCCCAGATCCAGTAGTCCGGTCCGACGCCGGGGCTGAACGTGGCTTCCGTGAAGGGTGGGTAGCCAAACCAGCCGCCAGTCGAGAACTTGCCGATGACCAGCGAAACCATCACTAACGCGGCGCCGGCCGCGGTCAGCCCCAGGCTAATGGAATTGAGCACGGGAAAGGACACGTCACGTGCGCCGATCTGTTGCGGCATCACGTAGTTGATGATGCCAATAAGAAACGGCATCGCCACGAAGAAGATCATGATCGTGCCGTGGGTGCTGAACAGTTGCGCAAAATGGTCGGGCGAAAGAAAACCGCCGTGCAGACCGTCTGCCTGTTGCAGCCGCATCAGCCACGCCTCAATCAATGCCCGCGCCATCATCACGAACGCGATCACGATGTACATGATGCCGATCTTCTTGTGATCGACGCTGGTCACCCAGTTCGACCACAGCGGTCGCCACAAGCGATATTTGGTCAGCAGCGCGACGAGCAGGAGCGCCCCGATCACGACGAGACTGGCGGCGAAAGTCGCGATACTGCCGTTGATCAGATTGGCTTCGGTCGGATGCTGCAGCATCTTCCAGAACGGCAGCGAGGACCACTGCAGCCGTCCCAACAGGTATTGAAAAATGTCGTCGGCGCTCATGGCAGTTTCTTCGTGATCCGCGTGACGGATTTTCTGCCGGCTTTAGCCGAAGTGTTTGTGTTGACCTGCGGGCTCGCGGCCAACGCGACCGGAGTTCCATCCATGGTCGCCTTGATCACCGCGGGATACAGCGACTTGCTCACGCCGGTGAAATACACGTTGCCGTCCATCGACTTGGCCGCCGGCAGGGCGGCGATCAAATCACTGCGCGTCGCGCGCCGCGCGATGATCTGCAAGGTTTGCGCATCAAGCGGAATGCCGTGCGCGCGCACTTTGTTCACCCAGGCCTTGAACTCCGCGGGCGTCATCGCGACTGCGATGAATTTCTGTTGGTGAAAGCCGTCGCCGTTGTACATGGTGTTCTCACCCAGCGAGCGGCCGGGCTTGCTCGCTTCCAGATTGAGCTGCGTGTCCATGCCGCCCATTGCATAAATCTGGCTGCCCAGCGCCGGAATGAAAAACGACTGCATCACCGTGGCGGAAGTCAGGCGCATCGACACCGGGCGCCCCACCGGCATCGCCAGCGTGCCGATGCTGGCGATGCCCTGGTCGGGATAGATGAACAACCATTTCCAGTCGTAGCCGATCACCTGCACGCGCAGAGCGGGCTGGTTTGAGGCCAGCGGCTTGTAGGGATCCAGCAGGTGCGAGTCGCGCCACACGAAAAAGGCCAGAATCGCCACGATCATGATCGGCCCGCCCCAGGCCATGAGCTCCAATATTCGTGAAAACGACCACTTTGGCATATAGCGCGATTTCTTGGCGCCATACCGGTAACGCCAGGCCCAAAACGGCGTCAGCACAAAGATCGGCGCCGCCACCAGCACCGCCATGATTCCCAGCACCCAGTAAAAGTGCCAACGCTGGGCATCGGCCACCGGGCCTTGCGGGTCGAGAAAACTCATGTGGGCGCCGCCACCGTGGCAAGCGGTGAGCATCAGCGCGACGGCGCCAAGGACGACCCAGCGGACGATGGCCGTGTCGTGCGCGATCCGCGCGTTCGCCGTGAAAGAGCATTTACGCTTCTGATCGCGCGTCAGACCGTCGGCGCGGCGCTGCATTTGGGCCGCGGGGATAATCGAACCGAAAATGGCCGACAAGCCAAGCATCTCAGGGGAACCTCAGTCAATCCAGGCTATCCTTTACGCATCAACGCTGCAGTTGAAGCTGACATTGGCGTATTAGGAATTACGTGACGATACTGAACTACCTAGACCACTAGCGCACTTGCCTATCGTTCTCAAGGCATCGCAGGCAACGAGGGTATCATACGTCATGTCGATGCACACGTCTCAGCAACAGAAATATTAGAGAATCTCTGATTTATTCGCGTGCCGTCGCGCAACATGGCGCGGGTGATGTTGTCCAGCCAAGAACTCACGCCGAACTCCTGCAACTGTTTGGCGGGGTTGTTTATCGATCTGCTCCGTGTTTCACGTATTGCGTCCGCCCCACCGTCACACTGCCTCGTAGGCCACAGCAATATTTCGTCCATTTTGTTTAGCTTTGTACAGGGCCTGATCGGCAAGCTCTATTAACTGCTGATATTTGTGCATATTGGGGTTTGCCTCGGCCACACCCAAGCTAATGGTGCAGCGCACTCGGTAGGGTTGTACCGATAAGAACTGCACCGCCAGCCGCATCCGCTCGGCGAAAAGCATGGCGTCCTCCAATTTGGTATCAGGCAATACCACTGCAAACTCTTCACCACCGTAACGGCCGACAATATCTGAAATACGCGTGTACTCAGTGAACAGCTTGGAGATCTCCCGGATCACCTCATCACCAGCCATGTGGCCGTACTCATCGTTGATCTGCTTGAAGTGATCAATATCGATCATGATCATTGAGAAAGGCGCACCGCTGCGTTTATGTCGCTCATACTCGCGGAACACCGACTCCTCCCAGAAGTGGCGGTTATTGAGCCCAGAAAGACCGTCTGTGTGACTAATCCGTTCCAGCTCTTCACGCTGGCGTGCGAGCCGTCGCGACAGCGAGAAATTAATTCTGCTAATCGACAGGGGGTAGGCCACCATGATTGGCGCGGTTGCAATCAAGATCAGCAGATTGGGCTCCAACTGTAAGGTGTAATCCGGCACGATAAACTTTGCACAGCCCCAAGCTAGCAGTATGCTTATTAGAGAAGCCGCCAGACCCTTCACAAACAGTCGCCAGCCGCCCACGGTCATGTTATCCATCGAGGCCATGGTCATCAGCACCAGCGACGGCAGCAGGTTGAAGGACAACAGTGGCACCCAGATGCCGGCAAATACCGAGTCGGCTATAAAGTTGCGATATTCGGCCAGGTTGGGCTTGGCACTGCGCGACGCAATGAGATAAGCCAGGTGCGGCCACAGAACGCCATTAAAAATGGCAAAGGCCCAGTAGAGCCACGGCGCCTGCTGCTGGTACAACACCACAGCAACCGCCGGCAGCGCCAAGGCCATGCCGAACACCCGCGGCGGGTAAATACGCCGTACGAAGTTAAGCCCTGTGCCGGTATCGTGTGACATCAATACGCTTCGCTTCCACGTTCTTGATAAGCAGCCCGAGGATCAAACCTCTAACCCTTCATGGCCCCGGTCATCACCTAGGAATTACGGTGACGATACTGAACCACCTAAACCACTAGCGCACTTGCCTATCGTTCTCAAGGCATCGCGGGCAATGAGACTATTTTACGGACTCTGTAACTATAGGGCACCTCTAAAAATTCATTGAAATTGCGCCCAAGCAAGCAACTCGCCAGCGGATGAACGGTCGAAGGTCGAATCACAACAGGCCGCAGACGCAGACCATGAAACGACACCGGCAACCTGGTTTTTTTGATGTCG
>Ga0307372_10012371_pt1 | contig 11198 bp, 15 predicted proteins | sample OX1MG_FD_202533 | JGI IMG/M metagenome (GOLD analysis project Ga0307372, IMG submission 202533) | Soil microbial communities from Risofladan, Vaasa, Finland - OX-1 | ecosystem: Environmental > Terrestrial > Soil > Coastal area > Acid sulfate soil | place: Finland: Risofladan, Vaasa | collected...
CCGGCCTTGCAAAAGGTGTTTCTACAGTCAAAGCCTGGGCGTCTTTTTTCCCGGTTTTCGTTTCAGCGCCTGCCCCAGGCTTCCAGTGCGCGTCCCTTGGCAAGGGCCCTGCCTCGCATGACAGGGAAGACTCGCGGAAGTTCCTCTCAATTTCTCTAGCTTGCCAAAGTCTCAGCGAAATTCGTGAGTTCCTCCGTCCGTTTAAAAACGAGGATAGGCGTGCCTCCGCTCGCTTCAGCAGCGGCTTGTTTGATCGCAGCTTTCCATTCAGGGGGGGCATTCTCCCCCTCAAAGATAATCACAAGCTGAAAAGCCTCGTGTTGAAGGTGCAAAAGCAACTCAAAATAGTCCGAGCACGTCTGGACTCTGCACATGGGCAGGCGCAACCGGTCTCTGCAGACGGCGAAGTCTCCACTATTTTCCGACATCAACAGTAGCCTTAGCATCGGAGAAGGTTTGCTCCCCCCACTTCCGGTTTCTCTAAGTTTGTTGGCCGAGGTCATCGCATTCCACCTCCATACATACTTGTTACCTTATGGGATCGGCAGACGGTCGAAAAAGTTGTACCCGGACAACAACATTTTATTTTTCCCAACACTTTGCATCGGAAATCCGGATTTGAGCGCGTTTGACAGTCGGGGAAAGCTACCCGTGAGGCAGAACACTAGAATGCGCTGTCCGGTGTCGCCGCTTGGGACTCCAGGGCTTCCTGCACAAACCACCACGATTCCCTCTCGTGCTGAACATGCACCCATTCCTCCCTTTCCGCCAGAAACCATCTCGCACATGGAAAAGACCTTCCAGCCCCAAAGGAATTATCCCAATCCATCCATTGAACTCAGATAGGGATTGAGAGCCCAGCACTCCATAAATAATGACAGCAGGTAACTGATTACATTCACTGGCCCCTGCCTGTCTGTTCAATATTGAACAGGAGGCACGAAAAAACTCCACGCCAAAAAAACCGGATGAAGGGCGAATCCTAGTGATCGCCAAAGCCGCTCCCAGAAAGTGAATATTTCAGCCCTTGATTCGCAATCACCCGCAAGGTTGCGCCCGGCAGATTACGAGTCTGGTACTGTGCCTGTGGCAAGAGCAATGCCTACAAGCGGTTATTCTCTCTGGGGTCCTGTTGCAGATCAAAGAGCACGGGTGGTTGCCGGTCAGCGGCCGGGCGATAAGGGGCGTCGCCGATTCGAGACGTGCCGGCTGCCGCAGGATAACCGTCAATGAGCTTGTAGCGTCCGTTGAAGGAGAGCCGCCATGGACCCAAACCCGATAAAACCCAGTCGCGATGGTGCCGTGTTCGACCCTCCAGCAACGGGCGAAACGTTCGGCTGTCCATATCCTGAGGCCGCGCCACTCCTCCGTAATCCAAGAACGTGGCGGCCAAGTCCATGGTGCTCACTGGTGCATCGCTAACCACGTTTCGCTGCACGCCGGGTCCCGCAACGATCAGCGGCACACCCGCCGACGGTTGATAAGGAAGCCTCTTAGACCAAAGGCCATGGTCGCCCAGCATCTCGCCGTGGTCGCTGCTGTACACCACTAAAGTGTTTTCCAGTTCGCCCCGCTTCCTGAGCTCCTGGAGGTAAATACCCACCCATCGGTCAATGTTTTCGACCATCGCTGAATAATTTCTTCGGATGCCATTATTGGCTTCTTGGGAATACCCATCAGATCCGTTGGGTGGAGGGAAATTGACGCCTCGCCACCACTCCCACATTCTCCGCGTGACATCCCACGGATCATGCGGGCCGGCAAAGTTGATCATCAGACACCATGGCCGGTCTTTCGGGAAGCGTCGCATGAGCTTCAGACCGTTGCGGGCAATCCAGTTGTCACAATAGGCGTCATCGGGAAGCGGCGAAGGCCACGATGCCGCATGTTTTGCATAAGCGCGTTTGCGCATGTCCGCCACGTACGTCGCGGCCAAACCCCGTTTGTGAAGATAGGCCATGTAGGGGTCCGTCGGGGTTACCGCGCCGGCCCTAACGGCATCCCATTTCCCAAGATTGTTGATGCCGTCGGAAAAGCCCCATTGCTTGAGGAACCTCCTCCCGTCGACTCCCGTGTTGAGATCGGGCTTGTTCAGGTCCAGCTTTCCACAACTGGCCACCCAATAGCCACTTGCACGCAGCAGAGAGTAAAACGTGGTTTGATCAAGCGGATAGTTAGCCGCATTGCTTGGAACTCCGCAGCGCGCGTACTCTTTGCCGGAGGCCAGGCACGCCCGTGCCGGGGCGCATAGCGGAGAGGGAGTAAGTGCATGCGTAAAGCGCACGCCCCTTTGGGCCGTTTGATCAAGGTTGGGAGTTCGGACCGGAAGTCCAGGAGTTGTTCCGAGCCAGTCAAAACGGTGCTGGTCGGGAAAAAAGAGCAGGATGTTGGGCCGTCGGCGGGCCAATGTGGAGGGCTCCTGCGCCCTCAGGCTGGGGAATCTGCCAGCCGCTGCCCCTGCAACGCCAAGCGTGGTTAAGAACTTTCTTCGATTGTAGCTGCTCACGAGTGTTTCGTTTCTGCCTCCTTTCGAATAAGGTTGGCTCCATGGCCGGATTCCGAAACCGGCTTAAGACTTCGTACCCGGACGAACCTTAGCTTTGATCAAAAAAGGGCAAAAATCCAGTCATACTCTCCCGTCAGACGCAGCGAAAGCTATACTCAACTTTTGGGATTGGCAAAAGCTCCTGGCAATGTTCTCTTCACCAAGCGCACCCGCCAGTCTCTTCACACACGGATAGCAGGTCTCAATTCATGCCGGGTATTTGGGACGGCCGACGGCAGTCCACTCCCATTAACATCTCTCGACCTTCAGCATGTCCAATTGCGGAAGCCTCTTAAACTGTCCGGTGATTTTGTGTTAAACTCACTTCGATACACTTACGGAACGGAACTCGGCAAAACCCAACCCGGTAGGTTTTCGAAAACGGGTTGGATTGACATCCGAACGTTGCATTGAGTCAAACGGACGTTCACCGCGCTGCGAAAAAGCGCGTCGGAAATCCAGTCCGTAAGTTATTGATGGGCCGTTAGCTCAATTGGCAGAGCAACTGACTCTTAATCAGTAGGTTGGGGGTTCGATTCCCTCACGGCTCACCACTTCTTAAGCCAATATTTATGCGGGTTTTATCGCACTTCAGCATTCCGCTCGCAAAAACTGTTATCGCTCCCGTGTCCGACAGGTGTCCGACAGAGAACAAGATGCGGCCCTATGTAGCCTTTCCACGCCTTTCTTTGGTAGACGCTTGTGGCGGGCCTTCTTCCGTGCCTCCCACGACCACCATTGCCATGTACAGCGGGCGGAACACCGGGCCTTGGACTTGTTTTTGGTGTGATCGACAAACCATTTATGACAGATCGGGCAGGTTTTGAGCCGGGTTAGATCGACGGCGCGATAAAGAACTTCCCACAGAAGCCAAAGAATCCTGTCCACGTCCCTGCTCATTCCCGCAACGACGGAAAAAGGTATGTGCGTAGCGTTGACTGCGATGATGCCGTTTGCGCGCCCGAGTCCCTCGATTCTCAGGATGCAGGGATTCGTTTCGAGGAACTTGTTGAGCACATACAGCGGCGAACCTGGAGCCGGGGTACAGGGAGTGGGGCCGATGATCGGGGCCGCTAATTTCACCCATTCCTGTTTCGCTGGCGGTGTAGTGACTAGCCTTTCGATTAGTTCAGCTAGCCAATGCTCAGGAGAATCGGGCGGCACATCGTTCAAGACGGACGCCAGAACCTCCAGCTTGAACAGGTCATCGTTCCGGTAGTAAAACGCCCACGCCACGCCAGCGAGGCCCGGTTCTTCCCCTACAATTCTTTGCACAAGTTTTTTCATTTTCGCATTCGGTTTTCTTCGCTGCATATGCGGCCTTTCCGTGTCCTACAAGGTAAAGTGATTTTACTTTAGTATGCCTTCGAGGGAAAATCAATACAGTTTTTTACGTGTTACAGAAAGGAGTGACATGGCAACGACAATGGTTGAAAAAGAACCGAAGAGCGACCGCCCGATCTTCCCCCTCTACATGACCCGGCACGAGCTTGCCGAAGGACTAAAAAAAACCGTTCGCTCGGTAGACCGCCTGATTTTGATTGGGGAAGGGCCGCCTTACGTTCAAATTGGAAACACAAAGCTCTTCCGGCGCGAGGCTGTGGCTCAATGGCTCAGATCACGCGAGACACCGGCCCGCCCAAAAACGAAGCGGCGGGGTGGGCGCTAATGACGAGCGCAAGCCCGGATCTTGACGGCATCCTCAAACGCGCTGGCTTGACGGACGCGCAGCTTCGCGGAGCGGGTGTCAACGTCTCCGGCGATCCCCCGGCCACTCCTGCCTCACTCTCGCACCTCGGCCAAGCGGCGCAGAGGTACGCGGACAGGGGTTGGAAGGTGTTCCCCTTGCATGGCATCAGGGAAGGCCATTGCACTTGCGGGAAGGCGGATTGCAATAGTCCGGGAAAGCACCCGCGCACAAAGCACAGCTTCAAAGACGCGAGCAAACACGAAAAGAAAATCCGCGAATGGTGGATGCGCTGGCCCGATGCAAACATCGGTTACGCAGTGACCGGGCATGTTGTGTTTGACGCCGATGGCGAGGAAGGTTTGCGGGCATTGGCGGAGCTTGAAGCGCAATACGGCACGCTGCCCGAAACGCTCATGGCGAAAACTGGACGCGGCGAGCACCGTTACTTTCAAGCGGACGGGTTGCGAATCAGGCCAAGCGCGGGCAAGATTGGAGAACATTTCGACATCCGCGCCGGGGGGAGCTACACGATTCTCCCGCCTTCAGTTCACGCGAGCAAAAAGGCGTATGCATGGGCGAACCATGTCAAGCCCGTGCCATTGCCGGCGAAGTGGATTCCATTACTGGCCGAGCCGGAGCGCAAACCATCGGGTGAATCGAGCACGGCGGCCAAGATACCTCCGGGGCAGCGGCACGCTCACCTGCTTAAACTCGCGGGGTCACTGCGCACGAAGGATGTTTCAGAGCAGGCCGTTTTAGCCGCTTGCCTTGCGGAAAATTCAGCGCGCTGCGAGCCACCAAAGCCGCCGAATGAAGTCCGGGCGCTGGCGCATGATGTTTGCACGCGCTACCCGGCAGGGACTCCCGCGAAGTCCGGAGCGCAACCGTCCGGCGAAACAATTTCGCTTGCAAAGATGCGGACCTTTTCGGACATCGCCCCAGAGCCTTTACTTTGGCTATGGCCGGGGCGCATTCCTCTTGGAAAGTTAACCTTGATTGCCGGTGATCCGGGGCTTGGAAAGTCTTTGCTTACGGTTGACATCGCGGCCCGCGTTTCGACCGGCGCGAGCTATCCCGATGGTGCGAAGCCTGAGCAAGGGCCGGTGATAGTCCTGTCGGCGGAAGATGACGCGGCGGACACCATTCGCCCGCGCCTGGACGCGGCGGGCGCAGATATTTCGCGCGTCCACCAACTTGACGCTGTGCGAAATGTAACGGCGGATGGTAAGAGCGCGGAAACCGAATTTAATTTGGAGCGCGATGTTGCTGCGCTTGAAGATGCGCTTCGCCAAACCGGAGCACGGCTCGTCATCATTGACCCCATTTCTGCTTACCTTGGCGGGACGGACTCGCACGCGAATGCGGACGTTCGAGGGTTGCTCAAGCCCCTTGCGAAGCTGGCGTCCAAATATAAGGCGGCGGTTATCGCGGTCACTCACTTACGGAAAAGCGCGGGAGCGGCAATTTACCGGACGATGGGGAGCCTAGCGTTTGCGGCGGCTGGCCGGGCAGTTTGGGGAGTGGTAGCAGACCCGGATGATAGAGCGCGGCGTCTTTTCGCTTCAATCAAACAAAATCTTGGGCCGGACGGCGGCGGACTCGCCTACCGAATCGAAACCCTAGACGACGTTGCCCGCATCGCGTGGGAGCCGGGCGCGGTTTCGATTGATGCCAACATTTTGATGGGCGGTTTTGAAACACGCGAAGATCATTCCGAACGGCGCGAGGCAGCCGATTGGCTGCGAGACTTCCTGGGGAACGGGCCGCAACCCGTGCCGGAAATTCAGAGGCAGTCCCGGCAGGCTGGCTTGTCATGGATAACGATTCGCCGGGCTGCGGATTCTCTCGGGATCGTTAAGCGCAAAAGCGGCTTCGGGGCGGGGTGGCAATGGTCACTTGCCGAAGCTGCTCACACCGAAGATGCTCACCCTATACATACAGAAGTGAGCACCTTCGAGGGCGTGACTGAAAACAAAAAAGATAGCGCCAACCATTCGCCCGAAGATGCTCACTCCCCTATGCATGAACATCTTCGCAAACTGAGCACCTTCGAGGATGGCCAGCTATGAGGACCACAACCAGCCCGATTGACCGTCTGCATGAGCTTGGCGGGGAGCTGTTTCTTTCGGGCGACGTGATCCGTTACAGGATTCCCGCCACGGAGGAAGCCGCCAGTTAGTGCAAGAGATTCGGGCGAACCGTGACGCTATCCGGGAAATGCTGCGTGAACAAGAGAGCAAAGCGCCGTCCATTGAGGAAGTCAAGGCCGCATTGCCCCCTGGAGTCCGGCTCATCGCCTACACCCCGAAGGCCACCCCGTTCCCGGTTGCGCCGGTGTCGATTGTGACTAATGCCGGAAAATTCTTTAACGCTTACCTGAGAGATTTGCGCTGGCGGCTTGAACACCCTGACGGTTACGCGGCCCCGCCGCTGGCGGACATCTTGAGCAAGTTGGGTGACGCGGGGCTTGAACTGACGTTTGACGGACCTGGAGCACGGGTTTGAGGCCCTATGAGCGAACAACTCCCGCTGAATTTTGATTGCCCGGATGAACCGGAAGCGAAACCGAACCCGGATTCTGAGCGCCCGTCAGGAAAGCCGAATGAGTTTTTCAATGGGCGAATCTGGGTGAGTGATGACGACTTGCCTTTTTGAGCAAGCGCGGACTTCTGAAACGGTAGTGGAATAAAATTTAGGAAAGGACACAACAATTGAGTGACGAGACCCAAGTGAAACAGGAGCTTTTTCGGGTGCGCGATGTAGTGGACGGCTATCTGAAGCAGGACGATGTGAGAGACATTGAACGGCTACGCCTCGCCTTTAACCGTCTGGATGAAACAATCGAATTGCGCCGGGAGCGCGAACCCGCGCCTTCGGGCAAAACCGATGGTTCAACATCACAACTGAAAGGAGACACGGACCATGAGCGAAACATCTAAAACCATGCCGACATCTAAGGCGGACGGGAAAAAGGCAATCGAAGTCAACGACGGGCAACTCGCTTACGCATCCGGAGCAGCCGAGGGCCGCGTAGAAATCGAAGTTCCCGGCCTGGCCGGAAGCCCTAACGCGGTCGAGCGGCTTCACGTGGCCGACTTCGGGCCGTTTGTAGTTGGGAAGCTTGAAGCCAGTATGAACCGGCAGGGTTATTTGCGGAGTGGCCCGCAGCAAAGGCCGAGTGCCGTATTTCGGCACTACACGGGCACCGTCAAAGGATATGGGCTGATGGACGGTGGCGCTATCGCCCGCATGGAGGAACTGGCCAGGGAGTTTGAAGAGGAACCCGATCAGCGCGAGTATTTCGAGCAGGTTCTTCGGCCCTACTTGCTCTCTTTAACACCGAAAAAGAGGTGATACCCATGAAGCGCAAAAACCCGAACCGCAGAGAGACCCGCCTCGTTGAAACCGAGATTTTTCACTTGCGGAAAAAAGCCGACTTGTCCCTGCAAGCTGGGGATGTGGCGGAATTTGACCGCCTTCAATCCGCGATCAGCCATTTGCAGGCAGTCCATGGCATTGTAAAAGGACAAGGGGAGGATGAGCATCATGGCAGAACAGCTTGAGCAGGATACGGAAACCAACGATAGCGCCGCAGAACTGGCGGGGTATGTCGGGCAGGCCATCACCGAAGCCCGTGACCTTTTGATCACGGAACGAGATGAGCAGATCACAGCCGCCAACGCGCCATTGGACGCGGAGAGAGTCAATCTGCAAGAGGAATATCGCGCCATCACCGAGGCCGCCGCGAACCTCCGCGAGTTATTGCCCGCCCTCGCAAGGAAAGCGCAAGCCGAGCATGACCGTCTGTTGCTGGCGGGGGACCGCGAGGGGGCAGCCGCAAAGCTGGCGGAACAAGAAGAGGCAAAACACGCGCCGGAAGGGATGCTCGCACGGCAGCAGGAAATTGCCGAGCACTTGGCGGAGATTGAGGAAAAAAAGAAAGCCATCGCGCGCCGCGTCTTCCAGCAATGGCACGGCAACCTGCAACAACTAATCCGGGCGACTGAGCACGGGCTCTTTATCGAATTATTGGAAACTTCGCTCAATGAGTTCTACCGCTTCCAAGGGCAGCACAACTTAGGCGCGACGACTGAAAAGCCGGAGTCCCGCCTCGTTAAAAATTACCTGTTGAGAATTTGACTGCGCCGGTGCGTTCGCCGGAGTGGGTGGCCGGGCAGCGCTGGTATAAAGGACGAACGTGAGACTTTGCCCATTGGCGCATGTTGTGATTCCCTGCCAGCCTGAGCGACCGTTGTGCGGCTGGTGCGCCACGACAGCGGTTAAGCCGGAGATCCCAGCACCGGCAGAGCAGCGACACCACCCTCCGGTTCACGAAAGAGTGTGTTCTGATTGCCGTAAGCCTTTTGTGCCGACCTCGAACCGCCAGATAAGGTGTTCGCCTTGCGGCGGGGCGCACGATCGAGTGAAGAATCGAAAGTATCAGGCCGAGCATAGACGCCGGAAAGCAGGAACCCTATGAAAGCCAGAAGCGCGTTGTCGGAGGAAGAGAAAACGCGAGCCACAACCTTGCACGCCAGCGGCAAGAGCGTCTATGCCACGGCGCGAGCCTTGGACCGTTCGCCCCATACCGTCAAGAAATTCCTGCGTAAGCCCGAGATCGTCAAGCAGGTCGGAATCCAGAGGGAAAAATTGGCCTGGATGTTTGACAACGTTGCCGAGCGCACCTTGCGGGGCGTGACGCCTGAAGATGTCGAAAAGGCCAGCCTCCAACAAAAAATGGTTAGCGCCGGGATTTGCGTCGATAAAGCCGCATTGCTGCGAGGAGAGTTGCCATCGGTCAACGTCGAAGTCTTACTCCAGATCGCCTCGGCCATCCGCATCGAGGAACACCGCGATGATCCGCCCGCCTTGCCCGAAGCCCAGCCGTAAGTGTTTTGAAAACGCCTTTGTCTGCAACTTGTTTGGGTGGCACGGTACCAGAAAAGCGCCCCCCGGCTTCTTGGGGGGCAAGCCTTGTCCCAGAAAAAGAATTCCTTACCCTGCTCCATGCGCCGGGATACTTCAGGACTTGGCAGCGTGCAACCTTGCGCCGCAGTCACGCCAATGCCTTGCAGCAAGGGCACTGCGTGACCAAGGTTCAATCCCTGGCGGGCAGTTAATACGATTCCACGTCCAAACGATTACAGGCCGTCCGTGACGCAGGATGCACCGATAGCGGCAGTCGGACAGGGGACGGACACGGCGCAAACTGTCACCCCTTCTAAGAATCTGCGTGAATGTGAGAAAGGCCGCATGAATAGCGGCTTTGGAACGCGGTGAGTTCGCCGGGAGCCAACCTTAAACCCAGAGACAAGTAATCAGTGCTGGCGTGTCCGCAAGCCGCCCGCATCTTTTTTTTACGTTTGCACTCGTTGTAAGCGTTTCTTCTTTTCGCTTGTCTACAGCCAAAACCCTTACGCTTTATTGCACCATGCGGGAGGTTGGCAGGATTGCCGGGAACAAGTTGGCTGCTTGCCGCTGTGGGCTATCGGCAAGGTGCGCGTAGCGCTGTGTTGTCGAGGCTTGAGTGTGGCCCAGGAGCTTGCCCACAACCGTCAGGGATACACCGCTGGAAACCAAGTGCGATGCGAAGCTGTGCCGTAGATCATGGATGCGGACCCCTTCGAGCTTTGCCCGCTTCGAGACATACGCCCAGGGATACTTTACGTCCTTCAGATGTTCGCCCGTCCTGCCCGGGAATAGATACTCGCCTGTGTGTTCCATGTGTTCGAGCAGAGACAATGCCTGCTCATTCAAAGCGACATGCTCAGTCTTTTTTTCCTTGGTTTTGTGGGCTGGTTTTGTCCACACACCACGGGCAAAGTCGAAGTCGGCCCACTTCGCGGTGAGAGCTTCACCCTTGCGGCATCCCGTAACCATGATTAAGCGCAAGGCGTCCATTGCCCGCCGCGCTTCAGATTGTAACCAATCCCGTTGCTTGTCCGAGACGCCGGGGGCATTCCCGCATTGGCGCGGATAGGCTTCCAAGGCGTCCGCCAGCCGTTGCAGTTCCTCTTCCGACAACCATCTGTCCCGTTTTTCTTCATGGTACTTTCGCACGCCGTCGGCAGGGTTCTTCTCCATTGTCCATTCGTCGCCGCTCTCTTCCGACATGGCCCATGTAAACATGTGGTGCAGCAAAGCTAAGGCTCGGTTGGCACGGTACGGGGTGGCTTTCAGGGAAGCGTGCAGATCGGCAATGTCACGGCGGGTAAGCTGGCCCAGGGGCACCTTGCCGAGACGCGACAGGATGACGCCATTCAAAAGACTCTTGTCATCGTAAACAGTGCCGGGGCGTTTGTTCGGCTCTGCGTACTTCTGAAGATAGGCGTCCGACAACTGCTTGACGGTGCGAACGCGGGCTTCCGCTTCGCGGGCTTCCTGTTTCCGCTGTTCCAGCACGGCGAACGGGTCCACGCCATCCCGTATCTGCTGGCGCAACTCGATAGCTTTATCGCGGGCCGTTTCCGCCGTGTACTCGCCCAGAGACCCGATGGTATAGCGGCGCTCGCGTCCGTGAATCACGTAGTTGAGCACGAAACTCTTTGCGCCCTTCTCGGTGACGCGCAAGCCGAACCCGGCAAGCCCAGAATCGTAGTAAATCCGGTTGCCCTTGACCGGCGCTTTAACGCGAGTGGCGAACGTCTGAGTCATGCGAATTTGGCGAATTTTCATCGTTGCACCTCAAACCCTAAAGAATCCTATGTCCGACCCATGTCCGAAGAATACGTCTCTTACTGTCTCACATTGTCTTTGGGTTGTCAATAATTACTTAGATTTTATGCGGGTGTGAGAAAGGGGCTTTGTTTTGTGTCCGAACTGTGTCCGACAAAACAGGGTAACAATGAGACTATTAATCAGTAGGTTGGGGGTTCGATTCCCTCACGTGCTTTTGTCAATCTGATCTGGCCCACTTTGATCATTTCATTTGGCCCACTCTAAGTTGCTGATTTCACTTTCTCT
>Ga0307372_10012372_pt1 | contig 11198 bp, 13 predicted proteins | sample OX1MG_FD_202533 | JGI IMG/M metagenome (GOLD analysis project Ga0307372, IMG submission 202533) | Soil microbial communities from Risofladan, Vaasa, Finland - OX-1 | ecosystem: Environmental > Terrestrial > Soil > Coastal area > Acid sulfate soil | place: Finland: Risofladan, Vaasa | collected...
ACACTCACGTGGTAGGGAACGTCGTTCCCTACGGTAGGGAACCAAGTGCACCACGGGTAGGGAACCAAGTAGCCCCACAAGAAACAGTAGAACAAAAAACAGATTTTAATCATTCGAGAATTCGAAAGACATCGTCACCAAAAAAAACGATTCAAGAAACGTCTCCGGCTTCGACAACCGCTCCCACATCAACCGTACCGAGCACGCCACCACCAGACCCTGCCGCAATGGAGTCCGCTGGCTCTATCCTCAAGCGTCGCACGCCACCGCGGCCGACCTACGACGACGATCGCGACCGCATCCTCGCCTATCTCCAAGACATCAGTCGCCTGCTCAACGACCAGGCTCCGCTGCAGAGCTCGGTTACCCGCGCCTATCACCTCTACCAGCAATCCGGCAAACCGATCGAGGTCTTCTGTGAGCTCCTCTACCAGGCGCGCGCCATCACCCAGGAGCGCAGCGCTTCGATTCGGAACCAGGGAGCTACCGCGAGCCGGGGTGGCTCCCGCAAAGGCAAGGTCGGCTATTTCTTCGCGGTGCTCGAAGATCTCCTCGGCCTCAAACCCCCCGACGACCACACGACATATCCCAAAGGTTCGGCTTAGAGTTGGTTCGGAGAGTACTAGAAAAAGCTATGGGGTATGTCGCTTCACGCATCCAATCACATCCGACTGTTATCATCCCCATTGAAACGCCGTGCCAGCATCGTCGCTACGGGCCGAGAATGCCCCCAGACGCGTCGTTTCCTCCTCATAAGCCATTCTGATACTTCCGGCCTCCAAACACCCCCGCGCCGGGCATTCTCGCCGCCCTGAGACGGATCACCGGTGGTGCTTGCCCACCCAGTGTGATCGTGGAACGTGCGCCCTCATCCTCCCGGCCGAACCGCTTGGTCCCGAGCCGATCCCAGCGGAAGATCGCCCGACTTGCCGACTTGACACCGCTGTCGGCCGTTGCTACAATAGTCCTACCTATGCATATAAGTACTACCTATCAAGAGGTGAGCGACATGACCGAGCGTCTCAGCATCATCACCCGCAAAGGCCAGGTCACCATCCCGGCCGACATTCGCCGCGCCTTGCACCTCAAAGAGGGTGATACCGTGGCCTGGCATCAGGAGGGGGACGAGGTGCGGTTGACGGCGACCCGTTTTACCCTGGAATCGGCCTTCGGCTCGATCGAGCCGCGCCAGCGGCCAGAAGATTTTGAGGCGCTCGAGCAGGCGGCCAAGGCGGCAAAAGCGCAGGCGACGATGGACGACCTCCACCCGGACCACGACGCAGCCATTCCCCTATGAAATGGCTCGATACCAACATCATCGTGCGTTATCTGACCGGCGACGATCCGGCCAAAGCCCAGGCCTGCCTGGCGCTCTTCCAGCGGGTGCAGCAGGGCGATGAGGAGTTGGCCAGCACCGAAACGATCATCGCCGAAGTCACCTACGTGCTGACCTCGCACTATGGTCTTGCCCATGGCGAGATCGCGGCCCGCTTGCGGCCGTTGCTGGCCTTGCCTGGGTTGAAACTGACGCACAAGCGCGTGGTGCAGCAGGCGATGGAGCGCTACGCCGACTCGCCACGACTCGATTTCGAAGATGCCTTGAGTGTGGAGCACATGGCGCGGCTCGGGATCCAGGAAATCGTCAGCTACGATCGGGACTTCGATCGCGTCCCCGAGATCACCCGTCAGGAACCCTGAGCCAGTTGATCCCCATTCCGTCGACGTGGGTTTCGCTGCGTCATTTCGACAAGAACACGACCGGTGAACACGGTTGGTGATCGATCACCAGCGGTGCTCAACGGGTCATCAGGGGAGTGGAGCGGGATCAGGATATCGCTCTGGAGCCGATATCCTGAGGGAGACAAGGGGGGAGAAGGGCAGACTGCGTCTGCGGAAAGCCCGGGCTGGCCAGGCGGGGAGGGGAGTCTGGGCACCGGGTTCCCCTGAGCGTCCGGCGGTCCGCTCTGCCCAGACTCCCCTCCCCTTCACCTTCGATCCGCTGAAAGCCATCACCACGGGTTACCACCCGGGCGATGGCCTGAGCACGAAATGTGCTCAGCAGCGGATCGAAGGTGAAGACCCTCCCCACTCCGCTGACGCTACGCGGGGCGGGGGCCAGCCCGGGGAATGGTCGGTGCCGGCCTCCCCCTTGACCCCCGGCCGACACCGACGGGGAAGGGAATTACTCACCCCACCAGGCTTGATGGAGCACCTGATCAACGAGCGCCTCTTCGACTTGGAGCTGGGGATCGTAGACGAGCTCGACGATCCAGGCCACCAGCACGAGTGCCAGCAGGCTGACGAACCAGAGGAGGAGCAGGAGTGGAGGCCGGCCGCCCGTCAGAACGACCGGCACGGTCACGAGGAGCGCCACTCCCAGGGCAATCCAGAGCGGCTTGTTGTCTGGATGCGCCGCCAGTTGCCGAATGACTAGATCCACCGATTTGACCACCAGCCAGACCCCAATCACCAGCACGACGAGGGCAATGATGAGGGTGAACCCCACCAGACTCTCCGCCAGCAGCTCGTCAGACCGTCGGTTCATTCCCCGCTCCTCAGATCGTCGTCGGGCTCGCGGTGGCGCCGCGTCGCTGGCGAAGGATCAATCCCAGGGCCAGGAACCCGAGCAGCGCGCCGAGCACCACCAACCGGGTTTGATTCAGCCAGGGGTGTGTCGGCGGCGCCGGTGTCGTTGGTTGCGGGTGATTCAGCAACGTTCCTAGCGCAAGACGCGTCACCTGACTCGCGTCCACGGCGTTCGTTGGGAAGCTGAAGACCTGTTTGTCGAGATATTGTTGACATTGGCCACGGTGCGCATCGCAGATCGGTGGAGAGATGGTGCGGCCAGCCACGACCAGCGGGTCGATCCCCGCCTCCTGGATCGAGACGAGCCAATCGCGCACCGCCGGCGCGAGCTCGGCACCGGGAGCCGCCGTGCGTCCGTTGAGCTGGAGCAGATCGAGCCCGAGGTTATCGAATTGGACCTTCTCGCCGTCCGTATTGGCGGGATTGTAGGTCAATCGTCCGAACTGAAAGGTCTGAGACCGACTGTCGAAGCTGGAGATCGGATTGCCGAGGTAGGTCTGGTAGCGCAAATAGACGTCTTTGAGATCCGCGTCGGCGTAGTTGCAGATGTCCCAACCATTGACCAGAAGACAACCCGCCTGGGGGACGTCGTGTCCCTGATCCGACGGAAGCTGAGGGCCGCCGGTGGCGGTCCCCTGATCGGTCAATCCCAGGGCGAGCAATCCAATACTCGCGAGCAGCACGAGAAACGGAACGATTCGCGAACGACGCATGGTCAGTCTCCAATCTCATTCGTGATCGGCAGGGTCGACAGGCTGTGATCGTCGGCCGGGCGATGGCCGTTGCTGGTCGCTGGCGTGGTGGTCGAGCGACGCAGCATCGGTTCGGCGTTCAGGATTCCCTGAATCACGCTCGGCAGTTCCGGAAGTGGGTAGAAGAGGGACGCTTGCACCCAGTAGGGGCTCTGGTAGCGGGGGTCCGGCACGCCGTTGCCAGCGGCAAAGACCACCGTGATGTTGGGATGGCTGCGCGTCAGTTCATCCTTGAGCGCCGCCGCCAGGGCTGTCCAACGTTTGTCGGCGAGCTTGAGCGGCACCGTGAGTGCGAGGATGGCCAGCTTGCGCGCGTCGATGGACTCCTCGATCGACTGGGTCAACGGATCGTTCAGGGTGTCCTGTGCGGCCTGCCGGCAGGCGATCAGGACGTTTTCCAGACTGGCGAACCCCCGCTGGGGCAACCCAAAGGAGCGGCGCAGGGTTTTCCAGCCGCGGACTTCTCGTCCGACCACGATGTTGTGCGACGAGACGGCCACGCCGGTGAAGGCGCTATAGCGGCCGAGGGCGTGCACGATGTCGGCGAAGCCGCGCTGGCGAGGGAAATGGATCTGCGCCGCCAGGATGCTGGCGAGGGCCAGGGCGAGACACTGATCTTGATGGGCCAAACCAAAGCGACGCGCCAACGGTGAACGAGCGTCGGGGAGGATGGTCGTCTCGACCAGGTTTTCATCCCGGAAGCGGACAAAGAGCGCCGGATCCGAGCGGATGGCCTCCCGCAGATTGGCTTCCTCGGGCACGGTACTGACGGTGGTGATGAAGTGCCGTGGGTGCCGATCCTTAATGTCGTGCAGGCTCTCTTCGGCGATGGGGGTATGTCCCGACGAATAGCTCTGAAACCAGAAGGACTCGCCATCGGCCAGGTCGGACTGGTGATGCAGGGCGAGAAAGCGATCGACGAGCGCGTGCGCCGAGCTCTCCCAGTTGGGACGGTTGGACTCGGCGATGGCGCGATCACCGACGAACCCGGCGGCGTTCTTGATCTCCGTCGTGGGCGGCGAGATATCGATAATTCCATCCTGGCCGTTGCTGAAGGGGTGGAAAGTCGCCCGGTTATATTCAGCGACCCCGACGGCCAGGATCCGTTCCGTGATCCCCAGCGCGCGACAGGCCTGGATGAAGGGGGGAATCATCCCCATCGGATAGGAGCCGAGGCCCCAGACGGTCGTGGTGCGTTTATTTTGTGTTGGCATCGTCAGCCTCCTGCTGCGAGTGATGTGCGTATGGTTTCTTCCGCTGCTGCATTCAAACGACGAGACGAAGCGCCTCGTGCGACACGATGGTCGACTCGGGCTCGGCTTGGACGCATCGGCGAGAACCACACGTCGTCGGAACGTCCAATTGACGAGGGCAGGCGGTCGATTCAGGCTGGCGAAGCCGTGGTGGGGGATTTACACTCGGCAGTGGTGTGTGGCTGTGCGTTTCCCCGTATGAGCCGCCCTGGATGCCGCCCTGACTTGTCCTCGGGGCGGCGTTCCTTCGTCAGTGTTGGTTCATATTTCTCTTTTCAGCCGTGACACCTCCCTTCTTCTGGCGTGAATCGCCGAGCTGCCCAAACGACATCGGTGGTTAGTCATCTGCAGACTGCTCAATCTGATCGAGCAGAGTACGAATCTCGTTCACGACCCAGCTCTTCGAACGTCGAGCCGTCGGCCGACGGCTCGTAAGTAATTGCGGATAGAGCAGCTCAATGGCCGTCGTAAAGCGCGCGAAGTTACGGGTGAACACCCGGACCGGGTCGACGACGTCCGTGAGGTCAAGATCCATTTCGACGTGCACGATCCGATCGATTAGGCTGAGGTGAACGAACTTGATCGACGTCTCGAGTAGTCGAGCTCTACACCGAACTTCTTGTCCGTCTGGAACCAAAAAGATGGTCGACTCAACCCAGATGTATCGTTCCGCCTCGTGGCAATGCACACCGATCAAAGTCATGCCGCGTCCCTCGATGGGCACGGACACGGTGAACGTGTCCGTGCGGTCGTTATAGAGGTACGGTAGGCGTAAACGGCCAAGCGCTTCTCGCACCAGTGTGTCAAGCGACCGTTGCATAGATCACCTCCTGACGTGACGCTCCGATCAGCGGGTGCGTCACGCGCTGAGTTATTCGACCGGCCACGCGCTCAGAGTTCTCAAGCGTCAAACGAGGCTATTTCGTATGTTCGTGAACCCCGAACATCCTCATTATTCGGCAGTCCCTAATGCTTGTCAAGTGTTCGCGAACACTGTACACTAGCGAGTGCAGACTCACGATCAGGATGGATTGACTTTCGGAGCGGATCATCACAATGGAGCAGCCAACACCCGATTTAGGGATCCCGATAGGAGGAGTCGTGCGGCGATGGCGAGCCGTCTATCACTGGTCACTCACGGAATACGCCGAGCGAGCCGGATTACGAAAGGGCTATGTGTCTGAAGTTGAGCATGGCAAGATCGCGCGTCCGTCCGATGCCCGGCTGGCAAAGCTCGCCGCCCCCTTCGGTCTTACCGCATGGGATCTCATTCGCCGCCGCATGCCTGCGGAGGAAGACACCGACCGCCATTCAGGCACCCCGGACGCTCCTATAGAGGATCAAGGGGCCAACCACATGCACCCGTCACCTATCCCAGGATCCGCCTCAGGTCGGCGTCCATTTCGTTTTGGCGCTGGCTTTCCGATGCCGCCACTCTGCTCACCCGACGATCTCAATGACGTAGTCGACGAAGCCCTGAAGCGAATTGGTGAACTCGAGCACGCGAGCACCGAACTCCGAGCGCTGCTCGAAGATCTTCGGGGCATCAATACAACGGAACATCGCTAATGCCTCGCGGTTTTTGCTTCCCTAGTCCCGCACCGACGAACGATACTGAAGCATTTCGGCGCTTCCACTTGTCACTGCTCCAGGCACCGAAAACGCCCTGGCCTCATCTCGTTGATCCGGAGTTTCCAAACTACGCCTGGACGCAACCCTACACGCGGACCTGGTACGTTCCCACGGCGCTTCCCGATCAGTTTTTCAACCATCTTCTGCAACGTACTCTTCCACTCCCCTATTGGGTGATGGTTCACCATGAGATGTTTCACCTTCTCGTTGACTATAGTCCAGCCAAGGTATGGGCGCGATCGGTTGGAGGAGGGATCATCTCTTGGTTAGCGGATTTATTCGAGCAGACCGAGGAGAGTTGGTCTCCAGAATCTGAACGTCTTTGGAGCTCGGCATCAAACCTGAACCTTTGGCTTGACCACATTGGTGAGCGCATCCTTCTTGCAGAAGAGCTCTTAGCAACAGCGTTCAGTTTTGTCGCTGTTGAACGCAACCTCGACGACCTCCCCCATACAATCCGAAAGAAACGGGAGCTATCGCGGCTCGAGTCCGATTGGGTAGCGCGTCAAGCAGCATTGATGGGGAAGGTCTTTACCGACTTCTACTACGGCGATTCTCATCCCGGCTCTGGTGGCTTTCGCCACTTCGCGCGCCAACTCTTCTTCCAACTTCCCGAGCATATATGGAAGGCGCGGGGACGCGTCACGATTTTTCTCGAACCTGCACGATCCCTTAGGGCAAGTGGTTTAGAAATGCCCGATTCTCGTACCCGCTGCGACCAATTACTCTCCCACCTCGCAACGGGCGGAGGAATCGCAACAGCCTTGGACTGGATCGAGGAGGAGATCCGTCACGAGGACTACAACGCCGATTATGCAAACAACGAGATTCTCGAAGGATACCGCTATAGTGATATCTTCGATGAAGAGGCCGCCGTTGGGTTCGGTTTTGAATTTCGAACGGTGATGAAACGTCTCGCACGGACTTACCAACACATTTTCACATCTGCGGGAGCCCGATCTACCACGGAACCGGCGATGACCTATCTCTGGCCGGTCGAGCGCCACGACCAGTGGTTTCTCTATCCCTTCACAACCGGCTCCTTTGACGAAACCTATTTAGGGAGTCTTTTCCTCGAGGCCTTCCGGCAGCAACTCGCGTCCGGTACTGGCTTCCGCTGTCCGCTCCTTGGCCTTTCCTCGGGTGAACACTGCCTTTGCAGTACCGAGCCACTCGTCAAACAACGCTTACAGCGACTGGTCCGCTGGGCCAAAGAGGGACATTTTGGAGAGGGGGATTGGTCGGAGTTTCCTGCCCCGTGCGGGCCAGGTTATATCTAAAAGACAAAGCCGTGGCGCTTCCGGTGAGGTCCGGATCCCACGTAACGTACCCGCCCGTCCTCGTCATAGGCAAAGAGTGTCGGCGACACAAAGAGATACCGGTGGGTCCGACCTCCTTGATCGAAGATAATCCATTCTCCACTGAGCGACGTGTCAACGTCCGGAATACGCTGGCAGACGGATTGACCCTCCTCGATGGAGGCTTCCTGAAGAGTTTGATCGTGTGATGGTAGCTCAGGCTGACCTGGCAGCCCAGGGACTTCTCCTTTCATCGGCATAAAGAAACGGGGCCAGCAGCTAGCCCCAAGAAATAGCTGCTGAATTGTGCGCTTAGTATACTCTCGTATTGACTTTCTGTCAACTTTTGTCTAGGATGGTTCCATGTCTCCCGCTGCCCACCTCACCCTCACCCAACGGGATCTCGCGATCCTCCTGATGGCTCATGCCTATCAAGGTGTAACTGTCGAACTGGTCCGCCGGCGTCATTTCGCTTCCAACGGCGCTCGCTCAGCCTGTTATACCCGCATCAAGAAGCTGATTTCCGCCGACTATCTCACGAGTCTGCGCCTCGGATCCACTTCCGGCGTCGGTTCCGGCAAGGCCTTTCTCACCCTGGGCGCTCACGGTCGATCCGTCGTGGCGGACGTGCTCGGACTCTCGGTGTCGGAGCTCGGACGGTCCAGTCGGATGCACGCTCCGGCACTCATCGACCACCATCTCGCCACCGCTGACTTCCACCTGAGTCTCGAACTGGCGACGGAACACTCGTCGACCTTCCGGCTGGTCGATTGGACCAGCGAGGTCGAACTCCGCCAGGCACCGATGAAGGTGACGGATCCGCTCACCCGACGACCGATCACGGTCATTCCCGATGGCGCCTTCGTCCTGGCGCTGCCAGACGACACCGAGCAAGGGTTCCGACTTGAAATGGATATGGGCACGATCCCGCCGAAGCGGTTGCGGACCAAGCTGCGCGGCTACCTCGCGGCACGCGTGAAGCGTTCAACCCCGATCCTCTTTGCGGTCCCCGACGAGTTGCGCCGGGCAGCGATCAATCGCTGGACGCTCGACGAGGCCCAGCGGATCGATGCCGATCCGACCATCATCTGGTTGGCGTTGCAATCGGACGTCACCGAAGACACGCTCTTCACCCAACCGATCTGGCAGGTGGTCGGTGGCCCTGTCCGCCTGGCCCTCGACGTCGTTGCCGGCGAGGAAACCGCGACGAGTCACCAGCGTGGCGAACACCTGATCGTAGCGGGAGGACGACGATGAGCATCCATTTACCCGATCGGCATGCTGTGGTGCTCGGCACGACCACGCCGCCCTTACCCTATCCGCAGTTCCGGTTGACCGCCAAGGATCAGCAGCATCACGCCACGATCTGGGGCCGAACCGGTTCCGGCAAGTCGAAGCTGCTCCAGAGCGTCTTCCTGCAGCATCTCAATAAACAGCACGGCGTAGGATTAATTGAGCCGCATCATGATTTGTCTTTTGACGTGCTGACCTATCTCGTCAGCGCTGGATTCTTTCGGGACGAGCGCGCCTTCGAGCGGCTGATCTACCTCGATTGGGGCAACGGCGCCTACGTGCCCTTCAACGTATTGGCCGGCACCACCGATCCGCACACTCGGGCGCTCAATGCCCTGGACGCGATGATTCGCGTCTGGCCGGAGCTGGCCGAGGCGCCCACCTTCCAGACGCTCTTCCTGAGTGGGATCATGGCGCTGATCGCCAATAACCTGCCGATCACCTATCTCTACCAACTGCTGGCCGATGCTGAGTTCCGCGGCGCCTGTCTCGCGCAGGTGCGCGATCCGCTGGTGCACCAGACCTTCGCCCAGTATTACGACAAGCTGGGGCGCGACCAGGTGCAGGCGGCCGGCTCGACCTTACGCCGGGCCTTCTTGCTCTCGTTTTCGCCGGTGGCCCGGCTCACCTTGGGGCAGCCGGAGAACTGGCTCGACTTCCGCAAGATCATGGATGCGGGCACGGCCTTCATCATCAACCTGGGCAACATCAACGATCACGAGACGCGCAAGCTGCTCGGCGCGATGCTCCTGGTCCAGATCGAGCAGGCGGCGCTCTCGCGCACCGACCTCCCGCCGGCGGCCCGCACGCCGTGCACCCTCTTGATCGACGAGTGGCCCTCCTTCGCCGCCCAGGAGCAGACTATTTCGACGATTCTGTCGCAGACGCGCAAGTTCAATCTGCGGCTGTATCTGGCGGCGCAATCGCTGGCCCAGGTCGGCTCGGATCGTCTCAGCGGCGCGCTGGAGAACTGCCGCATCATGATCGCCTTCGGCCTCGGCCGCGACTCGGCGGCGATCGAAGCCCGCCACATCGGCAAGGCCGATCCCTTCATGGTCAAAGAAGCCGCCCTCACCGACACCCAGCACACGCAATTCATGGGCGTCGTCGAACAATTCGAGGGCTGGACGCAGCAGTTGCAGCACCTCTCTCCGCGTCTAGCCTACGTGAAGTTGCACGACCAGGACGCGGTAAAGATCAAGACGTTGACGGTGCCGACCGCCAATCCCGATCAGCGAGAACTCGAACGGGTGCTGGTGGGATATAGGGAGCGCTACCAGCGTACGCAGCAGGAGGCCGAAGCGGCCGCGGCTCGCCTATCGGTGCCCCTGACCGCTGAACCAGCGGCGGTCGATCAGTCCGCGTCACCGGCCTATACGACCTTGTTCAAACGGCCGCAGGATCTGGGAAAGGAGAAGTTTTCGAATTAGAAGACGCTCATATGCTGCAGAAACACACGTATTGACACGTTCGTACTTTCTCAGTAGAATCCTGGATATATGTCGAAAGAATCGAATCCTCAACGGATTATCCTCTCGGGGGTTCACCTCAATCTGGACGAGCGCTCCATCACCTTCGAAGCCGACCAACAGCCCGTCGCCAAAGTCAGCCTCGCGCCCGAAGGCGTCATCTTCGAAACGATCCCGCCAGCAAATCTTCCGACCGTACCGGCCGAGACGATAGAAGAGATCGCAGAGATCGCAGCGTCCGTCGCCGAGCCGCCGGAGGAGCGTCGCGAGACGGAGCCACGAACGGTCCTCCCCGGCAAACTCAAGACCAAACCGCGCGAAGGGAAGCCTGATCGCCGTGGCAACCCGACGGCCTGGGCGCGCTTCGCCGCCCACATCGACGGCGAAGACGAGGCGCATCTCTACAGCGCCACGTTCCATCGCCATACCGCCAAGATTGCCCTGACGCTTGACCGTAACGACTCGCTGACGATCGAAGGCTACGCCCACCCAAGCAGTGATCCAGCGCGCAAACGCCTCGACACCTTCTCGGTCATCAACCTCATCGCCTATCCGGGCAAGCCGGAACGGTAGCGACGCGCACGCAGCGCTGACCCCCATCGTCCACACCGATGGATCCGATCTCCGATCGGTTCACCGAACGGAAACAAACCACCGATCACATCGGTGTCGTCAGAGGCAAAAGACACCCACCCCCGCCACAAACACCATCGCATGCAGGGGCCTTGCCCCTCGCCAGTCAAGGCACACTCCGTTCTCCGGCCTTGACTGGCTCACCCCGCTTGAGGCGCAGGCACCCGGTATCGACTGGCAGGCAGCCAAGCCAGCCGGCACGAAAGGAGGTGAATGAATAATGGGAGCCGATTTATATCTCAGACCACTACTTGAACAACAGCGCAGCCGCTACGTCGCAAA
>Ga0307372_10012375_pt1 | contig 11195 bp, 11 predicted proteins | sample OX1MG_FD_202533 | JGI IMG/M metagenome (GOLD analysis project Ga0307372, IMG submission 202533) | Soil microbial communities from Risofladan, Vaasa, Finland - OX-1 | ecosystem: Environmental > Terrestrial > Soil > Coastal area > Acid sulfate soil | place: Finland: Risofladan, Vaasa | collected...
GTACCGGGAGCGCAACTGGATGATCACCCGCTCTTGGAACTGCTGCTGGACCGGGTCCAAGCGGAAGGCAGGCACGGGTCAGCCGGTCCCGTGGCGGGACGCCGCGGCCGGCACCGCTGTCCCAGACGGAACGCGGCTTTCGTGACCGGCCATGACCGACCGTAAGGCATCCACTTTTTGCTCTCGGTAGCGTGCGCCGCGATGACCCACAGGGACTGGGACCAGCGGATGCTGGCCTGGGATAAACACTACGCCGCCGGTGTGGGTCACATTCCTCTGACCTGGATCAGTGGCTAGCGAGGAGGGATTGGTCGGGGCAGGTAGAAGAAGTGCCTCGCTGACTGGAAAAATGGGAGTTGTTATACGACCATTTCCGAGAGTCAGGAGGCACCCAGAGGGTGAAGCGTACCGCATCGGTCCCGACCATTCACCGCGGCGCTGACGACCCCACCCTGACCGGCCACGCGGGGCTGCTGCTGGTCTCCCTAGCCGAGTCGATGCTGGCGGGCGGCAGCCACCTGGCCCACCTGGATTCCCTGCGTGAAGATGAGGCCGGCCGGGTGCTGCGGGCGGTGGCCCAGGTTCCGGCGCCGGAGACCGCCAGCCAGCTGCTGCCGCGGTTCACGGTGCGCCAGTGCCAGGGGGTGGTGGCCGAGCTGGCCCGGGGTGGAGCTGGACCGGATGCTGGGACTCTCGCAGGAGGAACCGATGACCCTGGATCTCGACTCCACCACGACCGAGGTGTATGGGGGGCAGAAGGAGGACGCCACCTACAACTACCAGGGGAAGCGTAGCTTCGGCTCTCTGTTCTGCACCTGGGCCAAGCGGCGGCGGGTGGTGGCCGCTCAGCTGAGGTCAGGGAGCGCCTCGGACAAGCCCATTGCCCCGGCGGTGGTGCGGCGGGCGTTGCGCACCCTGCCCCAGGGGCACGGAGAGGTGCGGCTGCGGGCGGACAGTGGCTTCTACAGCGTGCCGTTCCTCAAGTGGTGCCGGCGGCACCGGCTGGGGTTCTGTGTGGTGGTGCCTCGCTACCAGACCATGTGGGAGGCGAGACGGCACATCTCACCGATGAGCTGGCGTCCGGACCAGGAGATGGCTAGAGCGGAAGTGGCCGAGCGGCCATTTGTGCCCACCGGCTGGGAGGGCGAGCCACTGCGGCTGTTGGTGCGACGGGTGCGGGTGGAGGCTGAGGAGATCTCCCAGAGCCCCAAGAGCCGGCGGAGGAGGACCATCCCCAGGCAGCAGCTGCGGCTGGCCCTGCGCGGGGCTCTGGGGCACACCTACAGCTACAGCTTCATCGTCACCGACCTGCCGGGGGACGCGGTGGAGCTCGGGTACTGGCAGCGGCGGCGGGCCCACATCGAGGAGCGGATCAAGAATCTGAAGCTGGGCTGCGGACTGTTGCACCTGCCGCTGCGCAGGCGCCGGGCCAACTACGCTTGGCGGACGGCGGTGGTGATCGCCTCCAGCCTGACCGCGATGCTGTCCGCGGCCAACGTCGCCCGGGAGCGGCAGGAAGGGCGGACTGCGTCGGGTGGAACCCTCAGCCAGAGCAGCTCGCCGAGGTGGGCCAGCCCCACAACACCGCCGTGCTGCGGCACTGGCTCTTGACGGTGCCGGCCCGGCCGGTGCGCAGCGGCCGGAAGCTCTATCTGCGGCTGGCCCCGGGGAATGTTCCACAAGCGGGAGTTCTGGGCCCTGCACCACCACATCCTCACCCGGGCTCCGTCCGGATAGCGTCACTACTGCTCGCGGTGGCCGGCCACTGCGGGTCCCCACGGTTCAGCGCGCCCGTGGGGACCCGCCTCAGGGTCTTCCGCACGCCGGAAACGCTGTGTTGCCTCGCAAATGCCCGCCTGCCGTCCCCTCACCTCCGCGCATCACGTCGCTCCGCTGCCCCTGGCCTCTATCCGGCTCCGCCGGGCACCTTAGCCACTGATTCAGGTCTGACACCCACTATGGCTATCGAAAGAAATTCCAGCTGATGGAGTGATGCCGGGTGCGACGGTGCCTGGTGCTTCCGAAGACGTGGACAACACCAACGCGCAAAACATAACTCGTCATCCGGTACTTTCTGTTCCCGCTGGCCGCGCTCGCTTTGGCATCCCGGTCGGACTTCATGTCGCCGGTCCTCGGCTCCGGGATGACTTCCTACTCGACTTTGGAAGCGACTGGGAGCGCGCCTTCGCGTGGCCGCGCGCGGAAGCGCGTAAACTCTCTCTACACCTGAGACGTTGTAGTCCCCGAGGTCGTTCGCTGAAAGAGGGGCACCGTATGACCGTGGCGCAGAAGCGAGTGGCGGCAAATACCGACTCCGTCCGTATCACGATTTGGACCTTCGAGCCCGGATCGGCGACCGACTACCACCGCCACGAGTTTGACTATGTGGTAGTCCCGGTGAGCGGTGGTACGTTCACGATCACTGCCGCTGACGGCGTGAACAGTGAGATGACCCAGATGCCAGGCGCCGCGTACACGCGCCCAGCCGGCACCGAGCACGACGTGGCGAACGCCGGTAGTGTCCCGGCAGTCTTTGTTGAAGTGGAGATGAAGAGCGCCAAGATCGAGTAGGCCCTAGCCGGATAGGCCGTCCCCTGCCGCCCTGTCCCCGGAGTTGCGGCGGGAAGGGCCGCCCATGAGCACAATCCCGGCATCGGCGGTCGCGCCGTTGGCCGCGGTCGGGACGCCAGCACGCGCTGACATTCCGCCCAGCTGGCGCTGTACTCGTGACGATCAGGCCGGACGTAAATCTGTCGGTCCTATTCACCGAGCTGCCACTACTCCAGTGGCCAGCGACGGCAACCGCCTGTGGTTTCGTCGCGGTCGAGCTCTGGTGGCCATTTCACGAGTCGGTTCCATAGGAGGAGAAGCTACGCGATCTTGCCGAAGCTCTGAAGGCTGCCAGTCTCAGTCTGGTGGGCCTGAACTTCGATGCCGGAGACATGGCGGCGGGCGAGCGCGGCCTGGTTTCCCGCCCCGGCGAAGAGAAGAGGCTGAGGGAAAACATCGACGTGGCGATCGAGTTCGCGGAGCCTCTGGGCGGTAGGGGTTTCAATGCCTTCTACGGCAACTGCCTCGAAGGCGCCGACCGGCGGGCCCAGGATGAGCTGGCCATCGAGAACCTCTCCTCCGCGGCGACCGCCGCGCAGCGCATTGGGGGCGTGGTCTTGATCGAAACTCAGAACACCGCCGACAGCCGCTGCTATCCCCTGACCTGAGCCACAGAGGCCGTGGCTGTGATCGAGCGAGTCGAGCGGGCCAGTGGCGCGGGCAACGTGAAGTTGCTGTCCGATCTCTACTGCCCGCACCGCATGGGCAAGGACCTGGCGGCTACGGTGAGGACGTTCGCCGATCGCATCGGTCACGTCCAGATTGCTGACGATCCGGGCCGGCACCAGCCTGGCAGCGGAGAGATGAACTTCGCGCCTGCCGTGGCGGCGTTGACCGAGGCGGGGTACCAGTGCTATCTCGGACTGGAATACCGGCCACTGGGCCCGTCAGCCGAGACCCTCGGTTGGCTCTCTCTGGACCCCTGGGATGCGGGTGTCAGCTGGCAGGGTTCGCGATGACGGAGGTGGGCTTCATCGGGCTGGGCATCATGGGCCGCCACATGGCCGCTAACTTGGTCAAGATCGGTCACGATGTGGTGGGCTACAACCGCAGTCGGCGAGCAGTCGATCAGATGGTGAGCCAGGGGGGTCGCGCAGCGTCCAGTGTGGCTGAGGCCTGCCAGGCTGCGGACTTCGTCATCACCATGCCGCCTGACTCGCCCGATGTGGAAGAGGTAGCATTCGGCGACGCGGGGATCCTCGCCAGTGTTCGCCTCACCTGCGTCTACATCGACATGAGCACAATCCGCCCCGCCACCGCCCGCCAGTTTGCCCGGGTCGGGGAGGAGGCCGGGATTGGAGTGCTGGACGCGCCCGTAAGCGGCGGCGACCGGGCGGCTGCCGAACGGACCCTCTCCATCATGGTGGGAGGTTCGGTCTCGGACTTTGAGCTGGCCGTACCGATCCTGCAGGCGCTGGGGTCGACAGTGGTACACGTGGGTCCGGCAGGCTCGGGCCAGACGGTCAAGGCGGCCAACCAGTTAGTGCAGGATGCCGTCAAAGTCAGTAGGGTGAACTGAGATGGCCGGGGGGCTGGTTTTTTCGGTTTGTAAGTGTAGACGTGACACCAGAGCCGGAAACCGTCAGCTCGACGCAGCGGGTGATCGTGCCCCCAACGTCACCCCACTCGGGTTGATCCTAGCGGACTGACCTCGGTGGCGAACGATTTCGGTCGATCCGTTTCCGGCACCGGCGGATTCTAGCTCTGGCGCCCGCGGGACGCCACATAGTCGACTAGCACGTAATCACCCAGCCGATCCGGACTGACGAAGAATGCCCGGCCGCGGTTCTGGCGAGTCAATTGTTTGACGAACTGCACCAAGTACTGATTGCTCTCCAGCATGAAGGTGTTGATCACGATCCCCTCCTGGGTGCAGTGCCGCACCTCCTGGAGGGTCTTCTGAAAGGTTTCCGGTAGGGGCGGGTACATGAAGACGGCGTGAGTTCCCTCCATGTGCGCCGTGGGTTCACCGTCACTCACGATGATTATTTGCCGATTCCCTGCCCGATGGCGGTGGAGCAGACGCCGCGCGAGCATCAGGCCGTGCTGCATGTTGGTGCCGTAGACGTACTCGCTGTAGGAGAGCTGGGCCAGCATCCCGGGCCCAATTTCCCGGGCGTAGTCGGAGAATCCGACGACGTAGAGGGTGTCCCGGGGGTACTGGGTGCGGATCAGCGAATCCAGTGCCAGCGCCATCTTCTTGGCCGCGTAGAAGTACCCTCGCAACGGCATGCTGCGACTCATGTCCAGCATCAGCACGGTGCTGGTCTGCACGCTGCGTTCCGACTCCACCACCTCGAAATCGTCCACCGTCAGCTGCAGAGGACGAGTGCCGTCGCTGTGGCGCACCGCGTTCATCAGGGTCCGTTCCACATCGAGGTTGAAGGGGTCGCCAAACTCGTAGGGCTTGCTGTGGTCCCCCATCTCCGTGCCCGACCCGTAGCTGCCTTGGGGATGACTGCCGAAGCCATCGGCGGAGAGGTGCTGGAAGATGTCCCCCAGCGCCTTCTGGCCGATCTTGCGTATTCCCTGCGGAGTCAGCTCCAAGCCAGCCCCGCCCCGCCGGAGCTGCCCTTTCGCCTCCAGCTCTTTGACCAGCTCCTGGATCTGGGTGAGGCTGGCGGCCGAGTCGGGGCCCAAGCTCTCGGCCAGCTGCTCCAGCAGCTCCGGTGGCAGCTCCAACCCCGAGTAGGCTTGGCGGATGCCGCGCTCCAGCGAATCCAGCTGCTGCAGCTCCCCCATCACATCGAGCGCCCCGGGCAGGTCCAGCTCTTCGCCCCCGAAGAACCCGAACCGGGAACCGGATTGCGACGGGGGGGAGAGCTGCCCAAGCAGCTGGGAGAGCTGGGCTAGCTGGTCCTGGAGCCCCTCGTCGCTCAGGGCTGCCCGCATGATCTCCTGCAGTTGCTGACGCGTCTCCGGGGAGGCGGATTCCAGGAGGGAGTTGAGCTCGGCCATCTGCTGGCGGAGTTGCTCCAGGAAGGAGTCCAGGTCCGCTGGGTGGTCGGGGAAGTAGCTGCCCCACTTCTCCATGAACTCCTCGTACTGGGGGGGGGCGCCGCGTAGCTTCCGCGCCAGCATCCGGTTCAGGTCGGCCACCATCTCGCGCAGCTTGCCCAGGTCCTGCGCGCCCATGTTCTGAACCGCCTTGCCCAGGTCCTGGAAGTGGCGCTCGACCAGGTTCTGGCGGAGCTCCGCCAGCAAGGCCTGAAAATCGGCGGCCGCCTCCTGGTTCAAGAACTGGTAGTCCTGGAGCTGGCGAATGGCGGACCCCGCCTCCGGGGGCAGCGCGTCGAGCTGGTCGCGGCGGCTCCGCGCGAGCTTCTCCACCAGCTGCGGGCGCTCGGTCCGGGGCGCCTCCTGGAGCCGCTCTTGAAGGGTCTGGCGCTCTTTCTGGAGGATCCGGTCCAGCCGCTCTTCGATGTTCTTGAAGAGGCCGTCCAGGTTGTAGCGCTCGAGCTTCTCCTGGCGCTGCTCCCGGAGCCGCTCCAGCAAGTCCTCAAGCCCCCGGAGCTGGCGCCCCTCGCGGTCCTTGAAACCCTGGCTCAGCAGCCGGCGCAGGGCCGACTCGAAGTCCCAGCCGTGGAAGACATCCTCCGCCAGCCGGGAGAAGAGCTCACTGGAGTCGGGGAGCTCACCCGCCTGACTGCCGTCCCAGCGGCTGTAGCGCTGGCGGGCCGCGGCCATCGCCCGCTGCCTAGCTTCCGTAGACAGTGGTGCCGTCGACCACCGTCTTGTTGAGCCGTTTGGAGAGGTGCAGCCCCTCCAGCACCAGTTCCAGGGCGGCAGCCACCGAGCCCGGTTGCTGCGGCTCATCCAGGTCGCTCAGGATCCGCTTCATCTCGGGGATGCCGCCCGCCGTCTGCAGGTAGCGCTCGACCGGGACCAGCTCACCAACTTCGATGGTCAGCCCCTGCTCGAAGCGGGCCAGCACTGGACCGAACTCCTGGACGGAGAAGTGGCGCCGGAAGACGTTACCGGTCGCGCTGCGCAAGAGCTTCTGCAGCACCGCCTGGTCCTCGCCCTCCTCCCACGTCTCCAGCTCGAGCTTGCCCAGAGTTGAGGCGGAGAGCGCGCCCAGGTCGCTGAGCCGGGGTACCGCCTCGGCCTCCTGGAGGGCGATCGTTCGCCGCACCGCGTTGGCGCAGAGGCTCTCGAAGTTGGCGATGGAGAGCCGGACCGAGACCCCGGACCGCTGGTTGATCTGGGTCGTTCGCCGGGCCAGTTGGGAGATCTCTGCGACCAGCTCCAGCATGTACTGCGGCACGTGCAGCGGAATCCCCAGCCCTGAGAACTGGTCCCGCTCCTGCTCGATGATCTCCGCCTCGCTCTCCGGCGAGCGGGGGTAGTGGGTGCGGACCTGGGCCCCGAAGCGGTCTTTGAGCGGGGTGATGATCCGGCCCCGGTTGGTGTAGTCCTCCGGGTTGGCGGTGGCCACCACCACTACGTCCAGCGGCAGGCGGACCTGAAAGCCGCGGATCTGGACGTCCCGCTCCTCCATGATGTTAAGCAGACCGACCTGGATCCGCTCCGCCAGATCGGGGAGCTCATTGATCGCAAAGATCCCCCGGTTGACCCGGGGCAGCAGCCCGTAGTGGATGGTGAGTTCGTCGGCCAGGTAGCGGCCCTCAGCGACCCGGATCGGGTCCACTTCACCAATCAGGTCGGCGATCGACGTGTCGGGGGTGGCCAGCTTCTCCCCGAAGCGATCCTCTCGCCCGATCCAGGAGATGGGAGTCTGGTCACCCAGCTCGGTGACCAGGTCGCGCCCGAAACGGCTGATCGGAGCGTAGGGGTGGTCATGGACCTCGCTGCCCTGCACCACCGGGATCTGGTCGTCCAGGAGCTGGGTCATGGCCCGGATCAGCCTCGACTTAGCCTGACCGCGCTCGCCCAGGAAGACGATGTCCTGGCCAGCCAGCAAGGCGTTCTCAATCTGAGGGATGACCGTGTCCTGGTAGCCGACCAGGCCCGAGAAACGCTCGCGCCCGTGGCGCAGCGCGTCGACCAGATTGTCCCGCAGCTCCTCCCGGACCGAGCGCATCCGGTACTCGCTGCCCCGCAACTCCCCGAGGGTGCTAGGAAGTGCCAATCAGGCCCTAGCCCCACGACCACTAGGGCGCACCATTTGCTCACTATAGTCAGGCTCTCCGCCTCCGTCTCGAAGTGAGAGAGAGCTTCGCCGCCGACCTGGGGCAGAGCGCCAGCGCGGAGCCGCGACCGTGACGTATCCCCCAAGCTATAGGGCCATGTCCATCTCCAGTCGCGAGCCGGCCATGATCCCGGATACTGGCTATGGATTCCACCGCCAGGCGGCTGCGGATCAGGCCGGCTACACGGTGAAGTTCGGTTGGGGCCTCGCGGGCGCCGCTGCGCTGGCTCCGCGCTCGGACGTGATGGTCGTCGTCGACGTGATCACTTTCTCGACCACGGTCGCGGTGGCGATTGAACGCGGCTGCCTCGTCTATCCCCACCCTTGGGAGCCGGAGAGTGCCCTGGCGCGGGCCCGGGAGCTTGGTGCGGAGGTGGCGGTGAGCCGTTCTCTGGTCTCTGCCGCGCAGCCTTACTCCCTCTCGCCGGCGACCCTCAGCCGGGCTCCAACCGGGATGTCGATCGTGCTGCCCTCCCCGAACGGCTCAGCGATCTCAGCGGCTGCCAGCCAGGGATCGGCTGTGGTGGTGGCCGGCTCGCTCCGCAATGCGTTCGCAGTGGCGCGCTTCGCCCGCCGGACGGGGGCGGTCATCGCGGTCATCGCCGCCGGCGAACGCTGGCCGGACGGCAGTCTGGATCTGGCGCTGGAGGACTTGGTCGGCGCAGGGGCGATCGTCGATGGACTGCGGCGGCGGCGGCGCTCGCCGGAGGCGGCGGCGGCGGCGGCGGTGTTTCGACAGGCGCGCCACCAGGGACTGCGGCAGGTCCTGCGGGAGTGCGTATCGGGGCGGGAGCAGCGCCGTCGCGACTACGGCGACGAGCTCGAGTGGGCAGCCGCGCTGAACGTGTCGGAACTGGTTCCGGTCCTACTGGACGGCGCCTTCCAGGCGGCGCGCTGAGCGCGCCTGGTCCCGTTGCTTCGGTATCGAGGCGCGGCGGCGACCAGGAATCGACTGCTCCCACTGCGCCGCACTTGGGGCCATGATGGGCAGATGGAGACAGCCCCGCGCCCGGGCCGCAGCGGTCGGCCATGCTGGAGGAGTGACGATGCCTGACTATCCGCAGGTCCTGAAGGATCTGAGTACGCCAATTTCCGAGCTGCGCCAGGCTATCCCCGAGGTGTGGGCTGGGTACACGCAGACCCACCGGGCGGTGATGGTGGATGGCGCCCTGTCCGCCAAGCACAAAGAGCTGGTTGCGCTGGCCATCTCGATCGTGAAGCGCTGCGACGGCTGTGTCGCTGCCCACGCCCGAGGCGCCGCCCGCCAGGGCGCTTCTTCCCAGGAGGTCGCCGAAGCCATCGGCGTCACCCTGCTGCTAGAAGGAGGCCCGGCTACCGTCTGGGGACCGAGGGCCTGGGAGGCGTATCAACAATTTGCGGCGGCCGGCACCAGCGACCCCGCCGCTGACCGACCGGGCTGAGCGGCTCCTCCGGGTTGCGGCTCGGCTGCAGCAACCTCCCTCTCCGAGGGGGTGGTCTTCTCATTAACCCGACCAGCTGGAGGTAGAAAAGTGGTCGGCTTCAAAGCGTTTGTGATGCGCGGCAACCTGGTTCAGATGGCCGTTGCCTTCGTCATCGGCGTCACCTTCGCAGCCCTGGTCGAGGCGTTGGTCGCCGACCTGTTCACGCCGCTGATCGCGGCAATTATCGGCAAGCCAAACTTCAACCAACTCTTCTTCACGGTGAATCACTCCGAATTCCGCTATGGCTCGGTCATCAACGCCGTCATCACATTCGTGCTGGTGGCGACGGTGCTGTACTTCGCGGTGATCGTGCCCTATCAGGCGCTGGTCGCGCGGACCCAAAAGCAGCCGGATGCCACCACCAAATCGTGCCCCGAGTGCCTCAGCGACATCCCGATCAAGGCTTCGCGCTGCGCCTTCTGTACCTCCGTCCAGCCAGCCGCCAGCTGATCGATCACTCGGTGATCCATCGGAGCCGCGGCGGGGCGGGGCGGGGCGGTGGCGCTGGCCGCTCACGCCAAACCGGTCCGGTGGGGCTCGATGGCGACGTCGCCCCGATTCTGGCTACCTTTGTCTCAATGACTCAGACGCCACCGGTTCGGGATGAGACTTCATCCCGAGTTCCCTCCCCTCCGCCTAGCCTGCCCCAGCCCCGGACGATGTCACTGGTGGTGGAGGAGGTGGAAGAGCTCGGACCGAGCCTGACGCAGATCCGGCTCCGGGGAGACGCTCTGCGCGGGTTTCAGTTTGCGCCCGGACAGGACCTCATGCTCCGGCTGCCGCTGGAGAGTGGTGACCTAGTGAACCGGCGGTACACGATCCGTCGAGCGGACCCCGTCGCCGGACTGGCGGATCTCAACGTGGTGATGCACGGCGACGGACCGGCAGCTCGCTGGGCCCGCTCTGCCCGCCCCGGCCAGCTGCTTCCGGAGGTGGTCGGGCCCCGTGGCAAGATCACCCTGGAGGTGGGGGCGGCGTGGCATCTCTTCCTGGGGGACGAGACCTACATTCCCGGCACGCTGGCCATGCTCGAGGTGCTCCCCCCGCGGGAGATCGCTCAGGCCATCCTGGAGGTGTCCACGTCCGCCGACGAGCAACCGGTTGCCACCCGCGGGGGAGTGGAGGTCAGTTGGCTACGTCGAGGAGAAGCCACCGCAGGCGAGGCGAGTCGGCTTCTGGGGGAGACGCGTCGTTGGCAGGTTCCCTCGGGCCGGGGCCACGTCTACATCGCGGCCGAGGTCAGGGTTGCCCTGAGTCTCCGCGACGAGCTGCTCGCCCGCGGGTTATCCCGCGATCAAATTTCCGCCAAGGGGTATTGGAGTCGCGGTCGCGCCAACGCGATCCGCGGCGAGCCGGACGATCCCAGCTAGCGGGGTGGGCATCAGGTTCTCGGGTACCCGGCCCCCGCGCGATTCGAACCGGTCCCACCGGTAGAGAACATCCGGTTCCACTTCCTCGTTGGTCGTGCCCTCCCCGAACTCAACCGTCGGGAAACCGCGACGCACGTACAAGGCCCGGGCCGGAGCGGTGCGCTGGAAGGTCCACAATTGCAGCTGGCCCGCGCTCCTGCCTTTGGCTCGCTCGACCAGGGCGCCCCCTGGCCACGCCCTGGGCCGCCGGCGCGATGTAGAGCTGGTCGACCCAACTTCGGTCGCGGCGCAGGGCCATGAAGCCGGTGATCCCGCCTCCACACTCGGTGATCCACACGTCGTGTTGAGTCAGCAGCTCCTCGGCAGCCCCGGAGCGAATCTCCCGATCGGTGTGCGCCAATTGGAGCCCGGGCACTGCCTGTCGCACCGCCGCCAGGTAGATTTCGGCGATGCGGCCCCCGTCAGGCGCCCTGGCCGGGCGCAGTTTCGGCGGGACCCGGCCCAGCCCGGGCTGGGTTCTGGGAGGCGCTTCTCTGCCGTGGGAGGAGCGGGGGCTGGAAGAACTGAGTGGATCAAGACCAGCCGATTTTCCTAGTCGTC
>Ga0307372_10012376_pt1 | contig 11194 bp, 14 predicted proteins | sample OX1MG_FD_202533 | JGI IMG/M metagenome (GOLD analysis project Ga0307372, IMG submission 202533) | Soil microbial communities from Risofladan, Vaasa, Finland - OX-1 | ecosystem: Environmental > Terrestrial > Soil > Coastal area > Acid sulfate soil | place: Finland: Risofladan, Vaasa | collected...
TCTCCTTTGTCGAAGATGGACACAATGACCGAAGTCGGCTTCGTTATGCCGATCTCTTCAGGTGACTGGCCATTGCAGCGCTGGGACTGCGACACGATGTCGGCATAACGCGAAGGTCGGCATAATCATGGTTATGCCGATGTCGGCATAAGCACGAACTGCGCCACTCGGCGGCGAGTTTGATGCTGGCCCAGGGTGTTCCTCTCCAGTTCGTGAGCCAGGTACTCGGTCACGCGTCGATTCGCATGACGGCTGATGTGTACGGCCACGTATTGGATCCGGATCGTGCGATGGCCGCTGACGTAATTGGCTCCCTTCTCTGGTCGGCATCCACGGATGAAGAGAGTCCTGAAATGAGTTAGAAATTTGAAGAGCTGAGGGTGGTCGTTCGTTCCTCGGGCCAAGATAGAACTATGCGCGTGTTCTCGGGTGCTCGAAGGCTCATTCTTGGTGGCTTCGCGCTGACTGTCGTGAGTTCGATCCTCGACGTCGTGAACAACTACACCTCGGGAAGCTATCGATTCACTTTCGCCTCCGGGCAGATCAATTTGTATTTGATTGTGTTCGGTTCGTTGGCGTCCTTTATGGCTTGGTGGTACCTGAGCGCCCTTGACGTGGTGGGGGAGTCGCAGACACCTACTCCTCATGAGGGCTCTGCTCTTTTTCGGAGTTGAAATGTTGGTTGAAGTGATCGTCAACTTGAATTGGGCGCACTTTGTTTCATTTTTTTCATTCGAGGGCATTCTTCGCTGGACGCTCATGATCGGACAGGCGAGCGTGGCCGTCGGGTTCCTCCGGTCGTCAGCACTGATGAAAAATCATTCAGCGGATGACGAGCTCGTCGGGACGCGCTAGCTGTGCGATGCGGGGAGCGCGGCTACAAAATCTTCGAGGTCGCACACGCGTATTCGCCGAGATCGGCCGATCGACACTGAGGGCAACCGCGCCGAGTTCATCAACTCGTAGACGACAGATCGACTTACCCCGAGGACTTCGCTCGCTTCGACCACTGTCACCTGCAACTTCGGTACCTGTACGCCGAAGTTCGCAGAGATTTCTCGCTCGCAGTGGCATGCATACTGATCTCGCACCTCGATCATGTTGGCTTCGCTACTTGTAGATGGTTGCATAGTGCTCCTTCACAGAGGAGCGATAATTTCGCCCTCTACTTAAGTGGCCACACATTTTTCGTATTTCGGGACACGACTTTTGGCGATGAGTCCAAATATTTTATGATTGCAGGAATTACAACGATTTGATGATCACTCAGCGAGCCCGTACGGACGGCTTGGCGCTTCGCGTACGCCGTCCTCGGGCTGCAGGACTTGGAATAATCAGTGACTCAAACATGAGTGCATGATGAACTCACATATACGTCTATCGAGTGCGCCCTCGCCCCCTTTGTTGAGGTCGTCGAGTCAGCCAATCCCGAGCTGCTGGCCCAACTACGGCTGGATCTCGCCGTGGTCATGAGCGCCGAAGCGCTCTTCAGCCTCACCGACCTCTGCGGCCTCAGTACTGAAGACGCCATAGACAGCGCAGAGAGGACCGCCAGAACTCTCACCTCTGCGGCCTTTCGACAGATCAGTAAGGATCGTTTCGTTTAGTCTTGACCTTGGTCAGCAAGTGCGCGAGTCGAGTACTCGCTGGACGAACCGAGAATCACCCCGAATAGCTGCGCCGCCCACCGGTCCCACCAGGGCCAGCGGCGAGCCCGTGACTGAGACCCGCACCTGGGGACAGGCGACGATCACGGGTCGGCCAGTCGATCGCCTTGCAGACGGAGGCCAGGGTCCGGTACCCGCAGCCAGACCGTCCGGTACCGGGCGGCGGTGGCCCGGCTCAGGCAGGTGCTCGACGACCTCGACACCGCGCCCAACCGCCGCTCGCCCTGACCCACGAGTGTCCACACCTTGCCCAACAGAGGGTGGTCGCGACCGGACTCACGGCTTCATGCCCGAATAGAGCGCAGCCCGCGCGGTGTTGCGGTCTCGCAGAGGGGGCGCAGATCGTCGGGGTCTAGCGACCATCTGAGCCGGGCTACACGCTGGCGCTACAGGTCGTGTTGGACCCAGATGTTGGGTTCCCAATAGTCTCCGACGCCTCCGGCGACGCTCAGCGGTGCCAGCCCGGCAGGGAAGACGTAGTCGCCATCGTCGGGCAAGGCCATGTTCGTCCAGGCCTCCCACTCCGTCACCGGCGCCGAGATCCGCATCGACTGCGGCTCGGAGCGGAGCACGCTCCCGCCAAGGCGGTGATGCAGTCGTAGCCACGGATCGAAGGGCAGACCGTCGGGCCGCTTCCAGGTGGAGTAGCGGTCGATGGCGATGAGGGGGTAGCGGTCCTTCCATGACGGGCGGATGGGTGCGACCAGAGGGGCCAGGCACGCCTCACCGGCGACGACGGCCATGGCCTGTACGAGCAGCCCGCTGAGACCGATGCCTTGGTGGTCTGGTGCGACCTCGGCGGCGAGGGCCGACAGGGCGGTCGGCCTTGCCGGGTCGTCCACGCCTCGCAGGCCGACTGCGTCGATCCCGGGAGGGAGGTCTCCCAGGGTTCCGTCCCAGCGGAAGGGGATGGTCCTGCCGCGGGCGATCACCTCCTCGGAGCGTTGGTCGACAAAGAGGATCTGTAGGTGAGCGAACCTGGGAACCAGTTGTCCGAAGTAGCGCGGCGTCAGGTTGCCGTGATGGTTGTACTCGGGCCACACGTCCCGGAAGCGCTGTTCGTCGCGGGCGGAGTCCCAGAGGTCGGGCCGCTCGGCGGCGGTGAACGCCTTCAGCCAGTCAGGAACGTCTGAGGGCAATCGCACACGCCGATCTTAGATGCTGTCGCCTGGATCACTTAAGCAGTAGGGGTACGGTTGATGATTCAGTTGCTTGCCTTGGTCTCAAGTCGGCTCTCCAACCCAGAAGAGAAATAGACGACGTGAATGATGACATTGTCAGTGATGACGATGATCTCGAACTGGCGGACTTCGTGCAAGGTTCGGACTCCACAAACGCAGCGATGGAATTTGCACTTGAGTTGTATCTTGAGGAGTTCATCGTTACGAATTGGGATCCGATCGATTGGGGAAGGCGGCTCGAGATTTGGGACGACGGAGCAGGTCAATCTGGGCATCAACTCAACACTCCGGTGGGTCGCCTTGATCTTCTTGCTCGCGACCTTGATTCGGACGAGTTGGTAGTCATCGAGCTGAAGCGCGGCAAGACTCAGATCAAGTGGTTGGGCAGACCGCCCGGTACATCGGATGGGTTCGCCAACATCTCGTGGCGCCGGGTCAAACAGTTTCCGGAATCGTCATCGCCGGCGAAGTTGATGATCGATTGAGTAATGCCGCATCGGCGGTTTCGGGTCTCTCGGTGCGTGCATATCAAGTCAGTTTCTCTCTCATCGATGTGGGTGCGGCCCTCGGATCTCCGTTGGAGTCTGAATCATTCGGTGACCGCGGGCTCGGTCAGTGACAAACCATCGCAGTGCCGATTTATGTTGTGGTCAATAGTTCGATTGCTCGACCCGGCTCGCGCCCTAGATCGCGCTTGCCTTTGCAACCTTGAATGACGCATCTCATCCACCAGCCGTGTACTGAATGAGCGAGAATCATTGAAGATCCACACGACGGACACGGCTCAGCTCGACGAACTTTTTCAATTCTCGTAAGTAGGTCGTGGGAATCGATGATCTCGATTCCGAGTTGATTCGCCTCGGCCCTTGCCTGTTTGCCGAACTTTGAAAGAGTCACGTAGATGCCGGAGCGAGCAGCCAGATTTTCCCTAATGAGGGTTCCAGCGAAGTTCCGGATCTCGTTGACCCCTACGACCCACGACTCCCATCGCTTACATTGGACGATGACGCGCTCACTGTCGCGGACGAGCACCAAATCGACGTTCCCATCAGGTCCATCACTTTGTCCATTCTCCTCAACCTTCCATCCTTCCCTACGGAACATCTCGCCGACGAGCCACTCAAACTCTGATGAATCGAGTAATCGTAGATTGCTCGTCTAATCGAGAAGTCTCTCTCGCTCGCTCGCCTTTAGTAGCTCGTCAAGCCAGCCCACCCCTAGCGCCATCGCCATCACTACTCCAGTGAGGTTAAGTTCAATCAGGAAGACTTTTGGCACTCCGAGCAGTACGGGAAGAAGTAGTCCAATTCCCGGATAGAGGAATAGCACAAAGGCAAGAATCGTCCATCCAGACACCCGATTGACGAATTCTTTGATTTTTCGCCGGAAGGAGTCTTCTAGTTTCGACATTGATTGAACAATAGAGCGGCTCAACTGAAAACCACTCTATGGCCGACGCTGCTTTGTCTTAGTTGTGAGAGAAGACGCGAATGGCTTGCTCGTAGTGCTCGCCCAAGAGTTCGAGGGAAGGAGTCGACTCACCCTGAATTCGAAGTGCTGCTCCGTCGAGTTTGCCGTATGACGGGTATTTGGAAAGGCGAGGAGCGATCTCTATTTTCAAGGATCTCGGATTCACCGTTAGCAGTTTGGCGTCGAACAGGGAGTGGTAATCCCTTCTTAATAGAAGACCACCATCGCTCCTGTGCTCGGGACGTTTCGCGAAACTATAGAGGTGAGCCGCCTCAAGTGCCTGAGGAGGTTGCGAGCCAGAGAAGGCGCACTCTTCGCCATACCGACGCATCATTTCGAATCGGAATGCGCGCTGACCACGTCGGCGACGAACGACGGTTTCGACATGGCCGCCAAGAATGTTGAGAACATCATTAGTGGTAAAGTCGATCGAGATGTTTACGTCGCGTCCAGAAAGTTTGTCGAGGAACGGGGGCAACAAATCTGGGTTGAGCGGCCGGATTGCGTTGAAGGTGCTTGTACTCGTTTGCAATGTCGCAAGCTCTCGAAAGTCAATCGGCCTTGCCGCTTCGGTCCAAGTATTCGCGTAGTAGGCACGAAAGCTCGTTACCGACTCGAATTCTCTGATTGCTTCGTTCTCTTCAAACTCGTACCCACAGCCGTGATTGTCGCATTTATAAGTTGGCAACATTCTTGTTCTTCGATGGTGCCGAGCTTTTTGACAAGAGGGACATCGGATCATCATTTTCGATTGGTTCGGGACTACATCAATGTGTTCAATGATTCCCCAACCAGCGACGTCGCTGTCGACGCGGATGATGACCATATCTCCCGTGTGAACTTGTCTAGATTGAGCGACATTGGAGTCATAGGAGTAATAAATGCCAACAGAGTCGTCGTAACCTTCGTTGGCTGACCACGATCGTTCGCTGTCCGACATCGATATGAAGACCCAGGCCCGTTCAGCAAAGGATGCCATTGGCTGAGCATACGCTCGCTCGGAAAACTCGGTCACCCGAAAGTTTCAGGGGCTAATGAAAAACTGCTTCCAAGTGCCACGAGAGAAAGTCAGGCGAAGGCCTGTGCAGGGCCTTGGTTGGCAATCTCACGATCTGCCCTTCTCTCGCGTACAACTCGTCTCCGTTGCCGAACTCAGACCGAAGTCGAGGACTTACGAGGAGTCGAAAATCTTGGTCCACCCCTATGTATCCCCTGTCGAACAAGGTATGGACATCGGATCTTAAGAGGATGCCGTTGTCGACTCGATGTTCGCCACCTTCGGCAACCGGAAGTATGTGAGCGGCCTGAAGCGTGGGAATAATCTTGTGATCTGTTACTGCGCAGCGACGCCCATAGGCCTCTTCGACGACGGCCTTGAATCCTGCCTGACCTAAACGGGGAATAATCGTACGAGGATTCCCGTGTGTCGGGCCAAGACTTCTTATGTTCTCCAAGTTCGGCTCGCTCGATTCCTCATGAGAAAAAATTCTTTGGACGATCGCGTCGATGATGGCGTCTTCACCCGGATATTCGTACGACTTTCCTTGGACGATATTGGCCGAGAATTTATTCGGCGCCGGAAGTAGTTCATTTGCGTTGAGAAACCAAGTGTCTCGAAGTAACACGCATCCAATCTCTCGATCCCCCAAGTCGTCTGGCGATTCACCGGTAATCGCACACAATCGAGCAATGAGCTCTTCGATCGAACCGACGCCATTGCCCTCTCCAAAGAAGTCCCAAGCCCTCGAAATGTTGAGAGAGACGAAGCCCTCGAAGATTGCACCACCCACAATTTGGTTCCGAGGATACCGAACCTTGAAAATAAAGGGTTCGCCTGGGACCAGGACTTTAAACGCGCGAGAACCGTAGGGTCTCCAGAAGTTGACCTCGCGAATATTGGCACGTGACGATAAGTATGTGTACCAATCGGAGTCGGTTACGCCGACGTATGCCTTCACGTTCTTAAAAGTAATGCAGGAAATTGTTTCTCGATCATGGCTCCAGGTTGTCGTAAATTTGAAGGAGCATCAACTTGACATTCCGCGATACCCCGTAGCTTCGAGCGAACGTTTGAGTAATTCAGCAACTTTCGCATCGGTGCAGAAGATGAAGGTACCTTTCATTCCTCGGGTCATCAGCGTTCGATAAGTATTGCGAATTAACCGATCTGCTCGCTCATCGGTGCCGGGCACCCGCTCTTTGAGGGCACTCTTGAAGCCCAGTAGCGACTTATCGTGCTTCGCTCTATTCTGAGGTTTACTGACGAGTAGACCTTCTTCAACTTCGAGGTCCGGCCCAATAATGACGCCCATGTAATCGCCCTCGAGGCCTTGACAAGTATGAATGCAACCAACTTCGTTGACAGAGTGTGGTGCAATCATCCAGCTGGAACCGTCCGACGTTAGGTTCCACCGCATTTTGAAATCTGTGTTGGGGAAAACAGTGTCGTATTTGGTCGCGTCGTTCTTACTAATCCATTGCCAGCAGTACCCAGCAAGAAGACGTGATTGATTCAAGGAGTCGGTGTTGCGTTGGATTCAATCGAACGAAGACAACTGGTCCAGCGAGGGCCCTCGCTTTGCCTTTGCTATTCAGACAGAGGCGGGAGAACTGGTTGGGATGATCGAGATCAACGCTGACCATGCCCATTTCGCCGGTCTTGAGCCCGGCGACGCCAACGTTTCGTATGGCTTGTATCCGCAGTATCGCGGTCGCGGCCTCGCCACCTCTGCGCTCCTCAACGTCCGAGACTGCATGATCTCGAACGGTATGAAACGAGTTGTTATTCGAATAGAACCAGAGAACGTCAATTCGGTTCGGCTCGAGGAACGCTGCGGTTACGTGCTCACCGGCGTCGTTACGAATGGCGTCGGCAGGGAGTACCTCGTGTTCGTCGACGATCTCGCAGAAAAATCAGAAAAGATGGTTGATCGCCAGCGCGCGCGCCCTCTACTCTTTGCACAAATGCTTGCGGTATGTAGTCAGCAAACAAGTCAGCAATTTTTCTGAACAGAGGCGACTTCTGGCGACCTGAATGAATGGCAGACATCAGACGATTCCTGTATTCTCGATACAGAGTGATTCTCTGAGGCACGTCTTTGGTCGATGACACGCACGGGTCTTGTATGGTTCAACAAAGACTTCCTCATGAACTGCATTACGACGACCTCTAGTGCCCGTAGGAGCTTTGACAAGGACTTGGGAACAATCTCACCGGTGCCGTTCGGCTTTTTGGAGAGGTTTTGGGTTCGGCTGGCAGCAAGCCTTGTCGATTTATGAAGATCGAACCCATTTCACATCACCTTCAGCGGGCAATCAGAACGCATTCGTTATCGTCAAGGTTTGAAGATCGATGGAGGCTCATTGAGTGCGACAATGCAAGGCGTTGATTCAGCGGGGATTTGAAAGGATTCATGGAAACATACGAGTTCTCTGGCAAGGACTGGCTGGTTGTCTTCGAGAGCGACACGATTCAAGTCAACTTCAATTCAATCCGCGTCACGCACGACCGTCACGAAACGACGAGGCTAACCATTCGGCGTAAGTGGTTTCGATATTCGCTTCTCCGAGACGGCAATCCACTCGCCGCATTATCTGGATGCAAAAAAGCGCAAGCACGCGCACTGACCACATGGTTCCATTACTGGGAGTTGCTACCCGACCTTAATGATTCAGTTCGCTGGAAGGAAGAAGCGGAGGTTGTCCTAGCTAGTCGGTTGGGCCAACGGCGGTGGATTGCGTCGGAGGAAGTCGATCAGATTAAGTCTCGTTGTACTGCGAGAGACTTGCGAGACCAGATTCGGTCAAGTGGCTGCGAGGGCCTGCTGACAACTGAGCAGCTCGCGGGGGTGAGTTTCGTGACATCAGACCTACAGGCAAGAGTCCAAGTCGTCAATGAACAGGTGATGGAAAGCGAACTAGTTGAGCGGCGAACGTTCTTCGACAGCATCGAGCGGACGCCTCTCTCGGAGGAGCAAACCCGCGCCGTCGTCTGCTTCGACAATCGGGTGCAGGTTCTCGCGGCAGCGGGTTCAGGGAAAACGTCGGTCATGGTGGCGAGGGCGGCGTACGCAGTGAATCGGGGTTTTGTATCGCCCGATCGAGTGCTTCTTCTTGCCTTCAACCGGGCCGCGGCGAGCGAACTGCAGGAACGCATTGAGTCTCGCTTCGCTGCCGCGGGCATTCCGTCTGTGGGGGTCAAGGCGTCGACGTTTCACGCGTTTGGCCTTGAAGTCATTGGTCGTGCCACGGGCAAGAAGCCCCGGCTCGCACATTGGCTGGAACAAGGGGATGACGTGGCGATGACCGTCGAAATCGTCGACCATCTCCGAGACAGTTCAGAAGACTTCCGCTACAACTGGGATCTTTATCGGCTTCTCTTCGCGAATGCCTCAACGCGGTTGGATGATGAGTCACCCGATGGGTACGACAGTGTCTCTCGCACTACGGGCTTCCGCACCTTTTCGGGAACGCTCGTCAAGAGCCAAGGGGAGCGTCTCATTGCCGACTTCCTCTTTCTCAACGGAGTTGACTTCGAGTACGAGCACACCTTCGCTCACGATGTCGCAGATGCTACGCACTCGCAGTACCGCCCCGACTTCTATTACCCCGGTATCGACGTGTGGCATGAACACTGGGCTCTAGATCGAGACGGTCAACCACCAAAAGCGTTCACCGGCTACGCGAAGAGTATGCAGTGGAAACGAAACCTGCATACTCGATTCGGAACGAAGCTGATTGAGACGACATGGGCTGACGTGATGTTCGAGGATGGACTCAAGCAGCTCAAAGGCGAACTGTTTGACCTAGGCATCGAGTTCGATTGGAACCCTGACAGGCCGAGCGCGGATCGGTGGGCTAAGCCGCTGAAGCATGAGGACCTGGCTCGCCTCGTTCGAACCTTCATGTGCCACATGAAGTCCAACTCGTGGTCCGACGAGGATCTCGAACGCCGTCTTGGTGGGGAGGTTACGGGACTCGACGGATTCCGTACTCGCTTGTTTCTGTCTTGCTATTGGCCGATACACGAAGAGTGGCAAAGCCGTTTGAGAGCGGAGGACAGTGTCGATTTCGAAGACATGCTCGTGAATGCCGCTGATCTATTAGAGGAAGGCGCGGTCAGCCTGCCATACGAGCTCGTCCTGGTTGACGAGTTCCAGGATTCCAGTCGGGCTCGCGCCCGATTGGTCAGGGGGCTGCTCAAAGAGCCAGATCGCTACCTGCTGGCCGTCGGCGATGACTGGCAATCGATCAACCGTTTCGCTGGTGCGGACGTCTCCGTGATGAACGAATTCTCTTTGTGGTTTGGCCGTGGGCCGCAACTCGCCTTGACCACGACTTATCGCTGTTCACAAGAGATCTGCGACGTGGCCCGAAGATTTGTCTCGAAGAATCCGGTCCAGTTTGATAAGGCCATGCGCTCGGTGACAACCTCGCCCGGTCGTCCGGTCACGGTGGTCTCGACCGACGACGAGAGTCGTGCCGTCATTCAGATTCTCAACCGTCTGTCCGCTGAGGCTCTCGCGGGTGCCGTCAGCGTTGATTACTCTGAAGTGACAACCGTGAATGTCCTCGGCCGCTACAGGTTTCAGCATGATATACTGTCGAAGCAGAAGTGGGAGGGCCTGGACGTCACGTTCAGGACCGTGCACGGGTCCAAGGGGCTAGAGGCCGATTTCGTCATCATCCTTGGGATGTCGGCCGGTACCTTCGGATTCCCGTCCAATGTCACCGATGATCCGGTTCTTGAGCTGGCCATGCCGGCACCCGACTCGTACCCCCACGCCGAAGAGCGCCGACTGTTTTATGTCGCACTTACTCGCGCGCGGCAAGGAGTCTTCATCCTCGCTTCGCTGGCGCAGCCATCCCCTTTCGTGGCCGAGCTCTTGTCGGATCCGAAAGTAGTTGTCGAATTACCCGGTGGTGGCTCCGTCATCGTGTGCCCATTGTGCCGGAAGGGAACCTTGGTAGAGGTTCACGGACCGTACGACCCATTCATGGGCTGCAGCGTGTTTCCCGCCTGCCGTTACAAGGGTAAAGTGACTTGTCCCCAATGCGGTAGCGGGTCACTTCTGCGAAAGCATGGGCCCTACAGCCCCTTCATCGGATGCAGCAGTTACCCAGCGTGCGACTATAAGGCCAAGTTCAAGGTGAAGCACACGTCATAGCGTCGCCCGAGAAGGACGTCGCGGTGAAGCGCTCGTGCTCCGTGCGGCGGGTCGGCGACTAGCGAATCACTCCTCGACATCAACGAATGACGCTTCGAAGAGCTCTATGTTCAACGTCACAGGTCGCTCGTAGTTTGTGGTTGACCGAGGAGGCGTGCAGTGGGTATGCAGGTGAAACGAGATGGCGATGATGGCAGGTGAGTTAGGGCAATGTCATCGCACGCACGAGGCCATGCACGCCAGGTGTGCATGGTTCGCGCCCAGGGAGTATCGAGAGGCTCAGCGCCGAGGTCCGAATGAGACGTCATCGCACGGCCCACTCTGGGAGTCTTGCGAGACATCGCGGACGAACGAACGCCTGAGGTCTAGCCTTCCTTAGATTTGCCCATCGTTCGGCAGTTCCCTTCAGGGTTGATGGAGATCTCGCGAGGAACTCGCGCGACTGGTCAGCGAGGCGAACGTGCTGATGAAGATGTGGAGGCGAACGTGTCGTCGATGTTCTCGGATTTCGTCAGAGTCGATCACCCGGCCGAGCCGTGAGGGCGGCGGCGACGGACCGCTCGCGGCAATGATCACCAAGGAGACATCGACGCTCAGGAGAGCGCTTCCACCAACCAGTTGACGACGATCTCTTCCATGTAGGCGCGATCCTCTGTACTTCGCGGGAGGTGTCGTTCCTTCGGGAAGAGGAGGAGTGTGTAGGGGACGC
>Ga0307372_10012378_pt1 | contig 11192 bp, 7 predicted proteins | sample OX1MG_FD_202533 | JGI IMG/M metagenome (GOLD analysis project Ga0307372, IMG submission 202533) | Soil microbial communities from Risofladan, Vaasa, Finland - OX-1 | ecosystem: Environmental > Terrestrial > Soil > Coastal area > Acid sulfate soil | place: Finland: Risofladan, Vaasa | collected...
CGACAGCGGGCGGCGTCGCCACGACGGCCGGCGGAGGTTAGCATCATGATCGTGGCCCCGGCAAGTTCGGGATCCTGTTTAATTCTCCCGGCGAGCGTAAAACCATCCATGTCCGGCATGCAGGCGTCAATCAGGACCAGGGGGAACGTTTTCCCGGCGGCCTTGGCCTGTTCCAGTGCCGCCAAGCCTGTCCAGCCGCCGTCCGCCATCGCGGGCCTCATGCTCCAGCTGACAAGCATTTCTTCGAGCAGGCGACGGTTGGTGGCATTGTCATCGACCACGAGAACCGCCAATTCCCGAAGGTTTACGGCCTCGGACGGGGTCACGGCGCGGCCCGTCAACTTGGAAGGAGCAAAACGAATCGTAAAGTGGAAGCTGCTGCCTTTTCCTTCTTCGCTTTCAACCCAAAGACGCCCTCTCATCATTTCAACGAGCTGAAAGGAAATCGAGAGGCCCAGACCCGTGCCGCCGTAGCGGCGGGTAGCGGAACTGTCGGCCTGGGTGAAAGGAGCAAAGATCATCTGCTGCTTGTCCGCAGGAATGCCGATCCCCGTATCCGTCACGGTGAAATGGAGAAAAATCTCATTTTCGGCCTGCGACTCCAATTTGACATGCAGAACGACATCCCCATGGTCGGTAAACTTGACGGCGTTGCTGACAAGGTTGACGACGATCTGCCGCAGGCGGGTCGGGTCGCCCTGCACGTTGCCGGGGACGTCGGAAGCCACGTGCAGGGCTAATTCCAGACCCTTCTCGTGAGCCGGCATGGAAAGCGCCTTGAGCGTATCCCCGAGGGATTCGCGCAACTCAAAGTCGATGGCGTTGATGTCCAGGCGGCCGGCCTCGATCTTTGAAAAGTCCAGGATATCGTTGATGACCGTCAGGAGAGTTTCTCCCGAGGTTTTCACCATGGTCAGATATTCGCGCTGTTCTTCAGAAAGTTCGGTGCTCAGGGCCAGTTCGGTCATTCCCAGGACGCCGTTCAAGGGAGTCCTGATTTCGTGGCTCATATTGGCCAGGAACTCGCCTTTGGCGCGGCTGGTCGCTTCTGCCGTCTCCCGGGCCTCCTGTCGTTCGTATTCAGCGCGTTTTCGGGCCGTAATATCAAGAACCATGCCTGCATGGCAGAGGACTTCCCCGGTATTACCCAGGATGCTGAAGGCCGATAATTCAACGTCCAGGATCTTTCCGGACCGGGTTCGAAAGGCGGTCTCCATCCGAAAGGAATTCACATGCCGGCCGTGTTCGCGGGATTGAGAGAAAGCTTCCTCACCCATCAGTGCTGCCGGAGTCATCGCGCGGAGTTCATCGTCGGAATATCCAAGAAGCTTCCGGTGCGCTTCATTCTGTTCCAGGTAGTGATATTCGCGATCGAGGATGGCAACGGCTTCGTTGGAATGGGCAAAGATTTCTCTGTAGAGTTTCAGGCTTTCTTCCGTGTTCTTGCGGTCTGTGATATCGGTGCTGATGCCGTCCAGTCGGATGATGGCGCCTTCTGGACTTCGGATGGCGCGGCGGCGTTCATGAAGCCATCGGACTTCGCCATCCGGCCGCAGAATTCTGAATTCCTGGTCGACGGACCCTGTCTCCATCAGGAGGGGAAGTGAATCCGTGATTTGCTTGCGGTCGTCCGGGTGAATAACCTTCAACCATAGGTCGGGGTCGGCAAAGAATTCGCTGCGCTTCCGTCCATAAACGGTTTCCATCGCCGGATTCAGATAGAGGGCGCGGTGATCTTCCGGCGCAACAGACCAGACAACATCGCGGAGCGAACCGAGAATACTGTTTAAGCGCTCTTTACTCTTCCGAAGTGCTTCTTCAGCCCGCTTGAGACCCGTGACCTCCACGGCGATGACGGCAAGGTCGTTCGCTTCGCCTTCCAGAGCCGGGATGGGAAAATACGAAGAAATCAGATGGCGCAAGACGCCAGGCTGGTCGGGGGTTTCTCCCTTATGTGAAAAGTTGACGAGCGGTTTCCCATCCCTTAAGACTTGCTGCATGGCCGGTTCGATAACGGGTGCGATTTCGGGCGCCATCTCGCGAATGGACTTCCCCACGTTTTGCTGTGGGGTCCGCCCGGTAAGCTGCGAAAGCGTTTCGTTCATCCGGACGCACCGGAGTTGATGGTCCAGAATCGCAAGTCCCGCAGGAGCGGCGGCAAAGAAGGATTCCAGGCGTTTTTCCCTGAGGACAAGCTTCTCTTCCAAGACCTTTCGTTCGGTAACGTCGCGGGCTATTCCTTGCACCCCGACAGGATTCCCATCTTCATAAATCGGACGGCTGCTGATATCCAGCGCAACCTTGCGTCCGCTTTGGGTGACGACTTCCAGATGGCTGACGCTGGGCGTGCCATCCTGCAGCATCCGGTTAAAGGCCTGCTGAGTCTGTTCCCGGTATTCCTCCGTCACGGTTGCGGAAAAATGGGCGCCCAGAGCCTCTTCCCGGCCGCAGCCCGTCAGCTCCGCGCAAGCCTTGTTGATCGAGGTCAGCTTTCCCTCCAGGTCCGTCGTAAAAATGATGTCATTGGCATTCTCGAATAATTCCTCGTATCGCTTTCTGGCCGCCACTTCGCGGCCCGTCCACTCCTGCAGCAGGGCCTTATGGTTGCGAACACGCCTCCGGAGGATTTCAACCCAAAGGAATGCGACGACCGTCAGAATGACTGCAACTTGCGGGAACCAGCTCCTGTGCAATAGTTCCCCTGGGAATGCTGTTCCAGGAAAGGGAATGCCGATGGCAAGAACCTGCCTGAAGAAAATAGGGCGGAATATTTTTCCCGTACATTCCAGAAGGCTTCCCTGAAGATGAGCGAGCAGGTGGTCCATGAATGAAAAAGACAAAAGGTTTCCCTGGCCTGTTTGCGCGGCGGACAGCAGGATCGCCGCAGGCGCCAGAAATCCTAACTGCCGGCGATGGGCAACCAGCCGAAGCGCCGCCAGCGTTCTCGGGATGAGCGGCATGGATAATCCTCCCATGACCTTTTCACTCAAGCTGGGACTTAAGAACTTTTTCGTAGCACTCGGGACAAATCCCATGGCTGAATTCCGCCTCAGTATGTTCGCTGATATAGGTCTCAACCTGCTGCCAGTAGTCCCCGTCATTGCGGATTCTCTTGCAGTACATGCAGATGGGCAGCAGCCCCCGCAGTTGGTTGACTTGTTTCAGGGCCGTTTCCAGATCATGGACTCGCTCGGCGAGGCTGCTCTGCAGGGCCAAAACGCGGATTCCAACCCGAACGCGCGCCCGCAATTCGGCGTGGTGGAAGGGTTTTGTGACATAGTCGTTGGCCCCGGCCTCAAGCCCGGCGACGATATCGCCATAATCGGTTCGAGCTGTCAGCAGGATGAGATAGGGGGGCGGCACCGAGGGCACGGCGCGGGCTCGCTGACAGATGGTGGGACCATCCATCCCGGGCATCATCCAGTCCAGAATCGCCATGGAAGGGGCTTCCGGACTGGTCATGACTTGCCAGGCGCCCGTGCCATCCTTGGCGGCAATAACCTCGTGTCCCCATTTTTCGAGCGCTTTTTGCAGGATTCGCAGGGAGACGGGGTCGTCGTCGGCGACGAGAATGCGCGGCATAGGTAGCTTCAACTCCGGCTCATTTTGTGTTTCGGCCATGATGGTCCCGTCTGGCCAAGATCGGTCTCAATTTTGTTGAATTTTATGGAGCATCTGAGACAGCTCTTCGAGTGTGTACGGCTTTTCCAAAAGCTCTGGACTACCTGCTTCCACGGCCGCACGCTTTATGTGCATGGAACTGTACCCAGAGGAGAGGATGACTTTGACGCGAGGATCAATGTCCCGCAGCCGGCCGTAAACTTCCAGTCCGCTCATGCCCGGCATGATCAGATCGAGCAAAACGCAGTTGATTTCTTCGCGTTGCTTGGAATAGATCGCACAGGCTTGGTTTCCGTTTTCTGCGGAAATCACCTGGTAACCGAGCCGGGTCAATCCCTTTTCGAGAAATTCGAGAACCCGCGGCTCATCGTCCACAACAAGGACCGTTCCCCGGCCGGATATCAGTTGCCTTGGTCTGGGTTTGACGGTGCTCGGCCGCTCGTTGAGGACAGCGGGCAGGTAAATCGCAAATTCGCTTCCCTCGCCGGGCTTGCTGCTTACAGAAATGAATCCTTGAGATTCTCTGACGATTCGATCGACCAATGCCAGACCCAAACCGGAGCCCCGGCCGGGGCCTTTGGTCGTGAACAAAGGAACAAAGATCTGTTCCATAACATCCGCCGTCATTCCCACTCCGCTATCACGAATGGCGATCCGGACATACCTGCCGGGCGTGTTGGAGGCGGGAAGCTGCGGGTCCTTTGGGTTGAGTATCTGAGAGGAGGCTTCGAGGGTCAGTGTCCCGCCTCGTAGCATAGCGTCGCGGGCGTTAATGCAAAGATTCAGGATGGCTTGTTCAAGGCGGTTGCGAATGCCTTTGATACAAGGCATCTGAGTATCCACCCGATGATCGATCCGGACCTTGCGGTCAAACGTACGCGTAATGATGCTCAGGACCGAGCCGGTGAGATCACCCACGTCGATGAGTTTCTCGCCATCCGGGTCGTCCTTTGAGATGTCGAGAAGCTGCCGGGCCAAGCCCGCAGCGCCCTTAGCGGACTCCTCGATGATCTTGAGGGGCTCCTGCAGGGGATCAGCAGATGACAGGCGGATACGCGTCAGGGAGGCAAAGCCGATGATGACTTCCAGCGCATTGTTGAAGTCATGCGCAACACCGCCAGCCAGCATCCCCAGAGTCTGAAGGGCCTGTGCCTGATAGAGTTCGCTTTCAAAGCGGTTGCGCTCTTCGGCATCTTTCCTTAAGCGGGCGTCCGCAATGAAAACCAGGAAATGAGTGGTCTTCCCGCGGGCGTCGCGGATGGCATGGGAATCGACGAGACACGCAATCGTTTCACCCGATTTTCGCGCCAGATGGTTTACGTCTGGCGACCCCCATCGCACGCCGGGCAGCGTCTCTGTCTCCATGCGACCATCCCGTGCTCGTCCTGCGCCGCGGACAAGATCATCCAGGGCCTTGCCGGTCAGTTCTTTCTGCTTGTAGTGCAGGAGGTCTGCAAGCATTTGATTGACACGCTGAATCCTGCCGTCTATGCCCACAATCGCCAAGCCGATTTGATTCTGCTCGAAAACAGCCTTCGTAACTTGGGCATGCTGAAGGCCCTCCAGGTGGAACTCCAGTTCAGCTTGCACATCCGGGGTGCTTTGCCTGGCCTGATCGCACGCGACAGCCTGCGGGACGGGCGTGTGTTTTCCGTCCGCTTCATGATGTGCCCTTTCCGGGGCATCCCGGGAGGGGTTCAGGGTCCCGCCGTGGTTGAGCCTTTTTGAACGTTGTGCTTCTTCTGCCATGGCACTTAATCCTGACTATAGCCAGCCACCAGACGACCTTTTTCTTTTCCACTCCGGTCGTTGCGACCGATGAACCGTGTGACCTGCATTCCCAACATCGCAAAAGACTTCCAATTACTTATGCTTTCGGCATTGTTGCAGGAAACTTGAACAAACCATCACGCCCGGCGGAACCCTGTTGACAGGGCTGGCGGACCGGTGGCGCCATGCTGATTCGCCGGGCTTAATTCGGTTAGAATGATTGTGTTGAACAGAATTGGAATGAGCTACTAACGTTAACTGGCATTCGAGGAGGACTGAATGGTTAATACAGCTTCGACGATGGCTCCGCTGGGCACGAAAGCGCCGTCATTCCGCCTTCCGGACACCGAAGGACAACTCGTGTCGATCAACGATTTCAAGGGCTCTCCCGCGCTGCTCGTTGTCTTCATGTGCAACCACTGCCCTTTTGTGAAGCATGTGCTCCCGCATTTCGTCGGCCTGGCGCGGGAGTATCAGCGCCGCGGCGTGGGCATCGTCGGAATAGGCTCCAACGATGCGGACAGTTACCCTGCCGACGCTCCGGAGAAGATGGCGGAGCTGAGCAGGGCCATGGGATTCACGTTTCCCTATCTTTATGACGATAGTCAGCAGGTAGCGAAGGCCTACGGGGCAGCCTGTACGCCGGACTTTTATCTTTTTGACCGGGACGGTCGCCTGGCCTATCGGGGCCAGATGGACGATAGCCGTCCAGGCAATGGCCGTCCGCTGACCGGAGCCGATTTGCGGGCTGCTATCGAGGCTGTTCTTGAAGGCCGGCCGGTTTCTGAGGACCAGAAACCAAGCGTGGGATGCAACATTAAATGGAAGTCCGGGAATGAGCCGGACTATTTTCGACATTAGTAGTTCGTTGGAAAACGGGAATTGTCATCCTGAGAAGGCGCTTGCGAAGGGATACCGGCTGCTGGTCAAGTTCATACCGGGAGCGGTCTACGGAGTGTTGAGTTGTGGCAGGCAGAGGTGTTCCGAAAGTGGGACGGAGCATGGGGCAATTTGCGCTGTCCTGGTAACGATCGCAGACCTTTGGGGGCGTTCCAGATAAATGTCATTTCGCATCGCCAGAAGCGGGGCGGATGAGTATTCAATGGCTGCAGTTTGTGAAGTCACTACGGAGATTCCGGATCGAAGGGCACGCAGTTCCGGTCCTAAACGCGCCCAAATCGCACAACGGAGGTGCCGCTGATGACAAAGAGAAAGAGATTGTTATGTGCCGCCTTGCTGGCGACGACAGGGGCTATGATGTTGTACGCGCAGTCCGGGATGAAGGGCGGCAAGAATGCGGCGGCGGAGCAGAACATCCGCAAGATCGAGCAGAGTATGTGGCAAGCCTGGAAGGATCATGACGGCAAGCCATTTGAGGAACGCCTCACCGACCATTCCATCGACATCGTGACCTCAATCGAACGGGGCAAGGCGAGTATCGTGAAGAATATAACTTCGTCCAACTGCACGGCTAACAGCTTCTCCTTGTCCGACTTTGCATACAGCTGGCTGGATAACAAATCGGTGATTGTCACGTATGTCGCAACGCAAGACGCGACCTGCGGCGGCAAGAAGGCTCCGGAGAAAGTGAATGCGAGCACCGTGTGGATCAAGAGCGGCAACAAGTGGATGACAGCGTTTCACCAGGAATCGCCATCCATGTAATTGCGCATCCTGCCTGATCGAGAGTAGAAATTGCGTCAGCCGGACCCGTAAGCGGAATTCTGTCTGCCGGTCATCCTACACGGACTGTGCCCGGATCCTTTCCCGGCGGGCCCCGGCCGTATCATCGCGTATTCGGAAAGAACGCCAGTGCGTTGCCCTCCTCATCTGATGTTGGTGGCCAGTTGGATGTACGGGCGGGTCGTTATCCGGCATTGTCAGGGGGTATAAGCAAGCCAGAGGGTCTCTAATGTCTTTACGTTCTGGATCTCGACCGCGTTGGAAGAGATTGCGATCACTCTGAACCTGTTCTCGATGGCGCCCCCTTTGGGGACAAAGTATATATTCGAGTGATCAGAAATAACCGCCTGGACGCCTGAGTCCCGCTTTTCAACGTAGCCGATAACTTTCAGGTCCGAAAACGAGCTGCCGGGCGCGCCTGCGGGCGAGTTCGTTGCCGCTGCCGTTGACGAGGTTGATGGCGTGGCCGGGCGCCCCGCTCGCACGTTCTGCTGTTGAGTTGCGAAATCAAATGGGTTGCGAATCAGGGAACCAGGCTTTGGGCGGGGCTTCAGCTCGATGCGAATTCCCGGCCGTTGCGCATGAACGTCAAAAATGGGATAACCTTCCAGATCGGCCACCACGCGGACAACCGCTGGATCGCCTGGGTGCCACTGGGCTACCCGAACCCTTTTCAGCACCGATGAGCCGACCTGGTAAACATCCTGCCGGCTGGTGTTGCGCGCACCTTCCAGGTCAACCACCAGTCGAAACGGGTTCGCGAGCTGAAAGACACGATAAGGAACGGACCGCGTGCTTGCGATGTCGACGTACGTTTCTCCATGTCCATCCGGCTTGATCGAAATTCCGGAAACCAGGGCCAAAGTTGTTGATTTCTTGCGGCTGGCGGAAGTTGAAAGGTCCGGGCTTGTAACCGGAACGAGCCGGTCCTGGGGAGGCAGTTCAGGTGCCGTCAGGCTGGCTGACAGGTCCTTGAATCGATGAACCGGGAAGACAGATTTCGGAGCGGGCCCTTGCGGGGGAGTTTGGACGTGATCTTCACCGGAAATTCCGCCCGCCCGGGCGTTGTACGTGCGGGATCTGCCAGTGGATATGCTCCTTGCCGCCCGGGGTTTCAGTTCGATCCGAATTCCAGATGCCTGGGTACGAATGCTGAACGCCGGAGTTCCGCGCAGGTCGGCCACAACGCGAACTGTGGCAGGATCGCTTCGCCACTGTCCGACTCGGACCTTTTCGAGAATCCGGGATTCGGCGGGATAGGTGCGCTTCAGGGCCGCGTTGCGGGCGCCCTTTAGATCCACCACAAGTCGTTCAGGGCTGGAAAGCAGCAGGGTTCGATAGGGCACCGACTGCGTTATCGCGATATCCACGATAACGGTCCCCTCTGGAGAATTTCGGATCGATATCCCGCGGACCAGCGGCAGGGAGTCCGAATTGCCCGAAGCCATGCCGCGGCGCGTCTGCACCACTAGCATCGCCGCTGCCACAATCAAGATTGAAGCCGTCGTGGCTTTCAGCGCTCTTTTAAGCATACTCATTTCTCTGCGAAGCTCGTTGTCAGGGCGCGATCCATCACCACGTGCCAGCGAGAACTCAGACAGTATAAGGCAACTATAGCGAGGGGGATTTTGAGTGTCAAGATAATGAACACCTTAATACAACGATGACACTTTATCGGGAGCGCTGCCAGGTATCTTGAACAAACACGCTTGCTGTGTTCAGCCGTTTGCCGGCGTGCAAGGAAGCCTTACCCCCAGCGCGTTGCTATGTTCCTTATCGACCGAATGCTATGCGTTCAGGCGCCGGACGGCGTGCGATAAGATGACTTCCTCCGCTGGCTTCCGGGAGCTAAACCCGTGGCTGGTTTACAAGTTGACCGGCGTCGGAATGCCGTGTAGCCTCCGCTTTGGAATGGTCTTCCTGCAGAGCGCTGCTGATGGCAGATGCCACCTGTTCTGCTACTCGTTCAAATCCCGCATTCGTATAATGCACGTCTCCAGGCAACCGAAAGCTACTTGGCGGGAATTGCCGGGTCAGGGAATACAAATCATCGGTCCTTATGTGGTTCCTGCGCATGACCTCTGCGGCAACTTTATTGTATTTAACCTCGTCTCCCACAAATCGGCCGGCCTCGTGGGGTGGGATTACCGTTGTGTTCGCCCAGATAAGGGTGGCTTTCGTGCGCTCGAGAATCTGTACGAGCTCTTCCAGATTTTTTCCGTACTGCGCGATGGGCACGTCCTGTACGCCATGGATTTTATCGCGATGTCCGTACAGCTTCGATTGCGGGCTGCGATAGCAGAGGTCATGCAAACCCCAGTTGAAATGGATCACCGACCACTTGGTCTTACCGAGCCATCTGTGAATGCGCTCCAGACCATAGTGAGTGTTGCCACAGTTATCGGGTCTGCCGGGGGCGTTCATCGGCCGGAATACGTTGGCTTTCCCCCTCATCATTCTGCGCACATCAAGGGTGTACCCGATCGAGATCGAATCCCCTATCAGCAGCACATTCGGAAGCGCGGGATTGGGCTCAAACTCCCATCGCCCGGCTAAATTTGCCTTGGGTGTATAAGACTGTGAAGCATACCCTTCCGAGTTGCGTACAAGAACGGTGGCCGCTGCCGCAGGGAGGAACAAGCCGAGAAACCCCCGGCGGCCAATCGTTTGGAATAATCTTTCATTCTCCATATAAGGTATGATCCTTTCCTAATGTATGTTTTTGGACTAGCTTTCACACTTCGCGGTCGAGCGGTTAAATAAGCGTTACCCCAGATTACTTCATCCCCAAGATTGCCCGCTTGCTGGCCTCGCAAAAGGAGCATGTTCTCAGGGCGCTCCAGATTATGACGTACAGGCCAGGATACATACAGACGAGAGCAACCTTAGCGTGCGAGAATCCGGGTGTCAAGCAGGAGCATTCAAGCCCGGCGGGGACGTTGCGGGGAATGGATACCCACCGCTGACACGTTGGGTATGAGGTTCGGGTCTTGTTGATAAGAGCCCCTGTCTTGTGATGCCGTACACTTGCTTGACAAGCAGAGATGCGTCCCCTATTATGCAAAAGAGAGGTACGTCTTGTTCAGCGGCGGTTTCACTGAAGTCGGTTTTATTTTATTTATGGCCTTTCTGCTTTTCGGGCCGAAGAAGTTGCCGGAGATCGCCCGCGTACTCGGCAAGGGAATGGGAGAGCTTCGGCGTGCTTCAAACGAGCTGAAAAGTTCGCTGGAAGAGGAAATCCGAAATCTGGACCGCAAGGACGAGGACGTCAGCTACAAGAGCGAAGAAGCCAGCTACACTGAACCTGAAACGCATCCCTATGAGGACGCCAGTTACAAGAGCGAAGATTCGAGCTACACGGGCGAAGAATCCAGCTATGCGGGCGAAGAATCCAGTTACACGGAACATGAAACGCATCCCTATGTAGAAACGGAAGAGGAAAGTTACGAGCACCCAGAGGAAGCGACGCCCGAACTGAGTCATCAGTCCGAAGGCGATCTGGAGCCCGTTTCTGAGTATGGCCACGACTATTCAGAACCCCCCCAGCAAGAACCCGAACCCCGGCCCCGAGGATGAGGATTTCAGCGGCAGGCAGATGTCGTTCCTCGAGCACTTAGAGGAACTTCGGACGAGGCTGGTCCACAGCGCCATCTCCGTTTTCGTCGGCTTCATGGTCTGCTTCTATTTCTCCGACAATATCTATGGTCTCCTTGCCAAGCCTCTGACGGACACGCTGACCAGCCTGCACATGGCGAACAAGCTGGTCTATACCAACCCCGTTGATCCTTTCAATCTGTATATCAAGCTCTCCATCGTGGGTGGGATTTTTCTGGCCTCGCCGTACATCCTGTTCCAGTTGTGGCTGTTTATTTCTCCCGGACTTTATCGTCACGAAAAGCGGTACATCTGGCCTTTTGTGATTCTGACCAGCGGCCTTTTTTTTACGGGCGGCTTTTTTGCGTATCGGTTTGCTTTCCCAGCCGCGCTCAAATTCCTTCTGGAATTCGGTAGTCGCTTCCAGCCCATGATTACCATTCATGAGTACTGGGGCCTTGCCCTGACGATCATTCTCGGTGTCGGGGTCGTTTTTGAGCTCCCGGTCGTCATCCTGCTTCTTT
>Ga0307372_10012380_pt1 | contig 11191 bp, 9 predicted proteins | sample OX1MG_FD_202533 | JGI IMG/M metagenome (GOLD analysis project Ga0307372, IMG submission 202533) | Soil microbial communities from Risofladan, Vaasa, Finland - OX-1 | ecosystem: Environmental > Terrestrial > Soil > Coastal area > Acid sulfate soil | place: Finland: Risofladan, Vaasa | collected...
CGGGGTCAGGAAATACGTCGCATGACCCGCCCAATGCCCGAATGTAGTGTTACTCGGCGAAAATCTGCCGCACACATTGCTGATATTGCAGAAGTTTTTTTAGTGAGTGTCAAAGATGGGTTAATCTGACGGGTGTTGCGTCGAACTCAAGCAGGCGTTGTCAGCGCGCTTGCCTGCGGCAAGTTGTTGCGTGCCGCAGCGGCAGGCGCCGGTGCAGCGGGCGCCGGTGCGCAACCTGGCGTGGCCAATGCGGGCCGCCGGCGCGGTCGGTCGTACGATGCCGTGCGCGGCGAACGCCGCGGTGGCAAAGCTCTGCGCGGCGAACGCCGCGGTGGCAAAGCCGATCAGCCGTGCCGCGCCGTTCGCCGCAAATGGGGCGTCACCGAACGATGGCATCGCGTTGGCGTTTTCGATTGCGCACGTAACGGCATTGTAGCCGGCGCCGCGGGAAGACAGACCAGGCCGGCGATAAAGGCGCCACGCCGCAACGGCCGGACAACGGCCGCGCGCAGCGGGCCGATGCGATCGAGAAAAGCGCGCAACGACAGTCAAAGATATCGCCGATGGCCGCGACATTGGATCATCGATCACCGGCTTCCGGCGCGGGCGATCACGCGCCTGATTGGCAACGCGCGAATGATGAGGGCGGGGGAACGGCGTTGCCGAAGGTGCTGCTGATCGACGACGATCGCACCTATCGTGCCGAGCTGTCCCGCTATGTCCGGTCGAACGGGTTCGACTGCCTGGAATTCGGCAGTTTTGCCGCGGCGGCCGAACTGGTTGAGGCAGCAGGCGGACTTTTCGTGGTCGTTCCGGAACTGACGGTCGGATTCCGTCACCTGTTCGACTGCATCGCCCGGATCGGGCGCGGGCCCGGCGTCTCCGTTCTCGTCCTTTCCCGCCATTGGGAGGACACCGACAAAATCGTCGCGCTCGAACTTGGCGCGGACGATTTCATTCCGAAGACCGCGGACCGGCGGGAGATACTCGCGCGCATCCGGGCAGCGGTGCGGCGATTGCTCGCCCGTCAGTCCGTCGCGCGGCAAGCAGAGTTTGGAACGTTGCGCGGCACGGGTGGCGCGGCGGGATCATGGCGGTTCCGCAGAGTTCGGCGCGAATTGACCGATCCCGAAAGCCGGCCCGTCCCGCTGACCGCCGCGGAGTTCAGTCTGCTTGATGTCTTTGTCGAGAATACCGGACGCCCACTGAGCCGCGATGAACTGTCGGCGGCGGTCCTCGGCCGGCGCCGCGGCGCGGGCGACCGCGGCATCGACAACCTGGTTGCGAAACTGCGGCGCAAACTGCGCGATCCCGCAAGGTCGGGCCGCATGATCAAGACCGCCAGGCCGGTCGGTTACGTGTTCACCGGCTTCAGCACCGCGGAGACGGAGCTGCCCACCGCCGCCGGTCCACTGCAAGGCGGCCTTCGAGGCGCACCGATCCCGCCCGAAAATTGAAGCCGATTTGGCTTCAGAACAACGCGCCCAGCCGGCGGGTATTGCATCCATTCATTGACGCTGGATTGATGATACATAATTGCGCACGCAACGATGCTGAATAGCTGTGCAAGATAAACGAAAGATCGCAACGTACGGCTAGAAATTTCACACTGTACCGTGATGCGCCCGCGGCGCCGCGAAGTCTTGTTATATATGTGTTGGATAACCAGAAGTGTACATGAGTATCCGGCGGAGGAGCCTGATGTTCAACGGAGCATTGCTTCCCGCGGTGTTCGCGGGGTGGAATCGGTGGCGTGGGGTGCGCCCGGCGGGCGGGCGCGCCAGCCGCCTGACAGCCGCGGATTCGTGCGCCGTCTGGCCGGACGGCCTGTTCCCCGTCGCGCCGGAAACCCACGCCGTGGTGGCCGCCGCCAATGATTTCGCCCGCCTCCGCTGCATCGAGCTGCAAATGGTCGTGGAGCCGCGGCTCGTCGCGCAGGCCGATGCGGCGGCGTACCGGACTTGCCTGCGCGATCTGCTGTTTGGCGCCATCGGCCGCGCCGGCAGCGGCGTCCTGGTGACCGCGATGCGGGACGCGAACGGCGTGGAAATTGCCGTGCTCGACGACGGTGCCGCTCCCGCCGGCGCGCCGCCGGGCGCGAAGATCGCGGTCCCTCCGGGCGCCACGCTGACCGCCGAGTACCGGCCGAAATGCGGCACGACGATCCTGCTGCGCCTGCCGCGGCCGGAGCAACTGCCGGTTCCGCCGGACGGCGGTGCGTTCAGCGGATACCCGGCTCCCGCGCAGTCCTGATCCGGATTGGCACGGCTCCGGGCGACGCTGACCGTGCGCGGCAGGCCGGCGATCACTCCGGCTTGGTTTCCGGCATCACTGCCCACACCAGCAGCGTGCCCGCCAGTCCCGCCAGCGCCAGGCTGAGGAATGCCGCGTCCATGCCGGCGGCATCGGCGACCCAGCCGGCCAACGCGGTGCTGACCGCGGCGCCGGCGCACACCGCCAGTCCCAGCACCCCCAGGCACAGGTTGAAATGCGACGTCCCGCGCGTCAGGTCGGCGGCGACCAGCGGCAGCATGACTCCGAACACCGCCGCGCTGATCCCGGCCACCGCCTGCGCGCCGATCAACAGGTAGGGCCCCGGCAGCACGGCGAGCAATACGCCACGCACAGGCAATGCCAGCCAGCCGAGCAACAGCACCGGACGGCGCCCAACGGAAGCCGCGCGGCGGCCGACCCATGGCGAGGCCAGCGCCACTACGGCCTGCGGCACCACGATGCAGGCGCCGATGATGAGGTTGCCCAGATTGCCGGCGCGCATCGTCACCGCGGCGCCCGCCAGCGGCAGCATCGCCGCGTTCGACAAGTGGAACAGCATCACGCAGGCGCCGAATGCCAGCAGGCGCCGGTCGCGGAACAGCTTGCCCAGGCCCTGCCAGTCGAGCGGCGCTGCCGTCGTCTGGCGCCCGGCATGCGTGCCGCGGCCGATCGCCTGTAGCGCCAGCAGCGCCGGCACGCAGAGCGCGGCGGTGAGCCAGAACACGGCGCGGCTGGACAAGTACAGGCCGCTGGTGCCCATTACCGCCGCGGCCAGCGCATTGCCGATGGAACCGAAGCGGGCATTGCGCCCGAGCCGCTCGCCCAGCGCGTCATGTCCGACAAGGCGCAGGCTGATGGCGGCGATCGCCGGCGCAATGATGCAGCTCGCCGCGCCGTGCATGATCTGGGCGAGCAACACCGGCAGTTCCTCCGGCCATAGCGCCAGCAGCAGCGCGGCCGCCATCACGCCGAGCAATCCTGCGCCGGCGGCTCGGCGCTTGCTGTGCGCGGCATCGACCAGGACGCCGGCCGGCACCTGGCTGACCAGTGCGACCACGGTGCCGAGGCTGAGCGCCAGGCCGATTTGGGTCTGTGGCCATTTATGCGCGGTGAGATAGACCGCGACGAACGGCCCGAAGCCGGTCTGCACGTCGGCTACGAAGAAATTCAACAGGTCGAGGGCGCGCGAACTGCGCACCGGAAGGATTCCGTCGCGGGGCATGCGTTACTGGGGTCTGGGGGGCATGGTCCGGTTGGCCGGTTCGCCGCCCGTCGTGCCGCTGCTCGTTTTGGCGTTGCCTGTCGCGCCACCGCCCGTTGCGCCGCCACCTGTCTTGCCACTGTCTGACCCACCGCGAGCAATGGCCGGGAGTACCACCGGCGCCGGCTTGTTGGGATAGCGGTATTCCGGCGCGGCCTTGATCTGGTCCAGCGTCAGATCCAGCGTGATCGGATGCCCGGGACTTGCCGGGGCGAAATGCAAAGTGCTCCAATGCACGGCGATCGTGCGCGTGCCCACGCCCATGAAGCCGCCGACATCGATCACGCCCGCCTGCGGCGTGCCGGATGCGTCCACCAGCACGTCCACCAGCCGGCCGATCGTCTTGCCGTCCGGGCCGGCCACAGGCATGCCGAGGATCGCGAAGGCTTCTTCCGGCGGCACATGCTCCACCTGTTCAACCGGCTGCGGATCAGCCGCGACGGCGGGCCAGTCCCAGACCATGAGGCACACAACTGCCAGGCAGAGCCGAAGAACCTGCATGCGTCCGGTTACCCCGGATAGCAATTACGGCGCAATCGCCACATGCGACAGGCTTGCGCGGCTTCCCGGCGTTCAAGTTCGCTTGGGGTCGAGGATGGCTGCGGGAACCGGCGCGGATTTGATCGACGCCAGCAGGATTCCGGCACCGATCAGCACGATTCCGATTGCATGGTACCCATGGAAGCGCTCGCCCAGGAACACCACGGCGAGGACGCTGCCGAACAGCGGCATCAGGTGCCAGGACTGGCTGGCCCTCGCGGCGCCGATCAGCTCGATCCCGCGGTTGAAGAACAGGTAGGCGACGAACGAGGGAAACACCGCGATATACGCCATGGCGAGCCAGACCGGCGGGCCGCCATGGATGTGGCCGCCCCGCACCGTCTCCCACACGTAGAACGGCAGGATCATCATCGATCCGATGCCCATGGCGGCGACCAGGAAACTCAGCGGGTGGGTTTGCGGCCGGCGGCGGAACATTGCCGCATAGACGCCGTAGATCGCCATGGCCGCCAGGATCCAGACGTCGCCGCGGTTGAGCGACAGGTGCAGCAGGGTTTCGAGCGAGCCGTGCGCCGCGATCGTTGCCACTCCCAGCAGTGACACCACCACGCCGGCGGCCTGCCAGGCGGTGGGGCGCTCGCCGAACAGCGCGAAGGCCCAGAGGATGATGATCAGCGGACCCGCCGATTGCAGTAGCAGCACGTTGAGCGCGGTGGTGCCGGCGAGGCCGATATAGGACATCGTGTTGTAGGTCGCGATGCCCGTGGCGGAGAGCAGCAGCATCATGCGCCAGTGGCGCAGCAGGATGGGGGCGTCGCGCTTGAGGTGAGGCCAGGCGAAGCCGATGGCGATCAGGAACGCTCCGGTCCAGCGCCAATAGGCAAGCGCGATCGGCGGCACCAGTCCGGCCACGCCACGGCCGAGCACGATGTTTCCCGCCCAGAACAGGTTGGCGAGGATCAGGAGGGTCCAGGCGGAGTTCCACAGGCGCGTCATGTTCCGTATGCTCAGGCGCTGTCGTTGCGATGAGCGGAGCGGCGGCCGGACCGGACGCGGCCAGGCAATCCCGGCGTGAGGGGCGATGGCCGTCCGCTGGCGGCGATCGCGCCGTTCCCGCTCAACGCCGATCGGCCGCCGACCGCGGGTTCCGCCGCATGCGAGGCATCAGCATGCAGGCGGGCGCCGGCAACCGAGCCGCGGCGCTTGTGCCGCGGCGTCTGCCGGTTGTCAGCCGGCGCGGTCGCCGCCCTGCACTGTCCCTATTCTCTCCACATTCTCTCCACGTCAGCATACGCCGCGGCGCGTCTCGTCGCTTGGTTGGGGGACGCTCTCATATGACGATCCACCAAAGACATCAATCCCTGCAAATCGGCTGACTTCTGCAAGACCCCATCGAAAACGCCGGGGACCATCCCTGGCTGGTCGTTCAACAGGCCGGGTGTCGCGGTGAGCGCGATCAGTCTTGGCCGCACAGCCTCCTCCATCATGTCGTGAACGAGCTTTACGGCCGCCAGGCCGTCCATTTCGGGCAAACGATAATCCACGAGCGCCAGGTCATAGCAGCCATCACGAATTTTGCGCACCGCATCCAGGCCATTGGCAGCCAGATCGACGACGTATCCTCGCCGTTCGAGCACGGACGTCAACAAAAGCTGCTGACACTCGTCATCATCTATGACCAGGATACGGGCTGGGCCGAATTCACCGCGCTGGAGTCCGGGGCGGCAGGGCACCCTGTCGTAATCCAGCCAGGCCTTGAACAGCAGCAAGGAGATGGCTTCCTGCCGCACCGAGCGTTCCGGCATCGATGCGAGACAGCGGACGATAACGGAGAAGAGCCCGGAAAGGTCGGATGATTTGGCCAGAACAGCATCGAATGCGGTTTCCCCACTGCTCAGTCTGGCGCACAGAGACTCGGGCGTTGCGGTGAGCGCGATCAGAACCGGCCGGGCTATCCGCCCCATGAAGTCGCAGACCAGTCTGGCGGTTGCATAACCATCGATCTCGGGAATCTGGTAGTCGATGAGGACCACGTCGTAACAGCCCTCGCGCACCTTCCACAAGGCGGCGAGCCCGTCGCTGGCAGTGTCAACCTCGAAGCCCGCGGCAGCCATGGCCGCCGCGAGGATCAGGGCTTGCAGGCTGTCGTCCTCCACAATCAATACGCGAACGTGCTCATTCTGCTCGGCTGACGCGCGCGGCATCAAGGACCTCCATCGGTACACTGATTCTATTGGGACTGGCGGTGGAATGCGGGAAATCAGAGCGGATGCTTTCCTTATGCCTGCGCACTCATTCAAGCCGCCTGGGTGCGCGGCATGCGGGCGTGAATTTCCTGGAGAGTGACCTCGACCGCGGCGCTCAGTGCATCCGCGAGAGCCGGCACCCCTGGCGCACCGGATTGGACGGCGCGCTCGAAGCGGAGGCCGACCGCGGCGAGGCGCTCGAAGCCAAACATGCCGACGCTGCCTGCGAGGCCGTGGGCCGCCCTGGCAAGCTCATTCCGGTTGCGTGTCAGGGCTTCCGGTCCGCGCAGCCCGCGCATGATGGCCTCCCCGCGCGCCGTGATAACCTGCAGATACGAGGCCACCGTTTCCGGTGCGAGAAAGGATGCGGTGCGTTCGAACGCTCTCGGATCGAGGACCAAAAGTTCCGAGCCGCTCGCGGACCGGACAACCGGCGCGGTGGACGGCGGGGATGCAGAGTCGAAGCGGTCATCACGGACGTGCCCTGCGCCGGCCGCGCGCACCACCGCGGCAAGCAGGGTATCCGAGTCGAACGGCTTCGCCAGGTGGTCGTCCATGCCTTCCTTGCGGCACTCTTCCACCTGTTCGATGAAGGCCTGGGCCGTCAGCGCCACGATCGGCACCGACCCACGGACGCCTTTCAGTGCGCGGATGCGGCGCGTCGCCTCCAGCCCGTCCATCTCCGGCATGCGCACGTCCATCAGAACGACGTCGAAATCCGTACTGGTAACCGCGGCAACCGCCTTCGTCCCGCTTTCGACCAAGTCAACCTTATGGCCGGCCGCACGCAGGAAGGAGCTGGCGACGTCACGGTTCATCGCCACGTCGTCAACCACCAGTACATGCAGGGCACGCAGCGGTGCCGGCGCGGTTGGACCGGCCGGCACATCGGAGGCCGCCGCGATCACAGGCGTTGGTGCGACGCCGGTATCCAACGGCAGTTCCAGCCAGAACACGCTCCCCCCGCCCGGGTTGTCACTGTGACCGAGGCGGCCGCCTATCAGCTTCGCGAGCCGGGCGGAAAGGGCGAGGCCGAGCCCCGCGCCCTCGACCGTGCCGGTGGCTCTGTTGTCGAGCCTCTCGAACTCCTGGAACAGGCGTTGCCGCTGCTCGCCGGGAATGCCGGGTCCCGTATCCGCGACTTCGATGCGCAGCGCGGAGCCGTCCGTCGCGGGTCGCAGGCGCAGCGCCACCGTTCCCCGGGACGTGAACTTCACCGCGTTACCCAGCAGGTTCAACAGCACCTGCCGCAGTCGCATCGGATCGGTGACCAGCTCTCGCCTTGTGCCTGGCGCCATGGAGATGCTCAACGCCAGTCGCTTGGTCTCCGCCGCGGGGCGGACCAGGTCGAGGCATGCCGCGGCGACCGCCCGCGCATCGACCTCGATCGCGCGCAGTTCGACGTGCTCCGCCTCGATCTCGGACAGGTCGAGCACCGAGGTTATCATCTCGAGCAGATGCTTGCCGGCTCCCAGCATGGCGTTCACACGAGCGTCCTGTACGGTGGTCAGGCCACCTTCGGAGCGCAGCAACTGCGCGTAACCCAGGATGCCATTCAACGGCGTGCGCAGTTCGTGGCTCATCATGGCCAGGAAACGCGACTTGGCCCTGTTGGATTGCTCGGCGGCGTCCCGCGCCTTCGCGAGGTGCCGCGCCAGGCGCTGCAGTTCGGCGTTCGCCGCACGTTGCCGGCGCTCCCGCTCATAGCGTTCGGTCAGGTCATGCACGAAGGCGGTAAACAGCCTCGCTCCTGGCAGATTTACTTCGCCAATGAAGAGCTCCATCGGGAAGCTGCCGCCATCCTTGCGTCGGCCGACTCCGACGATGTTGCGCTCGCCCTTCGAGAGATAGCGCGCCCAATAGCTGTTGTGCTGTTCCCAGTCGGGCGGGGGCAGCAACAGGCTGACGTTCCGGCCCACCACCTCCTGGGAGCCGTAGCCGAACAGCCGCGCGGCCGCGACGCTGAAGGAGTGAATGATTCCTTGGGTGCCGATCACCACCAGGGCGTCCGGCACGGTGTCGAGGATCGAGCGAAGCAGGGTTTCGCGATGCCGCAGCTCGGCATGAACACGCTGCATCGCGCTGAGGTCGCGGGCGATCTTGGAGGCACCGATGAGTCTGCCCTGGTCGTCGCGGATCGGCGACACGGCGAGCGCCACCGGAATGATCCTGCCGTCCTTGCATTGCCGCATGGTCTCGAAATGGGCGATTTGTTCGCCACGACGGATCCGGTCGATGGTCGATGCCTCCTCCGCGATGCCGTGCGGTGGAACAATGCGCGTGATCGGCTGGCCGACGATCGCGTCGTTCGATGCATCGGCGATGGCTGACAGCCGAAAGCGCGAATTGTCCGGGCGATTCGGGTCGTGGATTTCAGATTGACGCTCCAATGATGAGATTGCCGCTTCGCCATGAGAACCGTTCCGCTCCACCGCATCCTGCATCGTAACTCCGTCCGGACTGCCTTCGGTCGATGGCGCGCACGTGGTTTCAAACGATGGCACGGTGTCTGACAAAGCAATCCTCCCAACTCTGCCATTTTCCCTGGATATTGAGCCGCTTTCAGTTCAATGCCGCGCGATCCTTCCCGAGCGCCCGCACCGACGGCGAGATGGGTCCTTATCGCGGTGTTTGCGTGACGCATGCACGAGACGTTTCCACAATAGCATCGATCTACGATGTTTGGCAGGCGGAGCCGAGTGGTTTCTGAACGCCAGTCGTGCCGGAATGCTACCGCGGAGAGGTAAGCGAAACGTTAACAGCGAGAGGAAAATCGTATGGATGCGTCGCGTAATGGCATGGCATGTCCCGGCAATGGCGCGGGGGGCGCCGTCACGCTGGCGGAGGGGATTTTGCGTTAGCAGGCCGCCGCCCACCCGTCGCGCCGCGGATCGGATCCAGCCATCCGCACGCCGTTCTCCATGATCCGGATCGCCTGCGCCAGGCACGGCCCCTCCAGCGGTGCGACGCGGCACAGCCGATGCCCGAGGCGTTCCAGGCCGGCCAGCACGTCGTCGCCGAATTCCGGCTCGATCGTCAGCCGTCCGTCACCCTCGTGCGGCCAGTTGGCCCCCTGGCCTTGCTGCGACGACGTCCAGCGCGGCGCCTCCAGCGCGGTTTGCGGATCGGCTCCGAGGTCGATCATCGCCGTCAGCACCTGGAGATTGACCTGCATCTGGTTGTCGGCACCGGGCGTGCCCTGCACCGCCCACAACTTGCCGTCCCGGAACACCATCGGCGCGTTCATCGTATGGCGCACGCGCTTGCCGGGCGCGAGCCGGTTGGCGTGGCCGGGTCCCAGGTGCCAATATGCCATGCGGTTGTTCAGCAGGATCCCCGTATCGCCGGCGGTGACTCCCGAGCCGAACAGCGAGTTCAGGCTCTGGATGCCCGACACCGCGCTGCCCTCGCCATCGACCACGCAGAAATAGGTGGTGTCGCCCGCCGTTTCGGGCTCGGCCAACGCGATGTCCGCGGCGCGAGAGCGGTCGATTCCCGCGGCGCATTCATCGGCATGGGCATCGGACAGCAGCCGGCCCAGCGGCACGTCGCCAAAGCGCGGATCGGTGCCGTAGCGCTCGCGGTCAAGGAAGGCGCGCTTCTTCGCTTCCACCATCACGTGGATCCGTTGCACCAGGTCGAGCGCCGCGAAGTCGAAGCGTTCAACGATCTTCAGCATCTGCAGCATCGTGAAACCGGTGGAATTGGGCGGCGTCTGGGTGACGCGGAAGCCGCGATAGTCGATGCCGATCGAGTCCTGCACCTGCGGCTGGCACTCGGCCAGGTCGCGTTCGTCCACCAACACGCCGGCCGCGCGCATGCCGGCCGCCAGCCGTTGCGCCAGCCGCCCGCGGTAGAACGATTCGGCGCCGGCCTGCGCGATTTCTTCCAACGTGCGCGCGAGGTCCGGCTGACGGATCAGGTGCGCCAGCGGCGGCGCACCGCCATCGTCGCCTGCCAGGAACACCGCGCGGCTGCGCGCATCGGGCGCCAGGACGGCGCGTCCCTCGGCGGCGAAGTGGCAATAGCTGTGCGTGGCCGCGAAGCCGTCGCGGGCGAGCGAGATCGCCGCGCCGCACAAATGCCGCCACGGCAGCGTGCCGCGCGCCGCGTGCATCGCCGCCACGCCGGCGAGGCCGCCGGGCGTCGAGACGCTCAGCGGCCCACGCACCGCCATGCCGCGCGCGGCGAAGCGCTGGGGCGTCGCCGCGGACGGCCCCAGGCCGGTGGCGTTCCAGCAGCGCGTCTCGCCGGTCTTGGCGGTATGGACCTGATAGAAACCATCGCCGCCCAGCCCGGACATCATCGGTTCGACCACGCCGAGCGTCAGCGAAATCGCCACCGCCGCATCCACCGCGTTGCCGCCGGAGCGCAGCACGTCGAGCCCCGCCTGCGTCGCCAGCGGATGGTTGGCACCGACCGCGCCGTTGCGGCCCATGATCAGCGTGCGGCGACAGCGTTCGGGGAGGTACATCGCTCGGTTGCCTTCAGGGATGGGCGCGGAGGAAATCAGCCGCCGCGGCGACGATGCGGCGCCGGCCGTCGGGCCGGACGAAGCCGTGTCCGGCGCGGTCGAACGTGAGATACGTCACCGGTTCCCGCTGGTCGCGCAAGGCCGCGACGACCTGCGCGCGCTCGCCGATCGGCAAGCGCCGATCGCCCGTGCCGCCACGCGCCGGTGCCAGCGAGCGTGGTTCGGGCTACCCCATCTTATTCACCGTATGTGACCGCCATCGATACATTACGGATTAATAACATATAAGATCGCGTGCTCCCCCTGCGGGCTGGACCGCGTTTCAGACCATATCTGTGAGGCGCTGGGGGTTGATCAGACGGGGTTCTGATGCGGCACTCGCCCCGTCGGTCACGTCGGACGCAGGGTCATCGACCAGATCAGGTCACGGAACAG
>Ga0307372_10012381_pt1 | contig 11191 bp, 10 predicted proteins | sample OX1MG_FD_202533 | JGI IMG/M metagenome (GOLD analysis project Ga0307372, IMG submission 202533) | Soil microbial communities from Risofladan, Vaasa, Finland - OX-1 | ecosystem: Environmental > Terrestrial > Soil > Coastal area > Acid sulfate soil | place: Finland: Risofladan, Vaasa | collected...
TCAGGCTCCGTCCGCACCTCGTCGTGCGCGAATCCACCGGGCCGGTCGCGTGAGGATCGTCGTGTTCGGAAGCCTCAACTTCGACACGGCCGTGGACGTCTGGCGCCAGCCACGCTGGGGCGAGACGATCCTCGCGCGCGGCTCGGCCACGGCGGGAGGTGGCAAGGGCGCCAACCAGGCGGTCGCAGCCGCGCGGGTCGGCGGCGGGACCGTGGTGATGATCGGCCGGGTGGGCGATGACGCTCCCGGCTCGTACCTGCGGGCGCAGCTCGTCGCGAGCGGCGTGGCCGACGGCGTGCGCGTCGATCCCCACGAGCCGACCGGGAGCGCCTTCATCCTGCGGAACCCGCGTGGCGCAAACGCGATCGTCGTCGTGTCCGGTGCGAACGGCGCCACCTCCGTCGCCGACCTGGAGGCACTGCAGGACGGCGACGAGCCCACCCTGCTCGTGCTGCAGCAGGAGATCTCCGTCGACACGTGCGCGGCGGCGGCACGGTTGGGGCGGCGGCGTCATTGGCACGTGGTGCTGAACACGGCGCCGGTCCAGCCCGGGACCGAGGCGCTGCTGGAAGCGGTGGACACGCTCGTCGCGAACGAGGTCGAGGCGGCACAGCTGGCCGGCTGCCCGGTGCACGATGCCGCCGACGCGGTCGATGCGGCAGCCGCCCTGCTCTCGAGGGGGCCGTCGCGTGTCGCCGTGACACTGGGCGACCAGGGCGCCGTGCTGGCCGTGCGCGGCCGCGCGTGGCATGCGCATGCGCCCCGCGTGACGGTCGTCGACACGACGGCGGCCGGCGACGCCTTCGTGGGCGCTCTGGCCGTCGCGGTCTCCGAGGGGCGCCCGGAACCGGAGTCGCTGGCGCTGGCCGTCGCGGCGGGTTCACTGGCCACCACCGTGACCGGCGCCCAGCCGTCCCTGCCCCTGCGCGCGGATGTCCTCCGCGCCGCACGCTCGATCGAGGTCGAGGAGCTGGGCCCGGTGGCGGCCGAGGAGCCGGACCCGGCGACCCTCGTGCCCGGGGGCCTGCCTATGTGAGGAGTCCGGGCCCGTGCCCGGGGGTCAAGGTTCACCACGTTCGAGTGGGTGGCGGGCATCCGCCCATCGATACCCAGCAAGGAGGAGCGCGAGATGTCGATCTCGTGGACCAGGAAGACCCGCCTGCCGGCGGTGATCATGACGGTGGCGGTGCTCGCGACCGCGTGCGGCGCATCCGCGACGACCGCGCCCGCGGCGTCCGTCGCAGCACCGGCCTCGGCGGCACCGGCCTCGGCCGCGGCCCCGGCGTCCGCCGCCGCGCCCGCGAGCGCGGCAACATCGGCCGCACCGGCGGCCTCCGGCGCAGCCAGCATTCACGACCCGAACTTCAAGGTCGCCTTCGTCGTCTCTGGCAACCTCGGCGACAAGGGCTTCTTCGATTCCGCCGCCGCCGGCATCGCCAGGGCCGCGACGGACTTCGGGATCCAGACCAAGATCCTGCAGGCATCGCCCACGGACCCGGCGCAGTGGCTGCAGAACCTCGAGTCCGTGTCGGACGGCTCCTACAACCTCGTCATCGGCGGCAGCACGCAGATGCACGACAACATGACCCAGGTCGCCAAGGAGCACCCGACCCAGCACTACATCCAGTTCGACGACCAGGTCGCGCTGCCGAACGTGCTGAGCATCGAGTACAAGCAGAACGACGGCTCGTACCTCGCCGGCGTCCTCGCCGGGCTCGTCGCCACGGACAAGACCGACTTCAAGCTGTCCAGCGGCGGCGGCAAGATCGGGCTCGTGGGCGGCATGAACATCCCGGTCATCAACGACTTCGTGGACGGCTACAAGCAGGGCGCGGAATCGGTCGGGGTCAAGGCGTCCAACATCCTCGTCTCGTACATCGGCAACTTCAACGACGCGAACAAGGCGTACAACCTGACCACGGCGATGTACGACCAGGGCGCCGACATCGTGTTCGCGGTCGCCGGCGGCGCGGGCCTCGGCGTCCTCAAGGCCTCCTCGCAGGCCAACAAGTACTCCATCGGCGTCGACTCGGACCAGAACAGCCTGTATCCCGGGCACGTCCTGGCCTCGATGGTCAAGGAGGTGGGCAACTCCCTCTACGACCAGATCAAGGCCGCCATCGTGGGCACGGCACCGTGGGGCCAGCTGCTCCACTACGGCCTCGCCAACAACGGCGTCGGCCTGATCATCGACAACGCCGACGTCCCGCAGTCGGTCGTCGACAAGCTGACCGCCGCACAGCAGGACGTCGCCAGCGGCAAGGTCACCGTCAAGAGCGAGTTCAGCCAGTAGGCCCTCGCAGAGTCAGGGGTTCCCGCGGGCGGCGACGCCCGCGGGACCCATCGCCCGCCCTGGGGAGACGAGTGTCCGTCAGATGACCACCACGACGCCGCTCATAGAGCTCAAGGGAATCACGAAGCGCTTCGGCAACCTGGTCGCGGATGATCACGTGGACCTGAGCGTGGCCGAGGGTGAGATCCAGGCGCTCGTCGGTGAGAACGGCGCGGGCAAGACCACCCTCATGAACATCGTCTTCGGTCTGCTTCACCCCGACGAGGGCGAGATCCTCCTGCGGGGCAAGCCGGTGACGATCCGCAGTCCTCTCGCGGCGGCCCGCCTCGGGATCGGCATGGTGCACCAGCACTTCAAGCTGGTCCCGTCCCTCACCGCGGCCGAGAACATCTTCCTGGGCCGCGAGCCCGGCAAGGGGATCATGGTCCAGGGCGCCGACACGGTCAGGATGGCCGCGGAGCTCGCCGAGCGGTACCAGCTCGAGATCGATCCCCGTGCCCGCGTCAGGTTCCTGTCGGTCGGGCAGCAGCAGCGGGTCGAGATCCTGAAGGCGCTGTCCTACGACGCGCACCTGCTCATCCTCGACGAACCGACAGCCGTGCTCACGCCGCAGGAGACGGAGGAGCTGTTCCACGTCGTCCGGGAGCTCCGGGCGAGGGGCAAGACGGTCATCTTCATCACGCACAAGCTGAACGAGGTCCGAGCCGTCGCCGACCGGTTCTCCGTGATGCGCGACGGCAAGCTCGTGGCGACGGTCGCGACCGGTGAGGCCACGGAGGCCGACATCGCCCGGATGATGGTGGGCCGGGACGTCCTGTTCCGCGTCACCAAGCCCGAGGGGACCCCGGGCCGCACGGTGCTCCAGGTGCACGGGCTGAGCGGACTCAGGGTCGATGGCACGCCGGCGGTCCGTGACGTCTCCTTCGAGGTGCACGCGGGCGAGATCGTCGGCATCGCGGGCGTCGAGGGGAACGGGCAGAGCGAGCTCGCGGAGTTCATCTGCGGGCTGCGCCCGCCGACCGAGGGAAGGATCGACATCGACGGCGTCGACGTCACGCGGCAGAGCGTCGTCGAGCGGCGTTCCGCCGGGCTGGCGTTCGTCGCCGAGGACCGCATGGACAGGGGCGTCAGCCCGAGCATGTCGATCGCGGAGAACCTCGCCGCGCCGCACTACCGCCGCGCGGGTCTTGCGACCCGCGGGATCGTGTCGCCCGGCCGGCTTCGCCGGTGGGCCAGGAGCCTCATCCGCCAATTCGACATCAGGAACGCCCAGCCGGCGACGCCGGCGCAGTCGCTGTCGGGCGGGAACATCCAGAAGGTCGTCCTCGCCAGGGAGCTGACGAGCGAGCCGAAGGTGCTCCTGGCCGCGCAGCCGTCGCGCGGCCTGGACGTGGGCGCCACCGAGAGCGTGCACCGCACGCTGATCGAGCAGCGCTCCGAGGGTCGCGCCGTCCTCCTCGTGTCGTCCGAGCTGAGCGAGATCCTGTCGCTGTCCGACCGGATCCTCGTCATGTACCGCGGCCGAGTGGTCCACGAGACCGCCGGACGCGATGCCACCGACGAGGGCCTCGGCCTCTACATGATGGGGCTCAAGAGCGACCACCCGGGAGAGTCACGATGACCCGAGACAGCATCCCGCTGGACGAAGAGAACACCGCAGCCCGCTTCTCGGGCGCGCTGCGATCCGTCGGCAATGCCGTGCTGCAGCCGATCATGACGATCGTCTTCGCGCTGCTCATCGGCGTGCTCGTCGTGGTCGCCATCGGGCAGGACCCGATCGCCGCCTACCACGCGTTCCTGTTCGGCAGCTTCGACAACGCGCTCGACTTCGGCAACCTGCTGGCCAAGGCCACGCCGCTCATCACGACCGGCATCTGCGTGATGATCGCGTTCCGAGGTGGCGCCTTCAACATCGGCGGCGAAGGCCAGATGTACCTGGGCGCGTTCTGGGGCGCCGTCGCCGGCTTCACGTTCGTGAGCCTGCCGGGCCCGCTGCTGATCGTCGTGATCATCCTGGTGGCCGCGGTCGCCGGCGGCCTGTGGGCTGCCATCGCGGGCATCCTCAAGGCGCTCTGGGAGGTCGACGAAGTCGTCAGCACCCTGCTGCTCAACTACGTCGCGATGCTCCTCACCCAGTACCTCGTGGACAACCAGTTCAAGGATGTCACCGCCGGTGCGCCCATGACGACCTACGTCGCGAACCAGGCGTGGCTGCCGCAGATCCTGCCGCCCTCGGCGGTCACGGTCGGCCTCCTGATCGCTCTCGCGGTCGCGATCGGCACCTGGTTCCTCATGTTCCGGACGGTCTGGGGTGCCCGGGTCCGCGCGGTCGGCACGAACCGGCGCTTCGCGCAGGCGATGGGGATCGACGTCCGGCGTGTCCTCATCCAGACGATGTTCATCTCCGGTGCCGTCGCCGGGATCGGCGGCGCCATCGAGGTCATGGGCGTCGAGCACCGCTTCTACCAGAGCTTCTCTCCCGGCTTCGGCTTCCTCGGCCTGACCGCGGCGCTCCTGGGACGCCTCAACCCGTGGGGCACCCTGGCCATGGCCTTCGTGTACGCCGCTCTCCTCAACGGCGCGGCGATCATGCAGATACAGACGCCGGTGCCGAACCCGCTGGTGAACATCCTGTCGGGGATCATCGTGGTGCTGATGACCGCGCAGGCGCGGCCCTCCATCGCCAGGTTCCTGCGCCGGAAGGGGGCGGCGGCATGAGCGGTCTCCCGCAGCTCGTCAACGCCGACCTGCTCGGCGCGCTCCTGCTCTACACGACGCCGATCCTCCTGGCGGCCATCGGGTGCGTCTTCACGCAGCAGGCGAACATCCTGAACATCGCCATGGAAGGCATGATGCTGACTGCGGCCTTCTTCGCGATCGCGGTGGGCGCCGCCACCCAGAGCGTCCCGCTCGCGCTCGCCGGCGCCATCCTCTCGGCGATGCTCATGTCCGCGATCTTCGCGTACGTCGTCCTGGTCCTCGGCGCCGACGTCTTCGTGGCCGGCATCGGCATCAACCTGCTGGCCGACGGCGTCACCGTGTTCCTGCTCGAGCGGCTCTACAAGAACGAGGGCAGCTTCACGCCGGACACGTTCCCGACGCTCTGGCGGCTGACGCTCCCGGCCGACTGGGCAAACCAGCCGGTCCTCGGGCTCCTGTACCACATGCTGAACGGCCAGACGGTGATCGTGTTCACCGCGCTGATCCTGGTCGTCGTCTCGCACATCGTCCTCTACCGGACGAAGATCGGCGTCCACATCCGCGCGACGGGCGAGAACCCCGAGGCGGTGGAGGCCGCGGGGCTCAACCCCACGACGCTGAAGATCATCACCGTGATGATCAGCGGCGCGTGCGCGGGGCTGGGCGGGGCGCAGCTGGCGATGGCGACGCTCAACCAGTTCGTCCGGGAGATGACGAACGGCGTCGGCTTCATCGGCCTGTCCGCGGAGATCTTCGGCAACGCGACCCCGTTCGGCACGCTCATTGCGTCGGCCGTCTTTGGCCTGGCCAATGCCGTGGCGGACCGCGTGCAGGTGATCCCCGCCCTGAACGTGTCCCCGGACCTCGTCCTGATGCTGCCATACGTCGTCACGCTCATCGCCCTCACGTTCGCGATGATCCAGCGCCGCCGCGGCCGCATCGCCTGACCTGGCCCCGTACCGGAGGCGTCCCATGGAATCCCGCTCGCTGATCCTCGACATGGACGTCGGCGTCGACGACGCCGTCGCCATGCTCTACCTGGCCGGGCATCCGGAGGCCCGCATCGCGGCCGTCGGAAGCGTGCACGGCAACGTGGAGGCGCCGCTCGCAGCGCAGAACGCACGACGGGTGCTCGAGCTTTGTGGCCTGGACGACGTGCCGGTGGCCGTCGGGTGCTGGCGGCCGCTGGCGCAGGACCTCGCCACGGCCGGCTGGGTGCACGGAGAGGACGGGCTGGGCAACACCGACCGGCCGGCGCCGCGGCGCGGCCCGAGCGGCGAGCACGCCGTCGCGCAGCTGATCCGCCTCGCCCACGAGCGGCCGGGCCGGTACGACGTCGTCGCCACGGGGCCGCTCACGAACCTGGGCGCGGCCCTGATCGAGGACCGGGAGCTGCCGGGACTCGTGCGGTCGGTGACGATCATGGGCGGCGCCGCGGATGGCGTGGGCAACGCGTCACCCACGGGCGAGGCCAACATCTGGCACGACCCGGAGGCGGCCGAGCTCGTGTTCAACGCCGGGTGGCCGATCACGATGGTCGGCCTGGACGTGACGATGGCGACCCGCCTCGAGGAGCCGGAGCTCGACCGGATCGCCGCGGCGGACACACCGCACGCGCGGTTCGCCACGGAGATCCTTCAGCACTATCTCGGCGTGTACGCGCGCAGCTTCGGGGGCCGCCGCATCTGCCCTCTGCATGACCCGCTGGCCGCCGGCGTCGCCATCGATCCGGGCCTGGTCACGCGGGCGCTCGACACCCCCGTGCACGTCACGCGTGACGGAGCGACGCGCGGCATGACCCTCGTCGACCGTCGCCCGAAGTACATGGAATCCGAGGGCCGGTCGGGCCCGTTCACCCGGATCGCGCTCGAGGTCGAATCGCGCCGGTTCGTCGACGACCTGGTGGCGGTGCTCACCACGCCGCTGCCGGCCCATGCCGCCGCGCCCTGAGGCACCGGGGTGCCCGAGGCACCGGGGTGCCCGAGGCACCGAGGGGCCCTGAGGGCCACGATCCCCTGAGGGTCACGGTGCCACGAGGCGCCGACCGCCCGTCATTCCTTCCCACCAGTTCCGAGAGGAGCCCGAGGCGTGGCACAGAAGATCATCCTGGACGTGGATCCCGGTCACGACGACGCGATGGCGATCCTGCTCGCCAGCGCCTCGCCGGCCATCGACCTGCTGGCGATCACGACCGTCGCCGGCAACCAGACGCTGCCCAAGACGACGCTGAACGCGCGGCGGGTCTGCAGCCGGGCGGGGATCCACGGGATCCCGGTCGCGGCCGGGTGCGACCGGCCACTCGTCCGCGAGCAGCGCGTCGCCGAGAACATCCACGGCGAGTCCGGCCTCGAGGGTCCGACGTTTGCCGGGGAGCCGGACGTCCCGCTGGACCCGCGACACGCCGTCGACCTCATCGTCGAGCTGCTGATGGCTTCCGACGGTGACGTCATGCTCGTGCCGGTGGGCCCGCTCACGAACATCGGGATGGCGATGCGCCGCGAGCCGAGGATCGTGCCGAAGATCCGGCACATCTCGCTGATGGGCGGCGCATGGGGATTCGGTAACCAGACGCCGTCGGCCGAGTTCAACATCCTCGTCGACCCGGAGGCCGCCCGCATCGTGTTCGAGAGCGGGGCTCCCATCACGATGTGCGGACTCGAGCTGACCCACCAGGCCAAGGCGACGCCGGACATCATCCAGCGGTTCGCCGACCTGCACTCGCCGCTCGGCGATTTCGCGGTGGAGATGCTCCGGTTCTTCGCGAGCACCTACAAGAAGATGCACGGCTTCGACGGGCCCCCGCTGCACGACCCGACGGCCGTCGCGTGGGTCATCGACCCGTCGATGGTGGAGACGCAGCCTGCGCACGTCGACATCGAAACGCACGCCGAGTTCTCCTACGGGCGCACGGTGGTGGACCTCCACGACGTCCTCGGGTTGCCGAAGAACGTGCTGGTCGCGACGAAGCTCGACGTTCCGCGCTTCTGGGACCTCATGGTGGGGGCCATCGCGAGCTACGGAGCCTGACGCCATGCACGTGCTCCTGGACGGCGACCCCGGCCACGACGACATGCTCGCGATCCTGCTGGCCGCCCGGCACCTGGACGTGGTCGGTATCACGACCGTGTCCGGCAACCAGTCCCTGGACAAGGTCACGCGGAACGCGCTCGTCGTCGTCGAGATGGCGGGCCTCACGCACATCCCCGTGGCGAAGGGGCTCGCGCGCCCGCTGGTCAACGACCCCGTGTACGCGCCCGAGATCCACGGCGTCACGGGACTCGACGGCGTCGACCTGCCGGAGCCGACGACTCCGCTGGCGCCCCGGCGCGCGGTCGACTTCATCCTCGAGCAGAGCCGGCTCCACGACGACCTGTGGCTGGTCCCGACGGGGCCGCTCACGAACGTGGCTGCGGCGCTGATCACGGATCCCTCGCTCGCCGGGCGGCTCCAGGGCATCAGCCTGATGGGCGGATCGACGACCTACGGGAATTCCACGCCCGCGGCGGAGTTCAACATCTGGGTCGATCCCGAGGCTGCGGACGTGGTGTTCCGCAGCGGCGTGCCCATCAACATGTTCGGGCTCAACGTGACGCGGCAGGCGTCGGCGACACGCGTCGAGATCGAACGGATGCGGGGCGCCGGTGGCCTGGTGGCGCGCACCGTCGCCGACCTCCTGGAGTTCTATCGGAGCTCGCTCGAGCACGTCTTCGGCCTGCAGGGCGCGTCCCTCCACGACCCGCTCGCCGTGGCCGTGCTGATCCGCCCGGAACTCTTCGAGATGCAGCCGATGCACGTCGGCATCGAGCTGCACGGGACCCGGACCCGCGGGATGACCGTCTGCGACTACCGCTACGTCGGACGCGGCGGCGCACTTGCCGGACGCGATGCGATCGGGCGCGCCGAGGCACCGAACGCGGAGGTCGCGGTCGCGATGGACGTGCCGGGATTCTTCGACCTGCTCGTCGACACGCTGGGCATGTACGCGTGAGCGGCCCCGCGGCAGGTGAGCCTGTGAGCCGCTTCCTCGAGGTGTTCGCCCGCGCTCCCGACGAGCTGCTCGATCGGCAGACGCTCTCGATCCCGGGGCTCGACGGGGATGAGGCCTCGTTCCTGGCCGCCGCCGATCTCGACTACGACGTCGATCGTCACGACGCGTTCGAGATCCACCCTGCCGAGACGGCGCTGCTGGTGATCGACCTCCAGGAGGATTTCGTGAGGCCGACGAGCCCCATGTGCCAGCCGGAGGCCCTGCGCCAGCTCGCCAGGGTGCGCTCGCTGATCGACGTCTGCCGCCGGCTCGCCGTCCCGCCCGTCTTCACGGCCGCCACGTACCTCGTGGAGCGGCTCAACGACACGCCGGCGTACTGCGCGCCGGTCGCGGCCGGCCGGCTGCGTGCCGGGAGCGCGGGCACCGAGATCGCGGCGGAGCTCGGCGTGTGCCCGGACGAGCATGTCATCCGCACGAAGCACACGTACGACGCGTTCCACGGAACCGAGCTCGACTCGCTTCTGCGGTCGTGGGGCGTGCGGACGGTGATCGTGTGCGGGACGATGACCAACTACTGCTGCGAGGCGACGGCACGCGGCGCCTTCGATAGGGGATACCACGTCGTGTTCGGAAGCGACGTGACCGCCACCGACAGCGCCCTCTCGCACGTGGCTACGCTTCGGACGATGCGGCGCGGCTACGCGCGGGTCATGGATGCCGCCTCGATCATGGAGGCCCTCCGCGGGTCCGACCGCATGTACGAGCGGGCCACCCGCGCGCGGGTGGCCGCAGGGGAGGGGTGAGGGACGTGGAACGACAGCCGATCATTCTCGACTGCGATCCGGGGCTGGACGACGCGTTCGCAATCCTGCTGGCCGCCGCCTCGCCCGCGATCGACCTCCGCGCCATCACCACCGTGGCCGGCAACCACACGGTGGACCGCATGACGCTCAACGCCAGGCGGATCTGCACGGTGGCCGGGATCACCGGCGTGCCGATCGCAGAGGGTTGCGACCGCCCGCTCGTGCGTGCCCAGGTCGTCGGGAGCGACATCCACGGCGAATCGGGCCTCGACGGGCCCGTGTTCGGGCCGCCCACGGTCCCTGTCGATCCGCGGCATGCCGTCGACCTGATCGTCGAGCTGCTCATGGCGTCGGGCGGGGAGATCGCGCTCGTACCGATCGGGCCGCTCACCAATGTCGCCACGGCCATGCGCCGGGAGCCCCGGATCGTGCCGAAGATCCGGCACATCTCGCTGATGGGCGGGGCGTGGGGGCTCGGCAACCGCACGCCGGCCGCCGAGTTCAACATCGTCGTCGACCCGGAGGCCGCGCGCATCGTGTTCGAGAGCGGGGCACCCATCACGATGTGCGGGCTCGAGCTCACGCACCAGGTGATCGCGACGCCCGAGATCATCGAGCGGATCGCGGCACTGGACTCGCCCGTCGGCGACATGAGCGCCGCGATGCTGCGCTTCTACGCCTCCACGACCTCCCGGCGGAGGCGCTCGTTCGGCCCCGCGCTGCACGACCCCACTGCGGTGGCGTGGCTGATCGACCCGACCATGTTCGAGACAGAGCCCATGCACGTGGACGTCGAGACGCACGCCGAGTTCTCGTATGGACGCACGCTCGTGGACGTCGACGACGTGCTGGGCCTGCCCAGGAACGTGCTCGTCCCGACGAGGATCGACGCGGCGCGGTTCTGGGACCTGCTGATCGACGCGCTGGCCGGCTACGGTCCGCGCCGGTGACACGTCCGGTGCGATGCGCGGCCGGCCGGCGGTCCGGGCCGGTCACACCGCCGAAACGTGCCGCCCGACCGGCGGGGCCCGGAGCCACGACGCGCCGCTTCGGAGACGCCGGAGCCCTTGCCCGCGGGGAGGCGACCGGTTGGACGACCTGCTGATCGCCGGCGGACGGGTCGTCTCCGTCCTCACCGGCGAGGTGTTCCAGGCGGACGTCACGATCTCGGGCGACACGATCAGCGGCGTGCTGCCGCCAGGGACGGCAGGCGACGCCCGCGAGCGAGTCGATGCCTCCGGCCTGCTCATCGCGCCCGGGTTCGTGGACGCGCACATGCACGTCGAGAGCTCGTTCCTGGTCCCGGAGACGTTCGCGGAGCTCGCGCTTCCGCACGGCACCACGACGGTCCTGGCCGATCCCCACGAGCTGGTCAACGTCGTCGGAGCGGATGGCCTGCGGTGGCTG
>Ga0307372_10012384_pt1 | contig 11188 bp, 7 predicted proteins | sample OX1MG_FD_202533 | JGI IMG/M metagenome (GOLD analysis project Ga0307372, IMG submission 202533) | Soil microbial communities from Risofladan, Vaasa, Finland - OX-1 | ecosystem: Environmental > Terrestrial > Soil > Coastal area > Acid sulfate soil | place: Finland: Risofladan, Vaasa | collected...
CTGGCCGCGAAGCAAACGCGTTCACTCTTCCTCCTCACGGCCACGCCAATGCAGATAGATCTCATCGAGGCGTGGGACCTGCTGCGCCTGCTCGACCTGGGTGGCCGGTGGGCCGTGTCCCCGGACACCTTCCGCGCCTACTACCTCGCCATCCAGCAAGGTGTCACGTCGCACAATCTGCCCCTGTTGGTCACCATGATGGCCGACCACCTCGCCTCCGGCGGGCATGTGCCTGACGACGTGCGGACCAGGATCGAGACGACGCTCTCCCCGAATGCGTATCGTCGGCTGTTCAGCGCCCTCAAAGAGGACCGGGTCAACGACGTTCGCAAGCTGCTGACACCGCAGTCGCGTCCCCTGTTGGAGGAGTTGTTCCGCTCGGCCACGCCGCTCCAGGAGCGCATGTTTCGCAACAGCCGGGAGAAGCTGCGCGTGTACCGCGCGCAAGGCCTGCTCAAAGAGAATATCGCCACGCGCCACGTCGAGGACCGGTTCCTCCCGTTCGGCAGCCCGGTCGAGGCCGACCTCTACGCGGAGATCGATGACTACATCAGAAACTACTTCATCATCGAGCAGCGGTCCAGCCTGGGGTTCGTCGCGGGCATCTACCGCCGCCGCCTGACCAGCTCGCTCTACGCCTTCGTGCAGAGCCTAAAGACCCGCCAGGAGACCTTAGAGGGCCGCAGGGAAAGTTTCTTGGACGATGAGGACGATGACCTCACCGACGACGATAGCGCCGTCGATGACATAGACAGCGCCGAGGTCATACGGACGGCCAATGAGAAGGCCATCAACGCCGAAGTCGGGAAGATCGCATCCATGCTGGAATCGGCGGGAAGCATCCGCGAGGACTCGAAGCTGCTCCGATTTGGGCAGGACCTGCAACACTACCTGATACACGGGCATCGGCAGGCCATCGTCTTCACCCAGTACACCGACACGCTGGAGTATATACGCCTCTACCTCGGCAGCTTGTTTGGTGAGCAATTGGGGTGTTTCTCGGGGCGCGGCGGTGAACGCTGGAATGCGGCCACGGAGATGTGGCAGATGGTGACCAAGGATGCGATCAAGGCCAACTTCCGGGCCGGTGATATCCGCATCCTGCTCTGCACCGACGCGGCCAGCGAGGGCTTGAACCTCCAGAGCGCAGCGCTGTTGTTCAACTACGACATGCCCTGGAACCCTATGCGGGTGGAGCAGCGTATCGGGCGCATCGACCGCATCGGCCAGCCCAATGACACGGTCGAGATCGTCAACTACTACTACGAGGGCACCGTCGAGGCCGACATCTACCGCGCCCTCCGGCAGCGCATCAACATCTTCGAGGTTGTCGTCGGGCCGCTCCAGCCCATCCTCGCGGCCATTGGCGGGAAGGTCGAGTCAGGGTTACTGGAGAACACCCCGATGGAGACCATCGTGGACTCCATCGCCGCGGAGATCGACCGCGCCGAGCGCGAAGGGATAGATATCGAGGCGTATGCTGCCAGCGGCGTGACACACCAGATCACGAGGCATCCTTTACCGGTCACCACCGCGGAGATCGACCTGGTCCTGCGTCATGCAAAATGCCTCTACGAGGCCGGATACACCTTCACACCAGACGAGAATCGACCGGGTGTCTACGTGCTTCATGGCCCCGATGGCACCGCCCAGGCCATCACATTCCTGCCGGAGGTGTCCGATCGGTATCCGGAGACCGTGCGCTACCTGACCTATACAGATGAGCTGTTCGAGCATCTGCTGGCTACGGCATTGCCCATGGACGGCATGCCTGGCGTCGAGCGTATTGAGTGCGGGAACGACGTCGCCTATGCCAGTAGCATAGGCAATGTTGGGACCATCAGCGCGCTGGAAGAGGCGCTGGAACGTGGCGATGCCGTTCCTGCACCGGTTGTAGCCTTTGCACAAGAGCGGCTAGCCGTTCGCTCGCGGGCGGAAAAGACAACGATTGATGGGATCGACCGGCGACGGGTAAGCGCACGCCTGGCGATGGCCCGCGATCTCTTGTCGGCCTATTTGTCGCTTGTTGCGCAGGATGCTCAGGTATCGCCAGGCATGGCGGTCGATAGCCGCTATCTCCTGTCAAAGGCGCGACCTCAGGACGCGGCCACGCTTGGCACACTCTTCGAGGTTGCCGGTCTGCCAGATACTGCCGAGATCGCTTATGACGACACCAAGCAGGTAAACGGAGTCGCTATGGCTAGTGCTCTGGCAAACCAGCGCCAGCAAACCCAACGGTTTCTTGGCACTGTTGTGACATAATGGGCCACGCCGCAATTGAAAAGAGGGGCGTGACTCTTTAACGCCTCCTCCGGTTTTGACTCACCTGGGAAGTTGTTAAAGAGTGAGGGATACTACTACCTCATGAGAGAGCCAAATGCATCTCATGGGAGCATTACCCCTTTATGCCCGCTACCTTGCCCCTGGTGACAGCTTATTTTTAACCATTTGCACGAAAAAGACAATCGCATCTGTCCGCAATCGCTCTCATCGGCCTATTAGGCCCGCTAGAGAAATTTACAACGCTGAGCCCTCAATTTGCTCCGGGAGAGGGAGACAGCTACAACCAGCCCAATAGGGGTCACCATATCAATGCGGGATTTTTATACGCTAAGCTCTCAAGCCAATCCATCTTATAGATACGCATAAGAGAAAAAGAACTCCCTGTCAAAATAATGCACGTATTGCCTCTCTCACAGCAAATAGAGACATGATAAGGAGTCATACCGTCGTGGTAGTGGCCTTAGCGTATAAAAATCCCGCATTGATATGGTGACCCCTTTAGGATACGTGTAAGATGCGTGGTTTGAAATGGTCTCCGTAACTGGGGTCAGTATATCCAATTCTGCTTTGTGTACGCTAAGCAAAATGGGCGGTCTCACCGATTTACTCATGTGGCTTCACAAGCGAATTGAGGAGAAAGGTGGTGAAGTTGGGAAAGTCCATCCACTTGCGCAAACCTTTCTCGTTAGCATTTCATCACGAATGCTCGTCCGACTCTCCAGGCCAATTCATCTTCTTGGCGCACATTTTTCACGTTTCGATATGCTGACCCAATTACACTGCTAGATCATTTACACTCGGCGGGCGGTTTACTGGATCTTTCAGGATACGTCCAGCGACCTGCTGCACCCCTTCTAATTGCTCATCTGGACAATAATGCTCGACCAAGTGAGGCCATAGGTCCTGACTCTTCTCGCTCTTGCCTTGCGAGTTGTTGATCAGGAGTGCAAGCAGGGTAGTTGCTTCGTTCCAAGGCCAACGCTCAGCGTTATATGTTTGGTTATGTACCTCATCACACTTCCCTTTATGGAGTACACAAAACGTTCCATGTACAGGATTACGCCTTTCATCGTTTTGCCATTTGTAGAGTGCGAGATTGAGATCGGTAATCTGTTTTTTGCACAAATCGCAGCAAAGAATGGGACCGTAATACTTTCTTCCTGTTTCTTCGTCCTGATACAAATTTACTTGAAGCATGTCTGATTCCTTTCCATCTGTACAGTATATCACTGTATTAAAGAAGTAGTAGTACTCAAGGGCTTAATGGGAATTTCTTGCTCTTCTGAGGTAGGGCTAGGATACGTGCAAAAATCTATCAGAGCGTACAAATCTTCTCATATATGGCTCACGAAACCATCCAGGAAATATCATAAAAGCGGTTTTACCATATCTTTCATGCATTTATTCTGTAAGTTTTTGCTTCTACTAATGCAACATCGATTGGCCTGTGAAGCGGTTTTATAAGCTTATGATAGATTTTTGCACGTATCCTGGCCCTACCTCGAGTATCCCGACGTCGATGTCCTCGACGTTGTCTGGTCCCCGGACGGGACGCGCATCGCCTCGGCAGACTCTATCGCGCGAGTCATCGTTTGGAATGCGGCAGACGGCCGGGAACTGCTCACCTATGATGGACACTGGCCAGGGACGGGTGATCATCCCGTCTGGCGCCTTTCCTGGTCCCCGGACGGCAAGCGTATCGCCTCGTTGGGAACGGATATGCAGGTCTGGTGTGCCGAAACCGGTGAGCTCCTGCTTAAAGAAGGGGGAAATGATTCTGGCTGGGGCATCTCGTGGTCACCCGATGGCAACAAACTGGCCTGTTGCGGTCCAGGAAATACGATAGAGGTGTATGCTTACCAGAATGCATCGCTCACGCCACTCACCGTTTTTGCGGGCCACACTGACTTTATCCTCGATATTGCCTGGTCGCCCGACGGCACGTATATTGCCTCAGCGGGTGATGAAGCCGTGGTGCATGTGTGGGAGAGTACGACAGGCCAGATACATTTGACGTATCACGGGCATGATTTTGAAACGATTGTCATAGATGAAGACGAGGGCGAGGAAGTTTCGGTGTTTGTCCATGCAGTAGCCTGGTCGCCAGATGGCACGCGCATCGCCTCGGGCGGAAGTGATGGAACGGTACAGATCTGGGATGCACAAACAGGGCAGCATCTCTTCACGTACGCGAAGCATGAAGCTTTTATTTGTGCTATTACCTGGTCACCTGATGGTGCGTGCATCGCCTCGGCCGGCCGGGATGAGACGGTACACGTGTGGCAGGCCGTATAATCTTGCCATGGAGGCGAACCTGGCAGACAACGATCAGCACTTTTGGGAGCATATCACCCGCTACCAGGCCTTGCTCGCGCTGGCTGGCGCAAGCGGGAATACGATAGGAGTTCTCCATCTCGCGGTACGCACGCTTTCATGCCTACCGCGAGATGGGGCACTCCTATCGTGTACTCCGATTGCTCGCTCAGGCTGCTGCCATCTTCGAGATGGCACTTATGCAGGCCCGCTCAGTGGTTCCGCCAACATGCTCGAAGAGCCAGAACCATGTCTCTGTTTCCAGGTTGAACCGATCAGTGTGTTCCCTGCTCCTCACAAGAGGTGCACTGTTGGGAAATCAAGCTGAGGTCTCAGGCACCCGTGCCGGGGTGATCATTGCGAGGAGGAAGTGCTGTTCGCAATGATCTGGAGCAATTCGGCCAGGTGAATCGGTTTGTGCATCACCGTCACCGTAGGAAAGCGCCGGTGCAATCGCTCCAGTTCGCCAGCGCTCGCTCCAGAAACGACGATGACTGAGCAGTATTCCAAAGACAGCACTTCTTCCAGACGGGCGAGGACATCCCATCCCGACAGGTCGCCAGGAAGGCACAGATCAATGATGAGGACATCGTACAGCCGGGGTGTTGCGTGGCTGTTGGCGGGCAAGAGTAGTTCGAGGAGAGAAAAACCAGTCGTATAGGATTCCACAACATGACCCTTCAAGGTGAGCGCGGTCACCAGCATGTCAACAATGGCCGGGTTATCTTCGAGCAGCCCGATTCGCATACCGACATGTCTTTCTTCACTTTTCTTCCGCCACTGGTACGACACGGACTGTACCCACTCTTTCTCTAGAACGCAACAGAAAAAGCAGTTGGGTACACCCCAGGAACCTCAGACAACATTGTCAGTTGATCGGCGGCGTTGTCCGGGATTTTTGCCCTCCACTGCGTCTCATCTCCATCCTTGTATACAAGTCAGAGCGGTCTGTTGAACCACTACAGTCGGGTGGTTCCTCTAAAAAACGTTCGTGCCGCTCATCGTGTTTCCTACAGTGGAGGTGGCCCCCCTTCGTAGCGGTATTGAATATCAAGCAAGACCTGTAACAGCGTCTGCTCCATCTGGGAGAGCAGTCCGAACAGTCGCCTCTCGGTCTCTATGACCTGCTGATACGCCGGTGTCTCCACGAGATCGGCACATGCCGCCTGGCACACCTCCCGAAACCAGGATGCCGGAACCGGCATCGCTCCGCGTCGCTCATAATCGTCTGAAAGATGCTCGGCGGCTCGCACGGGGTTCCTCGCGAGGAACCATCCCAGCGTGAGAAAGCCATGCCCTAACCACCAGGCAGCCATTGACGCACCCGGCGGGCCTGCATCAGAAGCCGTATTGCGTTCAAGCAGCTCAAACCACGGGTGGGATTGACGCGGAGGAGGTAGTTCGGCATCAATGTAGGTTGCCTTCCAGTGCCGATAGGCGGGGTCCCGCACTGCTCGCACTAAGCCCATAGCAATCTGGCGGGTCACCATCGGCAGCGCCGCTTCACGGCACGACTCAACCGCGAGGTTATAGGCACGAATCCGGTCAGCCAGGTCGTCGAGCAACTGACGTGCGGAAGCGGTCAATGCTCCAAAGACGCGAAAGTCGTTTTTGTTGGCAGGCCAGAGATCGTAGGTGAGTCCGTGGGAAGATGGTGTGATGGAGCGGAGGCGACGAGGCAACTGCTCCCCGGTAACGGCAATCCACTGCGGAAACGGGCGTTGGCCGACGTGAGCCTCCTCGAAGGCACTCACCAGTGTCCTGAGTTCGGTGTGGAGCGGCAGATAGACCTCGTGTTTATACCGCGAGGTCGCTTCCTTGGAATCTTGCCGGAAAGCGAACGCTTGCATCGCTTCGCCAGGCCACGTTTGCACCTCCTGGAGCAGGTGCGAGAGCGTTCCCTGCATCTCACGTAGCTGGATGAGGTGCTGTTCCTGGAAGAAGTGCTGTTTGATGCCTTCGTTGCGGGGCTCCAGCAGGAGATGCATCACATTACTTTCTCCCCACCAGGTGATGCGTTCCGCTGGAAGGGTTGGCGTCGCCACCTCGTGCTTCCAGCGTGAGAACCAGGCCGTCTCTTCTTCCGACAGCTCTATGGGCAGGCAGAGCGTCCACTGCTTCGTGTTCACCTGAGCATTCTTCACGCACTGCTGAAATGAGGCGCGGATCTGCTGCTTCTGGCTTTCCTTGATGCCATTGGGAAAGTATTTGACCTGGAATACCTCAATGCCGTCGGGATCATTCCAGTCGCCAACAAAGACATCGATTCCGCCGTCGCCAGGATCGGCCCGTACCCCCTTTGCCGAAGGAACGCTCGAGGTGATCAATTGCAGGCAGAGCTGCTCGAACTGCTCCCGCGCTCCGGCGACCCCGTACAGAAGCTGCAGGTCAAGAAGACGCAACACGATAGAAATCTCCTCCTTTATATATAGCGCTTATATTACGGTATCTGCTTCATTCTGACAAGCCTGTGCTGCGACAGCAGGCCATACTTCGCCCATACGCGGTTGCGCACGCCGACCGCATATGGAGGAAGGAATTTCTGGGGTACAACGTTCCTTCACATCATGGTCCATTGGTTTCTGATGGATGGAAAGGACCAGCGACAGCACCTCCCTCTTGTATGATAAGCGCGGGATACCGGGACCTGTGTTGCACAGGTCCCGGTATCCCGCTCTGTGGGCGCTTGCCCTCTTCCGACGTTCTGTTCTCACTGTGGGTATTCCCCTGAATACGGCGTCACGTTCGTACGCACACGAGGACAGAGCTGGAAAGAGATTGTGGTGTTACTACCCGGATGAAACGCTGTGCATTCTTTTCCTGTTACCATGCCATACTGCCGTCCTGTTGTCGAGAATTCCTGTGCAAAAAGGCTTGCATTTTCTCCCAAAAGCGGCTAGAATAGGTTGTGATACGTGGAAAGTATCACAACCTATTCTACCGGAAAATTGATGAGGTTGATGGAGAAAACGTTTCAGGACAAGAAAGGGGACGGAAAACACAGATGAGTGACGAACGCACAGGACGTCTGCCTGGATGTCCTGGTGATCAATGGGTCTTTGACATGGTGTGTCACTGGCTTCCAGAAGACATCACCGTCCTCGAAACGACGCTGCACGCTCGCCTGCAAGAACACTCCGACCATTTCCAGGAATATGGCGGCGGCTTCTGGAGGCTGCGTGTGAACTATCCGCGTACCCGCTTCACTGCGCTGAGTAGCGGTGGGACCACGTTGGAAGCCACCAGTGCCCAGGCTCTCGCTGATGCGATCACCCAGGATTATGCCGCCATACGGATGTGGCAACCACGACCGGTACAACAAAAGGACGGACACGCATGAAATGGTATAAAAAGACAGCTACCACTGGCACGTGGACAGCCTACGTTCACGCGGTCAACGTTGATGAAGTGCGGAATCTCCACCAGGAAGACCTTCAGCTCATGCCCGACCTGGCGGCACGCTACCCCGGCTCCTATACCATCGAGGAGATGCCGGAAGACTTCATTCCGCCAGAACCGCTCCAACAGCTCGTTGTGGGAAACTTCGACGCCTTCATGGCCTCGCTCTCCTTTGCGGAAGCCATCGCTCCCCACAGCTGGACCGCGGGAGAAACGGCACTCCACACGCCGACCCTCACGGCCAGGTTACAGCCAGACGGCACGTTGTACGTCTCGGGACCGGCTTTGCAAGAGGGGATTCCGTCGGAGGATGTGCAGGCACTCACGCGCTTTCTGCTGCAGTACGTCCAGCTACCGGCACAGCCTCCGCTTTCAGACGGCGAGGCGTTGGAAGCCTCGTTGCATCCGCGTCGTGTGGAGCCGACTTCCGACCATGAGCCTGATACGGAAAGTGAGCATGAGCTATGACAACACAACGGGGCCACCACAGGAGCGCGCTTGAGTCAGAGCCCGCCTCCTCTCCAACGCGAGTGGAGATGCGTGCGCTCCTCCAACGCTATGAGGCAACACTGGACGATCTGCTTGACGCGGAGTCCGGGTCGTGGTCGCCCGAAGCACAGCACCTGCTTGAAGAACTGGAAGCCTCGGTGCGATGGCAGCGCGTCCAATCGCTCAGTCAGCCTATCCAGGAGGACCCCCGGGAGGGATTTTACCTGGATACGACCCGGCGCGTCTGGGTGCGCTATAGCGATCTGATTGGCGAGATTACCACGATTTTTGGGATGCGTGGCGCGGGCAAGAGTAACACCGTCGCGCTCATTACCGAGAAGCTGCTGATGCGCGGCGTGCCACTCACCGTGATTGACCCCCATGGGGAATACTACAGCTTACGTGCGCTGCCTTGCTCCTTACTCGTCGTCGGCATTACGGGTGGCGCGGCCGCTCAACCAGACTTGGTCATGGACCCGGCCTACGCGGCACCTGTGGCAGCATTCTCGGTCCAGCAGGGGATTTCGATTATCCTCGATCTCTCTGGACTCAAGAAGGCGGTCCGCTACGAGGTGTTGGGCTACTACTTTGAGGCGCTCTGGACCGCCTGCGCCCGTGAAAAACGCACGTACCATATTGTGCTAGAGGAAGCCCACGCCTATATCCCTCAGCAGGGAAGCAGTCCTGTCGATGACATCGTCTCCGACCTTTCGACCGAGTACCGGAAGTTTGGGGTCGGGATGGTGGTGATTGATCAGCGACCGGCCAACGTGAAGAAAACACCCATTACACAGGCGCGTGTGCGTATTCTGCACGAGGTCGATCACCCCCTCGACGTGGAACGCTATCAGGAACTGGTTCCCAAACGCTACACGAGAAGGATGGATGAAATCCTTGCCTCCTTTGTGGCCGGAACCGCACTCGTCAAAATTCATAAACAGATCGATATCATTCAGGTGCAGACCCGCGAGACAGTTCATATCGGGGTGACACCATCGCTCGATGGGACGGCTCCCGCCATCGCCATCGCCCGTGATGAACACCTGGTCCAGCAACTGCAAGCACTGCTGGCGACGGCTCCTCTCCCGCCTGAACGATCTCCTTCCGGCGAAAGACGGAAGCTGCAAGCACTACAAGCACAGCTTGAAGAAAGCATGAAGCAGCACGAGGGACTCAGACAGGAAAATAGCCTTCTTCGTGAACAGATCATCCTGCCGGGACAGGGACGGATTCCCGCTTCTGCGGGCAAGCAGGCTCACGCCTTGCCAGATGGTTCATCATTGCCAACGTCGCTCACGCTGACTGAGGCCACCGTCGAACGTGTCTATGTCGGAACACAGGCGACACGGAGCTCGGAGGTTGCCTCTGCACCCACGATGCAGGAGACACGTGCCGGGAAGACCAAAGAAGCACACAGCACCTCCGCTCCATCAATCGAGCAGCTTCGTACTCGCCTTGAGGCACAGGAGCGCAGTCTCGCACAAAAAGAGGCTCGTATTGAGGAGTTGCAAACAGCGATGCGGACGCTCAAGGAGTGTCACCAGGAGAAACGGTCTCGCCCCCAGGCATCGGCGCAGGTACAGGCGGCAGAGAAGCCGAGGTTGGAGGCTCCGACTGTCCCTCCCGCTCAACTGACAGCCAGTCAGAACGTGCTGGTGACCGAACTCATCGCACGGGTAAATGCGCTGCCACGGTTTCAACGCCACCTGCTCCTCGCCCTCTTACCGCATGATCAAGCAATGACGATGAATGAGATTGCCGCCCGACAGGGCCGCACGCGAGCCAACCTCGCCAATCGGAGAGCAACGCAGATAAAGGAAATGCACTTGATTGAACGCACCGCGGAGGGATACCAATCAACGCTCGTCACTTATTGCCGCGAACGCCTCTTGAATGCGCCGGTCGCGCTCGTGCGGGCTCGCTTCCTCCACGAGGTGCAGCGATGAACCAGGACAGGCGTTTCCTCCCGTCTCTTGCACCTGCCGACGCAGAATCGTCTGCTGCTATTCTCAAGCAAGATATTCCGACAGAGGAGCAGGATCAGCGAGAGATGGAAGCCTATCTCTTCACTTTTCAAGAGCAAATGGCCCAGGCTGCCTCCGCTGCTGATCGCCTGGTACGGGAACAGAGCTTCGCACTCTACCGTGAAGGCAAACGTCCCAACACGCTCCGACGGCACAAAGCGGATGTCGCCTGCTTCATGCACTACCTCGACCATGCTGGCGTTCCGATGACCGCCACATGCAAACGGCTGAACACGCACATGTATGATGACCCCCGGCTCTGGCAGCACGTGACGTTCGGCCTGGTACTTGGTTTCAGAAAATGGCAACTGCTCATCGGTTATACCATCGAAAGCATCAACGCCCATCTCTCGACCGTCAAGACCTACGCGGGACTGGCAAGTCGGGCAGGCTACATCCCCGCAGAGGTGCTGCTCTACATCATCCAGGTGAAGCGCGTGCGCCTCGCCGACGCTGAGCAGATCGACGAACAACGCCCGGTCACCCGCATCGGCAAAAAGCAGGCTGATCCGGTGCTGCTCGACGCCTTGCATCTCCAACGCCTCTTTCTGGCACGGCCCGCAACCGCCCAGGAATGGCGCGATCTCCTCGCGCTGCGGTTCCTCTACGATATGGCGCTGCGGCCGAGCGAGGCCATCCGGGTCACGGTTGGCGATATCAACCTGCAAGAGGGGACCATG
>Ga0307372_10012385_pt1 | contig 11188 bp, 4 predicted proteins | sample OX1MG_FD_202533 | JGI IMG/M metagenome (GOLD analysis project Ga0307372, IMG submission 202533) | Soil microbial communities from Risofladan, Vaasa, Finland - OX-1 | ecosystem: Environmental > Terrestrial > Soil > Coastal area > Acid sulfate soil | place: Finland: Risofladan, Vaasa | collected...
CCATGGGCTCGACGATAGAGGAACAGCATAATCCGCTCCGTGCTGCTGGGGAAGCAGTCCGGTGAACATCGAGGCATGGGAGGCCAGCGTCCACGAAGTAGGAGCAATGGCGTTCTCAAACAGCACGCCGGTGCGCGCAAAGCGGTCCAGGTTCGGGGTTGTGGGACGGGCGTAGCCGTAAGCGGAAAGGTGGTCCGCGCGCACCGTATCCAGGGTGATAAAGACGATATTGGGGGCGCCTGAGGGCGGGGCCGCCGCCCGGGCCGGAGTTCCGGAAAAAACCGGCCGCATGACGAAAACTCCGATTCCAGCAACCGCGACTACGGTGGCTGCGCCCAGTCCCCCTGCCAGCGGCTTCAGCACCACTCCCATCCAGCGTTCTGAGTAACCGGCAAGCCCATGCCAGGTTCCTTGAAGAACAGCACGGGACACAATGAAAACCGCTACAAAGCACGCCAGGGGAAACAAGGCTTCCAGGTTAAATCCAAAAGGAGGGGGCCCGGTTATCAAATGGAACCATGCCCGCATGAGGGTGAGAAAGGCAACCACTAACGCGGTCTGGACAGCGACAAGCACTTCTATCCAGCCGGTTCGGCTGGCCAGCCATCCCAGGCCAAGCCCCAGCAGAGCGAAGAAAACCATGTCAAGCAGCGGCGCAAGGAACCAGATCACGTAGCCAACGTCCGGAACCAGAAGCGGGATGATGCGCGGAGTGGTCCAGAGGAGGTAGGCTTCAAAAAGCCCGATCAGCAGGCCCACCGCAGCGCTGATGAGGAAGAAGCGGGAAACCACTCCATCCCGGCGGCCGGTCGTTCCATCTGACTGTTTTCCTTGCCTTTTCATGCAGCCGATCTGTCTTCTTCTCCGAAAAGACCTCCGAAGAGGAGCTTACGGGTAGTGTGCCATAGCTGCCCCACCAAGTTCAACAAGTCCAGGGCCAGGCCGGCTGCCGGAGCGGGATGAGAGAGCCACGGCAGCAAATTTCTGTCGCGCGCCTTTGCTATTTGAAGAACCCACTGTGAGGGAAGCCCTGAGTGCGGTAGTGATCTTACTTCACAGTCAGCGAGAGGTCGGTCGAGTGGCTCAGGCTACCCGAGGTCCCGGTGACAGTCAGCCCGTAATCGCCCGCCAGGGTGCCGGGCGAGCCTGGAGATGGAGTTGAACCTCCACCACCGCCGCACGAAGCCCACAACGTCATGGCAAGCAGGATCAAGCCCAGCGCGAAGGCGCAGCGCGAGCCTGCGCGGGCCACCGTTCCGGAAGAATCGAATAGCCACGTCCTGCCAAAGGGTGCTCGACGTGTCATCACCCAGGCGAGCAGGTCCAACGCCATCAAGGCCATGAGCGCAACCCACAACACCATGAGCGGCGCGGTGGGCGGAGTCGGCCCGCGTGGCGCGGCCAGCGTGCGCGCCTTCGTCGTTACCGTGACCGTCACATTCTGCGCGCTTGACCCATTGAGCATGACTGATGTGGGTGAGACTGAGCACTTACCTCCCAATGGTGCGCCCGGGCAATTCAGCGTCACGGTCTGATCGAACGCGCCTAGCGGGGCAACAGTGACCAAATACGTGGCTGAACCCCCGGCCGTCACCGTCGCACTCGGCGATGAACCGGATGCCGGACCCAGCGAGAAATCCGGCGGGTTGCCGGTCCCGCTGAGGCTCACGGTCTGCGGACTGCCGCCGACATTGTCGGCAATCGCCAGCGTGGCGGTTCGCGTCCCAGACGCCGAGGGGGCAAAGGTGAGGTTGATGGCGCAGCCTAAGCCCACTCCCAGTTGCGCACCCGCCGAACAGTTGGTCCCCGCCGCCAGAGCAAAGTCCGTTGCGTTTGCGCCCGCAACAGCGATGCTAGAGAGGCTGATGGGAACGCTCCCTGTATTCGTGACCGTCACCACTTGCGCGGCGCTCGCAGCCCCGACGTACTCCCCATTAAAGCTCAGGCTTGAGGTGGAAAGTTGAACCAGCGCGCCTTCTGCCGTGCCGCTCAAAACCACATCCTGCCACGTCGCGCCGACCACCGCAATCTGAACCGCTCCATCCACCGAGCCTGTCGTGGTTGGCGTAAAGGTGACGTTGATTGTGCAACTGGCGCCGGCGGCCAAACTTCCTCCGCAGTTGTTTGTCTGCGCAAAGTTCGTACCAGACGTACCACCGAGCGAGATAGAAAGCATCATCGTTGCGCTGCCCGCGTTGGTCAGGGTCACTGACTGCGGCGCGCTGGTGGTGCCCACGCTTTGCATGGGGAACGTCAAGGTCGTCGGAGAAATCTCCGGTGCGGGGCCCTGGACGACTACGAGCGTTGGGGAATTCTGCCCGCTGACGGTGCCATCCGTGGCAACGACGGTAAAGGGATAGGTGCCCGGCGCCAGGCTCGACGACGTAGAAACCATTAGAGTTGTCCGTGCCCCTCCGCCACTTGGAACGGTGACGGGCGTTTCGCCAAACTCGCAGGACGCACCCGCCGGCAGGCCGTTGCAATACAGTTGGACGGTGGTTGAATAGCCGCCGGTTGAAAAAACCGTGAGCCCATAGTCATCTGTCGTCTGGCCGGCGGCCACGGTGAGCGAATTGTTACGGAGGTTAACCGCAAGCCCGGCGGCGTGAGTTGCCCGCGTGCCGTAGGCCGTCTCCGTTTCCGTCCCGAGCTGAGCCTGGATCGAGAAAACGTGGTCGGGATTGAATGTGGAGTCGATCTGGAACGGAACGGTCAGGCTCACAGAGCCCGCGGGAATCGTAACACTGGAAGGAATGGTAATGGCCGGATCACTGGCAGACAGGTTGATGGTTGTCGAACTCGAAGAGGCAAGAGCCAGGTTAATCTGGACGTTGCCATTCGATCCGACAACCGGGTCCGAAACAAGGCGAATCTGCAATGCCGGACCTGACACAGCCGGAATCACCTGGTAGGACGACGTGGCTCCATCGCGCTCAATCAAATCAGCGCGGCCATCGCCGGTGACGTCGGCGGCATATTGGGGTGAACTGAGCGTTGTGATATCAAATACCGTATAGGTCGGAGTAAATGTGCCGTCGCCATTTCCCGCCAGGATCTGAAAGTAACTATCAGGCTCCTCGGCAGCATTGCCATTCGCCGACTGGTAAACGCCGATGTCGAGGTTGCCATCGCCGTTGAAGTCGGCGAGGAGGGGTCCTCCCAGGTCCAAGTTATCCACAACTCCGGCGTAAGGCTCATAGGTGTTGGTCAGCTTGAAAGATCCATCTGGCTGGCACAAATAGATGGCGTATTGAGCCGGAACGCCAATCAGAAGGGTTGAGAGCGGTTCCACCTGCTCGACGATGTCGGGACGGCCGTCGTGATTCAGGTCGCCCACGGCGATCGGCCCGGCGTCCGTTAGGACAATTTTCGGAAGCGCGAAGGTGCCATTGCCGTTCCCGAGGAATTCATAAACGTCGTCGCCCAGAGTTCCCTCCAGCGTGCTTCCTTCCTGGACCAGCACATCCAACTTTCCGTCGCCATTGAAATCCCCCACGTAAACGCGTGCGGGGTACCGACTCGAATCGACATTGAACTCCGTCTGGAAGCCGGGCGTGAATCCTTCCGCGCCATTGCCCAAAAAGACTGTCAGTTCTGAGGAGTTGCTGTTGGCCGCCGTCCCTGAAATTCCCTGCACGGCGACAAAATCCAGTTTCCCGTCTCCATTAAAGTCTCCCACACCCAGGAGCCCTTGTGCTCCGGTAAGTGCGGAAGAGATCGCAGGACCAAACGCTCCGTTGCCATCATTTGGAGCAAAAGAAAGAAGAGGGGTTCCCATCGAGTCTTGGTTGCCGACAGCCAGCAAATCCGGAAGGCCCGTGTTCCGAAAATTGTCCAGGGCGAGATCGTCGACGCTAATGCTCGTCGTACCGGGGAGGTCAGAATGGATCACCTGGCCGAAGATTCCGTTCCCCTTGTTGAGGAGCACTCCAAGGTTATCGCAGTCGCCGCAGCTATCGCCCGGGCTGGTGCCCTCAAGGATGGAGAGGTCCGGCTTGCCGTCGCCATTCAGGTCTTTCGCGGCCATCGGGACTGCAAGGATGGGAGCGTTGATAACGCCCGTCGAAACCCCGTTAACGTAGTATCCGACGTACCCACCCTGCGGCTGGCCAAAGCCGCCCTGGCCGTCATTCGCGTAGACCGATACGGAATCGGTGTCCTGATTGGCGGTAATGATGTCGGGGTAGCCATCGCCCTTCAAATCCGCAACGGCGAGCGAATACATTCCCGGCTCGCCGCGGTAAACCGTGGGAGGGCTGAAGCCTCCCTGGCCATCGCCCAGGAGTACACTGACCAGATGGCCGGACTGTTGCCCGAGCGCCGGGAAAAGGTGCGCAAAAACTCCTGAACTCACGATGTCCAGGCGACCGTCGCCGTTGACATCTGCGAGCCCGATACCATAGCCAATTTCCCCAATACCGAAAGCCTCATACGTGGATATGTCCTGGAAGGTCCCGTCGCACTTGCCGAGGAAGCGGTCCGCCAGGTCCCACGTATCCAGCACCACAAGGTCCGCGCAGCCGTCGCGGTTGACGTCACCCAGAGCGAAATTTGTGGGGGCACGGCCCGGACCGTTTGGAGTAGGCCCTGCCTCGGGTTGATTGAACGTCCCATCGCCGTGGTTGAGGTAAACCCAGATTCCCGGCCCGCCGCCAATGTCGTAGGCAACAACATCCGGAAGCTTGTCGCCGTTCAGGTCGGCAGCCGCCATCTCTACAATCGCGAAATTCGCGACCAATGGAGAGCCGACACTGGTGACGGCCGACCCGAAGGTGCCATCCCCGTTTCCCTGCAAGAAGGCCAGGCTGCCTGTCTGCTGCGTGCCCTCCAGGCCGGCGACGATGTCCAGATGGCCATCGCCATTAAAATCCTGAACAGCCAGGCAGAGCGGCGGCGCGGGGACAGCAAAATCGGTCTCAGCACCAAAACCTCCATGCCCATCGCCCATCAGCACGCCCACGGCACTGCTGTCTGGCTCGTCCACGATCAGGTCCAGAATACCGTTCCCGCGAAGACTGGCCGCCACCACCTGGATCGGACTGCTCGCCAGCGGAATGATGGTAGGAAGCTGGGACGTCCCGTCTCCATTGCCCAGATGGAGCCAAAGGTTGTTGTCGCCGCCGTTCGCCACCACCCAATCCATCCTGCCATCCCCATTGAAGTCTCCGGTTGCGACGCTCGTGGGGATAAAGCCCGCCGGCAGTTTGGGCCTGAAGAGAAATCCCGGTAGCGGCGGCGACGCGAGCGATGACGTGAAAAAAGTCATTGCTAGACCGCTCGTTAAGCCTCTGCGTGAGGAAGTATTCCGCACCGGAATGGCCAGCCCATGGCGAGGGCGCGCAAAGTGGCGGAAATAGGCTGCCCCCGCCCGGCGGGCATAGTTCCATCCCAAGAAACGGGAGGAAGGTTGGCTCGTGCCTTGAGTGCGAGAAGCTGAACTCGATGGCAGCGCCGCAGCGGTTGGGGGCAAACGCCGAGCAACGTATTGGGCGAGGCCGGAGCGCGGCAAGCAAAATATCGAGGTGACTATGCAACAGATAACCAGCCAGCGGAAGCGATCGGATAGATGCTGGCCGTGGGATTCCAAGGTTTCCTCCTGAGAGCTGGTTGGCTGAATAAGGCAACCATACATATATCCTTCTTCGGGTGGAAGTCAAGAGGTTTGGGTCCAGGTTTCACCCAACCCTTGATTCGAAGAAGCACAACCCTCAATTTCCGGCGTTTGAAAGGTGACATCACGCCGAGTCTTCTGGATGGGTTATTGGTAAGGCAGGCTTTTCATCAGGTCTCGTTCAGCGGGCGAGGGGCGGGTGGGGGTGGATTCCTGGGACTTGAAGTACGTCTGCGCCATCCCGATCCGAAAAGGATTGTCCGCCGCTCCCGGCTGGAAGGGCCGGGGAAAAAGAAGATTGAGCCGGGAAGATCCTGCGGCGCTTCCCAGAGCCCTCAGATAGTCAGGCCTACGCCAGGGGCCGATGGCATCGCTGACCAGGCCGATCAGGCTGGAATGAAGGCTTTCGAGCGTGGCCTGTTCGCCAGGCGCCGCAGCCAGGTTGTCTTGTTCATTGGGGTCGGTCGTCCAGCGGTAAAGCTCCTGGCGGCCGTCGCGGTGTTCGATGTATTGCCACTCGGGCGTGGTCAGGCTGATCATGGCGCGCTGGGCGTCCAAGTCGGTGAGGGGGACTAATTCGGAGACCACGGCGTCATCAAGCGGAGTAGGTTTGAAACCGGGATTCCAGAATCTTGCCAGGCTGGTGCGGCTGAAGGGCGTTTTGCCGGCGCCGACCAGGTCGAGCACGGTTGAAAAAAGCTGGCGAATACCCACCAACTGGCTGACGCGCACACCCTGTGGCACCCCCGGCCCGGCGATAATCAGAGGAACGTGCAGAGCCTCCCGGTAAAGATCACGCCCGTGGCCGTAGGTTCCATGGCGGCCAAATTCCTCACCGTGATCGGAAGTGATGATAACGATCGTGTTCTGCCATTCGGGTGACTGGCGGAGGAGGTTGAGGAGGCTTTCAACCTGATGGTCCAGGTAGGCCAGGCAGTTGTCGTAGCCGGCGATCAGTAACTGCCGGTCAGCCGGGCTGAGCGTCTCCACGCCTGTGGTACGGGTTACGACCGTGGCGAACCTGCGCATCAAATCCATCGAGGGGTGCCCGAAACGGCGGTCGTAGGGCGCGGGGGTCAGATAAGGTTCGTGGGCGTCAAAATAATTGATGAAAACAAAGAAGGGGCGCTGCGGACCTCGCCGGAACCAGTGAAAAATTCGCCCGTTCAGTTGCTGCGCGTTTTCCCGGTCAAAATAATCAAATCGATCGAAACTCTGGTAAGCCGGCTGGATGACTCCGGTACCCAGCAGCGTCTCCGCCAGGTTGTGCCGCACGGAAACACTGTCGTCCTCATAATGTTCAAAACCCTGCGCGATCCCCCACCCCTTCTGCAGATAAAGCTGGTTTGCCGTAAAACCAGCCGTCCGGTAGCCACGCGAGCGGAGAACCTCCGCCAGGGTCCAGGGGCTTGAGGACAGTGGAACCGCCCAGTCCGATCCGTGCTGTTGCGGAAGCAGCCCGGTAAACATCGAGGCGTGCGAGGCCAGCGTCCAGGAAGTGGGCGCAATGGCGTTCTCGAACAGCACGCCGGTGCGCGCAAAACGGTCCAGATTCGGCGTTGTGTGCCGGGCATAGCCGTAGGACGAAACGTGGCCCGCGCGCACCGTATCCAGCGTGATCAAGATGATATTGGGCGCCCGTGAAGGCGGCACTGCCGCCTGCGGCGCCGTTCCGGAAAAGGATGGGCGTGCAACAAAAACCCCGATACCCGCAAGCGATATGACGGTCACGGCTGCAAGTCCCCACCAGGCGACGGGCTTGATGCATATGTTCGTCCGCCCCAAACGCGCGGTCAGCGGGCCGTACACCTTGTCCACGATAAGAAAGGAGAGGCCAACGGTCAAACCAAGGATCGCCAACGGATAGCCGGCCCGTTCAAATTGGAAAGGAAGGAGGCCTACGTCCAGGTGGAACCACGTCAGCATGAGGGTCACAAAGGTGAGCACAACCCCGACCTGAATAGCAACAAACACCTCTAGCCGGGTGGTTCGAACGGCCAGCCAGCCCAGGAGCAGACCGAGCAGACCGAAGAAAATCATGTCAACCAGCGGAGCCAGGAACCAGATGACGTATCCAACGTCCCGAACCAGAAGCGGGATGATGCGCGGAGTCGTCCAGAGGAGGGAGGCTTCAACGAGCCCGATCAGCAGACCCACAAGAGCGCTAATGAACAAGAAGCGAGAAACAACCCCAACCCGCCGGCCTTCCGTTCCAAGTGACTGATTTCCTTGCCTTTTCATGCTGCCGATCTTTTCCCCCCCAAATACGATTGAAGAGAAGCCTCGCGCTAGTGTGCCATAGCCCACCGCTATGCACAATAATGCCGAAGCACGGCCGACGGCTATTCAAATCGCTCATGGACCGGGCCCAGTCGGGCTGGCATAATGCTGAAAAACTCGTGCAACCCGGCATTCAGGGGAGTCCCTGGCGGAGGGAAATCTCTCAAGGACAAAACCCACGACAGATAGAGCACTGTTGTGGCTACCACTTCACAGCGAACTTCCTCACTGCACTTGGAATGGACGCCTTCAAAATGTTTTTTCAGCAGCCGGCTAAAAATGGAAGCGGTAACGCATTTCCACGTAAATCTCCCTGGGATTTGCGTAATGCGTTCCGCCGAATGTATTGCTGTTGTCCAGCAGGTAGCGCCGGTTGGCGACGTTCAAAGCATTCACGGCCAGCGACCAGCTCTCGCCGAACGATTTCCCGAGCGAAACACCCACCGTGGTGTGCGGCGGCAGATGCGCCGGGCCGTCGCCGTTCAGAAATCCGGAACCATAGGAAACGGTGGTCGTGGCCCAGGCCCGCGAGGGCAATGTCGTCGAGAGAACCGTGCTCAGTGTGTTGCGCTGGTCGTGATCGAGGAAGAAGAAACCCTGTTCCGGCGGCGTAAAGTCGGTCAGTCCTCCGGTGACCGCGCCGAAGCCCTGGACGAACTGGTGCGACCAGGCCACGTGCAGCCGGGCGCGGTGCAGGATCTCGGGCGAACGGAGCGTGGATTCCCAGCCCTGGATGCGCGCCCCCTGAATGGTGAGCGGCAGAAAGATGTTCGAGCTGCCAATCTCATCGTGGTCAAAAAAGTTGCGCGCGTGTGTGCGGAAGGTGTCGGCGTCCAGCACCCACTGGTGGAACGGAATGGTGATGCCAACCTGGTATTGCTCATCGCGCTCGGCATGCAGAGGAAGAAATGCCACGCCCTGTTCCAGCGCAAACTGCTCGAGCGGCCCGGCAAACGTATCGAGCGGCGGCGGCTGCAAGTATCGCCCGTAAAAGCCCCGCAAAACCCAACCCAGCCGAGGCACGCGAAGGGCCGCTCCCACGCGCGGATCGATTCCATTCTCCTGCAGCAGGCCGGCAACATGCGTGAGCCGGAGACCTCCGTTCAGCGACAGCCAGGAAGTGATCTGATACTGGTCCTGGAAGAATGCCGCTTCCAGATTGCCCGAAGGTTTGAAGCTCTGCTGGATGGGCGGCTGGGTAGCGGGTTCAGCGGATCTGAGCCCAAAGAAGGTGTCATCACGCTGATCGAACGCTTCAAACCCGAACTGCGCGTTGTGCTTTCCTTTCACCACCCCGAGACTCACCTGCCCGCCCAGATAGCGCGAGCCGCGATTGTTGTCCAGGATAAAGGGTGTGTCCTGGGGACCGCCCACAAAGTTCGCCCGGTTAAAGTGGTAAAAAGGAGAAACGGTCAGCAGCATGCCGGGACCAAAAGTGTGAATCCAGGAGAAATTGACGAAAGCGTCGCGTTCCAGGTCAAGATCGCGGATGCCCGCGCTCTGCTGCTCGGGCGTGTTGGGAATCTGATAATGATCGCCGCGGGCGGAGGCGACCAGGCGCAACTGGTCGCGGGGAGTGGCGTTGAAGATCAACGTGCCGAATCCTCCCAGGCCGCTGTCCGTGTTGTGGATCACCTGCGGAACCGGCGTCATCAGGCCCAGGTCCGAGCGGTTGCCTGCAAAACTTCCGTACCAGGCCAGGCGGTCGGTGTGGCTGCCAAAACTCAACTGGTCGTTCGTCTGGTTGTAGCTGCCGTAGCTCGAGACCAGCTCGCCCTCATTGTTGTACTCAAAGCCGGTGCGCGGAACCACGTTGAAAACACCGTAGGTGCGGTCGCCGTATTCGGAGGAGTAGCCGCCCGTTTTCATCTCCACATAATCGGCGTCCTTGGGATCAAACTGCGGACCCACGTTGCTGGCGATATTCGTGTTGGGAACCGGAACGCCGTCCACTTCCCAGCTGACCTGGTGCCCGCCGCGCACGTGGAGCTGGTCATGGACCATGTAGGCGCCGGGAACATAGTCGGTGATCATCGCCAGGCTGTTGGTGCGGTCTGCGCCGGGGGTTCGGATAATCCGCTGGCTGCTGATCGTGGTCTGGGAAGATGAAGCCTGGGTGTTGACGATTTCAGGCGCGGCGGACACGCGGACACTCTCCCGGGCCGCCGCAATCTCCAGCGGGAAATGGAGAATCGGAGCGCTGCCCGAACTCACCGTGATGGACTGCTCCGCCGGCTGAAAACCCTGCGCCTTCACCGCCAGCGAATAGACTCCTGCCGGCACCGCGCTGAACTCGAACTCGCCCTCGGGATTCGTGCGAGCCGTTTGCGACCACGCCGATCCGCTGGCATGAAGCACGACTTCAGCGTTTTGAATCGGACGATGCTGCGGATCGTGAACGATGCCGCGCACGTTCCCGAAAATCGTTGCGTACCCAAACCCTGCAAGCATTAAGGCCAGAGCACACAGAAATAGAAATCGGGCGAACCTCATGAAAGCGCTCCTCCAGAAAATAGAAATACACGTGCCCCCACGGGCGCGCCGCGCGGCAGCCGAAGTGGAATTCAGCGATTAATCAAAATGGGTTTCGGCGGTCAGCTGGAGAAGGCTTTTGGAGGCGGGTCAGGGATGCGGCGGTCGGGAACCGGCATACGGGCAAAATCCACGCCGGCATCGTTGATTGACGAAGGAAGGTCAAAAGAAAGCTTGGCCCGCGGCAGGCTGACAAACAAATCCGTATGAGAAACCGGCATCAGGGAAGTAACCGGCTGAGACACCGAGCACGTGCAGGAAACATCGGATCGGGACGGACCGGTGCCGGGGGCCTTCAAGGCATGACGCCCCATCCCGGCGCCCTTCGCCATCATGGCGCACATGCCGCCATGCCGGCAGCAACTGCAGGCGCAGGCCGATCGGCAAGGCGCCGATGCGCCCTTCACCAGCACAGACGTGTGGAAGGGAATCCAAAGGCTGAACGCCAATAAGAGTGTCCAGCAACAGCTCCTGATCACAATTTTATTAGTATAACACGCGCAAAAACGTCAAAGGACGGTCGAATGGGAAGACCTCGAACAACCCTTGTTTCGAGCGGTTACTGATCCAGCCGAAAAACGATCGTGATAGTGGTTGCGACTTCCACCGGAACGCCGTTCAGCAGCGTCGGCTGGTATTGCCACTGGCGGACGGCATCCATGGCGGCTTTCGTCAAGGCAGGGTCAGCACCGTTGTAAGGCGCGAGTGAAAGGATCTGGCCGCTGGTTCCGATGACCGCACGCAGGATGACGGTGCCTTCAATTC
>Ga0307372_10012388_pt1 | contig 11183 bp, 9 predicted proteins | sample OX1MG_FD_202533 | JGI IMG/M metagenome (GOLD analysis project Ga0307372, IMG submission 202533) | Soil microbial communities from Risofladan, Vaasa, Finland - OX-1 | ecosystem: Environmental > Terrestrial > Soil > Coastal area > Acid sulfate soil | place: Finland: Risofladan, Vaasa | collected...
ATCCGTGGCGGCAAGGCCAATCAGCCGGTCCTGCCGATCGCGGTCGGCGGTCGCATGTTCCCCCGTATCGCACGCGGAACCGAACGCTTCAAGGCTCTCTACCGTCGTCGCGCAGCAGTCGAGCGCGAGTTCGGCTACCTCAAAAACGAGCACGGACTCGCGCTGTTCCGCGTAAGGGGTGCGGATCGTGTGGCGCTTCACGCCGACCTCGTGATGCTCGCCCGGCTTACACAGGCTCTTAATCATGTCCGGACTCTCCCTCTTGCTGCGTAGGGTCCACGCCCTCCGGCAGCCGGGCGAGAATTCCTTGCAAAAGATCCCCGATCCGATTCAAGGCATCCGACTCGGCCGAGCCGCCAGTACGCCGCTCAATGTCCCGCGCTCTGATATCCCATTTAGCCGCCATGTCCGCGCGCCGTATCGCGTCCGCCTTGCCGGGGAGCCACCAGTGACGTTGACGCCTTACGCGCGCCTCAATATCACCTTGAGTGCTCATCGTTCGCTCTAGCGCGACCAAGGCATAGATTCCGGCGGCCGTCGCAGCCAGCGCAACGCCGATTGGCGGCCAGATATCGACATGTGTCTGGTGTGCCGTCGGCACGGCTGCGGCAAGCCACGTAAAGAGTGCCGTCAGACCGATGGTCACGGCTAGTTCGCCCCTTCGCTTCCAGTCGGCCACCCACGTAAGCCAGCCGAATTCGTCCGCCCTGTCGGGCATCGCGTCTCCTCGCATGTTGCTAATCGAGGACGCGAGCCTACGCCGCCCGTAATTTCGCCAAACCCTCCTAGTTGAGAGCGTGTGCGGCTGCAAGGCCGGTGAATCCGTTATCGCGTTCAAGCTCCGCCGGCGCGCGTGCCGCGGTGTGGAGCCCGAAGACTTCACCAAGACCGAGGCGGTACGACTCAGGTGCCATGGCGAGTATCGCTTCGAACGCCGCGACGACACTTGTGTCGAATTGACTCTCCACGGCCTGCGCTAGACGCAGGCGAGCAACACGACTCGGCATCGCGTCGCGATAAGGGCGGTCGGACGTCATGGCGTTGTACGCGTCAGCAACAGCAATGATGCGCGCGAGGAGCGGTATGTCGTCCCCTGCAAGACAATCCGGATATCCGGTTCCGTCGACGCGTTCGTGATGGCTCCGAACGATCTCGGCAATCTCTCCGTAATCATCGACGTTACGAAGGATCTCCTCGCCGATCGCGGGGTGCCGCTCCATCTCGCGGCGCTCTTCGAGAGAGAGCGCGCCGGGCTTCTCGAGCAGTCCAGCTGGCAAACCGATCTTTCCAACGTCATGGACAAGCCCGCAGAGGTGGGCGAGCGCCTGCTCATCGTCGCTCAGGCCCATTCTCTTCGCGATGTCTCGGGCGTAGACAGCCACTGCAGTCGAGTGTCCAGCGGTGTACCGGTCTCGAGCGTCCAGCGTGGCGACAAGAGCGGTGGCGAACGACAGGTTGGCGGACGCGAGGCGAGCGTTGGCAACACCTAGCGCCCCGGAGGTCTCCTGCTGCTGGCGGTAGAGAAGCAGTAGCCGCTGCGCGGCGACGGCCGGCAGTGCGAAGAGCGCCACGCTCCAAGGCGAAATGCCGTACGCGTAGGCGAGAATCGCGACCGCTGGGATATGGAGAGGGACGCTTGCAGCCACTGTTGGGGAGGCGGCCCGCAACGTTGACTTAACGCTGCTCGTGCCGCGTATCGCAGGGGCGATTCCAACCAGGGCTGCGTCAATAACTGTCTCGACCCCAAAGGCAGCCGCAACCGCAGCAAGCAAGAGCGGAAAGTCGCCCAGCCTTCCACCATGGAACACGACTGCCGCTGTCAGTCCCGCCACTACCGTTGCCAGGACGCGAATGGACGTCCATGTCGCCCAACGCAATACGGGACGCGCGGTATCCCGCCGAGGCAGGTCGCGGAGAAGACCAACGGCAGCGACGACGGCGCCCGAGAGCGGCCCGAGAACGACCGCTGCGAAGATGAAAACCAGCGAGGCGATCGTCATTTCAACGTTCGGGGTGAGGTTGATGCTCTCGTGCTCGGCCAGTAGGGCCAGGCCAGCGAGCACTGCGACGGCGAGGGGCTGATGAATGCGGTAGCCGGCCGCGAGAAGACCAGCGCAAAGGCCGGCAGCGCTCAGCGTAAGAGTCAAGACCCAGAGGTCGAGCAGACGCTCTCTGGTCAAAAAGACCCGGGTTCGGCCTCGGAAGGCACTCGATTCTCTTGAATTCTCACCCATAAGGGGTATAAGCTCCGCGTTGCCGTTAGTCCCTAAACGTAGGAGTCCCCGTGCATAAGCGCATCGTCGCTCTCCTCGCCCGCGCTGCAGTTGTGGGCGAGGTCAAAGCCTGGTAGTTCCGAAGCCGCATCGTCCGTTGTCCACAGGCGACTGGCATCCCCCGCGAGAGGGATATCGGAATCCCATGGACCGGACTGAAACCGCCTAGTTACGCGCGCTCCGGCACTTCGGTGCCGGGCCGCGTTTCCTTTTCAGAGACGATTTTGTCTACAGCTCCGCCGGAGCTGTCCACAGCCTCCATCGGGGCGAAACGGACTAACCGATGAGGCTGCGGCGGAAACCGACCGCAACTGCGTGGGCGCGCGAGCGCGCCTGAAGCTTCGCCAGCAGGTGCCGCACGTGCGACTTGACCGTCTCCTCGGAGAGGTAGAGCCGCTGCCCGATCTCCCGGTTCACGAGGCCGTCGGAGATGAGCTGGAGCACCTCGATCTCACGCGCCGTCGGCTCCTGCTCGAGCTCGGTGCGCGGGAGGCTCTGGAACGGGATCACAGCAGCCGTCGCCGGGCTCACAGAACGCCGGCGCGCGGCCACCTCCTCGAAGCGACGCGAGTGGTCCAGGTACCGATCGAGGATTTGCTGGCGTTCAGCTGCGTCCACAGAGCGAGTATCGGCGCAGGCATAGCCCCCCTTTAGAGGTACTGGCCCTATTGAGGGATGCGGGATTGCCGCCGTTCGGCGGCTTCCGCCAGCGCCGTCTCGTCATACAGGTGGCACTCGACCTCGACGCTGTCGGCCGGCAGCAGCCGCGGCTCGACCGGGTCGTACCAGTCGATCTCCAGGGAGCCGTTCGCATCCCGAATCTCCTGCACCCCGGTCCAGAACGGCTCGGCCGGATCGGCCGCCCGGGCCTTGTCCAGGAGACCCCGCAGATCCGAGCCCTGGGCGCCGCCATGGGCCGCCAGCCGCACGTGCGTCTCCGCCACGTCGAGCGCCTCCATCGGCCCCACCGCCGCCTGCTCCGCTTCGAACCCCGCCTCGTCGAGCCCGGCCCAGCGGCGCTCCAGCAGCTCCTTCAGGTCGCGCGACTCCCAGCCGCACACCTCGAAGGCCTTCGGGCAGCGCGGATGGAACGAGCACCCGAGCGGCGGCCGGGACGCGTCCGGCACCTCGCCGCGCGGCAGGTCGCGCGGGATCGTCCGCCGCGGATCCGGCTCCGGGATCGCCCGCAGCAGCGCCTGCGTGTATGGATGCTTCGGATCCTCGTAGATCGCCTCCGACGGCCCGATCTCCACGATCCGCCCGAGATACATGATCGCAATCCGGTCGCAGAAGAACTTCGCCGTCGCGAGATCGTGGGTGATGTACAGGTACGTGAGGTCGAAGTCGTGCTTCAGCGCGAGCATCAGCTCGAGGATCTTCGCCCGGACGCTCATGTCGAGCATCGACACGGGCTCGTCCGCCACGAGCAGCACCGGGTTGAGGATGATCGCACGGGCGATCACCGCCCGCTGCTTCTGGCCGCCGGAGAGATCGGACGGGAACTTGTCCATGAACTGCTCCGCCGGCGCGAGCCCGACCCGCTCCAGCACATCGGCCACGCGGGCGCGAACCTCCTCCCGGCCGCGCGCCAGCCCGTGGATCTCGAGCGGATGGCCCACAGCCTGCGCGACCGTCATCGCCGGGTTGAGCGACGCGTGCGGGTCCTGGAAGACGATCTGCATCCGCCGCCGCAGCAGCCGCCGGTCGTGCTCGCTGATGTGGGTGATGTCCTGCCCCTCGAACTCGACCGTCCCCTCCGTGGCCGGGACGAGGCCGAGGAGCGTCCGCCCGAGCGTCGTCTTGCCGCTGCCCGACTCGCCCACGAGGCCGAGCACCTCGCCCTTGCGCAGCTCGAGCGAGACGTCGTCGACCGCACGCACCGCCGCGCCGGTCCGGCCGACGAGCCGGTCGAGGAAGCTCCCGCGGATCGAGTAGTACGTCTTCAGCCCGCGGACCGAGACGAGGACGTCGTCGGGGGCGCTCATGCCTCCTCCGCGACGGCGATCTGCTCGCGCTCGAGCGGCGCCGTCCCGCCCTCGGGGATCTCCCGCTCGGGCCCGTGCAGCCAGCAAAGCACGCGCCGGTCGGGGTCAGGTTGCGTCTCGATCGGGTCGTGCGCCGGGCACACCCGCATCACGTCCGGGCAGCGTGGATGGAAGTGGCAGCCGGTCGGCGGCGTGATGAGGTTCGGCGGCGCGCCCGGGATCGAGTGGAGCGCCTTCGTGTCCAGCGAGATCGTCGAGCGCAGGAGCTCGCGCGTGTACGGATGCTTCGGGTCGGCGAAGACGTCGCGGGCGGGGCCTTCCTCGGCGATCTGCCCGGCGTACATCACCGCCACGCGGTCGCACGCCTCGGCCACGATCCCGAGGTTGTGCGTGATCAGCAGGAGCGCCGTGCCGAAGTTCTCCTTCAGGTCGGCGAGGATGCGCAGGATCTGCGCCTCGACGATCACGTCGAGCGACGTCGTCGGCTCGTCGGCGACGAGCAGCGACGGGCGCAGGACGAGCGCGAGCGCGATCATGATCCGCTGGCGCATGCCGCCGGAGAACTCGTGCGGGTACTGACGGAACCGCGTCGGCGGGATGCCCATGCGGCCGAGCGTGTCGAGCGAGCGGCGGCGGACGTCCTTGGGCGTCAGCTTCGAGTCGTGCTGCTCGATCGTCTCGCGGAAGTGATCCTCGATCCGGAGCAGCGGGTTCAGCCGCGTCATCGGCTCCTGGAAGATCAGCCCCAGGTCAGGCCCGCGCAGCCGGCGCAGCTCGCGCGGCGACATCGTGACGAGGTTGCGGCCCTTGTACAGCACCTCGCCGTCGGCGCGCGCGCCCTCCGGCAGCAGGCCGAGGATGCCGCGCCCGAGGGTCGACTTCCCGCAGCCGGACTCGCCGACGAGGCCGAGCACCGATCCGGCGTCGATCTCGAGCGACACGCGGTCGACCGCGCGCACGGAGCCGCGCGCCGTTCCGTACCAGAGGCGCAGGTCGCGGACCTGCAGGACCGCGGTCACGGGTCGAGGATCTCCGTCTCGGGCTCGAGGCTCGGCGCGCCGAAGTCGACCTTGCGGATCGAGCGCCGCCGCAGCACCGGGTTGATCGTCTCGTTCAACCCCTCGCCGAGCAGCGTGAGACCGGTGACGAGGAGCACGATGGCGATCCCCGGGAAGAGGCCCGTCCACCAGATGCCCGAGGCAGCGTCCGACACGGCGCGCGAGACGTCGTACCCCCACTCGGCGCCCTGCGTCGGCTGCACCCCGTAGCCGAGGAAGCCGAGCGCGGTCAGCGTCAGCACCGCGTCTGCGGCATTGAGCGTCGCGATCACCGGCACGTTCTGCACGACGTTGAAGAAGACGTAGCGCCGCAGGATCGTGAACGGCTTCGCGCCGAGTGCGCGCGCAGCTTCGACGTACGGCTCCTCGCGCACGCTGATCACGTGGTTCCGCACGACGCGGAAGTACTGCGGGATGTACGTGATCGTGATCGCGATCGCCGCCACCAGCACGCCCGAGTTGACGCTGCTCCCGAGCAGGAACGCGATCACGATCGCGAGCAGCAGCGGCGGAAACGCGAACATCGCGTCCATGAACAGCACCGTGCCGCGGTCGAACGGGCCGCCGAAGTACCCCGCGATCAGGCCGAGAGGTACGCCGACCACAAGGCCGAAGGCGAGCGCGAGCCCGACCACTTCCAGCTCCGTCTGCGCGCCCCAGACGATGCGGGAGAGGACGTCGGTCGACTGCACCGTCGTCCCGAAGAGATGCGCGTGCGACGGGCGCGCAAGCTGCGCGAAGCGGTGCCCGCCCGATTGGTACTGGTCGAACCCGTACGGGGAGATGATCGGCGCGAAGATCGCCATCAAGACGAAGACGAGCGTCACGCCGACGCCCGTCCACAGCATCGTGCGCGCCATGCCGCGCGCCTCGGCGATCGGCCCGAGCGCGCGTCTCATTCCGACCGTGCGGCGCTGCAGCCGAACCGACGCGGTCGCCGCCATCAGTACCGCACCCGCGGGTCGATGAACGCGTTCGCGAAGTCGATCACGATGCTGGCGGCGACAACGACGAGCGCGAAGACCACGACGATGCCCTGGACGGCCGCGTAGTCGCGGTTCTGCAGGTAGATGTAGAGCTCATGGCCGAGGCCCGGCCAGTTGAACGTCGTCTCGGTGAGAATCGCGCCGCCGAGGAGCAACGCCAGCTGAAGGCCTACGACGGTGATGACCGGCACGAGCGCGTTCCGGAACGCGTGGTGGTAGACGACCGAGCGCTCGTTGATCCCGCGCGCGCGCGCGGCCTCGATGTAGTCCTCCTTCATCGTGCGGATCACGTTCACGCGGATGAGGCGGATGAAGACGCCGCCGTACACGATGCCGAGCGTCGTCGCGGGCAGGATCAGGTGCTGCGTGATATCCCACAGCGCGCTCCAGTTCCCGTCGATGATCGCGTCGAGGAAGAAGATGTTCGTGTGGGTCTGGAGCAAGGCCTGCGTGATCGGGCTCGCCTGGTCCGAGATCGGCAGCCAGCCGAGCCAGATGCCGAAGACGAGCTGCGCGAGCAGCCCGAGGAAGAACACCGGCGTCGCGTAGACGATGATCCCGAACAAGCGCCCGCCGGTGTCGAGCGGCGAGTCGCGGTACCGGCCAGACAGGAGGCCGATGAGCATGCCGACGAAGATCGCGACGATCATCGCGAAGAACGTGAGCTCGAGCGTCGCCGCGCCGTTCACGAGAATGATGCTCCCTACCGAGCGGCGGTCGGAGATGGTCGTGCCGAAGTTCCCCCGGATGATCTGCCCGAGGTAGTGCCCGTACTGCACGTAGACGGGCTTGTCGTAACCGAGCTGGTGGCTGATCGCCTTGATGACCGCCGGCGGTGCGTGCCCGCCGAGGGACGCCGACACGGGGTTGCCCGGCGCCACCCGCATGAGCAGGAAGACGAGCGTCAGCAGGATGAACACCATCGGCACGACCAGAGCGAGCCGTGTGATGGCGTAGCGCTTGAGCGACGACCCCTGATTCATTGGGCAATCCTAGAAAAAGAGAGGGCGCCCGAAGGCGCCCTCTCTTCGCAGGCCGCTAGGACTTCGACAGCAGCCAGAACCGCATGAGGTAGTCGAGATCGATCGTCTTCTTCATGTTGTGGATGTTCGACCGCCCAACCACGAGCATCGAGTTCTGCCAGTACGGGATGATCGGCGCGTCCTGTGCGGCGATCATTTGCGCCTGCTTGATGTACGTGAGGCGCTGGGCAAGTGTCTTCGCTCCTTCTTCCTTCTTGATGATCGCGTCCATCGTCGGGTTGGAGTACCCGTTGGACGTGAAGTTCGACTTCGTGCCGTAGAACGGCGTGATGTAGTCCTCGGCATCCGGATAATCCGGGAACCAACCGAGCTGGAACGCGCCGTACTGCGTACCGAGCGTCTTCGAATATGTCGCCCACTCGGCCGACTTCAACGTCACCTTGAACAGGCCGCTCGCGTTGAGCGAACGCTGGATCTCGGTGTACTCGTCCGCGGACGCGTCGCCGTAGTGCGACGGGGTCCACCACACCGTGAGCGGCACCGGCGTCTTGATATGGCCGGCCGCGAGGACCGCCTTCGCCTTAGCCACGTTCGGCGCCATGCCGTACAGCTCACCGAACGCATTGGTGTGACCGGGAAGACCGGCAGGAGGCATCGAGTACAGCGGGACCACCTGGCCGTGGTACACGCGCGATGCGATGTCCTGCCTCGGGAAGAGGTAGGCGATCGCCTTGCGCACGGCGAGCTTGTTCGTCGGCGCGCGCTTCACGTTCAGCACGAGGTAGCGGATGCCGACGCCCTTGCCCTTGTACAGCGTGACGCCGCTCGTCTTGCTGAGCGCCGTGTACTCCGTCGGGGTGAAGTCACGGAAGGCCATGTCGATCGTCCCCTTCTGGAGATCGAGCTTCATGGTCGACGACTTCGAGTAGTACGTGATGATGAGCCCGCCGTTCGCAAGCTTGCCGTTCTCGCCCGCGTAGTTCGGGTTCGGAGCGAAGACGGCCTGCTGGCCCGGCGTGAACTTGCTGAGCGTGTACGGGCCGGTGCCGACGAGATCCTTCACGTCGGTGTTCGGCACGAGCTTCGTCGCCGGATACACCTTGTGGTCGACGATCTCGCCTGCGCCCGTCGCGAGGATGTACGGCCACGTCGACTGCGCCGTGCTCAGGTGGAACGAGACGCTGTACGGGCCGCTCGTCGTGACGCTCTTCAGGTTCGAGATCAGACCCCAGATCCCGGAGGGATCGTGGATCTTGTTGACGCGGTCGAATGACCACTTGACGTCGGTCGAGGTGAACGGGTCGCCGTTCGAGAACTTGACGCCCTTCCTGAGCGTGCAGGTCCAGACCGTGACCGACGCGTTCGCCTTGCAGCCGGTGGCGAGCGACGGCGCAGGAATCGTGCTTCCTGCGTTGAGGTCGAGGAGATGCTGGTAGATCAGGATGTCGACGGTGCCCGAGCCGTAGTCGTAGTTGCCGGCCGGGTCGACGTTCGTCACCGTGTCCGTCGTACCGTCGAGTATCGTGCTCGCGGTCGAATGGTTCGCCGCCAGCGGCTTCGATTGCGCAGCGGTCGCCCCGACCGCAGCCAGCACTAGGCCGGCGAGGCCGAGCACCGCCAGGTACCTCAGCCGTGGTCTCAAATGCATGTTCCCTCCCGGGGTTGGTTCGTTGGCCGGACTATCTCATGCAGATGGTCGAGTAGTCGAACCCGTAGACCACCTGGTTGACATAACAGCCGAGGTCCACCTTCGCGTTGAAGTAGTCGGTGAACTCCCGGTTGAGAAACGGCGCCCAGGGCGCCTGGAGCATGATCTGGCGGTCGAGCGCGGCCCAGCGCGAGTTCACCGGGCTCGTCGGGATCGGCTGCTTGTTCAGGTCGTCGATCTCGGCGTTCACCGCCTTGTCGTTGAAGTTCGCATAGTTGTTGTTGTAGGTCTTCGTGATCCGCTCACCGTTCAAGAGCACATCGAACCAGTCGAGCGGGTGCGGGTAGTCCTGGAACCAGTCCGCGAAGCCGATCTGGGCGTTCGTCGCCTCGTTGCCGACCGTCGCCCAGTAGACCGCCGAGGTGACGATGTGCTGCTTCGCCTTCAGCCCGATCGAGTCGAGCACCTTGACGAGGTACTCGGTTGCCTTCGGGTCGAGCCCGCGGTCGTGGTTCCAGACCGTCACGTGCGCACCCGTCGCGTGCGCTTGCTTGATCAGCATCCGCGCCTCGGCCAGGTCGTGCCGGTACAGCGAGTGCTTCGTGTAGGACGGATACGTCGGCGGCAGGATGTTCTCGGTCGGGCGCGCGAGGCCGCCGTAGATGGCGACGAGGGCGTTCCGGTCGATGGCGTAGTTGACCGCCTGGCGCACCTTCAGCTTGTCGAACGGCGCGACGCGCGTGTTCATGAAGAAGTAGTAGGTATTCGGCGGCGTGTACACCTTGAGCTGGTCGCCGTACTTCGCCTCCGTCTCCGCCAGGCTGTTCATGGGGATCGCCTGCGGGTCCCAGTCGTCCTGGCCGGACGTCGTGCGCTGGAGCGCCGAGCCCGCGTCGCCGACGATGTCCCAGATCACCTTGTCAGGATTGCCGGCCGGCACGTTCCCCCCGAGCCGCGCTGCATGGAACTGCGGGTTCCGGACCTCGACGATCTGCCCGTTCGGGGTGTAGCTCTGGATGACGTACGGGCCGGTCGCGGGCAACGGATGCGTCGACGTGTCCGACGCCGGAGCGTTCGCCGGAACGGGCGCCGCGAACTCGCTCGCGAGCACGTTCGCGAAGTCGCCCTGCGGCGTCTTCAGCGTAATCGAGATCTTCCCGGTCGTGTCGTTCGCGACGATCCCGGAGATGTGGCCGCCCTTCGTCTTGCGCCCCGCGTCGGCGCCGACGATGTTGTAGAAATAGCCCGCGCCCGGCGAGTCGAGCTTGAAGTCGCGCTCGACCGTCGCCTTGAAATCGCTCGCCTTCACCGGCTGCCCGTTCGAGTACTTGAGCCCCGAGCGCAGCACGAGCGTGTACGTGCGGCCGTCCGCGGACACCGTCGGCAGCGCGCGGGCGAGATAGGGGACGATCGTCGCACCCCCGGCGCCGTTGACGTGCCGGTAGCCGAGCAGCGGCAGGTAGACGTTCCAGATGACGTTCAGACCCTCAGGGCTGTACGTCAGCCCGGGGTCGAGATAGTCGATCGACGTGTCCTCGGCGACGCGAAAGACGGGGAACGTCGGCCCGCCCGAGGCCTTGGCCGTCGCGAGGGGAGCAGCGGCCGCGGCCGCAGGGCCGGCGGCGTTCGACGCGCCGCCGCAGCCGGCCGCGGCCAGCGCGAGCGCAGCGAGCGGCACCAGGCCGAGCCATCGGGTGAATCGAGTCAGTCGTTCCATACAGGCGGCACGCACGACCGGCGGCATTGATATTGACGTAAATAGGCCGTCCCGAGTTAGGTAATCGAACATATGTTCGTCTAGACTCGAGCGATGCAGCTCAGGCTCGACGCGGCCGACCGGCTGGTGGAGCTCGTCGAGGAGCGGCGCGGACCGGTGCTCGCCGAGGAGGCCGCCCGGCGGCTGTTCGCGCTCCGCTCCGCCCCCGTCTCGCTCGCGCGCAGCCTGCTCGCCGACGTCGTCGAGGCCGATGCGCGGCTCGCCTGGAACGGCGACGCGGTGGGGCTCGCAGCGCCGCTCGGCGCCGAGCTCCTGCTCGAGCAGGCGACATACGTCGTCGTCGACCTGGAGACCACCGGCCTGCGGCCGGGGACGGCGCAGATCTGCGAGATCGGCGCGGTGCGGGTGCGCGGGCTCGAGATCGAGGCGGAGTTCGACACGCTCGTCGATCCGGGCATGCCGCTCGGGCCTGGCGTCGAAGCGCTGACGGGCCTCAGCAACCGGCAGTTGCGCGGCTCGCCGCCGCCCGCGCT
>Ga0307372_10012389_pt1 | contig 11183 bp, 9 predicted proteins | sample OX1MG_FD_202533 | JGI IMG/M metagenome (GOLD analysis project Ga0307372, IMG submission 202533) | Soil microbial communities from Risofladan, Vaasa, Finland - OX-1 | ecosystem: Environmental > Terrestrial > Soil > Coastal area > Acid sulfate soil | place: Finland: Risofladan, Vaasa | collected...
ATGGGGATCGAGGCCGCTCGAGCGTAGTGCGCTGCGCACCTCGCCAACGAGCTCCGTGCGCGCCAGCTGCTGCGCCGAGACGTTGATCGACATGACGCGCCTGTGTGGACCGGGATCATCCTTCTGGAACGACACGGCGTCCTCGCATGCACGCTCGAGGACCCAGTTGGCAAGCGGGATAATCAGGCCCGAATCCTCCGCAACAGGTATGAACGTGGCCGGCGGCACGCTGCCTCGCACCGCATGCTCCCAACGCAGGAGCGCCTCATAACCTGTGATCTCGTCCACCTCGAGATCAAAGATCGGCTGGTAGGCAAGTGTCAGCTCGTTAGCCGCGATCGCTGCTTTGAGATCCGCGCGCAGCTCGAGCTGCGCGACCACGGCTTCCTGCATCCCGGGCCTGAAATGGCGGAACGCATTGCCGTCGGCGGCCTTTGCCTGGTACATCGCGGCATCGGCGTTGCGGAGAAGCTCGTCGACCGCCGTGGAGTGCCGGGTGGAGCCAGTTGAGTTCACGACGGCGATCCCGATACTGCAGTCGACAGAGACCTCTTTGCCGTCGAGCCACAGTGGAGCGCTGATGACGCCGAGCAGGTCAGCCACGATGTCCGACACGTCCGTCTCGTTCGCGACGTCCTCGAGGAGAACCGCAAACTCGTCGCCGCCCAGTCGGGCCGCGGTATCGCTCTCCCGCAGTGCAGAAAGGAGACGCGCCGATATGGTCTGCAACACGCGGTCGCCTGCATCGTGCCCGAACGTGTCGTTGATGGCCTTGAAATCGTCGAGGTCAAGGAACAGCACGGCGAGACACCGGTTGGCGTTGCCCCGGCGGGTGAGCGCGTGTACGACGCGATCTCGAAACAGCGGGCGGTTCGCGAGGCCGGTCATTGGATCGTGAAAGGCCTGATGGATGAGCTGTTCCTCAATCTGCTTACGTTCGGAGACGTCGCGCAGGTTCACCACGATCGCGCCGACCGCGGCATGCGCCAACAGGTTGGTGAACTGACACTCCGTGTGCAGCAGACGACCATCGCGGTGGCGGATACGAAACTCGAACACCTCGGACGGCGCTGAGGTACTTGCAGGCACTCGGCGGAGCGCCGACTGCACGAGCGTCCGGTCCTCGCTGGCGACGTTATCCAGGAATCGGCGACCGATGAACTCCGCAACCTCATAGCCGAGGACCTGCCGGACCGCAGGGCTTGCGTATTCCACGGTCGTATCAAACTCGAGCAGAAGGATGATCTCGCTGGAATGCTCGACCAGCGCGCCCAGGCGGACCTCGCTCGCGTTACGCAACACGGTCTCCCGCAGCACGCGTTCACGCGTCCCGGCTGTCTCCTGGGCCCGTAGAAGCCCGATCATCCGGACCACCACCAGCCCGAACATCACGATCGTGGCGGCACCGATGACGATCGCATCGGAGTCACCTTGCGTCGTTGAGTGCTTGAGCATCTCCACAACGGGCGCGATCAGCGCGGCGACAGAGATGCCAATGATTCGCGCGCGCGTGATTTCGGCCTTCTTCGCGGCCGCGTCCGCGACGTTCTTCATCGACGGGTGTAGCGCAGCTGCGCCAAACAGGACGTAGTACAAGAGCCACCCACCGTCCAGCGGACCACCCGGTGTGTACGAGCCGTGCAGCTGAATCCAACCGTAGATGGAGTTGGTCACGAGCACCGCTGCGATCGCGCTGACCATCAGGTAGTACGCAGAATCGCGGTGTCCACCTCCGACCGCCATCCGCACCGCAACCCCTAGAAGCAGGATGTCGCCGAGCGGGTATGCCATCGAGACCAGCTTGGTTCCCAGGTGAAGCGTTGTGTCGTGGGCGTATGGCGAGATCAGGAAGACCCACGACAGCAGCGCCAGACCGATCGTCACGATCATCGCGTCCACCAGGCCCACCGAGTCCCGACCCGGGTTGCGCCGGCGGATCAGGAGCAGCAGTCCGGCGACCGTGCACGGGTAGACGCCGACCAGGTACACCACGTCCGCGACCGAGGGGTACGGCAGCGCTCCCCCGAAGAGCGCCGCGTAGTTGTACGAGAGCACGTTCCCCGCAACGAAGAAAGCCATGCCGGCCGCGATCAGATGCCACGCCAATCGAGCGGTGGGCTTGTGCGTGCGCACCCCGACGACAATTGCGATGACAGCGCTCAATCCGATCAGATTGAAGACCGGCCCGGCGTTGAGCGGCCCCGCGAGGTACAGAACCGCGATCGGCAGCATCACCACCAGATACAGCCACCAGGCGCTGCGGGAGAAGCGCGTCTCGGCCATCAGGTAATGCGAGTGGGCTGCCTGAACCCTAGAGCGCATACCCAACCATCGGCAGCAAATGGCGTTACCAAAAGAGTCTGCACAATTCGTGCCGGTGCTGGCGTCGCCGCCGCAGCTAATTCGCCAGACGGTCGGGCGCCCAGACGGTCGGGCGCACAGCCGGCCGTCGTCACTTAGGTGGGCAGCTCCTCGATCAGCTCCGCGGCCCGCGTCGGACCGTCGTTGACCGCAGCCCATGCCGCCAGTTCTCCGGCGCGCGCGGCCAGAGCCTTGCGCTCCTCCAGCGCCCCCTCGACGGCAAGTCGCAGGGTCCTGGCCGACAGCAATCGCCACGGCAACCGCACGCCGACGCCCGCCCAGTCGATTCGGGCCGCGTTCTCGGCCATGTCGCCGCTGTGTGGCACCACCAGCACCGGCACCCCGCGCTCCAGTGCCCGCGCCATCGTGCCGTGACCGCCATGGCAGATCACGAGCGCCGCATCGCGCATCGCCTCCGGATACGACATCCAGTTCACGAGGCGCGCATTGCGTCCGGCCCTGATCGGTGCGCGCGCGGCGCGACGGTCCGTGGCCGCCAGCACGCGAACGGGAGCGCGGCGCAGGCCCTCGAGCGTGGCGCGTAGCAACCGCTGAGCCGGATCGTGCGAGGTAGACGGTGCCGCCACCAGCAGTGGTGCGCTCCCGCCAGGCGGCGCGACGGTCGGGGCCGCCGGCTCCCAGAGCATCGGTCCGACGACGTGGACGCCGGGCGGCCACTCACGGGGGTACTCGAGCTGCGGGAACGACGCGACCAGGCAGAGCCTCGGGCTGAGGCCGCCGTGCAGCCGCTCAAGCGCCTCAAGACCCAGACGCCGGCGGGTCTCGTTGAGCTCGTCACGCCCGTGGCGCAGCCCTCTGTCGAGCGGCCGCTCGAAGGCGCCCCAGACCGCGCGGCCGGCGCGCGTGCGCGGCAGTCGCGCACCGATCGAGTAGGGCGGGAACCCGGGGGCGGTGACCGGGAAGAGGTGGGGGATCAGCGTGGCGGTTGGTACGCCCTCGAGCTCGGCCGCCAGCGCCGGCGCGAGCGTAAGGATGTCGTGCACCACCACATCGGGCCGGCACGCGATGATCGCCGCACGCGTGGGCGCAGTCGCGCGCTCGACGGCCTGGTAAGGCTTCAGCGGACGCTCCGCGGTCGGGAATATCGGGTACTCGGGCGCCGGCAGGAAGTCGATCCCCGCGGCAGTCACCGGCTCCCGCCAGCGCTCCCAGGTCTCGAATGTGACGTGATGGCCGCGCTCGACGAGCCGACGGCCGAGCGCGAGCATCGGAAATGCGTGGCCCGGCTGGCCGAAGGCGCCCAGGAAGATCCGCCGGGACCGGCTCGCTTTCCGGCGCGGCGGGTTGGTGCTCAAGTTCAGGCGGGGCGAGCTCAGGCGGCGAGCTCCGCGAGCGTTCGCATCTGCTCGAATTGCTGCTCGCGGCTGAAGCCGAGCGGCGAGGCGAGCAGCGTTCCGACGCCCGCGTCGCGGTAGGCGGCGAGCCGCTCGGCCACCTGAGCCCGCGGGCCGACCAGCGATACGAGGTCGATCAGCGCGTCCGGAACCGCGGCGCAAGCCTGCTCGCGCTTCCCGTCGAGGTACAGATCCTGGATCTCGGCTGCGGCTTGTTCGAACCCGTATTCGCAGACGAGCGCGTTGTAGAAGTTCTGCTCCCGCGAGCCCATGCCGCCGACGTACAGCGCCAGCGCCGGGCGCATGAAGTTACGGGCCGCCTCGATGTCGTCGCTGATGTGGACGCTGACCTGGGGCGCGATCTCGAACCCGTCGAGCGTGCGTCCCGCGCGCGCCGCGCCCTCCTCCAGCCGCTGCCTGAACATCCCCACGTGCTCCGGGGAGAAGAACGTCGGCAGCCAGCCGTCGGCGATCTCACCCGCAAGCGCGGTGTTTCGCGGCCCGATCGCGGCCAGGTAGATCGGGATCTGCTCCTGCACGGTGGCAATCGTGAGCTTGAGCGGCTTCCCGGGACCGTCCGGCAAGGGCAGCTGGAGCGTCTGGCCCCGGTAGACGACCCGCTCGCGGGCAAGCGCCATGCGGACGACGTCGAAGTACTCCCGCGTGCGCTGAAGCTGCCGGCCGAAGCGCTGCCCGTGCCAACCCTCGGAGACCTGCGGCCCGGACGTTCCAAGCCCGAGGATCATGCGGCCTCCCGAGAGCTGGTCCAGCGTCGCGGCGGTCATCGCCGTCATCGCCGCGCTGCGGCCCGGGATCTGGAAGATGCCGGCCCCGAGCTTGATCCGTGAGGTCTGACCGGCGAGCCAGGCGAGGACCGTCGCCGCGTCCGACCCGTAGGCCTCGGCGGTCCAGACCGAGTCGTAACCCAGCTCCTCGGCCGCCCTCACGGCCGCGAGTTGCTCCTCAGCGCCGCCCCAGAGCCCCCAGTAGCCGATGTGTAGGCCGAGCTTCATCGGCGTCTCAGCCTACTGAGAATCGGCCCCTGGGATGATGTCGGTATGACCTCTAGCAATCACGGCACCGTCCGTTACGGATACAAGGCCTCTGCCGAGCAGTTCCCACCGCGGCAGCTGCTCGACTACGGAGTCAGCGCCGAACGCAACGGCCTTGACATCGTCGCGGTCTCCGACCACTTCCAGCCCTGGCGCCACCACGGCGGCCATGCTCCCAACTCGATCGTGTACCTCTCAGCGCTCGGCGAGGTCACCGAGCGGGTCACCCTCGCGACCAGCGTGCTGACCCCGACGTTGCGCTACCAGCCAGCGGTGATCGCGCACGCGTTCGCGACGCTCGCCTGCCTGAACCCTGGCAGGGTCGTGCTCGGCATCGGGACTGGCGAGGCGATGAACGAGAACCCCTCGATTGGCATCGAGTGGCCGAAGTTCAAGGAACGCTCCGAACGCCTGGCCGAGGCGGTCGCCATGATCAGACAGCTCTGGACGGAGGAGCGGGTCACCTTCGAGGGCAAGTACTACCGCACGGTCAGGGCGACGATCTACGACCGGCCCGAGCAGCCGGTGCCGGTCTACATCGCCGCCGGCGGCCCCAAGGCTGCGGCGCTCGTCGGAGAGATCGGCGACGGGTTCATCGTGACCAGCGGCAAGGGCGAGGAGCTCTACCACACCCTGCTCGACGGCCTCGGCGAGGGCGCGCGGCGCGCCGGCCGCGATCCCGACACGATCGACAAGTTCATCGAGGTCAAGGTCTCATACGACCATGACGTCGCGTTCGCGAATGACGCCTGCAGGCCGTGGGCGGCACTCGCACTGACGGCCGAAGAGAAGGGCGGCACCGAGGATCCGCTCGAGATGGAGCGGCTTGCCGAGGCGGCCGCGGACCGCGCCCACACGCGCTTCATCGTCTCTGACGACCCGGAGGAGGTTGTCGAGAAGGTCGCCTTCTACGTGAATCTTGGCTTCGAGGATCTCGTCTTCCACTTCCCCGGCGAGGACCAAGAGCGTGCGCTGACGCAGTTCGCTGCCGACGTGCTGCCGCGCCTGCGCGACCGCTGGAGTTAGGCGTCAGCCCCGGGGCGGTCCAGCGGGACCAGCCCCGGGCAGAGCGCAAACAGTCACCCGTCAGAGCGCAAGCCGCTAAGTGAGTGCATCGAAGTCGCCGCGCACCCAACCGGCATAGCGCTCCGCCGAGCGCTCCACGGCTGCGGCGGCGTCAACCTTGGGGCCGCGCCCGAAGTTGTCGTAGATCCGTTCGAACTGCAGATCCGCGACGCCCTGAGCGATGCGCTGCACGACCGCTGCCGACAGCGGGATACGGTTCGGATAGCTGCGCATGAACGTCACGGTGTGGCCGTCGGGGTTGCCGTGGATCGAGTCGGAGCTCAGCAGCACGCCGCGGTCGCCCGCGCCCGCGGCCCAGTGCAGAACGGACGAGCCGACGAAGTGCCCCCCGAGCTCGCGCAGGACGAGGCCAGGCGCGAACTCGTGTTGGCCACGCCAGGGCGTGATTGCCGCGTCCGGGCGCTGCACCCAGTCCAGCAGCGGTTCGCACACGAGAATCGGCGCCTGTTCGAGCGCGTGGCTCCAGGCGCTCTGCACGCCGAACATGTGGGGATGGCTCGCGGTGATCGCGAGCACAGGGCCGTGCGCGCGCACGTGATCGACTGCAGGGCGGTCTATGAACGGCGGCACGTCCCACAGCACACTGCCGTGCGGCGTAACGACCAGGTGGGCCTGCTGGCCGATGCCGACGCCGGGCTCGACTCGCAGCCCGTACAGGTCGGGCTCGAGCTCTTCGATCTGCACACGGTGGCCCGCCGCGCGCAGCTCGCGCAGGCTTGTCCAGGCCTGCCCATCGGCGGGCACCCACTGGCGCTCGTCGGCGCATATCGCGCACGTGCCGGCAGGCTCGACGTGCTCGACCCCACAGGTCGCGCACACCACCACGGAGCCGTCCGGTAGGTCGTTCGTCAAATGCCGGAGGAGGGACTCGAACCCCCGACACGCGGATTATGATTCCGCGTCGCTTCCCAGTATTCACGGGGAATTCGGGGTTTGTTGGTCACTAGGTTGGACTGTTTTGTCACGCAGCGTGTCATTTTTGGGGTCGATCTGACCCACAAAATACCTGCTCGAGGCACGTGTTGTGTGAGGGCTGAAACGCGGCCGCGGAGGGCCGCCTAAGTGCGGAGTTCAACCCTGAGCGCGGCGGCGCAGGAACGCGTTCAGACGGTCAGCCGGGTCGCTCTCGTCGAGCGGCGGCAGCAGCTTCACATATCGCTCCGTCGCCTGCAGCGAGCTGTGGCCCATGTACTCCATCAGCTCGCGCAGGGTGTAGCCGGCGGCCATCAGGAAACTCGCGTATGTGTGCCGGCATTCATGCAACGTAATCGGCTGGAGGGCGGCGTCGGTCCACCGCTTGCGCGCGCGGTCAGCGAGCTTGCCGGACATCACCGAGACAGCGCTCACCGATCCGACGTCCCGGCGGCCCTGCCTCATGAACTCGCTGAGCAGGACCGGCCGGAGCGGTTCGGCGATCGGTGGGCGGCGCCCGGTCCCAGCGTCGCTCTTGGCCTTACCAACGACGAGCCTGTAGCCCTCGAGCTCGACGTCTGGCCACTCCAGCCGTCTGATCTCCGCTCGCCGCAGCCCGGCGTAGAACGCAAGCGCATAGGGCACGCGGTCGGCGGGATTCAGCGCGGCGAGGAGTGCGGCGGCCTCCTCGGCGTCCGCGACCCGCTCGCGGGGCTTCTCGTCGTTCGGCGGGAGTTCGATCCCGAGGAGCGGATTTAGATCGACGAGGCGGCGGGTTGGGCGAGCTGCCCACCCGTAGATCGCGCGCGCCACCGCAAGATGGTTGGCGATCCGCGAACGCGACAGTCCTTGGCGACTGAGACGGTCCACCCAGGTCTGCCATTCGTAAGGCTCGATCCTCGAAGCCGGCCGCCCTCCGAACTCTGGCTCTAGGACATAGCGGAGCGAGCGCACATAGCCATCGAGCGTTGTGTCCGAGTAACCCGTGCCGCGCTTGCCCCGCCGGCGGCCCACCGCGCCGCTGCGGACGCCATCAAGCCAATCGCCAGCGAGCGAGGAGAAGGTCGGCCCTGCCGCCAACGCCTCCTGGACCGCGATCTGACCCTTCTCGTTGGCTACGAGCCAGCTGAGGACCTCGGAGCGATCAGAGAACGTCTGCGACCAGGCCATCTTGCTGGTCGCGCCATCCCAGCGACGGCCTCGGAACGAGGGGACGCAGCGGCATCGCGAGAACTCGTCCGTGGCGGCCGGACACGCCTTCTGATGACGGATGTAGACGCCAGGAGTCTTGGTCTTGCGGTAGTCGGACACGATGCCTTCCTGCTCGAGTGCGACCCAGCCTACGCCGGGCTCAGGCGGCATCGGCGCTCGACCTGAAGAACGATTGCTGGTTCGCACGAACCCAGCCGCGCAGCTCCTCCGGAGGGACCTGAACAAGCGCTCCGCAGGGCACCACCCGGATGAATGGTTGGACGCGCCGCTCGAACGTGTCGACGCTCATGCCGAGTGCGGTTGCAGCCTCCTCGCGCGTGTACAGGAGCCGTTCGACAGCAGCGATCGGACGCTCCGTTCGACGCCGCGCAGCCGTCACGCAGTGCCTGACGTGCTCTGGGTCGATAGCAGTACCAGCAGGGCGTCTTCCTTGACGGTCCGTGTGATTCCCACACGCAATACTATACAGATTGCTCTAATTGCGCTACGGTGGGTTGTATGAACACCATGAATTCTGGATCGCAGGATGATCCGTGGTTGACGTTGGCGGAGATCGCTGAGGAGTTGCGGGTGAACCCGGCGACGGTGCGGTTGTGGGTGAGTAAGGGGCAGTTGGAGGCGTCGCGGGCGGGTATGCGTAAGTGGATTGTGCGGCGCTCTGAGGTTGAGCGGATGCTCGCTTCCGTGAATCGCGCTGCGGAGAGCTCGGCTTGGAACCGGCGGTTGCCTGCGCGGTCGGTTGACCCGGAACCTGATCCGGAAGTCCCGGTAGAGGAGGATCGGCCGGCGCCGAGTTTGCCGCAGGCCGGGACGCGTGAAAGTGCGTGGAAGCTGGTTGAGCTCGCGAGTGAGAGCGTCGAGGCGGCGTTCAGGGCCAGTGCCTCTGCGCCGCCGAGTGCTGGCTATGTGGATCGGTTGCGTGCGATCGCGGATGGTTTCGAGCATTCGGCGTCGACGTTGTTCCACGCCGGTCAGACGACTAACACAACCTGGGCGGGTAGCGCTGACTGGGGGCCTGACCGTCTGCCGTATGAGCTGCGGCCGGGCGGGAACCGCCCTTCGCGTGAGGGTCTGTGGGACCGGTTCGACACATCGTTCGCGGTGCTTACAGCAAACGCGGATGGGACTGACATCCTCGTTGTCGCCCAGGCCTTTCGTGACGTCGCGGACGAGCTGCTTGCTGTTGTGAACCGACTTGCTGAGGACCGGGGTGAGCGGGCTGAGGGGACGGTCGATCGGCCGGCATGACGGTGAGCGCGGTGGTGAGGGAGCCAGCTATAGCTAGTTGAGGCAGGCCGGGTTTAACGGAGGCTTCTGAGCGAGGGTTTTGCCCTCGGGGAAGGAAGTCGCTGTTCATGCCATCAAGGAAATATCCGAAGGAGCTGGTTGAGCGGGGTGTCAGGCTCGCGGTCGAGTCTGACCGGCCGGTTGCGCATGTCGCCGCGGAGCTTGGTTTGGCGGCGGAGACGCTGAGAAAGCGGGTTCGTCAGGCCGAGGCTGACCGGGGTCTGCGGCCTGATCTGCCCTCGACCGTGGAGCGGGAGCAGATCAAGGAGCTCAAGCGCGAGGTCGCTGAGCTGCGGCGGGCGAACGAGATCCTGCGGGCAGCGAGCCTGTTTTTCGCGACGGAACTCGATGGAAGCCGGACGAAGTGACCGCGTTTATCGATAGCAAGCGCGGTGACTGCGGCGTCGAGTTCGTCTGCCGCACCCTTGGGGTGTCGGCGTCGGCGTATTACCAGCGCAAGACTGGTGTCCGGTCGCTGAGGGCGATCGAGGATGAGCGGTTGCTTGCGCTGATCCGCCAGACGCACGAGGCCAACTTTCACGCCTACGGCTACCGCAAGATGTGGAAGACGTTGCGTCGCGCCGGGGAGACCGTGCCACGTTGCCGGGTGCAAAGGTTGATGGCCGCCAACGGGATCTGTGGAGCTAAGCGGCGCGGGAAGCCGTGGCGCACAACGATCCCCGATCCTGGCGCCCCGAAGCGGCCTGATCTGGTCAACCGTGACTTCACCGCTGTGGCCCCGGACCGTTTGTGGGTCGGCGATTTCACGTATCTGCGCTGCTGGGAGGGACGGCTGTTCTTCAGTTTCGTGATCGACGTTTTCTCCCGCCGGATCGTCGGCTGGCAGCTCGCCACCCACATGCGCACCGATCTCGTCTTGGACGCGCTACGGATGGCGTTGGGGATCCGGGCGCCCGGCGCTGACTTCACGTTGATCACGCATTCGGATGCCGGATCGCAATACACGTCCTATGACTACGGCCAGGTGATCGATGATCATCGCGTGCTGGCATCGGTCGGCTCAGTCGGCGACGCATACGACAACGCCATGGCCGAATCGTTTGTGGACACGTTCAAAACGGAGCTGATCAAAGACCGGGTGTGGCAGACCCGCTCCCAAGTCGAGCTCGCTGTCCTCGAGTACATCGACTGGTTCAACCATCGCCGGTTGCACGAATCACTCGACGACATCCCGCCGGTCGAGTTCGAGGCCAACTGGGCGACGGCAACGACCACGATTCCCGGCGGCCCTTCGGTCACGGCAACCTCGCCGAGGGCCGCAGAACGGCTTACAACGCCTCGCCATTGCCTCGGCGAGACCGAAACCCGGGTTCCGGCCCGAAATCCGGTCGAGATCGAAGCCGAACGGGCGGCGACAAACGGCCCCAGGGAAGAACCGGGTCCCGCTAGGACCGCGCCACAGGTCTCAGTCGACGAGACCTCCCAGCTGGTCTCTCTGACACCATGATCCTGACCACCACCAACCCTACGAAAACCAACTAAAACAGTCTCCGTCGAAACCGGTCCGTCTCACTTCATGGATGACAACCACACCGCCTTCAAAGAGATCGCCGGAGGGATGAGAGCTTTCCGCGGGAAGGAGGTTCGTAGACGCAGTCGGGCCAGAGGCCCCGTCGCGGAACGGACGGTGCGAAATCAGCCATTCCGGCGGATCCGCTGTGTGCACTCGGAGGCTAGACGCGGTCGAAGCGTCCTCGGGAGGTCAGCGGCGTGCTCTGGGCTACTTCGGGGAGGTACTCGTCGAGGAATACCCGGGCGACGAGCTGCTGGCGGGAAGCGACACCGACCTTGTTGTAGAGGCTCTTGGTGTGGTCCTCGACCGTGTGCGGAGAGAGGACCAGCGACTCGGCGATCTCGGCGCGTGACAGTCCGCGTGCGAGGAGCGTGGCGACCTCAC
>Ga0307372_10012394_pt1 | contig 11181 bp, 4 predicted proteins | sample OX1MG_FD_202533 | JGI IMG/M metagenome (GOLD analysis project Ga0307372, IMG submission 202533) | Soil microbial communities from Risofladan, Vaasa, Finland - OX-1 | ecosystem: Environmental > Terrestrial > Soil > Coastal area > Acid sulfate soil | place: Finland: Risofladan, Vaasa | collected...
GAAACGAAATCGCGGAAGACATCAAGCCGCTCGATATTCAGCGGTGGCTGAAGTCGCTTCACGAGAACAACGGTCTTGCCTGGACGACGATAGCGAAGATGCGGGGCGTCATGCACCGCATTTACAAAATCGGGATCCTGCACGAGCATGTAGCGAAAAATCCAGCACAGTACGTCGAGACGCGCTCGAAGACCGACTACAAGGCTGTCGTCATCACACCGGCGCAAACGCTTGCGATCCTGAAGGTCCTCCCCTCGCCTCTTCACTTCACGTTGGTGCTCACCTGTGCCGCTACGGCGCTCCGCGCTTCGGAGATCCTAGCGTTGCGCTGGTCGGACCTGCTGTGGAACGAGGGAAGGATTCGCATTTCGAAACGCTGGGCAAAAGGCAGGGATGGCGAGACCAAGACGGAGGCATCAGACGGGTACGTTCCGCTGCATCCGATTCTGATTGCCCATCTCCGCACATGGCGTGAACAAAGCCCTCATGCCAAGGACGGGGACTTCGTGTTCCCTTCCTTGAGAGCGTGCGGCCGTATTCCCCTCTCTGCGTCTGTTTTCGTCGCCGATCATCTGCGACCGGCGGCAAAGAAGGCCGGAGTGTCTATCGAGGACGGCCAACGGTTCGGACTTCACAACCTCCGTCACAGCCTAAGCAACTGGCTAGTGAACAAGGCGAAAGTCGAACCGAAAACTGTGCAGGGCATCCTGCGTCACGCAAAGATTCAGACGACGCTCGATCTCTACACACAGGAAGACTGCGATGAAACACTGGCGGCGCAGGGGGAATATCTGACGGCATTGGGAGTGGGTACGCAAATGGTGCAGTGAAGTGTGGGTTGGACTGTGGGTTGAGGTTTTGGCGACAAGACCCCGTAACCTACTGAAATAAAATGGTGGGCCTGGACTGACTTGAACAGTCGACCTCGCCCTTATCAGGGGCGCGCTCTAGCCACCTGAGCTACAGGCCCTAAAACAGCTGGCAAACCATTCAGAACTATCTCATCGTACAGTGGTTTAGCGTATTTCGCAATCGCGCGGAAATCCCCGTTTGGTACAAGACAACGATTTCTGCGACGCACTTACTATGCACGATATCGGAATCACTGTTCCGTCGCTGAGAAAACTCTACAGGCCAGGGGAGCAAGAAGCAGTAGCTGAGCTGGAAAATGCAATGTTTTAACCCATTTCCAATCGCCAAACAGAACCCACAATATCGCTCGTTCGAAGATAAACTCGTAAACGGAGGAGCCCGTCAGGAAACTGGGCTTGAAACGGCCCTTGGCTCTCCGCCACCTGAGCCTATAGCGGAAGAGTTGCAAGCTCGAAGTTTCGCCCGGGGAATTCATTCTTTACGATTTTGCGAACCTGGAAGGAAACGCGTTCGTTTGTTCGCGTGTAGTACGCGCACTGTCCGCAATAATTTCCCCTAGGATGAGCTGTAGGGTGGGGTCTCAAATGGCGACACTTTATTCGACCCGTGAAGCACGCCGCTGATTCCGCCGGACTCTTGGTCTGAGGTCGCGCGCCCGAGCTCTCTGTGGTCCAGTCCTTGATGCCCGTGACGGGATCAACGGGAATCTGGCCAAGACACCCAGCAGTGAGGAGGTCATCGAGCGATTGCGGCATCCTGCTGACGGTAGGAGAAAGACGCGCAGGCTCTCCCGAAGGATCGGGACCTCCACTCCTGGCTGAGCGACAGGTTTAGAGTTGGGGCAGACCTAACGATTTGCGATAGCGGAGATATTCGGCGGCGGGCATTTGGACGAGGACGGGATGCTGGCGGGGATCGAGCCAGCGAAGCAGGAGACGGATGTTGGATTCGGTCATCGCGGTGCAGCCGACGGTGCCGTGGGACTGGTCATGCCAGATGTGAAGGAAGATGCAGGAGCCGGCTCCGGGCTTGACTGGGTCGCTATTGTCAGCAACGAAAACGCCGAACCGATAGCCGCTGATACGACGCATTTGTTCCGCACTGTACCAATCCTTAGCCACTTCTGAGGAATCGACAAGCATGTTGTAGTGGGTCGAGCGGGAGTCATCAGGGCAGACAACCGTCGGAGTGAGGATGCGGAAGGGCAAGCGAGTATTCGTTTTTGAAAAGCCGAAAGCGTACGGAAGAGCGAAGATGCCGGCGGGCGATTTGCCGTCGCCTTCGCGCTTGACGGGATCGTCAGGAGCGGGGTAGATGGGGATGAGGCCGAGACCCCAAGCGAGGCCAGTTTTGCCAACAACGACGTGGAAGCTGGGACCGACTTTGTTGTAGCGGCGACCGTGCCAATCGAAACGTTGGGCGACCCCCTGGACGGCGTCCCAATTTTTGGTGGTGACGACGATGAGTTGTTTGTGCTGGGCGGGAACGAACGAGAGAAAAGCGAGGACGATAGCGAGAAAATTCATGCGGCCTCCGTTCCGGCGCGAAACCGAAAGGATTGGCGCCAGGGCAGAGTATATAGCGGGGTTCAACTTAGGCAAAACAGTTCGCCCAGAGAAATCCGAAGGGCCCTTGCAATCCTCTCGGTATTGATCAGCGCGAGCGAATATACGAGCAGCGGTGCAGGGCATTAGGTGGAAACAAATATTGGAAGGGAGACGTACGGCAAGCTCTCTGAAAAGTAGCAGCGGAAGACGAGGTGAAAGCACAACAGCTAATAGGAAAGCTCAATCAGAGGTGACACAGTGGATGACCGTTCTTGTGAATCCGATAGACCCATTTTTCATCGCCGCAAGCAGCCATCACGGAAACTTTGCCCTCGATCACCGGTACAGCCATGATGCGCTCTTCGCTCCTTCGGGCGCGTGTTCCTCAATATACTTGGCCATAATGCGCAGAAGGTCCGCGTTGGTCATCGGCTGCCAACCATGCGGCTTCATCGGCCTGCCATACACAAATGAGGCCTCCGGCGGAGGATTCTGCTCCTTCTCAAGCTGCTCTTGCATCCCGTAGACGGCCAGATTCAGATAAAACGTGTCCATGTCCCCCACGTACACGTGGATCTTTCCGCGCAATTCGTTTCCGATTGTCGGCCAGTTTTCCTTCAGGTAGTAAGTGAGATCGTAGCCGTGCTCGCGCATATAATCGACCACCTGGCGGTCGATCGAACCCGTCAGCAGGTTATAGAGAGGCACTGGATATCCGTCGCTTCCGACCGGCCCGTAAACTGCAAACCACGCGTCCACTTGCTGTCCCGAACGTCCGTGCGAACCGAGCACCGCCTCCAGCTTGCTGGCTTGCCACTGCGTCACAGTCATCTGCCCCGACGGTAACCGCACCTCAGGCCGCTCGGGAACGATCCAGTCGTAGCCCGGCCGATAGCCCGCCGGATAGAACGCGTTCTGGTCCACATAAATATTGCTCATTTGCCAGCGCCGGAAATCCACCGGGTCTGGATAGAACGACCACGTTCCCCCAAAAAACTCCGGATGGAAGATTTCCAGCGCCAGCGACTCCCAGCCACCGGTCGAGCCGCCTGACAGTACCCGCGCATACGGCTCGCGGATCATTTGAAAGTGGCTCTCCAGATACGGAATTAGTTCCTTCACCAATGCATCCCCGTACGGCCCGTTGTTGGCCGAATTCACCGCGTAGGAGTCGTCGAAGTACGGCGTCGGATGTTGGAACGTCACCACGATCATCCGCGGGAAATTATCCGAAATCCACGCCTGATAGAGCTGGTATCCCCACATCATATGCTCTCGGTACATCTGCTCGAGTGGCGGATTCGGCCGTCGCTGGAAGCGCCGCCGTAATCGTTCCATCATCTTCGGAGTCGGTGGAGTCGTCCGGAATCCCAGTGGGTTCCCCAGCGAGAAATGCCCCTGCTCGTAGAGCACCGGATAGCGCACCGTCGGATGGCTGTCGTAGCCTTTCGGCAGCAACACTGTTGCTCCCAGATAAATCGGCCGGCCCCAGAATTTCGTCAGCATGGGGCTCTGAATCTTGATGTGCTTCACCCACTCGGTGTCCGGCGGCACGCGCGCCGGAGGGATCACTTGGCTCAGACTCAGCTTGACGTCGTAGCCCGCTGGATCAAGGTAAATCCTCTGCGGCGCGCTGTAGAGATTCCCAGGCGAACTGTTGAATTGCTGCCCTTCCCACTGGTCCATATGCGCCCAAATCGTGTGTCCGTCGGCGCGATGGAATTCGCTGTAAACGTTCACCAGCGCCTGAACGTAATAGTAGCCGGCAGGAATGTCTCGCAGGCTCGCGGGAGGATAGCCAAGAGTCGATGAATCGATGACCGAAATCTGCCCTGGCTCCCAGTCCTTCACACCTTTCCCGAAAAAAGGGGAGGTCAGTTCGTCCACACCCGACTGGAACCGCGGCTCGACCTCGTTGCCGTGCGCGATGAACACAAATAGCCGCCCCGTGATGCTGCCGGAATGAACCGAGGCGGGAAATGAAATTTCAAACCGCGGCCCCGACTGCGCTTGCGCCTGCGGCCCAAAGCCCCATACCAAGAAGCAGAATACGATTGCGGCGAATTTCGATCGCACCGTCCCCTCCTGAGCCTTTCTGACGCGCGTGATTTTGTATCCGCAACCGCCGCGAAGTCAATCCGCTCGCGACTCAAACGACGCGGTGTGCGCGCCGTCACAGAAAAGTTTAAAAATTAAAAACCCCTTGACAGCGCAGAGGTTAAGGAGTATTCGCCCTCAAAGCAGATAAAGCGCACGACGACCGTGTAGATGCTCTTGCGGTCGGTTCGGATCGCACCACAGAGAAGCGCAGCTGTTTGCCTGACGTGAAGTCATATCACGGGGTGGGCTGTGGGCGGTGGGACGAGAGACATTCGGGGTGTTGGCCTTCCGTCTCGGCTTAAAAAAGGGGGCACCAATGTGTGATCGCGAAATGAGTACGGGAGCGGAGTGTAAGCCTACAAGCGCCCAATCGCTCGGAGGGACATGGCTCGTCAGGCGCTGGCAATGGGCCGTGGCCGGCTTGGTCCTTCTCACGCTCCTCACGACGGTGGCACGCGCGCAAACCACCAGCTCCCTGAACGGCAGAATAGTCGATCCGTCAGAGGCGGCGGTGCCCGGTGCGAAGATCACTCTGACCAGCAACACCACCGGGCTGGTACGCACAACGACCAGTAACGCCGAGGGGCTCTATCAGTTTTTCGCGGTACCACCGGGAAACTACAGCTTGCAGGTGACCGCTTCCGGATTTTCCAAATACCTGGCGCAACATATTATCCTGCTAGTCAGCACCCCTTCCACGGTCAACGTCACTTTGGGTCTGGCGAATGTGACCTCGACCGTCGAAGTCCACGGCAATAGAGTACCGCTCATCAACCGCACCGATGCATCCTTAGGCAACGTGATCCAGGAGCAGCAGTTGGCGGAACTTCCCATTGCCGGCCGGGACGTGGCTAACCTGCTCAGCCTGCAAGCCGGCGTTGTCTTCATGGGCAGCCAGCTCAATACTTCGATCACCGACACGCGCAGCGGCGCGGCCAATGGCCTCCGTAGCGATCAAAACAATCTGACCCTCGACGGCGCCGACATCAATGATGTGAATAACGGCTTTGCTTTCACCGGCGTGCTGAACGTCCCCATCGATTCGGTCCAGGAATACCGCGTGACCACCGCCAACGCCGACGCTACTGCGGGCTATTCCAGCGGCGCACAGGAAGTCATGGTCACCAAATCCGGCACGAACGCCTTTCATGGTTCCCTTTACGAATACAACCGCAACACCATGTTCAGCGCCAACGATCCATTCCTAAAGGCGGCGCAGTTGTCCAGCGCGCAACCAAACAAGGCGCCTGAGCTCAAGCAGAATTTTTTCGGCGGCACAATCGGTGGGCCCATCCTGCACAATCGTTTATTCTTCTTTGCTAACTACGAAGGCCGGCGCGACGCCGTCGGCGCAAGCGAGCTGCGGGTCGTGCCCACCACGACTCTTAAGGACGGCATCATCGAATACCAGTGTGCCAATAGCGCCCAATGCCCCGGTGGAACCGTCACGGGGATAAGCGGCACGTCCTACCCAGTCGCTGCCGGCAATTTTGCGCTAGACCCTGCGCAACTCCAGGGCATGGACCCCAATGGAATCGGGGCCAACTCCGCCGTGCTATCCATGCTGCAGCAATACCCGAATCGAAACGACGCCACCGTGGGCGATGGCCTGAATATCGAAGGTTACCGCTTCTCTTCCAACCAGGATTCCCGATACGACACATTCATCACTCGGCTCGACTACCACATTACCAGCAGCGGTTCGGAGACCGTGTTCTGGCGGGGGCAGACACAGAATAACAGGCTGCCCGGGGTGCGGTTGTTTCCCGGTCAGACACCAGAGACCACGCTGCTCGACGGCAGCAAGTCCTCGATATTTGGACTGACCTCGGTGATTTCGCCCACAAAGGTGAACACATTCCACTGGGACTTAATCCGCCAGGCCGATACGAATGCCGGCGCTTCGCTTCTGCCTGCGGTGATCTTGTCCGGCGTAAGCCAATTCGTCCCGACCACCCGCTCGACGTCCTACATCGTTCCTGTCAACGAACTGAATGACAACCTGAACTGGGTTCGCGGCAACCACGCCTTCAGCTTCGGCTCTAACCTGTTCATCATTCGCGATCACCGCATCAGCTATGCCAAATCCTTTTCCGACGCGTCAATGAATTTGGCCTATTTGAACACCACCGGCATCATCTGTACCTCCAACCAGTCCAGCCCGCTCAATCCCGCCAATAATGGCTTTCCTGCCGTGGACCCCAATTTCGGCTGCACCGGCTACGATCCATCGGCCATGCTGCTATACGGCATCCTGGCCGAAGGTGACGGCTTCTACAACTACACTCCCTCGGGCACCGCTCTTCCCCAAGGCGCTGCCGTCCATCGCGATTATTCACTCAACGATTACGAATTCTACGGCCAGGACGCCTGGCATGTTACGCCCAACCTGACCTTCACCTATGGCCTGCGCTACGTCCTCGAAGCCCCGCCATACGAAACTAACGGCGCGGAGGTCCTTCCCTGCGTCTTGACCGCGAGCAACACCTGCTCGGGTCAGTACCTCAGCGATTGGATGCAAAAATCCGGTGAGCTCGCCAAACAAGGGTTGCCCACCATTAATGCCGGTGAACTCGGGTTCTTCTTGGGCGGACCGAAAAATCACGGACCGGGCTTCTGGAATTGGGACTACAAAGATTTCTCGCCGCGCCTGGCGGTGGCTTGGTCGCCGGACACCGGCGAGGGATGGCTTTCGAAGATTTTCGGCCGCAAAAACCAATTTTCGATTCGCGGCGGGTACAGCATCGTCTACGACCACTTTGGGATGCCCATCGTCAACACGTTCGATCAGAACGGCTCCTTTGGATTGACCAGCGTCATCGGTAACGCCGCGGGAGCCAGCGGTAGCACGGTCCAAGCCCTGCCTCGTTTCACCTGTCCCACCTGCCTGCCGCCACCCTGCCCCTCCCTCGGGGCGCCCGGCTGCATCTCGCAAACCGCGCCACCGGGCGGCTTTCCCGTGATTCCCAGCAACTCAAACTTCGCTATCAACTGGGGTTTGGACTCGTCGCTCAAAACCCCTTACGCTCACGAGTTCAATTTGACTCTCACCCGCGAATTCGGCCACAGTTCCTCCTTGCAAATCGCCTACGTCGGAACGGTAGGCCGCCGCTTGCCTATGCAGGTGGATGAGGCTATGCCGACCGACCTGACGGACCCGACGAGCGGAACGGATTACTTCAAAGCGGCCACAATGCTGTCCCAGGAAGTTGCGCAGGGTTTGCCGACTTCCCAGGTTCAGCCCATCCCCTACTGGGAGAATCTGTTCCCCGGCTGGAGCAGCATCACGCAGAGCTATTTGGATGGGCAGGGACTCAACTGTATCGGTGACGACAATCCCGGCGCGCTCACCGCCACGCAGGCCCTTTATGATTTTTGGGCTTGCAACCTGCACAATGAGACGTTCAATCTTTTTATTTTGGACACACCCAGCGCGGTTTCCGGGTACTCCATCCCCAACAGCAAGTTCGGCCCGTACGCCTTTTTCCACGACCAGTTCAGCTCCCTTACCGCTTGGAGGAACATCGGCACCTCCGACTACAATGCTCTGCAAGTGACTTACAACGTCCGTTGGAACGATAATCTCACGAGCCAGTTCAATTACACTTTCTCAAAGTCCCTCGACGAAGTTTCTGACGCGGGCCGGGTCGGCGCCTGGGAGGGCAGCGGCGGCACGGGGAACGACAACAATGGCGGCGGAATCGTTATCAACACTTGGGCCCCGCTAAGCCTGCGCGGTCTCTCCAGCTTCAACGCTTTCAACCAAATCAATGCCAACTGGGTTTATCGCCTGCCGTTCGGTCGAGGCCAGATGCTGGCCCAGGACGTCAGTCCATGGCTGAACCAATTGATTGGTGGCTGGCGGTTTTCGGGGCTATTCCGCTGGACCACCGGATTCCCCACGTCGGTCGACAACGGCGGCTTCTGGCCCACCAACTGGAACATCGAGGGTCTCGCCATGCCCGTCGTTAATGGCCAGCTCCCTAAAGTGGTTAACCACGGTGCCGAGATTTTCGCGGATCCTGTCGCCGCCCAGAATGCCTTCCGTCACAGTTGGCCGGGAGAATCGGGCACACGAAACGAAATCATCGGTGACGGGATGTTCGACATCGACACGGGCTTGGCCAAGGACTTCTCGCTGGGCGAGACCCGCAAGCTGGAATTCAGCTGGCAGACTTTCAACGTGACCAACTCGGTGCGCTTTAACGTGCAAACCGCTGTGCCGGGCCTCGGCGAGACTGCCAGCCAGTTCGGGCGATACACTTCCACCATGACTCAGCCTCGATTCATGCAGTTCGCGCTGCGTTTTTCTTTCTGACGGACAACGCATGAAACGATTGTCATTGCTTCTGGGCGCGGTCGCTCTGGCCGCATCCGTGTCTTGCTTCGGTCAGACCGATGTGAAGGGCCCAGCCGGCCCCGTTGCGCTGAGGGTGCGACTGGCCAATCCGAAACAAAAGATTCTGTATGTGCACGAGGTGATGCCGGTCAGGCCGGGACCGCTGACGCTTTACTACCCGAAATACATTCCGGGCGACCACGCGCCGGACGGGCCGATCGGCACAATGATGGGCCTGGAGATCACGGCTGGCGGCAAACGGATCGCATGGCTCCGTGACGAAGTGGACATGTTCACATTTCATTTGACGGTGCCGACGGGCGTTGGCCGGATCGATATCCACTTCCAATTTCCGGCAGGTGACCGGATCACACCGCGTCTCATGGGTCTGGAGTGGAACGATGTAGCGCTGTACCAGGCCGGTTATCCGACCAAGGTGCAGATTTATGAACCGACACTGGTGATCCCCGCCAGCTGGCGCTACGCGAGTGCGCTGACGACAGAAGAACGCAGCGGCAGGCGCATCATCTTCAAGCCCGTACCGTTCAACACGCTGGTCGATTCGCCGGTGATTGCCGGAAAATATTTCCTGGAGCTGAATGTCACCCCGGCTGGCTCGTCGCTGCATCGTTATCTCGATATGGTCGGCGACAATGCGGCAGCAATTGACATTTCCGCTGCCCAAGTCACCGATTTTCGCCATCTGGTCGAACAAGCGCAGGCGCTGTTTCACTCCTATCACTATGACGACTATCACTTCCTTCTGACGTTAAGCGACTACGTTTCGACCGGCGGTCTGGAGCATCACCAGTCGAGTGATGACCGCGCGCGTGGCGGCACGAAGATGTTCGCTGATGCTGACCATTTCATGCTCGACGCCTCGCTTTTGCCGCATGAATACACACACTCATGGAACGGCAAATTCATGCGTCCGGCGGGGCTGTGGCAGCCCAACTTCGAGCGTCCCGAACATACGCCGATGGTGTGGGTGTATGAGGGCCTCACGACCTACCTCGGTGACGTCTTGACAGCACGAAGCGGGCTGTGGTCACCGGATACTTGGCGTCAGGCGGTCGCCTACCGGGCGGCGGTGATGGCACACCACACCGGTCGCGAGTGGCGACCGCTGCTCGACACCACCGTCGCCGCGCAACTGCTCTACAGCTCTCGGGACGCATGGGCGAACTGGCGCCGGCAAACCGATTTCTATCGTGAAGGCGAGCTGCTGTGGCTCGCCGTCGACGTGAAGATCCGGAGGTTAAGTCGCGACCGGCGTTCGATTGACGATTTCGCTCAGCAATTTTTCGGCGTCGACAACGGCAGTTTCACAACCCATACGTACACTTTCAACGATGTCGTCGGCGCCCTCAATACGGTCCAGCCGTATGATTGGGCGAACTTCCTCCACAATTGGCTGTACGGCGTGGGCCAACAGGTTCCGCTGCTGTCCGGCATCAACGCCAGCGGTTGGCGTCTGGTCTATTCCGACGAGCCTTCGCGTTACCAGAAGGCGCTCGAGAACGTCGGCGAGGGTGAACTTAGCAGCAAAGGTGTCAACGCGATGTTCTCGGTGGGCTTGTTCCTCGATCAGCAAGGCAAAGTCGAGGACGTGTTATGGAACGGACCGGCTTTCAAGGCCGGGCTCGCACCGGGCATGACGATTGTGGCCATCGAAGGCCACCCGTACAGCACCGTCGTGTTGCGAAGCGAAATCGCCCAGGCACAGAAGAGCAAGAAGCCGTTACAGATAATCGCGAAGGGCGACGGCATCACCGCTCTCTACAGGGTCTATTACGAGGGTGGACTGAAGTACCCGCATATTGTCCGAGTGCCGGACACGACCGATTACCTGCAGCAGATCCTCGCACCAAAGCCGTTGGACAATCGCTCGTAAAGCTTCCTGGTCTCGGCGGCGCGGTAAGCGTGTTGGAAATTCGATCAACAGCCAAGCGGACGGGTAATCGACGGCAGGGATTTTTTACCGCACGGTTCGAATCGCAGAATGCTCTTTACGACCCTCGTATCTCGGGGGAATAGTTACACCAATTGGAATACCTCCAACGTGCCATCCACCGCTCCTCGATGCCTCTGGAAAAGGCCATGGGCTTGATCCGATGAGCAGTAATGTGCGCAGTGATGTGTACATTTTGTGTACAACAATGCGGGTTTGAAGGGCCTGAAAAAGAACCTAAGCGACGCAGAATCAACAACAGACTCTTGAGCTACAGGCCCATTTCGGTGAGGCGCTAATTTTAGCATGACCCGCTGCGCCCTGCACAATGCCGCGCCTGTTGCCCGCATTACGCCGTGCGCGTCACGCGA
>Ga0307372_10012396_pt1 | contig 11180 bp, 13 predicted proteins | sample OX1MG_FD_202533 | JGI IMG/M metagenome (GOLD analysis project Ga0307372, IMG submission 202533) | Soil microbial communities from Risofladan, Vaasa, Finland - OX-1 | ecosystem: Environmental > Terrestrial > Soil > Coastal area > Acid sulfate soil | place: Finland: Risofladan, Vaasa | collected...
GCGACCAGGGCGCTAGCTCGCCATCCGCTGCCTCAGTTGATGCAGCTGGGTGCGCACGCTGCCGTCGATCAGATCGTCGCCGACCCGCACCACGAGCCCGCCGATGATCGCCGGATCGACGCGCGCGCGCATATCGACCGTCTTGCCGATCAGGTCGCGCAGGCGCGCGCGCACCTGCTCCGCCTCCTGCGGCGTCAGGGCGACGGCCGTGGTGACGTCCGCGACGGCTACGCCCCGCTCCTGAAGCACCAGGTCGTGAAACACCGCGGCGACTTGCGGCAGCTGCGCCAGCCGGCGCCGCTCGAGCAGCAGCAGTAGCAGATTGCGGACGTAGCGCTCCGCCTCGCCCGGGAGAAGCTGCGTGATAGCCTGCTGCTTGGCCTCCTCGGGGATCGCCGGGCTGCCGAAGAACTCCGACACCTCGGGATTCTGCACCACACCGACGGCGCGATCGAGATCGCGCTCCCAGGCGTCGAGCGCCTGCTGCTGGCGCGCGAGGTCGAAGGCGGCATGGGCGTACCGTTTGGCTGCCCCGGCAACTGCCATCGCTGCTCCTCTTTGGTCCCGGCTAGGCCTGCAGCCGGCCGTTGCCGGCCTCGGCCAGGGTCTCCTCTATCAAACGAGCCTGCTCCTGCCGGTTCAGCTCATGGCGAACGATCTTCGTCGCCGCGGCGATAGCCAGGTCGGCGACGTCTCGTCGCAGCTGGAGCCAGGCCTGCTGCTGCTCGGCCTGGAGGGTCGCCCGGGCCTTGGTCAGGAACTCCTCGGCCTGCGCCTGCGCCTGGGTCTGGGCCCGAGCCACGGCCTGCTCGCCGCTCTCTCGCGCCGCGGCCAGGATCTTCTGCGCCTCGCGGCGCGCCTCGATCAGCACTTCCTCATTGCGGGCCTGGGTTGCCGCTAGCTCGCGCTCGATCCGCTGGGCGGCCTCCATGCTGTCCCGAATCCGCTCCTGCCGGGTGTCGAGCATGCGCACGATCGGCCCCAGCGCGAAGCGCCAGAACAGCCCGACGAAGATGATGAACGCGAACAGCTGGACGAGCAGTGTGCCGAGATTGACTCCCAGTGCTGACATTCGACGCTTCCTCACGGTCTCGACCGCCGGCGAGCGGTCGCGCGGTGCTTGACGGCCGCCGATGCCACGGACCGCCGGGCCATCCTGCCCGGCCAGCGCGAACCGATGGCGCCCCCGGCGCAGGGGACGCCATCGGTCCAGGCAGCTACAGGACGAAAGCGATGATGATCGCGATCACGAGCGCGTAGATGGCGACCGCCTCGGCGAGCGCCGCGCCGATGATCATCGTCAGACGAATCGCGCCCTCGGCCTCCGGATTCCGGCCGAGCGCCTCCATGGCGCCCTTGACGGCCAGTCCGATGCCGATGCCCGGACCGATAGCCCCCAGGCCGATCGCCAGGGCGGCTGCCATCGGGATGACAACCTTGACGTCGGTGATGTTCGAAACCACGCTACACTGCCTCCTGTCATCGGCCCGCAGCGGCGCGCCGATATCCTTCCCATCGACCGGACCGGTACCCCACCACGGGCGGCCGTCCCCAAGCAGGTTGCGCGCTAATCGCCACCGGGTGCGGCGACCGCGTGCGCGGACTGATGACCCTCAGCCATCTCCGGCTCCCCGGCATGCTCCGCATGCTCGTCATGCCCGTCCGCCACCGCCAGGGCGATGTAGATCAGGGTGAGCAGCGCGAAGACCAGCGCCTGGATGAAGCCGAATAGCGTCTCGAGCAGCAGGAACACGACCGGCACGAGCAGGCCCACCACCGAGATGGCAATGGCCTTGCCGATGGCGTACATAATGGTCAGCAGCACGTCGCCGGCAAAGATGTTGCCGAAGAGTCGGAACGAGAGCGAGATGATGCGCGCGAACTCGCTGACGACCTCGATCGGGAAGAGGAAGACCGGATTGGCGAGGTGCTTCAGCCGACCCCGAACGCCGTGGGCCTTGATCCCGAGGTACTGAAAGGTGAAGAAGCTGATGAGCGCCATCGCCACGGTCATGTTCAGGTCGGAGCTGGGCGGGCGCAGAAACGGGATGATCGTCGTCTTGCCGGCCTCGGTCTGGTTGATGCCGATGGTGCCGAGACCCGGGAGCAGTTCGATGTAGTTGGCAAAGATGATGAAGAGGAACAGCCCGCCGATCAGCGGGAAGATCTGCCGCCCCATTCGCTTGCCGGCCGTACCCTCGACCAGGCCGAGGAGGAACTCGACGACCAGCTCGGCGGCCGACTGCAGCCGCGAGGGGATCAGCGTCGAGCGCCGCGCGATCAAGGCCCCGCCGATGATCAGGAGGGCCATCACCACGAACATCATCAGGAGGGAATTCGTAAAGGGAAAGTCGTAGTGCGTGCCCGGGATCGGGATGTTCCAGAGTGCCTTCGGCGCCACCTCGATCTGGACGTCCATCAGCGCTCCTCGTCGTCCTGCTCCGACAGCCGGCCGATTCCATCATCTTTGCTGGCCCGGGTCAACCCCTTGCGCCGGGGCTGGTCCAGGGTCGCAAGCTGCCAGAAGAGGTAGCCCGCGGTAACCAGGCCGAGCACCACGCCCACCAGCGTGAAGAGTGGCCGTGTCCCCAACCACCGGTCGAGTAACAGGCCACCGACGATACAGAGAATCAGGCTCACGACAACCGAGCACCCGAGCCCGGATGCCATGCCGATCGCCCGCAGGTCGCGTTGAGACCCGAGATCGCCGAGAGGGTCTTTCATTCACCCTCCGCGCACTTTGCGCATCCTATCACAATCTCGGGCGAAGGGGCAATCTCGTCAGTCCCGCGCGACCTCGGCGACCACAACCTCCTCGAGTGGCAGCGGCCGCTGATCGCCCTCGTGCAGGACTTTGACTGCCGCCGCCACGAATCCGTCGAACAGCGGGTGCGGACGGGTCGGCCGGGATTTGAACTCGGGGTGAAACTGGACGCCGACGAACCACGGGTGGTCGCGCAGCTCCATGATCTCCACCAGCCGCCCGTCCGGCGATAGACCGCTCACCACCAGCCCCGCAGCCTCCATCCGCTCCAGGTAGGTGTTGTTGATCTCCCAGCGGTGCCGGTGCCGCTCCTCGATGAACGGTTGGCGGTAGGCCTCGCCCGCCCGCGTGCCCGGGACCAGCCGGCACGGGTAGGCTCCCAGCCGCATCGTCCCGCCGAGATCGACGCCCTTCTGGTCGGGCATCAGGTCGATCACCGGGTGCGGCGTCTCCGGGTCGTTCTCGGTGGTGTTGGCGCCGCCGAGCCCCAGCACGTTCCGCGCAAATTCGATCACGGCCATGTGCAGCCCGTAACAGAGGCCGAGGTACGGAATCTGGTGCTCCCGGGCGTACTGCACCGCCACCAGCTTTCCCTCGACCCCGCGCGCCCCGAAGCCGCCCGGGACGACGATCCCCGATGCGTGCCGCAGCTGGCGGACGATGTCCGCTTCCGTCTCCAGCTCCGAGTTGATCCAGTTCACGTCGACGTTGACGCCGTGCGCCAGGCCGGCGTGCCGCAGCGACTCGACGACGCTCATGTAGGCATCGTGTAGCTCGACGTACTTGCCGACCAGCGCGATCTCCAGCCGCCGGCGCGGCTGCTGGATCCGATCCACCAGCTCCTGCCACGCGCGGAGATCCGGCTGTCGATCGGTCCAGCCGAAATGCTCGGCGATGTAGCGCCCGAGCCCCGCCTCCTCCAACACCAGCGGCACCCCGTAGATGGTGTCCGCCGTCGGCAGCGGGATGACCGCGTCCTCGTCGACGTCGCCGAACAGGGAGATCTTGGCGCGCACGTCGGACGAGACCGGGAAGTCGGAGCGGCAGACCAGCACGTCCGGCTGGATCCCGATGGCGCGGAGCTCCTTGACGCTATGCTGCGTTGGCTTGGTCTTCAGCTCACCGGTGCTCGAGATGTGGGGCAGCAGCGTGACGTGGATGTAGAGGACGTTGCGGCGGCCCTCCTCTTTGCGCATCTGGCGGATGGCTTCCAGGAACGGCTGCCCCTCGATGTCCCCGACCGTGCCACCCACCTCGGCCACCACCACGTCCACCGGGCGCTGATCGGCCACCAGGTGGATGCGCTCCTTGATCTCGTTGGTGATGTGAGGGATGACCTGGACGGTGCCGCCGAGAAAGTCGCCGCGCCGCTCCTTGGAGATCACCGCCGAATAGATCTGGCCGGTGGTGACGTTTGAGCCGCGACTCAGGTTCTCGTCGGTGAAGCGCTCGTAGTGTCCGAGATCGAGGTCGGTCTCGGCGCCGTCGTCGGTGACGAACACCTCACCGTGCTGGTAGGGGGACATCGTGCCGGGGTCGACGTTGAGGTACGGGTCCAGCTTCATGATCGAGACCGCGAGTCCCCGCGCCTTCAGCAGGCGGCCGATCGAAGCGGTGGTGATGCCCTTTCCAACCGACGAGACGACCCCCCCAGTGACAAAGACGTACTTCGGCATCCCTCGCCCTCCTCCGTCGCCCTCATCGCGACGGCCGGCTATCAGCTACCCCCAACCGGCTCCCGTCCGTGAACTGCCTCGACGGTCCTTGCCGTGCTCACGGCCGCAGCACGACAACCCGCATGGTCTCGCCGAGATCGGACTTGCGGATCGTCACCCGATCGAGCGGGGTGAACTCCGTGACGCCTACCTCCTTGAGGAAGCGCTCCAGCGGGTCACGCTCGAGGTCTCCGCGCTCGGTTCGGTACTGCATGGGAATGACCACGGTGGGCTCGAGCTGTCCGATGACTTCGGCGGCCTGCGTCGCGCCAATAGTGGGGCCGCCGCCGATGGGAACCAGCAGCACGTCGACCGAGTTCATCGCGGCCGCCTGCTCCTCGGACAGCACGTGGCCGAGGTCGCCGAGATGGCACACCACCAGATCGTCCACTTCGATCACGTACGCGGTGTTCTTACCCGCCCTGGCGCCGCCCTCCGCGTCGTGATCGGTCCGGACGCCACGGATGAAGACCTCATGGATCTCGTACTCACCCGGCCCGCTTATAAGGCGGTAGCCGGGCTGCACCAGATCCAGCGCCCGGTGGCCCGGGTGGTCGTGGCTGACGGTCACGATCTCCGCCTGCTGGGGACCGATCGCGTAGCCGGACTCCGGTCCGGCCGGGTCGGTCAGGATCGCGACCTCACGGCCACGAATTCGGAAACACGCATGGCCCAGCCATTTGATCTCAGCCATTCCCCGACTATCCGTAGTCTCGTATTTAAATGTTCGGTGGGCTGCTGTTTCGAGGAGAACTCCGCGGCCTAGAAGAGTATACCAGCGGTTGGTCGCCTCGACCAGAGCCACAGCGGCCAATCCGTCTATTCCCGTGTGGGCGAGTGCCTGCACCGATCACCACGCCTTATCCACAACAATCCCGCGCTCTAGTAGCAGCGCGGCCTATGTCGTTTCAGGGTACAATGCGGCGACCCGGGAGTCGGCGCCGCCCGCCCAGGGGACGCGGGGGGGGGCGGACGAGGCGCCGGGACTCGCCGTGGCGCCGGTCGGACGAGGGAAGGTGGGGACGACGTGAGTGCGCGTGGACTGGGGGCGGCGCTGCTCGCCCTCGCGTTGATGCTGGGTGCCGGCACACTGCCGGCCACCGCCGCTGGTACGTCGCCGTCCGCGACGGACGCCGACCGGGCGCGGAGCGCCTACGCAGGCATGCAGAACCACTTCTATCTGCCGCAGGCGGCGCTCTACCGGGGGAACTACCCACCGCAGCCGAACGATCGGACCTACTCCTACCACTGGCCGTTCTCGCAGGCGATGGCCGCGACCCTCGACGTCGCGGCCCTCTCCGGCACGGACCAGAGCGCGGTCTCCGCGCGCCTGACCGGCCTGGCCGCCTACTGGAACGGGGGCGCCGGCCTGCCCGCCTACGACTCCTACGTCGTTGCCGACGGCGGCGGTGACCGGTTCTACGACGACAACGCCTGGAGCGGGCTCGACCTGCTGCGCGTCTACCAGGCGACGGGGAGCGCCGATGCGCTCAACCGCGCCGAGCAGGTCTTCACCTACGCCCGGAGCGGATGGGCGACCACCCAGGTCTGCAGCGGGTCCGCCGGCACCGGCGGCATCTTCTGGCGCCAGCAGCCCGCGAACCCGCCGCTCCTCGATCGCAACACGGTCAGCACCGCGCCGAACGCCGAGCTCGGCCTCGCGCTCTACCTGGCCACGAAGAATACCGACCCGAACGCCGCGACCACCTACCTCAAGCCCTCCAGCCAGATGTACGACTGGGTCAACAGCCACCTGAGGGACCCGGCCGATGGGCTGTACTGGGACCACGTCTACGTGGCAACCGACGGCAGCTGCGCGGTCGAGCAGACGAAATGGAGCTACAACCAGGGCACGATGATCGGCGCTGGGCTCCTCCTATACGAGGCGACCGGCCAACTCGCGTACCTGACTTATGCCGAGCAGACCGCCGCCGCCGCGCTGACCCGTTACGGATTCGATCCGGTCACCAGCAGCTTCGCTGGCACTGGCGCCATCTTCGGCCAGGGCTCGCCCTTCAACGCGATCTTCTTTCGCAATCTGCTACTGCTCGCCCTGGTCGACACCGCCAACGGGAGCTATCGCCGCGCCATGCAGGCCTACGCCGACGCCGTGTGGGACAACACCGCCGTCCGGCAGACCGAACAGACCGGAACGCTCTTCTATTTCCCGGGGGACGGCAACCCGACGTCGGGCCCACCGCTCAGCTACGTCGATCTCACCCGGCAGGCCGCGATGGTCGAGATCTACGCCGGGCTCGCCTACGCCGCCACGACGCTTCCGAGTGCCCCGCGTGCGGACCCCGGTACCACCAGCCCGGACTGGCTCTATTTCCCGCAGACCCAGCACTTCCTGTCGTTTGGCTTCAAGGAGTTCTGGCTCGCCAGCGGCGGCCTGCCGGTCTTCGGCTACCCCCTGACCGAGGAGTTCACTGAACTGAACCCCGACACGGGCGCGACCTACACGGTCCAGTACCTCGAGCGCCAGCGCTTCGAGTACCACCCAGACCTCGCGGGTACGCCCTACGCGGTGGAGCTCGGCCGCCTCGGTGCCGAGGACGCGCGGGCCAGAGGGCTCCTCACGACGGCCGCCTTTCAGCCATTGCCGCCCGGCACGCCGCCCACTCGAGACTGCGAGTTCGTCGCGGTAACCGGTCACCGGCTTTGTGCCGGATTCCGGATCTACTGGCACGACCAGGGATTGGACCTCGGCGATCCCGGCATCAGTACCCGCGAGTCGCTGGCGCTGTTCGGCTACCCGATCAGCGAGGAGTTCGTCGACCCGGCCACCGGCGTGACGACGCAGTACTTCGAGCGCGCCGTCTTCGAGTACCACCCGAACAATCCCGACCCCTACACGGTCGAGCTGCGTCGGCTCGGCGCGGACGTGCTGACGGCGAGGGGGTGGTAGCGGCGTGAACCGTTATGGCCGGCTCTGTCCGACGTCACCGGCTACCGGAGGCGGCGGCCTCACAGGCTGAGCCCCTCGAAGCCGGCGACCGCCCGACGGATCCAGTCCGGGATCGGCTTCGCCCGACCGGTGTCGCGATCGAAGTTGACCGCCACCAGCCGGCCGCGACACAGCGGCGCGCCGCTGCCGGCCAGCACCGCCTGCAGCACGTAGGTGAGGCTCGCGGTTCCCACGCGCTCGGCCCGCACCCCGAGCTCGACGACGTCGTCCAGCCGGGCCGACCCGGCGTAGTCGACCTCGACGTGGGCGAAGACCGCGTCGAACTCGCGCGTGCGTTCGGTCTCGGCCACGAAGATCCCCAGCGAGCGATAGTACTCGTGCAGGGCCGTCTCGAAGAATTCCAGGTAGACGGCGAAGTAGACGATATCCTGCCGGTCCACGTCCCGGTAGCGGACCTGCAGCGGATACCAGAAGCGGAACTCCTGGCGCAGGTCGGTCATTGTCCCCACTCCCGGCCCGAGGTGGACACGGTCACCTCAGGACTCCTCCGGCGGGAGGTCCTCGGCGTCCCCCAACACGGCGTCGAGCACCGGCCGGACGACGTCCCAGCCGTAGCCGCGGCGCTGTAGGAAGCTGGCCAACCGGCGCCGCTGGGTCTCCTCGTCCAGCCCTCGCAGCGCCGTGGCCCGCTTACGCGCCAGCGCCATCGCCGCCGGCACCTCGTCGCCGCCGGCCTCTTCGACGGCCTGCCGGGCCACCTCCGACTGGACGCCCTTCGCGCGGAGCTCCGACTCCAGCAGGCGTCGCCCGCGCGGCTGGTGCTCTTCTCGATTCTCTACCCAGAAGCGCGCGAACGCCGCGTCGTCCAGGTAGCGCCAGCCCTCGAGCTTTCCGAGCGCTGCCGCGATCGCCTCGTCGGAGAACCCGCGTCGGCGCAGCCGGCTGCGTACCTCCTGCCGCGAGCGCGGCCGATAGGCCAGGAACTGGAGTCCTGCCTGGGTCGCTCGCTCAGCCTCTTCGGCGCCGAGGACCTGCTCGACCTCGCGCGTCGACACCTCCCGACCGACCTGCAGCCCGTGCGCGGCGGCAACCTCCTTGCCGACGCCGAAGGCGAACTGCCCGTCGAGGAACACGTTGACCCGCTCCGGATCGTGCGCCTGATCGATGATCTCGGTGATTCGACCGGAACGGATGTTCGCGTCGTCCATGCGTCCAGTATGCCAAACACCGGCCCGCCGGTTGCGTGCGGACCGACGATGGTAGGATTCGTACGGACAAGAAACGCGGGGTCCCTCGTTGGTCAGGACATCGAGCGTCGGCGCGTACCGCCAGCGCGGCACAATCAAACGGAAGCGCTCGCGGACCTCGCGGAGGACGCTGCTGCGGGTCGCCGTCCTCGTGGTCGTGGTCGTTCTGGTGATCGCCGCCCTGGCCGTCGGGTCCCTGTGGGTGGCAATCGTGACCCAGGCGCGACACGACGAGACCGCGCCGGCCGACGCGATCGTGGTCCTGGGTGCCGCCCAGTGGAACGGCAGTCCGTCCCCGATCTTCAAGGCGCGCCTCGACCACGCCCTCGACCTCTACCACGCCCACGACGCCTTACTGATCGTCCTGACCGGAGGCGTCGGAGACGGCGACCAGTACGCCGAGGCCGACGTCGGATTCAATTACCTCTACGAGCAGGGAGTGCCGGCGGCCGCGCTGCTCTCGGTTCCACAGGGTCAGACCACGCTGGCGAGCCTCATCCCGACGCGGGCCGCCCTGGCTTCCCGCGGAATCTCGCGCATCCTCGTGGTCAGCGACCCGTTCCACATGTTCCGGGTCAAGCGGATGGCGGAAGACCTTGGCCTGACCCCGTTCGCCTCCCCGACGCAGACCAGCCCGATCCGACCGGGTTCCGCGCTCGAGTACCAGTATATGATCCGCGAACTGGCGGCCTACCTGGCCTACGTCTTCCTCAAGCAGTAGCCCCGGCATCACCAGCGAGCCGGCCACATCGCAGGATACGGCACCGCTCCGCCCACGTTCCTCCTGTTCAGTCAGTGCAATCCATCCCCGCTCACCCGGTGTATTGGCAGGTGACGATCCGATCGGAGTCTGTCACCGACGGGCGGCTACCGCCCTCGACGGGCCGCCAGACGCGGCTCTAGCCCTGATGGAGTGAGCGATGTATCCCCGATACACCGGTCAGTCGCCGGCACCCACCGGCCCCGCCGGCACGTTGGAGATGCCACCCGCACCCAACCGTGACTGTCTGCCGCACCGGCCAGGCGTGGGCTCCCTGCGCCTGCACCGGCGTGCCCTCCTGCTGCGGGCCGGGGCGGCCGTGGCATCGGCAGGAGTGCTCGGAGCGCTCCTCTCCGCCTGCGGCGGAGCGGCGGGCGGCCAGGCGGCATCCGGCGCGCCGGCCGCGCCGCCACCGACCGCGGACCCGACGATGAGCGCCATGGCCATGACCCCACCGGCTGCCGATGCCACGCCGGAGGCGACGGATCAGGTAACCATAGACAACTTCTCGTTCCGGCCGCGGACCGTCGTGGTTCCGGCCGGGGCGACGGTGACCTGGACCAACCACGACGACGTACCGCACACGGTCACGAGCAACATGCCCGGGCTGTTCGGGTCACCGGCGCTCGACACCAACGAGCACTACACGCATCGGTTCGACACCTCTGGCAGCTACGCCTACCACTGCGCGATCCACCCGATCATGACCGGGACGGTGATCGTCCAGTGACCAAGGAGAGTTCCATGGCAACCCCCGTCGTCCAGCAACTTCCCGAAGATGACCGCGTCGCGGGGAGGTATCGGCCGGTCGACGCCGACGGCATCGACCGCCGTCACTTCCTCAAGTGCATGGCCTGGGTCGGCACCGGCGTCCTCTGGACGGTGTCCGGCGGGATCCTCAGCTCCTGTACGCTCGCCGCCGCCGCCGCCGCGGGCGACTTCAGCTTCGCCCAGATCAGCGACAGCCACATCGGGTTCGACAAGGCGCCCAACACCGACGTCACCGGCACGCTGCGAGAGGCCATTGGCAGAGTTAACGCCCTTCCAACCCGACCCGCCTTCGTGCTGCACACCGGCGACCTCAGCCACCTGTCGAAGCCGGACGAGTTCGACACCGTCGAGCAGAGCCTGCGGTCGGCGAACACCGGCGAGGTGTTCTACGTCCCGGGCGAGCACGACGTCTTCAGCGACAACGGCAAGCAGTTCCTGACGCGGTACGGCAAGGGCACCGTCGGCGGGGGCTGGCGCAGCTTCGACTACCACGGCGTCCACTTCGTCGGGCTCATCAACGTGCTCAACCTGGGGTCGAACGGCCTGGGCGCGCTCGGCGCGGAGCAGATCGACTGGCTGCGCCAGGATGTCGCCCACCTGTCGTCCAGCACACCGGTCGTCGTCTACGCCCACATCCCTCTCTGGTCGATCTACCCCGCCTGGGGCTGGGGCACCGACGACGCGGAGCAGGCACTCGGCTACCTGCGCCGCTTTGGCTCGGTGACCGTTCTCAACGGCCATATCCACCAGGTGATGCAGAAAGTCGAGGGCAACATCACCTTCCACACGGCCCGCGGTACCGCCTTCCCCCAGCCCGCGCCCGGCACCGCGCCGTCACCCGGTCCGCTGGTCGTCCCAGCGGACCGGCTGCGCGGCACGCTCGGCATCACCGCGGTGAGCTACGTGGAGCACCGCGGCACGCTCGCGATCGTGGACTCGACGCTCGCGTAGGGCGCCCTGGCTCGCGGGAAGGGCAACCTGATGGCCCTTCCCGCGCGTAGCCAGTGAGACGGGA
>Ga0307372_10012400_pt1 | contig 11178 bp, 10 predicted proteins | sample OX1MG_FD_202533 | JGI IMG/M metagenome (GOLD analysis project Ga0307372, IMG submission 202533) | Soil microbial communities from Risofladan, Vaasa, Finland - OX-1 | ecosystem: Environmental > Terrestrial > Soil > Coastal area > Acid sulfate soil | place: Finland: Risofladan, Vaasa | collected...
ATCGAGGACTGGGGGCGCTCAGGCGACGCCGCCGTCGTGGCCCGCGACGCGACTGGGGCCATCGGCGGCGCCGCGTGGTTTCGGTTCTTTACTGAGGCCCGGCACGGCTACGGCTTCATCAACGACACGACCCCCGAGGTCAGCATTGGAGTCCAACAGCTCTGGCGCGGGCTCGGTGTTGGCACCCGCCTCCTCGAGGCGCTTCACGCCGATGCGAGAGCGTCCGCCATCCCACGGCTCAGTCTCGGCGTCGAGCACGGCAATCCTGCTCTCCGTCTCTACCAGCGACTGGGATACGCCGAGCTGACACGCGACACGGGCGCGGTGACGATGGTCATCGAACTCGAGCACTGACGATTCGCCAATTCCCAGCTGGCGATCAAACTCAAGTGCGCACGCTGCAAATCACGGCTGGTAGTTCGCCCGTGAAATAGGTAGACGAACGGTGACACGTTGACGCGAGCAACCTCGGTCGCTTCGGGACCACGGCCGATCGCCTGAGCGGTGAACCTGCCTCCGAGTGACATGATGTACTACGGCGGCCTCAAGAGACCCGCACCGTCTGCGGCGAGTCGTGATGTCACAGCATCAATCTGTACGTTCGCCAACTTTAGGGCATCAATCAGCATCAGGCGAGCGTAGTAGCACGGGCCAAATCGAGCGAGTAGATCGAGCCACACCCGTACGAATTCGGCGCCATGAGGTTCGTTGGTCGGCACAAGGACATGGGCCGCTTCATGCAAAGCATTGGGGCCATTTGACAGAGTGTCCTGGCCAGCATCAACCACAAGCACCTTGCGCTCGTCAGGTACCGCCAGACCGTAGCACCTTAACCCAGATCGTTCATTTCAACCGGGCGAAAGGGCGGTCAGCGGCGGTTGAGCGGCAGCTGACGATGGCCGAGGCATGTCGGGCTGGTCGGAGCGTGGGCTCGTCCGGTTTGCAGTCGAAGGTCGGCGCCGAAGGATGTCGACGCCGTGACCGCGGGGCTGCCCGTCATCGCCGACCTGTTTGCCCGACTTCCCCTTCAGCGCCCCGGGTTCTTCGGGGAAGCGCGACAGGTCACCGTTGGTCGCGTTGTCCATCGCCTACTGCAGCACCTCGATGGCGCCGACGCGGCCGGTGCTGTTCGCGCCTCAGTGCCAGGCATCACTCATCCCGAGTCGCAACGCGAGCAGCCGGTCATCGATGCCACGACGAAGCAGGAACTCGAAGCGAGCATCCGTGACCATCTGCTGGTGCTGTCGGTGCCCGAGTTCACCGCTGCGTTCACCATGCTGGATGTCCCCGAGCTGCTCTGTACCACCGAGGTTGGACGCGCGTACTTCGACAACGCGATCGACAACGACGACTTCTTCGTCAGGCTTGTGATGGTGGCGCGGACCCGAATCCAAAGTGCCTCGCTTGGATCCGTCGCCGTTAGCGTCGACGATGCTTTGCAGTGGCGCCGTCTGACCGCGATCGCCCCGCTGGAGCGTCTTCGAGCACGAGTCGCCGATTTCTTCCCGGCAGACGGGAATGGCGCGGAGGTCAACCTCAACCTCGAGCAAGTCACTGCGCTGCAGCTGGCGCTTCGCTACGCCGGTGGCTGGCGCCCTGAGCATGATCCTGACGAGCTCTTCCGCCCCCGCCCCGTGGAGGTGGTGACCGATCAGGGGGATGCTAACGACAGCACACAGCCGCAGGAGGCACCCCCGGCCCCCTGAGTCGGGCCGTACCTTGAACCGGGCGTCGAAACGTAGACCTATGTTCGGGTCTTCCTCGGGAAGATGGTGCGTCTGCGAGTGCGCTTTGCCTGTTGCGGCTCTGCTTCGGCAACATGGCACGGATCGTGCACCGCTGCGATCTCCTGCGCTGAGAACTGTCGCTCCCAGAGCACGCGACTGCGCCTGATGATGTAGTGAGATTTGCACGCCAGCTGCCGGTTGCCGACCGACGGCCAGAGCGACACGGTTTCGCCGTCGTACGTCAACGCCCACTGGCGTGGGCCCAGCGGAGTCACCACCTCGGAGCCGCAACCGCAGAGGCACCTGTGGAGACAGATGCCGTGCTCAATCGAGATGTACAGCGTCCTCGCCTTCATCTGGCGCGGCACCTGGTCGACGAACTCGTGCCGGACGGTTCGAACTCTCCTCATGCGCAATCCTCATTGAGGAGGTGGTTCGACTCCAGCGTGTACATGCTGTGTTGCTCGTGCTCGGCGTCGTGGTAGTACCCGATCAGCTTCTTCCACTTGATCACCGCCATGGCCGCGTTGAACGCGTTCAACTCCACGATCTGGATGTTCTGCGCGTAGTCGTCGTTGTCGTTCCTGTCGGCGAGGGAGATGCGGTGCTTCTCCCGGACGTGGTCACGCTGCGACGGGGTGCTGGTCGTGACTCGCAGGACTCCGTCGAGGGCTCCATCGGCCCGAAAGATGTCCATCCCCACATCGATGAAGGGGATTCCGAGTTCCTCAAGCCGCTCGATGATGGCCCGCTTGGGGGTACCGCGATCGAGGGCGAGGAACACGAACGTCATGCTGTTCAGTTCGTCGAGGTTTGCGGCCGTGATGTAGACCGGGTGGGCGACGATGCCGCGCCGGAAGCCGGAGTACCGCTCCTGGTGGTAGGCCACCTTGAGCGGTTTGGCGTCCAGTTGCTCGCGGGTGGGAACGCCGGGTGAGCGGTATGCGTTGTGCAGGAAGAAGGTGTCGCCGTCGAACAGGTGGATCTCCTTGACCTCTGTCTTGGCGACGTAATCCATGATGTACGAACCGGTGCCGCCGACGCCGACGATGGCGATGCGGTGGGCGCACAGCTTGTCGTTGAGCGCGGTGATGTTGGCGCGGCTCGACGCCGTGTCGGTGTACGCGAACACCGAATCCTCGTCATCGGATTCGATGGCCGGGAAGGTGGCGGCGGTGACGGTCGGATCGATCGCCTCGGCGTGGGCCGTGATCAGTCGGACGTAACGGGTGAACTTGACGTAGTAGTCCGAATCCGGCGTCGCCGGCTTGGCGGAGAACCGGTGGGTGGTGGTCAGCTCGGCGTCGATCGTCACGGCGTCCGGTGAGTCGCGGAAGAGCCCCAGCGGCTGCCCGGTGCGGTCGCATGGGGTCTCTCCCGCCCAGCGCATGGTGTGATCGGCCGGGCCGCTCGTGGTCTCGTCGGTGGCGAGCTGGAGCTGGTCAACGAGGATGCCTCGGCCGATACCACCGCCGGCTGCGACGTAGGGCACGCCGCTCATCACCAGATAGCCGGCGCGGATGCGGATGTCGTATCCGTCATCCCGAAGGTGCCGAAGATCCGGGCTACGATCGATCCGTCTGGGTGACATGGAAACGGGTTCCGTCCTTCACCTGCACCGCCTCGCCCTCGAGCAGGGTGCCATCGTGCTTGGGCCCGGCGGCCCCCTTGTAGGTCACCTCGAAGTAGATGTTGGGGTTGACGGGGTGGCCGGGGAAGGCGATGTCCACCACATGCGTGTAGGACACGATGTCGCCATCGACACGGTGTGGGCGGGTGTTGACGAAGATCTCGTAGTCGTGCCGGCGAGCGTCTGGTGTCTCGACGGTTTCAGTGCTGGTCACGTTGTGCTCCTTGTCTGCACCGCGGCGGAGCCGGCGGCGAATTGCTGGTAATCGACGGATCGCTTGATCCATTCAAATCTGGTCGAGCGACAAATGCCTGTCGTCATCTCTCAGGCACTCCTTCGCCTGGGGATCTGCTTGGCCCCCATGGAGCGGCGAATCCGATGCATGACCACCCGGGCCGTGTCGGGGGCCATGTGCAACTCCTTGCCGATCGCCGCGAAGTCCATGTCCTCGATACGCCGGGCGAGCACCTGGCGCTGGCGCCGGGTGAGCTTGATCTTCTGAATGCGCCCCCGGAGCTCGTAGACCTCTGGTATCCGTTGACCGGGATCGTTGGCGTCGGATCCGATGATGCCCTCCGCGTCGTCCATCCGAATGACCTTGTGCGCCAGACCGAGGAGGTGCTCTTCGACCGTTTCAAACCGCCGGCCGCGCTTCCCGGCGCGCTCCAGGGAGCGCATGAAGTCGAAGACGCCGAACTTTGCGAGATAGCCGGGCTGCTCCATCGCCTCCGTGAAGGAGACCAGGACGCTGCCAGCCCACTCGATGAGGTCCCCGGTGAGAACGGCCGCCCAGGCTGCAGAGCCCACGTCGTCGAGCCCGTCGAGCTTGACGTCTCTGGATGTGGCGACCACGAGCGCCTCGGTGAGCGCCTGGCGGTAGGCGTCACTGCCGGACAGCCAGCGCTCGTACCCGACCTGCATGCCGGTGAGGTAGGCGACGCTCACCGGGTTGGCCCTCACCGCCCAGCAGTCGGCGAGGAAGAGCCAGATGAAAAGGGCGAACAAGCGATTTCCGTTGGACTCGAAAGCGTGCGCCACGCCGTCTTGGTCCAGCGTCCGGATGAGGCGGCTGTCTCCGGTTCGCCAACTGGCGGCAAAGTCGATCGGAACTCCATTGACCCCGGAGCGCTCGAAGATGCGCTCGATCAGGCGCCGGACAGCCCGGCGCTGGGAGTGGTCGAAAGAGGCATCGAGAACGCCGGCGCAGTCGGGTAGGGGCTCGGACATGGCACCTTGATGCAGCGCCACTGCGGAGAGTTGCACCGACAGCATGGTCAGCGCGGCCTGGCGGCCCAGCAGCGGAGGCTCACAGGCGGCGACCCGCGAGACCAGGCGAGCGGCGCCCGCCTGACGCAGCAGGTCCAGGGCGGAGCGTCCCCGGTACTCCGGGACCAGCGGCGAGAAGCTGTCGATGAGGATGGTGATGCCGCGCTCGAGCAGGCCAACCAGAGCCTCGCTGTTGCCAGCCAGCGGGAGGAAGTCGACTCGATGCCGGGCCAGACGAGCGGTCAGCGAGCCGAGCGCCCGCGCAACAGCGACATCAGGCTCCGTTGTCGGAGGCGAGGGTGTGGTGGCTGGGGGATTGATGTAGGTCACTGGGATGTGCTCCTACTACTCCAGCCGCGGCGGCGGCAAAACGTTTACAAGAAGTTCGGTGGGCTCCCGTGATCGAGCTCTCTTACGAACGTATGTGCCACGGCTCAAGCGGCCTCAAACGGCCGCGCTGCTCGAGTGACATTCATCAACCCGGGGCTGCGCGAGGCGACGTCACGTCGCGGAAGGGCTTCAGCGACGTGCTGAGCAGCCGCATCGAGAGACGAGCGCGCGGTGTCGAACACCAGAAACAACTGTTTCCCGCCAGAAGGGGGCTCCGCCCCAGCTTGGTCACGGAGGTCAACTGCCGCGAGCATGGCGCTGGGCACGAGGGCAGCATCGCGAACCTCGATGAGCTCGACGACCCAGGCGCCGGCGCCAAAATCCGCGTGAAGGTCGGCTGCGGTCCGCAGTGCGAGCCTGGCCGCGTCGCGCCTGGGTTGAGCTCTCGGTTTGAACTCCGGCTCAAGTGTTAATTGCACGCTGGGGTGGGCGATGGTGCTCGGACACGAACTCCCTCGTACCCGTCCGGCGTGTACCCACGAGCCAATGCGGCGATTAAGGAACTGCCGCTTGGGTCATCAGTACTCGGCACGACCTCCGATCGGCCGGCGGGGTGTCCGGAACCGCCGCACCGCTTCGCGCGCCCGACGTTGCTGCATCTGACCGCGACGGCCGAGCTGTGTCACAAGACGCTCCACGGTCTCCCGCGCCTCGGCAATGAGCAGGATTGCAGGGTCGTCCGCGGCAATGGCCGCGGAGGCGAGGATGTCAAGACGGCGGAGGACGGCGCGAGCGTCGCGGAGCAGCATCGCGGTCCGTTTCGCGTCGGCACCGGAGTTGAGCAGGTCGAGCCGGGTCATGCCGACAAGTCTGCGCGCCGGGGGCCGTCGCCGACAGCCGCTCGCGCTGGGACGACGGTCGAGGTTGGATTGCCTGGTTCGGCGCATTTGTTTGCGAGCCTCGAGCGCAAAATCCGCTCGCTGCATGTCCCAAGCGCGCTTCCACGACCGCCGACACACCGCTGAGCTGCGCTGGGCGCACAGCGTCGGCCTGGGATCGCCACGCGCGTTCTCGGACATCCACAACCGAGCGTCACCAGCACCTTCTGCGGTCGTGCCGCACCACGAGGACGCGACCGCTGCGGCGCGCGCCACGTCGCCAGCGCTCAGCGGTGGCAACGCCGTGGGCAACACGCTCAAACTGGAGCTGTCATGACCGACGAGGGCGACCGCGAAGTGCGGCTTCGTCAGCAGCTTCAGTCCGCCGGGTTCGGGCTCTTGAAGCGCAAGGACGGCTACTACCACGTCACCCAGGACGGGGAGATCAAAGCGCCGAACGGCTGGCGCGTCGGCTCCTGGGAGTTGAACGACCGCGGCGGCAAGCTGGGGAGCGCCTACCCGCTCACCCTCGGTTGGATTGAGTTCTGGCTCCGAGGCAGCAATCGGTTTATGACGTCATGAGCGCCGACGATCAGAAGCTCCGACCCAGCATTCCCGAACGCAGGCCCAGTGAGACGCGTGTTCTGGCCAACGCAGACCGCACCCCGTTACAGGCTGGTATTCGGAGCCTTCCCTAGGCCGGATAATCCTCCGACGTGGGGGCGGGCAACGATCGACGGGGATGAGGTCGACGAGACGAGCTATGCGCGGCCGGCCGAAGTCACCCCGGCAGACCTGTTTGCCTGGCTCGAGCCCCAAACGCATCGGGATGCGCCTCGCGCCCTGGTCGGGACGATGGCGAGCCACTGTCCCGAGTTGTTCTCTCAGGCGTAGCTCGTTTTCGCAGGCTTGTCGTCTCGGGCGTTTGAGTTATGACGTATCGCCACAAGCGCGCTTGGGCATGACCGAAACGCACTACGAGGACATCGACATGCCACTTCTATTGAGGACCTACTGGATCTACCGCATCGGCGTTGGGGTCCCCTTGGCGGCGCGCCGTCCAGGGCTGAGATCGGGGTCGCTGGGGTTCGGGTCACGACATCCTCCTTGTTTCAGTTGCGCATCTTTCGGCTGGTTACCGATGAACCCGCGTGGAACGCCATTGCCTCGACGGCAAGACGGGTCCACTGCGCTTCGGTCCCCGGACGGAGGAAACCCACTTCGTCATCTACCGCTTCCCCGCGGGGCTGCGTTGGCGGTGGACGTGTCCGGCTCAGAACGGTCGTTCGGGTGCACGGAACCGGAGAACCGCTGCGGAGACGTTCTCCTCGAGGAACCGATAGAAGCGCTGGCGCTGGGAGACGGCGATCGCTGCCTCGACCTCCACGCGGTCCGGGCGGCGGCGATCTATGGCGGCACGCCCTCGGCACCTTCCCGGCACCGACGCGGACCTGCACGCGTGTGTCGTTGTCGGCGGTCACGTGCAGACTCACTTTGAGGACGAGGCCGGTGTGCTCCACGATTCGCCAACTCCGCTCCCAGCGCGCGCGGTGGCTGTGGTCGTAGACGAGATGGACTGATTCGTCGATGACGACGCTCTGGCCGTCGTGCGCCGCGCGATCCAGCAGCCGGCGGATACTGGTGGCAGCCGGGCGAGCAGCCACCGCGTCACGCTGGCGTCCGGCGAGCCCATGTCTACCGGGGCCTACATCGACAGCGCAGGGTCGCCGTTGCGGCCGGCGTACTCGTTACCGGCGCCGCGCGTGGGGGCAGGGTGACCTGAGGACTGATCAGGTTGGCGCTGAACTCAGGCCACAGCTTCAGGCCGGGCCGCCTGGCGACGCACCGTGCGGTTGGGATGCGCTGCGTCGCGCTGGGGCCGTATAGTCGGTGCAACAGCAGACGCAAACCGCGAGGAAACGATGCACGTCAGCCCAGCCATGGTCTACGGCGCAACGCCGGATCGGTCGCTGATGTGCTGCCTCGCCGTGCGAATGTGTTGCGGCGTGCGCGGTGTGTGCGCCGGTCGATGTCTCTGACATCCTGAGCACAGCGCTGCGCACGTCCGCACCCGACTGGAGTCACGCACTCCCTGCTGGGTGAGGTCGGTCAGCGGATCGCCGTCAACCGCGGGGCAATTCGCCCCTCGAAGTGGCGACGGAGTTGCTGCCGCCTTTCACGTGGCCGGCGCGACCCTGGACGGGTGATCGATTCGAATCATCGCAACACACCCATCGACACGAGGCAGAGGAGTCCACATCATGTCCGATCAGCACTGGGGTTTCGAGACCCGCCAGATTCATGCGGGCGCCGTGCCTGACCCGGCAACCGGCGCCCGTGCAGTCCCGATTTACCAGACTACGAGCTTCGTCTTTCGCGACACCGAGCACGCCGCCGCACTGTTCGCCCTCAGCCAGCCGGGCAACATCTACACGCGCATCATGAACCCCACCCAGGCGGTGTTCGAAGAACGCATCGCCAGCCTGGAGGGTGGCGTGGGTGCTCTCGCCGTGGCGAGCGGCCAAGCAGCGGGCACCCTGGCGATCCTGAACCTCGCGGAGACCGGCGACCATATCGTCGCCTCGTCATCGCTCTATGGCGGCACCTACAACCTTTTCCACTACACGCTGCCCAAACTCGGTATCAGCGCGTCATTCGTGGACACCCCGGATGACCCCGCCGCGTGGCACGCGCTCGTGCAGCACAACACCAAGGCGTTCTTTGGCGAAACCATCGGCAATCCCAAAGGCGATGTGCTCGACATCGAGGCTGTCGCAGCCGTCGCGCATGCCGCCGGGGTACCGCTGATCGTCGACAACACGCTGGCGACGCCCTACCTGGCCCAACCGTTGCACTGGGGCGCCGACATCGTCGTCCACTCGGCAACCAAGTTCATCGGCGGGCACGGAACCGCCATCGGTGGCGTCATCGTCGATGGCGGCAGCTTCGACTTCGGCGCTGGTGATCGCTTCCCCGGATTCACCACCCCTGATCCGACCTACAACGGCCTCGTGTACTGGGATGCCCTGGGTCATGGCTCCTACATCGCCAAGGCCAGGGTGCAATTGCTGCGCGATCTTGGTCCCGCGATTGCTCCGCTCAATGCCTTCCTCTTCATCCAGGGACTGGAGACCCTGAGCCTGCGCATCGAGCGCCATGTCGCCAACGCCGATCTCGTGGCCGCGTTTCTCGCCGGCCATCGGGACGTGGAGTGGGTCGCGTATCCGGGACTCACGTCGTCGCCGTGGTATGCGGCGAAGCAGAAATACCTGCCGCGCGGCGCCGGGGCGGTGCTGGCATTCGGCATCCGCGGTGGCGCCGCCGCGGGCCGGCGGTTCGTCGAGGGGCTCGAGCTGTTCAGTCACCTCGCCAACGTCGGAGATGCCCGCAGCTTGGTGATCCATCCGGCGACGACGACCCACGCCCAGCTCAGCGAGGCGGAGCAGATCTCCGCTGGGGTTCGACCCGAGCTTGTGCGGCTGTCCGTGGGGTTGGAGACCATCGAGGACATCCTGGCCGACCTCGAAACCGGCTTTGCCGCAGCCCGGGCGAGCCGGGCCGGATAGGCACGCGACGATGCGCCATGCAAGCAGGGCTGGGTTCTGGCGACCCGGCGACGACGCCGGGTCGCGCCATTTCCAGACGCTCTTCACTCAGGCGCCACTCGAGCTCACTGCGGGGGGTGCTCTGGGACCGATCACGGTCGCGTACGAAACCTTGGGCACCCTCGACCGCGCGCACGACAACGCCGTGCTTGTCCTCCACGCACTCACCGGCGACAGCCACGTGGCCGGTCCGGCCGGTCCCGGCCATCCCACGCCGGGGTGGTGGGACCGGCTCGTCGGTCCAGGCAAGGCGATCGACACCAACCGCTGGTTCGTCGTCTGCCCCAACGTGCTCGGCGGCTGCCAGGGCTCGACCGGGCCGTCGTCGGCCGCGCCCGACGGGCGGCCCTACGGCTCGCGGTTCCCCACGATCACGGTGCGCGATCAGGTCGAGGTCGAGGTCGCCCTGTCGCGTGAGCTCGGCATTGACCGTTGGGCCGCCGTCATCGGGGGCTCCATGGGCGGCATGCGAGCTCTGGAGTGGGTGGTCGGCCATCCGGATCGGGTGGCGTCGGCGGTGGTCCTCGCCACCGGTGCTGCGGCGACCGCAGACCAGATCGGGCTCGGGGCGGCGCAGGTGATGGCCATTCGGACCGATCCGGCGTACCAGGGCGGTGACTACTACGACGTCGACGCTGGCGCCGGGCCCCAGACAGGAATGGGCCTCGCACGCCGCATCGGCCACCTCAGCTACCGCAGCGAGTTGGAGCTGGCGGCTCGCTTCGGCCGCGACCCCGAGACCGGCGAGGATCCGCTTCGGGGCGGCCGCTATGCCGTTCAGTCCTACCTCGACCACCATGCCGCCAAGCTCGGGCGTCGCTTCGACCCCAATAGCTACATCGTGCTCACCGAGGCGATGAACCACCACGACGTCGGCCGCGGTCGTGGCGGTGTCGCCGAGGCGCTACGGGGTGTGACCGCAGCGGTCGCGGTGGTGGGCATCAGCAGCGACCGACTGTACCCGCTGCGCCTCCAACGCGAGATCGCCGACCGGCTTCGCCGTTGCAGCGGATTCCGAGTCGTCGACTCCCTGCACGGTCACGACGGCTTCCTGGTGGAGTGGCGGGGCGTGGGTGGCGCCATCGCGGATGCGCTCGGGCGGTCAGCGACAGGCGACGTGACCCTCGGTCCTGATATCACGGACGAGGACGAGCCAGCGCGGGCTAGTGGGCAGAGGGCCGGTGCGGGAGTGTTCGCCAAGCCCCAAGCGGGGCTGAGATGACACCCGCGAACCTGATCTGGGTCATGCCAGCGTAGGGAGTTACACGTGACACGGATTGCTGGGGTGCTGAGCCTCGCATCGTCCGATTCAAGTGGGAGCGCGCGTGTCCAAGCCGACCCGCGTGCCTTTGCCGCAGCAGGTTGTCACGTACCGGCGATTCGCTGCGGCGGATCCGTCAATCGCGGCCACAGGTGCATCAGATCGACCAACTTCGTGGCCATGAACGAGACCGCCAACGCCACTCTCGCCCTCGGCGCGCTGCCGGTGATGGCCCATGCGCCGGAGGAGGTCGCCGAAATGGCCATCGTCGCAGGCGCGCTGGTGCTCAATATCGGCACCTTCACACGCGAGTGGGTGGACTCGATGATCCTGGCCGGCCGGGCGGCAAATGGCGAGGGTGTGCGGGTGGTGCTCGACCCCGTCGGGGGCGGGGCGACCGTGCTGCGCACCGCCAGCGCCCGACTGATCCTCGGCCAGGTGTCCGTCGCCATCGTGCGCAGCAATGCAGCCGAGGTGGCCG
>Ga0307372_10012401_pt1 | contig 11177 bp, 9 predicted proteins | sample OX1MG_FD_202533 | JGI IMG/M metagenome (GOLD analysis project Ga0307372, IMG submission 202533) | Soil microbial communities from Risofladan, Vaasa, Finland - OX-1 | ecosystem: Environmental > Terrestrial > Soil > Coastal area > Acid sulfate soil | place: Finland: Risofladan, Vaasa | collected...
TCAACGCCTGGCGCAAGATGAGGTTCACGAACTTCACAATCGGGGCGTCCTCGACGACCGCGTGGAGGTCGTTCAGCTCGCCGAACTGGGTGGCCTCGGACGCGGCCGCAGAGAGCGCGGCGGTGCGAGCGGCGACGTTCGCCTCGTCGCTGTGCCTGTAGGTCCGCGACAGGTAGTCCTCGACCTGCTGCGGCGTGCAAATGACTGTGACGACCTCGCGGCCGAGGAGGGTTCGAACGTCGTCGAGCGCGAAGACGTCCGACGGGTTCACCATCGCGATGATCGGGCGGTCGCCTCGGAAGCCGATCGCAATGATCCGGTAGCGGCGGGCGAGCGACTCCGGCAGGAGCTGCGCCGCGGCAGGGTCGATGGTCCAGTTGTTCAGGTCGACGAACTCGATTCCCTCGACTCTGGCGACCGCGAGCTGCAGGTCGACGTCACCCACGATCCCCAGCTCGGCGATGATCTCGCGCAGTGCGCGGCCGGATGATTGCTGCTGGCGCAGCGCCACCTCGAGGTCCGCTGAGCTCACTGCCCCGCTCTCGAGGAGGACCTGGTCGAGCGCTGGTTTCGGGCCGCTGATGTCGACGGGCTCGACGAGGTCGGGGGGTTCTTCGAACAGCTCGATCGCCGCTATCGCTGAGAGCACCGAGCCGCCGGCCTCGGAGTGCTCCCCCTCGGTATCCCGAGTCTCGGCGACCTGCAGGTCGACCTCGCGAGCGCCGAGCACGTCTAGCTCCGAGGAAGGCGTCTCCCCTTCGTCCACGACCAGAACCGGATCCACCCCGACGGTGGTCTCCTTCTCGCCCGTTCCCTCAGCGTCGACCGGCAGTCCTGCTGCCACCCAATCGCCGATCCCATCCGATCCGGACGGGACGAGCTCGGCGGGCCCCGCTGCGGCCGCCGGGCGGCGTGTGCTTCCCGGAGCAGTCGGCCCCGCGGCACGGTGCTTCGGGCTGTTCGCATAGACGCGTTCGATCCAGCGGTCGATCTGCATGCCGCTCGCCACGACGATGTGCACGTCGCGCCCCGCGGCGAGATAGATGTCGTCGAGGAGGAACAGGTTCTCGGGGGTCGCGACCGCGACGACGGGCAGCCCGTAGCGCCACCCGACCGCGACCGCTCGGTCGCGCCGCGACCTCTCCTCGGGCAGCACGTCGGCGGAGGTCGGATCGAGCTCGAACATCTCGAGGTCGACGAAGTCGAAGCCGGCCTGGATCGCCGACTCGCGGGCGCGGGCGATGTCCTCAGCGAGCAGCGATGCGTCGACCTCGTCAGTCGCGAAAGTCACGGCCGGGAAGTCGGGCTCCGTCACACCGCTAACAGCAACATCGTGCTCCGCGAGGTCGTTGTTCGTCACTGCCACCATCGACATCCCGCCGCGCGGGGCGGCACGCGACACGTCGCCGTCGATCCCGGGCAGCCTCGAGCGCGCTTCGCGCCGCACGTCGCGGTGCTGCAGCCCCGCTCAGGCGGCGCGTAGTAGCGTCGCCGGGGCACGCTCGGCGTCTGCTCGACAACAAGGGACACTGTGCGCCTCCTGGTCATCTTGACGGCAGCTCCGGGCCACGGATTGAACACGATCTCGCTCGGCCCCGGCGCAGCGACACCTCGGTGATCGCCGAGGGCGTCGCCGCGCTGTTCGGCCTGGTCGTGGGCTCGTTCCTCACGGTCGTGACGGCGCGTGTCCCCGTCGGGGAGTCGATCGCGTCACCGGGCTCGCATTGCCCCCTGTGCGGCGTGCCGATCCGCCCGGTCGACAACGTGCCTCTCCTGTCGTACGTGTTGCGGCGCGGACGCTGCCGCGCCTGCGCCGCGCGCATCCCGCTCCGCTACCCGGCAATCGAGTTCGCAACGGCGTGCCTGTTCGCGGCCGTGACCGCGCGAGTGCCCACCCACCGCGCCGCGCCGGCCTACTGCGTGCTCGCGGCTGGCCTCGTGGCGCTCACGGTCGTCGACCTGGAGCGCTTCCGGCTGCCCACCCCGATCATCGCTTCGACGGCGGCCGTCGGCCTCCCGCTCCTTCTGCTTCCCGCACTGGCAGCGCACGACCTCGCCTCGCTCGTACGCGTGCCGATCGCTGGCGCGGTCGGCTTCGCCCTCCTCGGGCTCGTGTTCGTCGTGTCCCCACGGGGGATCGGCTTCGGCGACGTGCGTCTCGCGGGACTCTGCAGTGCGTTCCTCGGCTGGCTCGGCTACCGGGTCGCGGCCGTCGGCCTCGTCCTCGCATTCCTATCCGCGGGAATCATCGCGATCGGGTTGCTCGTGGCCGGGCGCGCGGGCCGCAAGACGCGACTCCCGTTCGGCCCGTTCCTCGCGACAGGCACGGCCGCCGCCATTCTCTTCGGCCCGGACCTCGCTCGCGTCTGGCTGGGCTGAGCTCGAGGAAGGGCACCCCGACCGCTCCCCGCGAACTTCCTGTAGCAAAGCGCGCAATACGAACGCCAACGGCGTCGGCGCTCGTCAACCGAGCACGGACTGGGCCATCCCCTGGCGCTGGAGCATGATACGCAGGTCGTGGGAGTTCGGCGCAGAGGCGATGGCCGCCTCGACGTCGATCATGCCCTCGCGGAGCAGCGCGACGAGCGACTGAGCAAAAGTCTGCATCCCGTAGTAGTCGCCCTCGGCGACGATCTCGGCGATGTTGCTCGTGTGCACCGGCTCGACGATGCATTGCTGGATCCGACCGTTGACGACCATGATCTCGAGCGCGGGCACCCGGCCCGAGCCGTCGGCCGTCGTCACGAGACGCTGACAGATCGTGCCGCGAAGGGCCCCAGCGAGGGAGAGCCGTGCCTGGCGCTGCTGGCTCGGGGGGAAGAAGTCGATCACACGGTTGATCGTCTCGACCGAGTCACCCGTGTGGAGGGTGGACAGGACGAGGTGCCCTGTCTCCGCAGCCGTGAGCGCGGTCTCGACAGTCTCGGGGTCGCGCATCTCGCCGACGAGGATGACGTCGGGGTCCTCTCGTAGCGCGGACCGGAGCGCGACGTTGAAGTTGTCGGTGTCGAAGCCCACCTCCCGCTGGCTGATCGACGCGAGGTTGTCGCGGTGGAGCACCTCGATCGGGTCCTCGATGGTCACGATGTGGCACTCACGCGTCTTGTTGAGGTGGTCGATCATCGCCGCGAGAGTCGTCGTCTTGCCGCAACCGGTCGGACCGGTCACGAGCACGATCCCCCTCGGCTCCTCCGCGAGCCGCCTCACCGCGTCGGGCAGGCCGAGCTCGGCAAGCGTCTGGGTGCCCGGCCGGACGTGCCTGAACACCATCGAGACGGTCCCGCGCTGGCGGAACGCGTTCACGCGGAAGCGGCCGAGCTGGGACACCGAGTACGCGAAGTCGGCCTCCGACGAGACCTCGAAGCGCTGCCACACCCTCTCGTGCATGATCGCCTTCGCGAGCAGCTCGAGATCTCCCCCGTCGATGACGCGCTGGTCCGTCATGCGGCGCAGCACGCCGTTCACGCGCATCCTCGGCGGCGAGCCGGCCTTTACGTGAAGGTCGGAACCCTCGGCCTTGACGAGCTTGCCCAAGACCGCGTCCAGATCGTGCTGATCCATAGATCGCCCTCCTCGGGCGCTCCTAACGGACCGTCACGCGTCCCGATTGAGCTGGTCGCATATCCTCGTGAGGAACGCCCGGAGCGTGGACTCCGCGACTCGGTGGAGCAGGATCTGGTCCATGCTCCGACCGAGAGCGCCGCCGGGCGGCTCGTAGCGCGCCCGGAGCGTCACCTCCGTCCGACCGAGGCCGAGCGGCGCTGCCTCGAGATCGGCGTCGAGCTCCGGGAAGAGCGACCCACCGGACGTGGCGCTCCACGAGAACGCGAGGAGCACTCTCCCGTCGACCACGCGCACGGGGCCCCGGTCGATCTGGACGGACTTCGCCAGCAGGTGCGGCCAGCCCGGAGGACCGACGCGGACGCGCAGCTTCTCGCCCTCGTCACTGGCCGAGTCGAGCGCGCCGCCGAGGAGGGCGTCGGCGTCGCCCGACAGGCGCGCTGCCACGGCATCGAATGCCTGGTCGACGACCTGGAAGTCCTGGACGAACACGACCGCGGCTCTCCGTGTACCGTCGGGCCGGCCCGACTCCTCAGGAACGGACGATCGTCACTGGGCAGTGCGCGTGCTGAGCGACCTGCGCACTGACCGAGCCCAGCAGGAGGCCGGAGAAGCCCCCGCGACCCCGCGACCCGACGACGACGAGGGCGGCGTCCTTGGCTGCCTCGAGGATCTGCTCAGCCGCGGGCCCCTCCCGCACCTGCTTCTCGACCGGCACAGACGGTGTCGTCCCGAGCACCTCGGCGAGCTGCCGGTCGAGGTCCGCTGCCGCCGCAGGCGCGACCTCGTCGAATGCGCCTGGCGGGAGGTACGCGCTGTAGCTCCAGGTCGGGATGGTCCACGAGTGCACCACGCGGAGGGTCGCGCCCCGAATCCGGGCCTCCTCCGCGGCCCACGCGAGCGCCGTGTTCGACTCCGGGGAGCCGTCGACGCCGACGACCACGATGCGCTCGCTGCCGTCTGCTGCGCCTGACGTGTCGTTCGCCTTGACCTGCATCGTCTCGTCCACGATGTACCACCTCCACGAGCGATGATCGCATCGGCGCGGCGCGAGCAACAGGGCCGTTCGGACCTGTTGGCTGGTGCACGGTGGGTACGCGCTCTCGGCGTGCCTTCTCAGGAGAGGTCGTGACGGGCGGACTGCGCGCGTCGCTCCGCGATGCGCGCAGCGTACGCGGCCGCTTCGGAGCGCCGTCCCATGCCGAGCTTCGCGAGGAGATTCGACACGTAGTTCTTCACGGTCTTCTCCGCGAGATACAGCTCGGCACCGATCTGGCGATTCGTCTTGCCTGCCGCGATGAGCTCGAGGATCTCGCGCTCGCGAGTCGTGAGGCGGTCCGCTCCGTCCTGCTCAGCGTGGACGCGCCGGAGCTCCTCGAGCACGCGGCGGGTCGTCGCGGGGTCGATGAGCGAGCGGCCCGAGGCGACCGAGCGCACGGACGAGACGAGCTCGTTCCCGTGGATCTGTTTCAACACGTAGCCCGACGCTCCCGCCATGACGGCCCGTGCGAGCGCGTCGTCGTCCGCGAACGACGTGAGGATGAGGCACGCGACCTCCGGGTGCCGGGAGCGGATCTCGCGGCACACGTCGACCCCGTCACCGTCGGGCAGCCGGACGTCGAGCACCGCGACGTCCGGACGGGCCTGAGCGATGCCCTCGAGCGCGTCGGCTGCAGCTGACGCCTCGCCGACGACGACGATGTCCTCGTCGGTCTCGATGAGGCGCCGGACGCCCTCGCGGACGACCTCGTGATCGTCGAGCAGGAAGACGCGAATGGCCATGACGGACAGTCTGCCCGACGCGCGACCTCGTTACGGACCTCGTTTCCGGCATCTCGGAGGTGACACACTTCACGAAGTGCCCTATCACACGATCCGCGACCCGGAGCAGCTCCAGGCACTGCTCGACGCGGTCGCCGTGATCGAGTCGGATCTCGACCTCCCGAGCGTGCTGCGCCGGGTGGCCGAGGTCGCGTGCTCGCTCACCGACGCCCGCTACGGGGCGCTCGGCATGCTCGACTCCTCGGGCAAGCACCTCGCCGAGTTCGTCCACGTCGGGATCGACGACGCGGCGGCCGCGGCCATCGGCCGCCTCCCGACGGGTGAGGGCATCCTCGGCCTCCTCATCATCGACCCGGTGCCGTTCCGTCTTCCGGACATCTCGGCCCACCCCGACTCCGTCGGCTTCCCTCCCGCGCATCCGCCGATGCGGACGTTCCTTGGCGCCCCTCTGCGAATCCGTGGCGAGGTCTACGGGAACCTCTACCTCACAGAGAAGCGTTCCGGCGAGTTCACCGACACCGACGAGGCTCTCGTGAGCGCGCTCGCCGGCATCGCGGGCATCGCCGTCGACAACGCGCGCCTCCATGCCCGGCTCGGCGAGCTCGCGCTGAGCGCGGACCGCGAGCGGATCGCGCGCGACCTTCACGACACGGTGATCCAACGGCTGTTCGCGACGGGTCTCTCGCTCCAGTCGTCGCTCCCGATCGTGGACGAGCCGGCCCTGCGCTCCCGGATCGAGGAGGCGGTCACGAGCCTCGACGACACGATCCGCCAGGTCCGTACGACGATCTTCGCGCTCGAGCCCCCTCCCGCCGTCCAGCAAAGCATCCGTGCCCGCGTCCTCGATATCGCAGCCGAAGCGGCCCGCACGCTCGGGTTCGACCCCGAGGTCCGCTTCGCTGGCGCGGTCGATCGGACGATCGGAGCTGCGCTCGCCACGGAGCTCCTCTCTACGCTTCGCGAGGCGCTGTCGAACGTCGCGCGCCACGCGCACGCGGGCCGCGTGAGCATCGAGCTCATGGCCGGTGTGGACGTCGTGCTCGAGGTCTCCGACGATGGGCTCGGCGTCGCGCCGGTCGCATCCCGGGAAGGACCCGCGGGGCGCGGTCTCGCAAACATGGCGCATCGCGCGCACGCGCTCGGCGGGACCTTCAGCGTCGAGCCGGGGCGAGCCGGTGGGACGGTGGTCTCGTGGCGCGTCCCGCTGCCCTCGTGATGGCGGCACACACCGCCCGGGCGCGGCACCACCCGGCTCGCAGGACCGCCGAGCCGGGTGGATGCCGCGCCAGAAGCTGGCGGGCCGTGTGGGGTCAGGCCCTCGTCAGCTCCCGATCCTGTGCAGCGTGCGCGAGGAGCTCGGCGCTCTCCGGCACCTTGCGTGAGTGCCAGAAGCCCAGCCCGACAAGAAGCGCCATCACGCCGGCAAGGACGAAGGACGCGATCGCCGCGTACAAGGCGATGGCCGCGAACTGCGAGAAGCCGTAGGCCTCGAGCAGCAAGCCACGCAGCGTCGTTCCGCGGAACGTCGTCTGGACCTCGGCAGCGAGCGCCGCGTTCTTCGGGCTTGCCAGCGAAGCCGCGCTCACCTTCGAGTACACGCCGCCGTAGGGCATCTCGGAGAGGTGCACGGCGATGAAGTGGTCGGCGTAGGCCTCGGCCTGAGCGCCAGTCGTGAGCTGCTGGCCCGCGTACTGGAGCAGGTATGGCTTCATCCCGGGAGTGATCTCGGTGCCCGCCTTCGCGTGAGCGAACGCCGAAGCCGGTGGGAAGAAGATCTGCTGCTGGGCAAGCTGGTTGTGGACGTTCGTCGTGGCGAAGTTGTTGCCCCAGAGGAGCAAAGATCCGGCGACGAGAAGGACCACCACGATCACTGCCCCCACCGCACTAGCAAGAACATCGAACACCTTGCGTCGCATTACGTGCTCCTCTCGTCGAAACGACCTGAGAACACGATGCCGTGTCGGCGCTCGGTGCAACAGGGTCGAACGACCAGGCCAGACGGCCCCGACGCGGAGGTCGCAGTCTCTGCCAGTCGCGCCGTTCCTCGCCTCCCACTCGGCGGCGAGCGCCGCGGGTGACCTGTCGGCGACGCTTCGGCCGCCCGATGGTGTCGTCCGGACCACATGTCCGGGCCAGATGGCCGGGGCGCTCCAGCCCCCTCGGCACCCCCGGTCGCGAGTGCCCCGACCCCTTCCCCGACGCGAGCCCTGGTAGCCTTCGACCACCGTTGGTGACCGCCTCCCTTCGGCGAGTGGCTCCGAACCCGGGCTGCTCCTGCCGAGCGTGGCAGCGGCGAGCTAGCTGAGACACCATGTCCACCCGGACTCGCTCTTGCCCTTGTGCTTCCCACCGGAGCGTCGACGGCCTCGCGCCCGCGGACGCGGGTGCACGATGAGAGGCCGGCGCGCTCTCGTGATGCGGAGCGCCGCGATCGCCGCTGCGAGTGCCACGGCATTGTTCGCCGGCGTAGGCGTGTCAGTCGCCGCGACGGCCGCGCCGCCCACGGCGACGACCGGTTCTGTCTCCTCGGTGTATCCGAAGTCCGCAGTCGTCACAGGAACGGTCGACCCGCGCGGCCTCGCGACGTCCTGGGAGTTCGAGTACGGCCTGAGCACGAGCGCGACGTACGGATCAGCCACGCCGCCGAAGAACGCCGGTACGGGACGCCTCGACGTCGGGGTGTCCGCGACGCTCGTCGGGCTGTCGCCGGCGACGAGCTACCGGTACCGGATCGTCGCGACGAGCAGTGCCGGCAGGGTCTACGGCGGGAGTGGCATCTTCAACACATCCGCCGCGCCGGCCGTCGTTACGGCCGCGGCCAGCCACATCGCTGCGGCCTCGGCCACGCTCTCCGCAATCGTCAATCCTGAGGCACTCGTCACGCACTGGTACTTCCAGTACGGGAAGACGACCGCCTACGGCTCGAAGACGCCGACGGTCACGCTCGCCGCGGGTCCGAGCGACGCTGACGTGAGCGCCCCGATCTCAGGGCTCGGCCCGCGCACCACATACCACTTCCGGATCGTCGCGACGAGCAGCGCGGGCGAGCAGTTCGGCTCGGACATGTCGCTCACGACCGGACTGTCTGTCACGATGAACGCGTCCGTGTCCTCCGTGGTGTTCGGCGGCTACGTCCATCTCCTGGGCACCGTCGCGAACGGTCGGGCAGGTGACCGGGTGACCGTGCTCAGCAAGCGGTACAACGAGACGACGTTCTCGGGCATCGGCGCGATCACGACTGGTACGGGCGGCGCATGGAGCTTCCCAACACAGCCGTCCGCTCGCACGACGTACGAGGCGGCAGCGGACAACGGGATGAGCTCGCCGCTCGTCGTGAGCGTCGGTCCCGCTGTCTACCTGACCGTGAACCGCGGGGGGAGCTTGTCGACCCGAGTCGTCGGCGCGAGCTCCTTCGCCTCCCACGTGCTGCAGCTGCAGCGCCTGTCCAACGGTCTGTGGGTCACCTGGAAGCACGTCCTTTTGAACGGGAGCGCACAGGCACGCTTCTCCACGTCGCTCCCCAAGGGTCGGACCACGATCCGCATGGCGATCGGGCCGTTCGTCGTCGGCATCGACCAGGCCGCGCCCGGGTACCTCGCCGGCTACAGCAGGGCCCTCAGCTACCGGGTCGGCTGATTGCTGCCACGCGGCGCCGCGTGGCGCCGCGTGGCAGCAGAGCGTCAGGGGCGCTGTGAGGGGAGGCCCCGCTCGTCAAGTGCGCCGCGCGTGCGTCACCAGCCGGAGCTCGAGCACGGTGTCGAGCGGCGCGGTCGGCCCTACGGTCTCTCCGCCGACGAGCCACGCCGTGTCTCCTGAGACCGCCACGCCCGCGTCGCTCCGTGGGTAGCGGAGCGTCCCGACGACGCTGACTGCACCGGTCGCCGTGTCCACGCGCCATATCCGGTCCGAGAGCATCGCGCCCGTCCGCCCGCCGAGCACGAAGAGCTGGCCGCCGAGGACGACGGCACTCGCGTGGCCGAGCGTCACGGGCAGGTGCCCGACGACCTTCGTCACGCCGGTGCGCGGGTCGAACCGCTGGACGTCGTTCGTCTGGCTGGCGGCCGAGGTGCTCTCACCCGTCCCGAGATCTCCACCGACGATCCACATCGCGCCGTCGACAGCAGCCATCGCGCCGTATCTCACTGGCTGTACGAGGCGACCGACCTGGCGGAATTGCACGCCGTCACTCGTCTCGAGGATCGCCGGGAGCAGCGCCGAGCCGTCGTAGCCACCCGCGATATACGTGACGCCTGCGAGGTTCGCCGCGGAGAGGTCCGAGCGCGGCACGGGGAGCGACCCGGCGACGACTCCGGACGTCGCGCCGGGGCTCCACGCCTGCACCTCCGCGACTGTCGAGTAGGAGCCTCCGCCGAACACGACCGCGCGCCGGCCGACGAGGGCCCCTGCGGCGTCGTGCACTGCTGCCGGGAGCGTCGCGACGCGAACGTCCGAACCGGTGCGCGGGTCGAGCCGCCAGATGTCCGCCGTCGACGTGTCCCCCGTCGCGAGTCCACCGAGGATCGCGAGATCGGATCCGTCGGGCACGACGACCGCGCGTGACACCGCTGCCCCGAGATGCCAGGGAGCGAGCGAGACCGCGAGAGCGCGGGTGGTCGCGGACGAGCGTGAGGTCGCGACCGTCACTGCGTTCGTGCCCGCCCGGACCGCGGCCGGCTTCGACGGACCCGCGCCGACCACGGCACGGACGCCGAAGACGACCAGCACGACGGCTGCCCCGAGAACGGCCCAACGGCGGGCGAGCACCTGCGGTGTCGGGCGCCGGCCGCGGCCCGTCCCTCGAGCCCCGTCGGCGGCCGCCGGCGCGCGGCGGTGCGTCGTCGGCACACGGTCGTCCGTGCTCACGCTTCTCACCCTCCAGATGACTCGAGCGCGCCCTCGACGCGATTGCCCCGGTGCGCGGACCGGACGGCGCCCGACGCCGTGCGGTCGATGGCGGATCCAGGCCGCGCGACGGGCCAGAAGCGTCGGACGACGCGTAGGAGTGTAGGGAGCCGGCACGCCGCAGCGGCGTCACGAGCGTCACGCGCGGGCAGCACCGTCCTCCGTGGACGCCCCACACATCGATCGGTGCACCGAGGCGCGCAGGAGGGCTCGCTGCGGTGCCCGCCGTTAGCCGGGTGTTAGTACCACCGGAGTAGAAGGAAGCCGTGGAGCATGGCTCGCGGGTTGCCCGGGACGGTCGCCGCACGCACGACGACCTCGCGCCAGGTCCCGTTCCCGCGCGCCAGCTCCGCTGGCGGTTGGCGTCCGGCACTGGCTCGACCGCTCGCAAGCTCCGAGAGCACCTGAGCCTGCCGGCGTCGAACTGGGTGAACACTGAGTATCATACGTAAGCATGGCGCGGATTCAGGACATCTCGCGGCGAGTGGGTGCGACGGGGATCGTGCTCTCCGCCGTCGCACTTCTCGCAAGCGCGTGCGGTGGCGGTACGCCGACCGGCGTCGCGACGGTCGGGTCCACGGCCCCGCCGCGGACGACGACGGCGAACGCGACAGGAGGCGTCGCGACTCCCGCCCGCGTGTACGCGGAGCTCGTCAAGTTCGCGTCGTGCATGCGCTCCCAGGGCATCGAGAACTTCCCGGACCCGACGACCTCGAGCGGCGGGGTGTCACTGAAGATCACTCCCGCGTCCGGCGTCGCTGTCGGATCGGCGCGGTTCGCGCACGCCCAGGCGGCGTGCGCGAAAGATCAGCCGGCACGTCCGGGCGCCGGGCCTCCCATCACTCCCGCTCAGCAGGCCGACTACCTCAAGGCGGCCACATGCATGCGCGCGCACGGCATCGTCGGCTTCCCGGACCCGACGTTCTCCGGGA
>Ga0307372_10012403_pt1 | contig 11175 bp, 11 predicted proteins | sample OX1MG_FD_202533 | JGI IMG/M metagenome (GOLD analysis project Ga0307372, IMG submission 202533) | Soil microbial communities from Risofladan, Vaasa, Finland - OX-1 | ecosystem: Environmental > Terrestrial > Soil > Coastal area > Acid sulfate soil | place: Finland: Risofladan, Vaasa | collected...
TTCGGCACCCGAAATCGGGGCGCTGATCGAGGCTTCGGAGAAAGTGTGCGCGCTGGGGTCCCGCAAAACTCCCGCACTCGCGATTGTGCGGGCTCGAGGGAATGCGTAAGCTCTTGATTTATTGGTGGTGAGAGAGGGACTCGAACCCTCGACCTCGGCATTATGAGTGCCACGCTCTAACCAGCTGAGCTACCTCACCAATCTTCCCCTCGATGCGCGCTTGCCTGCCGCCCGTCCGCCCGCCGGCGAGAGGACCGGGGATTCTCCGGACCCGCCCCTAAGCTGTCAAGGCGCCACGGCCGGCCGGGGCGGCGCCATGCTCGCGCCGCACGCGCCCGCCGGTGCCCGTCCGCGCCGCGCACCGTGGCCTTCAGACGTTGAACCGGAAGTGCATCACGTCGCCCTCGCGGACCAGGTATTCCTTGCCCTCGAGGCGCAGTTTTCCAGCCTCCTTCGCGCCCGCCTCACCGCGGCATGCGATGAAATCTGCATACGCAATCACCTCGGCGCGGATGAAGCCGCGCTCGAAGTCGGTGTGGATCACGCCGGCCGCCTGCGGTGCCGTGGCCCCCTTGTGCACGGTCCAGGCGCGCACTTCTTTGACGCCGGCCGTAAAATACGTCAGCAGCCCCAGGAGGTCGTACGCTCCACGGATCACGCGATTCAATCCCGGCTCCTCGAGTCCGAGCTCGCCGAGAAAATCGCTGCGATCGCCCTCATCGAGCTGCGCGATTTCCGCCTCGATCGCCGCGCACACCGGAATCACGACGGCGCCTTCGCGCCGCGCCAGTTCCCGCACCGTATCGAGCCGCAGATTGTCGGTGAATCCGCGTTCGTCGACGTTCGCCACGTACATCACCGGCTTTTCGGTCAGCAGGTGCAGCTCGCGCAGCACGAGTCGTTCGCTCGCATCCAGCCCGAGCGCGCGAACGGCCTTCGCGAGATTCAATTGTCCGCGCACCCGCTCGAGCAGTTCGCGCAAGCGAACCGCGTCCTTGTCGCCCGTCTTCGCGGCCTTGACCGCCTTTTGCTGTGCCCGCTCGACGCTGTCGAGATCGGCGAGCGCGAGTTCGGTGTCGATCACTTCGATGTCGCGCGCCGGGTCGACCGCGCCCGCGACGTGGACGATGTCGTCGTTCTCGAAGCAGCGTACGACGTGCGCGATCGCGTCGACTTCGCGGATGTGCGCGAGAAACTTGTTGCCGAGCCCCTCGCCCTTCGACGCGCCCGCGACCAGGCCGGCGATGTCGACGAACTCGACCGTCGTCGGCACGATGCGTTCGGGGCTGACGATCGCCGCGAGCTCGGCGAGCCGCGGATCCGGCACCGGCACGACGCCGACATTCGGATCGATCGTGCAGAATGGATAGTTTTCCGCAGCGATCTGCGCCTGAGTGAGGGCATTGAACAGGGTCGATTTGCCGACGTTCGGCAATCCGACGATTCCGCAACGAATCGGCATCAGGCTTTGCCCGCCCGCCCGTGCAGCTTCGCCATCGCCTTGTCCGCGCCCTGTTCGAGCATGATCGGAATGCAGTCGGCGGCCGCGCTCACCGCGTCGATGATCGCGTCCTCCTCGGGACGGGGCGCGCGCGTCAGCACGTAATCGATCACGTCCGCCTTGTTGCTCGGATGTCCGATGCCGAGCCGCAGGCGCCAGAAGTGCTCGCCGACGTGCGCAATCGTGTCGCGCAAACCGTTGTGCCCGCCATGCCCGCCTCCTGATTTGAACCGCGCCGTACCGACCGGCAGATCGAGTTCGTCGTGCACGACGAGCACCTCCTCGGCGGGAATCTTGAAGAAATCGCTGAGTTGGCGAATCGACAGCCCGCTGCGGTTCATGTACGTCGTCGGCTTCAACAGCGTCACCTCATGGCCGGCGATCGCGATGCGCGCGGTCTCGCCCGAGTACTTGCGGTAGTCGCGAAATTCGCCGCCGTGACGCTGCGCGAGCACATCGACGAACCAGAAACCCGCATTGTGTCGGGTCAACTGGTGTTCCGGTCCCGGATTGCCGAGACCGGCAATGATTTTCAACGCTGATCCGGCCATCGTCGTTGCACTCGCGCGGCATGCATGCTCGTGTTGCGCCTGGATAAAGAAGAAGGGCCGCCCCCCGGACGGCCCCGCTCCGCCTCTGAGATCGCGAGGACTATTTCTTCGCGTCTTTCTTCGCCGGTTCCTTCTTGGCCTCGTCCTTCTTCGCCGGCTCAGCTTTCTTCGCCGCATCGGTCGCAGTCGCGCCGGCAGCGGCCACGGGTGCCACCGCTTCCGGCGTCGCCGTCGCCGCCACCGCCGCGACAGGCTCGGGTTCCTCGGCGCGCGGACTGTGGATCGCGACGACCGCCGAGTCTTCCTTGAGCAGTTCGACGAGCTGCACGCCGTCCGGCACCATCAGCTGGGACATGTGGATGCTCTCGTTGATCGACAGGCCCGAGATGTCCACTTCGATGTACTCCGGCAGGTCTTTCGGCAGACACGAGACTTCGACCTCGGTGCGCATGTGCGAGACGATGCCGCCCTGCGTCTTGACGCCCGGCGCGACCGCCTCGCCCTTGAAGTGCAGTGGGATGCTCATGCGGATCTTCTCGCTCTCCTCGACGCGCTGGAAGTCGATGTGCAGCACTGCGTTGCGGAACGGATGCCGTTGCACGTCCTTCAGCACTGCGGACTGGCTTTTTCCGTCGACCTTCAGGTCGAGAATCGTCGAATAAAATCGCTCGTTGTCCAGCATGATCAGTAGCTTCTGGTGCTCGAGGCTCAGCGGACGGGCTTCGGCGTGGCCGCCGTAGAGGATGGCCGGCACTTTCCCGCTGCGACGCAGGCGGCGGCTCGCACCTTTGCCTTGGGTCTCGCGGAACTCGGCGACGAGTTCAAAAGAAGTTTTCATGACGTTCTCCAGTTGCAATGCAAAAACAGGCGCCCCGTGACCGCGACCAATCCCCGGCGCGCCGACCTAAACTCAACCGATTCCGCCGCCGTCCATCGCCTCAGTCGATGTACAGCGAGCTCACCGACTCCTCATCGCTGATGCGCCGGACGGTCTCGGCGAGCAGGCCGGCGACGCTCAGCTGCCGTATGCGGCCGCACGCGCGCGCCGCCTCCGACAGCGGTATCGTGTCGGTCACGACCAGCTCGTCGAGCACCGACTGCGAGATCCGTTCGATCGCCGCGCCCGACAGCACCGGATGCGTGATGTAGGCGACGACCTTGATCGCGCCCTCCTCTTTCAGCGCGAGCGCGGCATGGCACAGCGTCCCGGCCGTGTCGACCATGTCATCGATCAGCACGCAGGTACGCCCGTCGACCGGGCCGATGATGTTCATGACCTTCGATTCGTTCGGCCGCGGCCGGCGCTTGTCGATGATCGCCAGATCCGCATCGTCCAGCCGCTTCGCCAGGGCCCGCGCGCGGACCACGCCGCCGACGTCCGGCGAAACGACGACCATCTTCTCGTGCTTCTGCTTCCAGGCATCGCCGAGCAGCACCGGCGATGCGTAGACGTTGTCGACCGGTATGTCGAAGAATCCCTGGATCTGATCGGCGTGCAGATCGACGGTGAGCAGGCGGTCGACGCCGGCGCTCGCGATCATGTTTGCCACCAGTTTCGCCGCAATCGCGACCCGCGTCGCGCGCGGCCGGCGATCCTGCCGCGCGTAGCCGAAATACGGCATGACGGCCGTGATGCGTTTGGCCGACGCGCGCCGGCAGGCATCGGTCATCAGCAGCAGCTCCATCAAATGGTCGTTCGCCGGCGGGCAGGTCGGCTGGATCAGGAACACGTCGCGGCCGCGCACGTTCTCCATCAGCTCCGCGTTCACCTCACCGTCGCTGAATCGTCCGACGTGCGCACGCCCGAGCGGCACCCGCAGATGCCGCGTGATCTCCAGCGCGAGCGTGGGATTCGCGTTGCCGCTGAATACCGCTATCGAAGGTGGTTCGAAATCGTTACGTCGCGACATATTCCAAGTTCGCCCAAAGTGCCTGGGGTGGCCAAAGTGGCTGGGGTGGAAGGATTCGAACCTCCGAATGGCGGGATCAAAACCCGCTGCCTTACCACTTGGCGACACCCCAACTCGATTCAACCGTCCGCGCGAGCGCCGCTCCTCGAGCCTCACCCGGACTCGAGCCTCTGCAATAGAGGCGAGTCGTTCCGGCCGCGCACGACAAACGCGCCCCATTCGGCTGGAGTATGCCGCATGATCTCAAGGCCGCGCTCATCCGATCCGCAATCGAGAAAGACGCATGCGCCGGTGCCGGTGAGCCGCGCCCGCCCGAAGCGCGACAGATGGTCGAGCGCGCTCGCCACCTCCGGATACCGCCGCCGTACGACCGGCTCGCAATCGTTGTGACCGCCCGCTGCGAGAAAGCCGGCAATTGTGATTGCCGGCGTATTCCTTGTCAATTCAGGATCGCCGAACACTGCCGCCGTCGAGATCGATACCTTTGGCTTCAAAATCAGGTACTTGGTCTCTGCCGGCGCCAGCGGCGGGAGCAATGGCACGAGGCGCTCACCAACCCCCTCGGCCCAGGCGGCCCGGCCACGCACGAACACCGGCACATCAGCGCCAAGGGTCAGCCCCAAGACCGCGAGCCGTTCGACGGTCCACGCCAGGTTCCACAGCCGGTTCAGCACGAGCAAGGTCGTCGCGGCGTCCGAACTGCCGCCGCCCAATCCCGCCCCGATCGGGATCCGCTTGCGCACGTCGATATCCACCCCGAGGCGGCATGCCGCGGCGTGCTGCAGCGCACGTGCCGCGCGCACGGACAGATCCGCGTCGGCCGCAACGCCGTCGACGTCCTTCACGCGCGCGATCCGGCCGTCTGCACGCACCCGCAAGCCAAGCTCATCGCACAGATCGACGAACTGAAAGCAGGTCTGCAGCAGGTGATAGCCGTCGGGCCGCCGGCCGACGATGTGCAGGAACAAGTTCAGTTTGGCCGGCGCCGGCCAATAGGTCATCGGCTCGCCGGTCATCGCACGCCTTCCCAACGATCGACGATGATGCGCACGCGCACCCCCTCGCCGCGCAACACGAGCAGAGCAGGCAGCCAATCTCCGTCGAACGGCCGATAACGCAGGAATTCGACCTTCCATCCCGCCTGGGCGAGTTGCGCCGCGCGATTCTGCACGTTGAAACTCACCGAGAAGGGCGCATCGGGGTCGGGCACACCGAGCAGCCAAAAGCGCAGATTCGACACCGGCAGATCGAAGCCAAACCGCTGTTGCATCGCGGCGACGTCGTCACGACTCGGCGATGCACCGTTGATGGACAGCCCATCCGCAGCCACGCGCAGCACGGTCGCACCAACACCCATGGGGCCCGCAAGGTGCACGACCGTGTTCATGCCGCGTTGGCGCCAGTCGACGCTCGCCTGCCAGCCGCGCGAGCCGATCGCGACCGCGGCGCGTCCCTGCATCTCCCAATGCTCGCTTCGCTGCAGCGCGGACAAACGCGCGGGCCAGTCGGCCGGGTGCATCGCCGGACGGAGCGACGCGCACGACGAGAGCAGGCACACGGCCAACAGGATCATTGGCCGCCAACAGCGGACGGTGCGGCGGTCGATGGCGATCATGACGGCTCGAGAATGCCGGCGCTCACTAATGGATCAAGGCCGGAGCGGCGGCCGTCAGGCGCTGGCGCGTTTGTCGCAAGAGACGATCATCCGGATCGATCGCCGCCGCGCTCTGCCAGACACGTTCGGCCGCGGCGCGACGGCCGAGCCGCCAGAGAATCTCGCCGTAGTGCGCACCGATGTCACCACCCGGAGCGTCCGCGTATGCCGCCGAGACGATCGGCAGCGCCTGCGCGAGGCGGCCCTCGCGGTACAGGACCCAGGCCAGGCTGTCGCGCATCGCCGCATCGTCCGGTGCGACCGCCAGGGCGCGCGTGATCAAGTCCTGCGCGCGCTCGAGCCGCAAGCCATGATCCGCGAGCGTGTAGCCGTAGGCATTCATCGCCTCTGGATCGTCCGGCCGCGCCGCAAGGACCGCGCGCAAGATCGCCAGAGCAGCGGTGGTTTGCCCGGCTTCGTCCTCGATCGAGGCGCGCGCGTACTGCAGAGCCGGATCGTCCGGGTACTCGCGAATGGCCTCGCCCAGGACCTCGAGCGCGCGCTGCGTCTCGCCCACGCGCGCATCGACCTGTGCGCGCACCGCGATGATCTGCGGCGCGCGCTGCGGTTCATTCTCGGTCAGTTCGCCGAGCAGCGCGTCGGCGCTCGACGCCGCGCCCTTCGCGCGCAGGATCATGGCGACGCGCATCATTGCCGGCAGAACGTCGATGCCGTGGCGCACCCGCGCCAGTTCGCGCAATGCGACGATGAGGTCACCCTGCCGATCGGCAATCAGGCCGAGGTAGTAATAGGATTCGTCGGCATAATGGCCGCCCGCGAGCAGTTGCGCGAACCGCGCGCGCGCGGCCGCAACCCGGCCGTCCTGGAAATCCAGCAAGGCGACCATATGCAGCGCGTCGGGACCGAATCTGGGGTCGTGCAGCAGCAGCCGCATCTGCGCATACGCGGCCGCGGGCTTGTTTGCGGCGAGCAGCAGGATGGCGTAATCGTAGCGGTTGCCGGCGCGCGGGTCCTTGCGCAGCGCCGCCGCCGCCTCGGCGAGCGGTGCGGCGACGTCACCCCCGAGCACGCGCGCGCGGCGCAGCGCCTCCGTCAGTCGCCGCCGTTGCAGCACCACTGCCGCGGCCTCGCCATGCGCCCGCGCCGCCGGCAAGCGCGCGAGCGCCGCACGAAACGCCCGCGCGGCGGCCGGGTAATCGCCGGCCTGCAATGCGGCAAATCCCTGCAAGCGGCGTGCGCCCGCGGAGGTGGGAAAGTACCCGGTCAGGCGATCGGCGATCTGCCGCGCCGCATACGGATTCTCGGCGGCGGCGAGCCTTTGCTCGATGTCGGGGAACGCCGCCTCCACGCCGCCGGAGAAGTGTGCAATCACGAATCGATAATTGTCCGCGGCGACCGCGATCTGATAGAGCGATCTTGCAGCGTCGGCGGCGGCGAGATGCGCCGCGAGCGATGTCGGTGTCCGTCCGATCCAGTGTTCGGCCGCGTCGAGCGCGACCGTCGGCTGCAGCGAACCCGCGGCCACCACGGTCGCCCGCCGCCACAGGCTCGCGTCGGCGGCGGCTGCCGACACGTAGCTCAGCGCCGCGACGCGCGGCTCATCCCGCGTGAGCGCGATCTCGGCGATCAACGTATAGTATTCGGCGCTCGCATGCGCCGACATCGCCGGCTCGGCCTTCGGACTGGCGCCGGCACGCTCGGCAAGCACGTTGGAAAGCGCGAGAATTGCCACTGGCGCCAAGGTTCTGATTCTGGACACGACCGCACTATAGCGAAATGCACATCCCGGCGCCGCGGCATCCGCCTTGATCTGAGCACACATTTACCTGGAGAATCCGCGACTTAACCGTCCGCAGCGCATCCATGTCCTGCAAAATATTGGGCATCAACCACAAGACCGCTCCGGTCGAATTGCGCGAGAAGATGGTCTTCAGCGAGGACCGCTTGCTGGCCGCACTGCGGACGCTGCGGGTGCAACCGGGTGTCGCCGAGGTCGTGATCGTCTCCACCTGCAATCGGACCGAACTGTACTGGGCCGGGTCCGCCGCCGGGGAGGAGATGACCGACTGGCTCACACGCCATCATGCACCGAATCTCGATCTGGCCCCGAGTCTCTACCTACATCAGGAACGGCAGGCCGTCGAGCATGCGTTCAAGGTCGCCTCGGGCCTCGATTCGATGGTGCTCGGTGAAGCGCAGATTCTCGGTCAGCTGAAGGATGCGTACCGGATTGCGCATCAGGCCGGCAGCACCGGACCGACCCTCAACAAGCTGTTCCAGGCGGCCTTTTCGGTCGCCAAGCGCGTGCGCACCGAGACCCGGGTCGGTGCCAACGCCGTGTCGGTCGCGTCGGCCGCGGTCGCGCTCGCGCGGCGGGTGTACTCGGATATCGGCACGCGGCGGGTGCTGCTGATCGGCGCCGGTGAGATGATCGCGCTCACCGCGCGGCACATGACGGCCCAAGGGGTACGCCATCTCGTGATCGCCAATCGCACCCTCGGCCGCGCGCAGACGCTCGCCGCCGAGGTCCAAGCTTACGCGGTCGGCCTCGAGGCGATCGGCGAGGAGATCCAACAAGCCGACATCGTGGTCAGCTGCACGGCGAGCCCGACGCCGCTCATCACGAAGAGTCTGGCCGCGGCCGCGGTACGGGCCCGCAAGCACCGCCCGATCTTCATGGTGGATCTTGCGGTGCCGCGCGACATCGAGCCGCAGGTCGCCGAGTTGGAGGATGTCTATCTGTTCACGATCGATGATCTGGAGCAATTCGTCGACCAGAACCGCCAGCAGCGGCGAGCCGCCGCCGAGGACGCGCAGCCGCTGATCGCGGAGGAGGCCGCGCGATTTCTTGCCGAGCACCGCGTCCAGGACGTGGCGCCCGCGATTCGCGCGCTCAGGACGCAGGCCGAGGGCATCCGCGCACAGACCGTCGATCAGGCGCGGCGCATGCTCGCCTCGGGCCGCTCGGCCGACGAAGCGCTCGAGTATCTCGCAAACACGCTCACGAACCGCCTGCTGCACGGTCCCACCCAGGCCCTGCGGCAGGCCGCGGAATCCGCCGACGCGGCGGTCGCCGACAGCCTGGCGCGATTGCTGGTCGACGAGCGCGAGCGGCACTGAGGCCGCGGGCCGCTATAATTCGCGGCCATGAAAGACTCGATCCGTCGCAAACTCGAGAAACTCGACGAACGCCTCGAGGAAATCGGCCGCTTGCTGGCGGATGCCGGCGTGATCGCGCAGCAAAACCGGTTCCGCGAGCTGTCGATGGAATACTCCAAGCTGTCGCCGTTGATCGAACGGTACCGGCGTTTCGCTGCGCTGGAAGGCGACATCGCCGTCGCGCGCGAACTCTCCCTCGAGGAGGAGCTGGCTGCGCTCAACGCGCGCGGCGCTGCCGAGGAGCTGGAATTGCAGAAGCTGCTCGTGCCGCGCGATCCGCACGACGACAGCAACACCTTTCTCGAGATCCGCGCCGGCACCGGCGGCGACGAGGCGGCGCTGTTCGCCGGCGACCTGTTCCGGATGTACGGGCGCTACGCCGAAGCGCAGGGCTGGACCGTCGAGATCCTGAGCGAGAGCCCGGGCGAGCATGGCGGCTACAAGGAGATCATCAGCCGGATCATCGGCCGCGGCGCATTCTCCGTTCTGAAATTCGAGTCCGGCACACACCGCGTGCAGCGCGTTCCGGCGACCGAGGCGCAGGGGCGCATTCACACCTCGGCCTGCACGGTCGCGATCCTGCCGGAGCTCGAGGAGCTCGAGGCGGTCGAACTTAATCCGGCCGACCTGCGGATCGACACCTACCGCTCCTCCGGTGCCGGCGGGCAGCACGTCAACAAGACCGATTCGGCGATTCGGATCACGCACGTACCGAGCGGCATCGTCGTCGAATGCCAGGACGAACGCTCGCAGCACAAGAACCGCTCCCGCGCCCTCTCGCTGCTCAAGTCCCGGCTGCTGGCGGCGCAACGGGAAAAGCAGGCGAGCCAGCAAGCCCGGACGCGCAAACTGCAGGTCGGCTCCGGCGACCGATCCGAGCGCATCCGCACCTATAACTTTCCGCAGGGTCGCGTGACCGATCACCGCATCAACCTGACGCTCTACAAGCTCGACGAAATCATGAACGGCCGTCTCGACGAACTGGTCGGGGCGCTGAGCCGCGAGCACCAGGCCGAAGAACTCGCGCAGCAGGTCGAATGACCGGGATGCCGACCATCGCACAATTGCTGCGGGCGGGCGCGGCCGAACTCGGCGCATGCAGCGACTCGCCGCGCCTCGACGCCGAACTGCTGCTCGGCAAGATCCTGTCGTGCGGCCGGGCGTCGCTCGTCGTGCACGGCGAGGCGTCGGTGGCCGCCGTCGACGAGCGCGCTTTCCGCGCTCTGCTACACGGCCGGCGCGGCGGCATGCCGGTCGCGTACCTGACCGGTTGCCGCGAATTCTGGTCCCTGCGCCTCGCGGTGACGCCCGCGGTGCTCGTGCCGCGCCCCGAGACCGAACTGCTGGTCGAAGCGGTACTCGCGCGGCTGCCCGTCGATCGCCCCCGGCGCGTGCTCGACCTGGGTACCGGCAGCGGCGCGATCGCGCTCGCAATCGCGAGCGAGCGTCCGCAGGCGCAGGTCACGGCGACCGACGTCTGCCCGCAAGCTCTGCGGGTGGCCCGCGCGAACGCCGCCGCGCTCGGCCTGCATGGCATCGTGTGGCGTCGCGGCTCATGGTTCGACGCCGTGCCCGGCGAGCAATACCAGGTGGTCGTCGCGAATCCGCCGTACGTCGCCGCGGCCGATCCGGCGATCGCGCGGCTCGCCGCCGAGCCGCTGCTCGCGTTGACTCCGGGCCCTAGCGGACTCGAGGCGCTCGAGCGGATCGCGGCCGATGCCGGCGGCCATTTGACGGACGACGGCGTGCTCGCGCTCGAACACGGCGGCTCGCAAGCAGGCGCCGTCGCGGCCATGCTCGCCGCGCACGGATTCCGCCGTATCCTGTCGCTGCGCGATCAGGCCGGGCTGCCGCGCGTCGCGCTCGGTTTCTTTTCCGCGAGTACACAGAGGATGACGACATGATCCGATTCGAGACGACGATGGGCAATTTCACGGTCGAGCTCGACGCCGCGCAGGCGCCGGAGACGGTCGCCAACTTCCTGCGCTACGTCGAGGAAGGCTTCTTCGACGGCACGATCTTCCACCGAATCGTTCCGGGCTTCGTGATCCAGGGCGGCGGTTTCACCGAGGACCTGCAACAGAAACGCACGCACGCGCCGATCAAGAACGAAGCGGACAACGGCCTGAAGAACCTGCGCGGCACGCTGTCGATGGCCCGCACCAACGACATCAACAGCGCGAACTCGCAGTTCTTCGTCAACCTCAAGGACAACGCGTTCCTCGATCACCAGCGCGGCAACTTCGGCTACGCCGTTTTCGGCCGGATCGCCGAGGGCATGGACGTCATCGACGCGATTGCCGGAGTCGAGACCGGCCGGCGCCGCGGCTTCGACGACGTTCCCGTGCAGGCCGTGCGCATGACGAGCGTGCGCGCGAGCGCGGGCTGAAGGTACCGCAGGTTCCCCGCGGCGGCAGCACCATTTCGCAGCAGGTGGCG
>Ga0307372_10012406_pt1 | contig 11173 bp, 10 predicted proteins | sample OX1MG_FD_202533 | JGI IMG/M metagenome (GOLD analysis project Ga0307372, IMG submission 202533) | Soil microbial communities from Risofladan, Vaasa, Finland - OX-1 | ecosystem: Environmental > Terrestrial > Soil > Coastal area > Acid sulfate soil | place: Finland: Risofladan, Vaasa | collected...
GCCCTTCAGCGCCGCGAAGTCGCCGAAATATTTGCTGAGGCCGCGGACTTCAAGCTGGAACTCAACTCGGGTTGTGTCGGGTGGCATAGGACTCAAGGAACACCGGAGGGCTGGACTTCAGCAGCACAATGAGCTTCGCCTTCAAATCCAGGCGCTCGCCCCAGTACCTCTTTTCGGGAATCTTGCCTGCCTCAAAAAGTTCGTCGAGGTTGGCGATGGAATTAATCAACTTCTCGATCTTCCCCTCAAGCTGCTTTTGAGCAGGATGGCCGGAACGGGCGGCGTCTCGCGTGGCCCACTCCTTCGAGATTCGCACTCCCATCGCCCATAGGAGCACCAAGAGAAAGCAACCGAGCAGCGGCAGCCCAAGCCGTGTCATAGGGTTGGGAATTTCCTTTACCGTTTGCTCGTCGCTGCTGTCTGGCGCTGTGTCAGGAACGGCTGCTCCGGAAAAACCGGCTTCAATCGCGGAACCCGCCCCCAGGTTCTGCGCCAGTAACTTCTCGCCGCCACTGTCCGCATCGGCGCCAGCAGGCTTGAATAGTGCGGATTGCACCTTAAGTGTAGAGGGCACCACGTCCAGCTCGAGCTGGACGATGGGGTAAGGCACGCTATCAGAGAGCCTGAAAGCTTGGGAAGAGTAGTCCGCCTGATAGGACACGATAACCACGGTCAGGCCCGGCTTCAATGGATACTGAATGAAATATTGCCCGGATGTATTGCCCGGACGCACGTCTTGCGGCAAGGGCATGTTCAGCTCGCCTACCACCTCGACCGAAGGTTGGCTTGCGCCGCTGCCAAGATTGAAGGAAAACGTACCGGCCGGGTTCGCATAAGCGACGGCGGGAGAGGCCGTGTTCCTGAGCCCATATAACTCTTCTACCTGCGCCTTGTTGCCCTTGGCGCGCACCAAAAGGCGCGCCGAAGAAATACTGAGACGAGGCGCGACCGCCGTTGAGTCATAGATTTTCAGATTCACGGTCGCGGCCGCGTTGGGCCGTATGGGCTGATGATAACTGACGCCTTCGTACAAAGCCTGTACCAAGTAAAAGGCGCCCGGCTGGATCGACAAACCCGCAAAGGCGAAATGGCCGTTTGCATCCGTGCGGGTGGAAGCGACCTGGCGCATACCTTCCTTGCCAGGATTCAACAACTGCACAGTCTGGCCCGCTGCGGGCCGGTTCGTGGTCCCATTTACTACACGCCCTTCGATGCTGCCGGCCGCCAGCGTACGCAGCGGGACCATCACAACACCCAGGAAAAGAAGACCTCCAAGGACGCGACCCACGTTCAACCACCAAACCTTCACGATGAATCCTTAATCAGTTCCACGGGGTTAGCCAGAGCCAGCAACCCTGGCAAGCTTCGGTATTGCAGCCGGTGACTTCTTAGGGTTTCGAGATAGGCGAGCCGCAGTTGCCGCAAAACCTGACTGGAACTGGATTATTGAACCCGCACTTCTTGCAGACGTAACTTTCCGCCAGCCTGCTCTTCAACCTCGCACGCCGCGCCGCCACTGAGCTCTCAATAAAGCGGTCTTCGGCGCTTCCCCGCTCGAGTTCCTGCGATGCGGCCATCAGGTGCGCAGCTTCGGTTTTGTAACTGTCGCGAAGCGAGGTGTAGTCTTTTTGCGCGATCTTGCGCGCCTGATACTCAAACTCCAAATCTTCCATGTTTTCGTACACAACCATCCGGCGCCGCTTCAGATCGGCCGCAGGAGTCATATCGACGGGCAAAACCGACTTGTCTTCATCCCGCGAGGAAAGCAGGGGATAAACAACAAAAACCGAAAGCGCCACGGCGATAGCGAAAATTAAGCCTATAAGCATAAGAATCAATTTACCGGCCTGGCAATCCGGTGGCTCGTTGAACCCTAATCGGAATGCCGTCCACTAAATCACTCAGCGCCGCGATGACCCAAGCCTGGTCATTTCCTCCTCGACCGCTGCCATAAGCTTGGCGTCAACAGGTAGGTCCGAAGCTGATGCAGAAGACGCTGGAGGCTTGCGCCTCCACCTGCTCACAATCATCACCACGATGCCTAATCCCAACACCAACCCGAACCCTGGCAGAACCCAGGCTGTCAGGTCAAATCCTCTCGCCGGCGGGGCCGCCAGCACTCGCACGCCATAGCGGTTCGTGAGGTCCTGTAGGATGGCGGCTTCGGTTTTGCCCTGGCGGATATCGGCCAGTATTAAAGCCTCCATTTCCGCCCGGCTTTGGCATTCCGAAGGAAGATGGGGGCAGTGGTTGAGCGTGGTTGCACAGCCACACAAGCAAAAGACCTTGCTCCCTATCTGTTCGAGCGTGATTTTGGCCTGGCTGGCAGCGAATCCCCGGGCCGCCGCCATCAACATTCCTGCACCCAGCGCCACAAGAGCGGCCCTATGAATTTGCCGGCTGAACACGGCGGTAACCTCGTTCGGAATTTTCCAGGCTAAAGAGTCTGTGTGACAACCGCGGCTGTAGCGGCGGTCTGTGACCCCCGGTCTTTATTTTTTAATAGCTTCGGCGCTCATAGAGCGCCGCACCAGCTCAAAAACCGCAGTTTTCACACAGACCCTAAAGCACATTCTTCTCTTCAAGAGCCTCCCAGGAGGCTTGCCGGATATGTTCCATTTCGCGCTCGGCGCGGCTGGGAATGAGAGCGATGAGCGTCCCGAGCACCATAATCGCGCCCCCCATCCACACCCATGCGACCAGCGGATTCACAAAAACCTCAATCACCGATTTGCCGGAGGTCTGATCCCGCCCGGCCAGCACCACGTAAAGATCGCCTGCCAGCGACTCGCGGATGGCCACGTGGCTGATCGGCTGCTGGCTGGCTTTGTAGAACCTGCGCTGCGGTGTGAGGGTCGCGAAGGCTTTGCCGTCTTTGATGACGCTGAGCGTGGCAGTCTGATAGGTGTAGTTAGGCGTATCGCCGGAGGTTCGCCGGTCGCAGCGCACCAGATAATCGCCCGTCCGCAGCACATCTCCTTGCTGCATCAAAGCCTTTGCGTGCGTCTTGAAAGCAAGGCCCCCGAGTCCAACAAAAATCAAAACGATCCCGATATGAACGATGTAGCCGCCGTAGCGCCGGGTGTTGCGCGCCGTCAGGTTATATAGCGCTTCGAAGAAGTTCTCGCCCGAGCCCCTTTGCCGCGTCCGGGCTCCCTTGTAAAATTCGCCCAGCACACAAACCGCAACGAACGAGCTCAAAACCAGGCTCATCCAGGAGTAAAGACTGTGCGCGCCCGCCGCGAAAAACGCGATGCCCGCAATGGCGGCTACGATCAGCGGTACAGTGAAGTTGCGTTTGAGGCTTTCGAAAGAAGTTTTCCGCCATGCCAGCAGCGGCCCCGCGCCGGTTAAGAAAAGCAGCATCAGACCCATGGGCACGGCGACGCGATTGAAGAACGGCGGCCCCACCGTTACGGTCCTGTTCTCAACCGCCTTTGAAATAATGGGAAAGATCGTTCCCCAAAGCACCGCAAAAACCAGCGCCAGCAGAATCCAGTTATTGAACAGGAATCCGCTCTCCCGCGAAATCACCGAATCCAGTTTGTTTTCGCTCTTCAAAAAGTCCAGCCGCAAAAACAGCAACGTGAGCGAGACCAGGGCAATCACCGCCAAAAAGCCCGCGAAATAAGATCCGATGTTCGATTGCGCAAAGGCGTGCACGGACTGAATGATGCCGCTGCGGGTAAGGAACGTCCCGAAAATGCTCAGGAAGAATGTGATAATCACCAGCACCACATTCCAAACTTTCAGCATACCGCGCTTTTCCTGCACCATTACGGAATGCAGGAAAGCCGTGCCGGAAAGCCAAGGCAGCAGTGAAGCGTTTTCCACCGGGTCCCAGGCCCAGTAGCCGCCCCAACCCAGCACGTCGTAAGCCCAATGGCCGCCAAGCACGATGCCGAACCCCAAAAACATCCACGGCACCATCGTCCAACGTCGTGTCACGCGAATCCAGTTGTCTCCGGGCTGCTTCGTGACCAGCGCCGCCATGCCGAAGGCGAACGGAATCGCCATCCCCACGTAACCCAGATACAGCATGATGGGGTGGATCAGCATCGACGGGTACTGCAGCGCCGGATTCAAGCCGTTGCCGTCCGCCGGAATATACGGTGTCAGCGCGCCGCCGGAGGCAAGCGCAAGTTCCTGGAATGGATTGGCCACAAAGAAGGTAATTCCGGAAAAGAACACGCCCACTCCCATCATGAAGGAGATAACATAGGGCATGAGTTGGCGGTTCTTGCGCCGGTTGAACAGCACCACGAGCGCGGCGTAAATCGAAAGCAGCCAGGTCCAGAAGAGCAGCGACCCTTCCTGTCCTCCCCACATCACGGCGAACTTGTAATAAAACGGCAAGTCGCGATTCGAATGGGTAGCAATGTAGGCGCTGTGGAAGTTGTTGGTGAAGATCAGGTATTCAAGGGCCGCCACCGCCAGGGTAATCATGACGAAGAAGGCCAAGGTGGCCCGCTCGGCGCTGCGGGTGATTTTCACGCTACGCAGCCTTCCGCCCACCACCCCCGCGGCTACCGCATAAATCGCGAAGGCCACCGCCGCAATCAACTCCACGCTCCCGATTTGGTTCATGCCTGCTCCCTGTGCCCGTCGATTCCCTGCCGGTTCGCGAGTTGGTATGCTTCTTGAAGAACGTTGGCGCCCATCTGAGCGCCGAAAACCCTGAAGAATATGTCGCGGCCAAAAACCGCCGCATCACTCAGAACCGCCGTCTGCAAAGCGCTTCCCGTGCGGTATATTTTAAGGCTCCGGAAGCTATTCACGCGCGGACCGCAGCGCGCTGAACCGCGTCATTCCGCTCCCGCTGAGGCCGTTTCGCCCAGCTTCATCCCGCCCATTCCAGCCTGCTTCGGTCCGGGTGGCAGCGATTGGTACTTGGAAGCGCACTTCGCCTGAATCTGCCTGGCGTTGAAGGAACCATCGGCTGTGTAACTGCCGTCGACAATCGCTTGCGCTCCGCCCTTGAAGGTGTCAGGCAGCGTGTCTGAACCAACGTAAACCACCGGAACCGATTCGGCGCCCTGCGCCAGCCGGAAGCGCAACGTCCCGCCCTGCCGCGTGATCGAACCGTCTTCAACGGTACCGCCAACCCGAATATGGTTCCGCGCCGTCTTGCGGCTGATCAACTCGCCCACAGTGACGTAATAAGTTTTGCTTTGCTGAAAACCCGATACCGCTTCCCACAAGGCCACGCTCAGGATAATCGCGATGCCGATGCCAAATTTCCAGCGTCTTGAGTGGTGTTCCATAGGTCCCCGCTTCAGGCAGGATAATCCTTCCTTAAAACCGAATTGTGCACCCTCCGTCTTCCGGAGTCAATCCGATTCACCGCCGTCGAGCCTGACGTTAGCGGGCACAGTGCGGACTGTTTTGTGGGCTTGAGAAATCTCGCATTTCTGGTAACATCCATTAGCATGAAGTTGCGAGTTATCAACGTCGCCTCGGTACCCCACCGCAGCCCATTCCGCTATCCCGGTGGCAAGACATGGCTTGTGCCATACGTGCGGCAGTGGATGAGAAGCCTAGAATGCCGCCCGTTCGAGTTTTCGGAGCCTTTCGCGGGCGGTGGCATCGTTGGTCTCTCGGTTCTGTTTGAGGGCCTCGCGCAAAAGCTGACGTTGGTGGAAATCGACGAGAACGTTGCTTCTGTTTGGAGGACAATCCTCAGCATTCAGGGCGAACGTCTGGCCTCTGAGATCACGTCTTTTCAACTTTCGGCCGAGTCCGTGCGAGCCTGCTTGTCTTCTAAGTCCACAAATCAGTTTGACCGCGCGTTTCAAACGATCATAAGAAACCGCGTTCAGCGAGGGGGCATCATGGCTCCTGGAGCCGGCCTAGTCAAGCAAGGCGAGAATGGTCGCGGCTTAGCCTCTCGGTGGTATCCAAAGACGCTGGAACGTCGGATATTGGCCATTTTCGAAGATAGGCATCGGATTCGGTTCGAGCAACAGGACGGCATTCAGTTCATTCGTCGTAATGCTAAACGCAACGACATAGCTTTCTTCATTGACCCGCCTTATACGGTAGCCGGACGCCGCCTCTACTTCCATTCAGGCATCGACCATCAAGATCTGTTCCGGGTCGTATCAAGCGTGAAGGGCGATTTTCTCATGACGTACGACAACGCGGAGCCGGTACGCGAGCTTGCAGCGCGCTTCTCCTTAGACACCCACGCGGTCCCGATGAAAAACACGCATCACGCCATCATGAGCGAGCTGCTGATCGGGCGCGATCTCTCATGGGCCAGAAAGCCTCTTCAGCTTTGCGATTATTCGCTGTTCAAACACCTCCAGGCTAACGGGAACGCCAGCCGTTAAGCCTTCCACCGAATCCTCTAGGGTGGTAAGGTGCACCTTGTCACGTACCAGTTTGTAGCCCTCGGCTGTTCGTTCATACCTGATTACGAACCACGCCACGTCGCAGTTTGAAATGTGGCTGACGGTTCGCATCTTCCCCATCGCTGCAAAGAAGCTGCGATCCACCACCACTGCGATTTTTTTACCCCATCTTCTGAGCGAAGGTACCTTGATTTGTAGTTGAGGCATGAGCCGCTTCGGGCCACTACTGCGATAGTCCGGTCTGCGCAACACCTTCGGGAACGGCAATTCAGGTCCCGTGTGTGTTCTGATAAGATCAAAATCAAACTGCATGGCTCTTCCCTGAAAGTAAACGGCCTGCACCTCAAGGGCACACCACGAAAGCGGATGGGTATTTGGCGCAATGAGAACCTTGTCAATCCGACCCACGTCAGAGCCGGAAAGCTCGCCCTCCTCACCTGAGCGAGATTCCAAGAACCCAATCTCCCCGAGGACCAGCGGGGTCTTGCATCCCAAGACAGTCTCTCCGACCCATCGGTAGATCGCGTGGCCCTCCTCAAATCGCTGAGGGCAAACCGTTCTGAGGGTGCCTTTATCGCCGTGAGCCACGCTGACCTTGCCGTCAGCCGCCCGCTGGTACAAAACAAGCGAGCACACACCACCCTTCTTTTTGCAAATTGTTTCTGGTATTTGGAAAGGGCAGATAACGCTCTTCGCGAGTGAATCGGCAAATTGGCCGCGCTGCTCTGGAGTCAGGCCCACGAACGGCCAACCGTACCACTCTCCGATCCCGAACCGCATCTGTGGAGGTTTTGGCTTCAAGGCCAGCGATGTTATCACGTTGCGGCTGAAAACAGAAGAATATAGGTGGTGTTTCCAACCGTGATCTTGGTTTCGCACGATGTTTTGGCTTATCATCGAAGAGCTGTCATCGTTACGTCGCGCGCGGGGAGCCATGGAGGCAACTCATGCTGCATCAAATTGATCCCGGTCCGCAGTGCCCGGAAATAGTTCGCATGATTGTCGAGATCCCAAAGAACTCGAACAATAAATACGAGTACGACACCAAGCTGGGCGTGTTCCGGCTGGACCGGACGCTGTATTCCCCCATGCACTATCCCGGCGATTACGGCTTTATTCCCGGAACCATTGCCTACGATGGTGATCCGATGGACGTGCTGGTCCTGGCCGACGAACCCACCTTTACCGGCTGCATGATGGAAGTCCGTCCTCTCGGAGTGCTCGACATGGTGGATGAAAAAGGCCGCGACGAGAAAATCGTCGCTGTGCCGGAAGGCAATCCCCGCTACGAGCAAATCCACACGGTCGACCAGATTTTTCCCCACGTGCGCCTGGAGATCGAGCACTTCTTCGATATTTATAAGGAGCTCGAAGGCAAAGAGACGCAGATCAAGGGATGGCGCTCGCCGATGGAGGCGCGCCAATGCATTCAAGAAGCTCGGCAGTCATACCTGGACCGGTACGCTTCCAAGACGGTTTAGCTACCTTGCTCTGGCAAACATGCACCAAATGAGTCAAGTTTTCCAGCGCCCCCTCACCTCCATCCCCTCTCCCCCAATTGGGGAGAGGGTGTCCCGCTTAGCGGGGCGGGTGAGGGTGCACGGTTCGCCGGTGTGAGGCGAAGCTTCGTTACTACTGCCGGCTTAAAACCCTTTCCTTGCCGTCAGAGCGATACGCGAACCCCGCCAACAGGACCACCTGGCCGTTCTCGCGCCTTTGGGCGAGGGGCGTTCTTCGGAGTACTCCCCACTTAGGAGGCTAGCCTCAGTAGGTACGCCGCCGCCAAGCCCAAATGCCCTACCATCATCATTCCGTACATATGGCGCCAGCCCGGATGGTTTTCTCCCTCCTGCGCCAATCTGTGCGGATCGCGATTGATGAGGAAGATCACGTAGACGCCCCATGCCGTGAGCAGCCCGCTCAACGCCAGTATCGCGGGACCGTTGCCGGAGAGAATTTTCAGCCACACCCCAGCCGCCATCACCACCCATGGCAGCACAAAAAATGGGCTAATCAGGCGTGCGGTGGCCGCGACTCCGTATTTTACCGGCAGCGTCATGCATCCCGCCGCGCGGTCGCCCTCCACATCCGCGAAATCTTTCGTTGTGGTAGCGCCGGCCAGAAAAAAGAAAAAGATCAGCCCGATGTACCACGGCTCGACTGAATCGAGCACTGTGCTCACCACCGCCCATCCCGCTACTTTCAATAGCTCACCGCGCGCGAGAGCGATCACCAGATTTGAACTCCAGGGCCGGCGCTTCAACCTCACAGGAGGCGCCGAGTAAAGTACTGTCGCAACCGCCCCGAGGAAAAACAGGCCGAACGTCTGGGCGTTCACCGCAGCCGCCATGGCGAGCGCCGCTGCATAGGAAAAACAAGAAAAAAACCACGCTTGCCGCAGCGTGATGCGGCCCGCAGGCAGCGGTCTGCCGGGTTTGTTGATGCGGTCGTTGGCGAGGTCGAATATCTGGTTCAAGCCATTTGATCCGGCGTTCAGCGCCGCCGCCCCGCAAACCGCCAGCGCCAGCGCAAGCGGATTTAGCGGCGCGCGCGTGGCCGAATACGCGATCAGGGTGCCGGAAAAAATGCCCACCATGGGCGGGATCAGCGTAAAAGGCCGGGCAAGGGTCCAGTAGAGGCGGAAAGAGGCCATGCGAAGGCTATTCTCGGCTTGGGCGAGGCCGTTGGCAAGGCCGGAAAGCGCGAATCGAACCAAGCCCTCACCCACCGCTTCGCAGTCCCCCCTCTCCCGCAGGGCGAGGGCTGGAATCTCCTTAACTTAACTTATTGCCCTCGCCCCCTGAAAAGGGGGAGAGGGTGGCCCGCGAAGCGGGGCGGGTGAGGGGCCATGCTTCCGACACAGCCGAAGGTATACCCCCGACGGACTTAATTTAATGAACTTCTGAGACGTAACGCTAGGAAGCCGCCGCCACTTTCCGGCAGTTATGAATCGCACTCTGGTAGTTCGCGAGCGCCGAATGCCGGGCCTCCGCGTTCCAACCCAACTCGCTGCTGAAAACGTCCGCCACGGCGGCTGCTGCCTGGGGATACACGCAGCTCATCCAGCTTAATCCCGAGCGGCGCAGCAGAAAATCCTCCACCGTTGCGGCCATCTCCTCGCGGATGGAAAAGACCACTTCGGAGGCGAGTACGCCCGCAGTTCCAGGCAGCGGCTCGGCAAGCGAGCGCTGCTCGCGAACCGGATCGAGCGCCTTCCTCCACCTGCTGCCGTATGTCCGCACGATGCGCTCTGCCGTCTCAGGCGGAATGCCGAATTCGCGGACAATCTCTTCGCGAGCGGCCTTAACGAAGCCAGCAAAATCGGTGAAGCCGGCAATGCGGCCCCCCGGCAGCGGCGTGCTGCTCGACAGGCTGGCGCAGGACTCGGGCCTCATCATCTCAGCGGGAAGCTCCGTAGCAACCAAATCCACCAGATTCTCCGCGAGCGCACGCGCCGTGGTCAGTTTGCCGCCGCACACTGTGATCATGTTCCCGGCCCAGGGATCGCGATGAAAGCGATACTCGCGCGTATTGTCAGAGGGCTTCTTGCCCGCCTCCACGACGAGCGCTCTGAGCCCGGCAAAACTAGCCAACACGTTCTCTCGCTTCACCGGCACATGCAGAATGCGGTTAAGCGCCTGCAATAGATATTCAATGTCCGCCTCGGTGGCCTCAACGGCTTCAGGCGCGCCCTCGTATTCGGTATCCGTCGTCCCGAGGAGCGAATGACCGTGCCAGGGCATGAGTAGAAAAATTCGCCCGCCTCGTGGAACCGCGGCAAACAGCGCGTAGCGCTCCGAGACGCAAGGCAGGATCAGATGCACGCCCTTGGTGGTGCGGATGGTCCGGGAGCCATCGTATCCGGGCACTAGAGCGCGCACCCTGTCTACCCACGGACCGGCGGCGTTTACCCACAGGCGCGCTTCAATACCGTAGGTTCGCCCCGTCAAGCGGTCCACCACCTCTGCGCGCTCAACCCTGGCAGCCCCCGCAGCCAGGGAAAAACTTCGGATTTCGGCGTAATTGGCTGCCACCGCGCCGTGTTCTGCCGCATCCAACACGTATTCCAAGGTCAGCCGCGCGTCATCCGTGAGCGAGTCATAATAGACGGCGCCGGTGCGCAGCCTCTCTCCCTTCAGAGCCGGCGCGCGCCGCAGCGTTTCCGCAGGACCATAGAAGCGATGACGGTCTTCGCGCCCGAGATTGCCAAGCCAATCGTAAAGCGCCAGTCCTGCGCGAATCTTCAAAGGTGAATAGGGATCGCCGTGGTAAATCGGCAGCAAAAATGGTAACGGTTGCACCAAGTGCGGCGCCAGGTTCGCGAGCAGCGTGCGCTCCCGCCGGGCTTCGCGCACCAGCCTGAACTCGCGCTGCGCGAGGTATCGCAGCCCGCCGTGGATGAGCTTAGAGGAGCGGCTCGAAGTGCCGCTCGCAAAGTCTCGCGCCTCTACGAGAGCCACTTTCAGCCCGCGCAATGCCGCCTCGCGGGCGGTAGCCGCCCCGTTCACGCCGCCGCCAATCACGGCCAAGTCGAACTCGGCGCTGGTCAACGCTTCCAGATTGCGCTTCATGATTCGCCCGATTTAGGGTCATAGGTTAGCACAATTGACCTTGCGGCCGATGTAGCGGGCAGCCGGCAAATAGCAAGCTGCCCTCTCCTCCCTGGGAGGGGAAGGGCAACCGCGAAGCGGCTACTTCGGAGGTCTTTCGCACAAAACAAAGCAGAAACAAACCAGAAACAAAGCTAAGAGATTCCATCAACCTATTTGTTTTCTATCACATGCTGAAATTTTCTGGCAAAATCACATTATGTCATTTAT
>Ga0307372_10012407_pt1 | contig 11173 bp, 11 predicted proteins | sample OX1MG_FD_202533 | JGI IMG/M metagenome (GOLD analysis project Ga0307372, IMG submission 202533) | Soil microbial communities from Risofladan, Vaasa, Finland - OX-1 | ecosystem: Environmental > Terrestrial > Soil > Coastal area > Acid sulfate soil | place: Finland: Risofladan, Vaasa | collected...
GGCGCGACGGTCGAGGACGCCGACGTGCCGTTGTGGAACTCTTCGCTGCCGATCTTCACCGGCGTCGTCGCGCACGGGCTCCTCGGAACCTGGATGGCTGGAGGCTGTGGATTCGGAACCACCGAGACCCTGGACGAGGACTGGGTCGAGCAGGCACCGATCCATCGGCGGCTCGAGAGCACCGCCCTCCCGCCCCGCGTCCTCGCGCGGCTCCTGGTCGCCGCGCACGTCCACCGACGCCTCGGTGGCATACCGATCGCGCGTGCGCTGAACCTGAGAGTGACGCTCACGCGCCAAATCGAGGCCTGCCTCGGGCAGTTCGACCTGCTGGTGACGCCGACGGTGTGCAAGGTGGCCGACCCGTTTCCGGACGCACCGCCGACCCGCGACTGGCTCGTGCTCGGTGACGGAAGGGAGTTGCTCAACACCGTCCCGCTCGATCTGAGCGGCCATCCGGCGTTGACGGTGCCGTGCGGCGAAGCGGATGGTGGGCTGCCGGTCGGACTTCAGCTGATCGGTCCGCGTTTCAGCGAGGCGAGGCTCTACATGGCTGCATCCGCGCTGGAGCGGTCTCGCAACTGAGCTCTCGGTCTCACCGCGCGAAGCCGCTAACCTTCACTGCGTGGACACGGATCGCCGGGCGGATCGGGTTCCCCACATCCCTCAGGTCCACGACGACGAGATACGAGATCCCGCGCTCGCGGCGGTCATCGAGGAGGCTGCCACGACCAAGGCGCCCCCGCCCTCGTGGTACCGGACCCTGGGGCACAACGCGCCGGTCGCCGTGGCGTTCGCTCAGTACTGGGAGCTCCTCCACCGCGGCGGGCAGGTCGAGCACCGCATCAAGGAGCTGTGCCGGCTGCAGATCGCGCAGCTCATCGACTGCGAATTCTGTGCTCGCCAGGCGTCACCGGCTGCAGGCATCACCGGCGAGGAGAAGGCATCCTGCGCCGTCCCGGATTGGGAGCACCCCGATCCTCGGACCGCTGCGGCGCTGCACTACTCGCGCACCCTTGTCCTCGGCGAAGGTGACGACGAGGTGTACGAGGAGCTGCATCGCCACTTCACCGACGCCGAGATCGTCGAGATCGCCGCCTTCGCGATGCTGACCATGGGCGGCAATCGGATGGCGAAGAGCTGGCGACTCGACGCATCCGCCCCCAGCGGCGAGCCGGAGGCGGCGGAGCAGCATGCTTGAGTCGCTGTCGGGCGGCTCAAGCGTCCCAGAGCCCGTCCCCGTCTTCTCCGAGGAGCTCCCTCGCCAGTTGCCTGGTGTGGGCAAGCGTCGCACGGTAGAGCGCGGCGGCCACCGAGATGCGCCGTACGCCGAGCTCGCGCAGTTCCGCGACGGTGGGGGTGTCGCGGCGCAGCCAGATGTTGACCGGGGCACCGATCTCGGCCACCAGAAGGGAGATGTCGCCGGGCTCGGTGACCCCGATCGGGTACACGCACGTCGCACCGGCGGCGGCGTAGAGCCTCCCCCGTCGGATCGCCTCCGTCGCGCGCATGTCGGTGGGCACCGCGTCGCGTAGGTACACGTCGACCCTCGCGTTGACCACGAGGTCGACGCCGGCAGCTTTGGCGGTCTCGCACAGGTCGTGGACGCGCTGCGCCTGGCGCGACGAATCCACGAGCACCCCCGGCCCGTGGTGGTCGGTGTCTTCGATGTTGCAGCCGACCGCTCCGGCGCCGAGGAGCCGTGTCACGAGCTCGGCCGGCGGGAGGCCGTAGCCTGATTCGATGTCGGCGGTGACCGGAGCCTGCACGGAGGCGGCGATTCTGGAGATCGCGGTGAACGCGGTCTCCGCGTCCATTCCCTCGTTGTCGGCTTGTCCCAGGCTCGCGGCGACCGCTGCAGACGACGTGGCGACGACCGGATGCCCGGCCTCCACGACCGCACGGGCCGAGCCCGCGTCCCAGACGTTGGCGAGGAGGAGGGGAGTGTCGCCGAAGTGGCGGGCACGCAGGTCGCTCGCCAGTGCCCCGAGGTCCTCTGCCCTTGCGCGCACGGACATTTCTCCCTCCCAATGATCGGGGTGACGGTCGAATTGCCCGACCGGACGGTCGAATTGCCCGACCGGTCGCGACGATAGCGAGCGTGGCGGACAGGACCTTGACACGTCGGAAGAAATTGTAGTACGAATGCCGCGCCTGGCAAGGTGTCCAGTACCGAATTCGCTGTCATACAGAAGCAGCCCGAGTACCCCGGGGGGGTCGAAATGACAGGTCGCTCAGTGGTCCGGCGCACTTCTGTGAGGACGTTCCGGTCGGCACTCAGCATCTCGTTCGCCGCAGCACTTCTGTGCGGCGTCGTGGGCGGGGTCGCCGGCGCCGCCGCGCGTTCGTCGGCCAAGTCGGCGCTGTCGATCGCCTCGGTCCAGACATTCAGTGGCGCCACATCGAGCTTCGGGCCGGAGCAGAACGCCGGCTGCCTCACCGCCGAGGCGATCATCAATAGCCACGGTGGGGTCATGGGCCACCACATGCGATGCGTGCCGGTCGACACGCGATCGGACGTCGTCGACTCGGTTCCGGCGGTACAGAAGGTCATCTCGACGACCAAGAACCTCGTGGGCGCCGTAGGACCCAGCTCGACGACGGCCTCTGCCGACGTCCCCCTCCTCAATGCCGCCCACATCCCGATGTTCGCCGACACCGGGCAGACAGAGTTCACAAAGAAGTTCTTCAAGTACTTCTACCGCATCATCGCTGCCGACGACTCCGTAGGGCTCGCCTACGTCATCTGGGCGAAGGAGCAAGGCTTCAAACGGATCGGGCTCGTGTACGTCAACAACAGCTCGAACCAGGGCGCCGTGCCCGGCGTCAAAGCTGCCGCGAAAGCCCTGCATGTCACGCTCGCAGTCGACCAGGCGGTCGCCCCGGACCAGACATCGTACAACAGTGAGGTCCTCGCCCTCCAGAGTTCCAGAGCCCAGGTCATCGTCGGGACAATGGACCCCCAGACGGCGGCGACGTACCTGACCGACCTGAAGAACCTCACGGGCAGCCTCCTCCCGTACTACAGCGAGCACTCCGCCGCCGAACCCGTCTTCAAGGGGGCTCTCGAAGGCGCGATCGGCACGACAGCGTTCGTCAAGTACTACCGCAGCATCCACCCCGCGTCGGTTGTAGGTGGCGCCGCGTTCTCCCTCTACAAGAAGACCGTGCTCGGGTTGAACATCCCCGATCCGAAGCAGTGGATCAACGACCCGTACGCTCAGGGCCCCTACGACGCGGTGAATTACATGGCCCTCGCCATGCTCGAAGCGCACAGCATCACACCCACCAAGTACGCGCCGTTCATCGTCTCGGTCGCGAATCCGGGCAACGGAAAGAAGGTGGTGCACACGTTCCCGCAGGGAGCCGCCGCTATCGCGGCCGGCCACAAGATCAGGTATGTGGGCATCTACCAGGGAGTTGTCCTGAACCGGTTCCACGACTCGACGGGCGGATTCGCAGTGACGAAGTTGGCACCTCCGGCGACCACATCTCCGATCGGGGCCGTCAGTTCTGCGAAGGTCGCGAGTGTGTCCAGCAAGCACTGACACGTGCGGCCGGCGTACGAGCACGAAAGACGATGCACGGGGTGCTGGCCGCTGCGATGGTCGATGCAAACCGTTGAGCGAGGGAGCGAATTAGGTTCGTGAACGGAAGCGCCATTGTCGCTGCGCTGGGTTTCGGAATAGTGACCGCCTCGATCCTTTCGCTCGGTGCGGTGGGCTTCACCCTGCAGTACGGAATGAGCAACGTCTTCAACCTTGCTTTCGCAGGGGTGATGGCCGGCGCCGAGTACGTGGCCCTTGCGATCAACCGTTCCGGCGTCAACATCTGGATCTGCATGGCGCTCGCCGCGCTGTTCGGCGGGTTCGCGTCGCTCGTACTGAACAAGTTCGTCTACATGCCGTTCATTCGGCGCGGCGTCAAGGCTTTTGGCATGGTGATCATCACGCTGTCCGTGTGGACGGTCATCCAGTACGTGATCCTCGCGATCGTCGGTTCGACAGCGTCGTCCTTCCGAGTGTCGGGGAGCCATCTCTACGTCGTCGGGGCGATCAGGCTGAACGGCACCCAGCTCATCGTCATCGCAATCGCCGTCGTCCTCCTGCTCCTCCTCGAGGCCTTCCTGCGGATGACGCTCTGGGGCAAGGCGGTCCGAGGGGCCGCCGCGAACGCACCCCTCGCGCGTACCTCGGGCATCAACGTCGCGAGGGTCATGGATGTCACGTGGTTCATCTCAGGGGTGTTCGCAGGAGTCGCGGGTGTCGCGCTGGCGATGAACGTGGTCAGTTTCACGTACACGACGGCCGGAGGCTTCCTGGTGGTCCTCGTTGCCGCGGCGATCCTCGGTGGCGTCGGGAGGCCGAGTGGCGCGATGTTCGGGGCGCTCATCGTCGGTCTCGCGACCGAGGTGAGTGCGGCGATCTTCAATCCTGCATACAAGGACGTCACTGCCTTTGTGCTGCTTGCCATCGTCCTGGTGGCGAAGCCTGCGGGGCTGTTCCCCGAGGCGGTGCAGCGCAAGGAGGTCGTCCTGTGAGCAATCCGATCATCTACTACGTCACCCTGCTCGCGGTGTACGGCGCGGTGTACGCGATGGCGTGCGCCGGGTTGAGCCTCGAATTCGGCGTCACGGGAGTCATCAATTTCGGGTACATCATCTTCCAGGCGGCGGGGGCGTACACGGCCGCCGTCCTGACGCTCGGACCGTCCTCCTCGTCCGACTTCCAGCACTACATCGGCGGGGCCCGCTGGCCCTTCCCCCTGCCGCTCATCGCCGCGGCGGTCGTCGGCGCGGCCCTCTCCGCCGGGGTCGCCGTGCTCGGCATCAGGCGCCTACGGAGCGATTACCTCGCCATCGTCCTCTTGGTCGCGTCCTTGATCGCGACGACCGTCGCGACGAATGCGACACGCCTCGTCGGCGGGGCCGCAGGGCTCGCGCTCGTGCCGCACCCGTTGGTGTCCCTGTTCAACAACAACGCCCAGGGCGTCGGCTACAACGTGGCCTTCGCCGTCGGCGCCGCGGTGCTCGCGGCGCTGTGCCTGCTGATCGTCCACAGGATCACGGAGTCGCCGTACGGCCGGCGTCTTCGCGCATTGCGTGAGAACGAGCTGGCAGCGGAGGCGCAGGGCATCTCCACCTTCCGGATGCACCTCGTGGTCGTCATGGTCGGCGGTGCGATGGCAGGTCTCAGCGGAGGGATCCTCGTCCAGTACATCAGTGCGTGGGCTCCGTCGGGCTGGTTCTACCCCGAGACGTTCGTCTTCTTCACGGCGCTGATCGTCGGAGGTATGGCCAACAACTGGGGAGCCCTTCTTGGCGCCATCCTGGTGCCGCTCGGCATCGGCGAAGGGGTCCGGTACCTCCCGACGATCGGGTCGGCCACACTGACGACCGCTCTCCAGTGGATCGTCATCGGCTTGCTCCCGCTCGTGATCTTCTGGTTCCGCCCTCAGGGGATCATTCCTGAGCGCCGTCGCCGGTTCGCCGGAGCCCCCCGCGCCGGCACGCCGGTGGTCGACAGGTCGCTCGTGAACGGTGCCGAGCTCACGGCCTCATCGAGAGGCAGATCGTGACCCTCCTGGAGTGCCGCCAGGTGCGCAAGGCGTACGGCGGCCTGGTCGCGGTCGACGACGTCGACCTTCGAATCAGGGCAGGCGAGATCCTTGGTGTCCTCGGTCCCAATGGTGCGGGAAAGTCGACCCTGCTCAACATCGTCGCCGGGTCCGTCCGCCCGACAGCGGGGCAGGTGCTGATCGACGGAGTGGACTGCACCGGACTCCAGCCCCACAGGGTCGCCGACCGCGGGGTGAGACGCACGTTCCAGGTCGCCGCGGTGTACCCCCGCCTGACCGTGATGGAGAACCTGCTCGTCGGATTGCCGGCCCGCCGAGGCGAATCGCTGCTGTCGGTGGTCGGTTCCGGACGCCGCTGGCGATCCCAGGAACCAGCGGACCTCCGGAATGCCAGGCTGCTGCTCGCCAAATTCGGACTCGGGCAGAAGGAGGACCTCTACGGCGAGGAGCTCAGCGGAGGGGAGCGCCGCCTCGTCGAGATCATGCGCGCGACGATGGCCCCCCTGCGGCTGCTCCTGCTCGACGAACCGATGGCGGGCGTCAATCCCCGGATGATGGGAGTGATCGAGGACTACATCGCAGAGCTCGCGTCGCGCGGCATCGGCATCATGATGATCGAGCATCGCATGGAGTCCGTCGACAGGATCTGTCACTCCGTGACGGTCATGGCGCAGGGAGCGGTCATCGCCTCGGGCAAGTTCGAGGACGTGAGACGTGCTGACGCGGTCGTGGGAGCCTACATTGCCGGCTGACCTTCGAGTCCAAGAAGACGTACGTCTGCAAGTGGCCGATCTCGTGACCGGATACGGGTCGTTGCCGATCGTCCGGGGGGTCTCTCTGCGCGTACGCGCCGGAGAGGTCGTCGTCCTGCTCGGAGCCAACGGATCGGGAAAGAGCACCCTGTTGAAGGGCGTCGCCGGGCTCTTGACGTGTCAGGCGGGAAGCGTCGCGCTCTTGGGCAACGACGTGACCGGTCTCACGGCCAACCGGCTCGCGTCCCTCGGCATGGGCTACGTGCCACAGGGCGACGACACGTTCGCGAGCTTGACGGTCCGCGAGAACCTCGAGCTCGGCGGGTACCTGCTCGGTCGGCGGGGCGTCGGCCCACGGGTGCACGAGCTCTTGGCGGACGTGCCGATCATCGGTCGACTGAAAGATCGGGTCGTTGCGACGTTGAGCGGCGGTGAGCGGAAGCTCGTCGCCATCGGAAGAGCACTGATGCTCCGGCCGAAGGTGCTGCTGCTGGACGAACCCACCGCCAGCCTGACGCCGGAGATGTCCGAGCTGATTCTCGATCGCTTCGTGAGGCAGGTCGCCGATCAGGGGACCGCCGTGCTGCTCGTCGAGCAGAAGGCCATGGAGGCGCTGGCGGTGGGCGACACCGCCCACGTCCTCGTCGACGGACAGATCTTCGTCACGGACACGCCCTCGGCCCTCGCAGACAGGAGCCGTCTCGCCTCGGCGTTCTTCGGGGTCGACCCGCGCGCCGAGCCGCAGGAAGTGGCAGGCCGTGACTAGCTGATCCCGTTTCGCCGTCCACAGCACCAGTTGCCCGTTACCAAGCCGGTCGGCATTGCGACCGGCCAGACAAAGGAGAGCCATGCGACTTGTCGACCTCACCCACCCCTGGAACATGCACACGCCAGGCTGGGTCGGATATCCAGGGGCCAGGATCTTCTACACCCAGACGCTGCAGACCAACCGCGTCGTGTCGCAGCGGATCGAGACCTCGCTCCACACCGGTACGCACCTCGACGGGCCGATGCACATGGCCGACGGAGGCTTGGACATGGCGTCGCTGCCTCTCGAGAAGCTCGTCCATGAGGGAGTCGTCGTCGACGTGTCCGACGTCTGCGGTGACTGGGACATCATCAAGCCGGAGCACATCACCTCGAAGGTCGAGGTGAAGCGTGGGGACATCATCATCGTGCACACCGGCTTCCACCGGTACTACCAAGGGGCCTCCGAGCAGGACCTCGTCCGCTACTTCTGCATGCATCCGGGGGGCGGCGTGGAGCTCGCCAAGTGGATGCTCGACATGGAGATCCGGTGGTGGGGCATCGACGCCGGCTCCGGGGACCACCCGATGAACACGACGATCCGACACATGCGACCCGACATCACCAAGAGGTTCGAGCAGAAGGTCGGGATGAGTGCGCTCGAGTACTTCGGCGAGTACACCTACACGCACCACATGAGTGGCAGAGAGATCACCGAAGACCTCTTCCCGATGCACTACCTGGCCTTCCCTGGTGGCTGTATCCATGCGGAGAACGTCGGTGGGGACATCGACAAGGTCCTGAACACCCGCTGCGTCATCGGGGCGTTCCCATGGAAGTTCGAGGGCGGCGAGGCGTGCCCCTGTCGGATCATCGCGTTCCTCGACGTTCCGTCGAATGACGTGAGGGAGGTCGTGGGCGAGCTCGAGTAGCGCCGCACGTCACCTCGTCACACCCCGACCACAACGGAGTCCTTCATTGCACTTCGAACATTCCCTTCCAGCGTTTCCGGTATCGACGACCCCGGAGAAGGCCTATGCCTTTCTGCTCGACGTCCCGAAGGTCGCGGGCTGCGTGCCGCGGGCCGAACTGACCGAAGAGGACTGAAAGAGGACTGAACGTGGCCGAACGAGAAGGGGTTGACGTGGCGATCGACTACCGTAGAACGAAGCCAGAGCTGTTCGAAGCGATGCACAGGTTCCAGGCGGCAGTAGATGCCGCCCAGCTGGACCCTCGGCTGGTGGAGATGGGTCGCCTCCGGGCGTCACAGATCAACGGCTGCTCGTTCTGTGTCAACCTCCACTCGTCTGCGGCGCGAGCCGCGGGCGAGTCCGACGAGCGCCTGCACATGGTCTCGGCATGGAGGAACGCAGACAGCTTCAGCCCACGCGAGCGGGCGATGCTTCGGTGGTTCGAGGCAGTCACGCTGATCGATGAGGAGCCGGTCGACGGTGCGCTCGCCGAATTGGCGGAGCACTTCAGCATCGACGATGTTGTGGCGCTGACGTGGGCGGCCGCAGCAATCAATGCATGGAACCGCGTGTCGGTGGCCCTCGGCCACCGTGGAGGACCGGCGTACCAGGAGGAGATGCCATGAGTGAGAAGCGATTCGACTCGGCCGTGATCGGGGGACTCGTCGTCGACTCGAGCCGGGTCGAGCGGCTGGACATCGGCGTCGTCGACGGGCGGATCGCCGAACGGAGCGCCGCCATCGACCCCGCGGAGGTCACGCGGGTCATCGATGCTGCGGGGAAGTACGTGCTGCCGGGAGCGATCGACGCGCACTTCCACCCGCAGTATGGGGACAACCTCGAGAAGGGCTCGGTTGCCGCTGCGCACGGCGGCATCACCTCCATCGTCGCGTTCGCCTACGGCTACAAGGGACTCGAGCTCGGGCAGACCGTCGACGAGTTCGTCGCCGGCGACGGCTCCAGGTCGCTCCTCGACTACGCCCTCCACCTCGGTGTGGTCAATCCTTCCGAGACCCTCGAGCAGATCCCCGACGCGGCCAAGCGCGGCGTGCGCTCCTTCAAGTTCTTCTTCGCATACCGCAAGCGCGGCATGATGATCGAGGACGATCAGTTCATGCGCGCCCTCGAGCTCGTCGCCGAGATCGAGGGTCTGACCATGGTCCACGCCGAGAACGGCCTTGCCATCGACCACCTGGCCACCAAGTTCGCCGCGGAAGGAAAGACCAGCATCGAATGGTTCGAGAAGAGCCGGCCCAAGCGCTTCGAGATCGAAGCGGTCTTCCGGGCCATTCAGCTCTCGGCCGAGGTGGGCTGCCCGCTCTACCTCGTCCACCAGTCGACGGGCGAGGGGGCGCGCCTCATCAGCGAAGCCAGGGCGAAGGGTCAGTTCGTGATCGGCGAGACCTGCCCCCAGTACCTCTTGTGGACCAACGACGACCTTCTGGAGTACGGCCCGGTCGCCATCCTGGCTCCGCCCTATCGGACCAAGGACGACCAGGAGATGCTCTGGACCGAGCTCGCGGGCGGCGGCATGTCCGTCGTGGGAAGCGATCACGCGCCCCACGACAAGCGTGAGCTCGACGACGTGTTCGCCGTTCCCGTCGGGACGGCGCAGATCGAGACCATGCTCCCGTTGATCTTCGACCGCGGCGTGAACCACGGAAGGATCTCGGTGCAGCGACTGGTCGCGGTCCTTTCCGAGAACCCGGCGCGTGCGTTCGGGATCTTCCCTCGAAAGGGAAGCCTCCAGGTCGGCGCGGACGCCGACGTCGTGGTCGTGGACCCCTCGGCGCCGGTGGAGATCCGTGCCGAGAACCTGCACAGCTCGATGAAGTACCCCAACATCTACGAAGGGTGGACCTCACTCGGAAAGCCCGTCTACTCGATGCAGCGGGGTCACGACCTCCTGGTGGACGGGAAGGTCGACGTCGACCACGGGACCGGCCAATTCCTCGAGTCCGGCCCCCCTCTCGACGCGGTATGACGGCGAGGGCCGCGGCACCGATGGCGCGCACGAACACGGACACTCCGGGGCCGTCGCAACCGGGCGACGGATCCTCGCTCGCCCTGAGGGCGCGCGACACGATCTTGCGCGCCATCCTCCGCGAGCAATTCGCCACAGGTCGCCTCCCCGCCGAGGACGAGCTGGCGCGTCAGGTCGGCGTCAGCAGGACCACCATCCGCGCCGCATTGCAGTCACTCGAGCAGCACGGTCTCATCACCCGCACCCCGCGTCGTGGCACGGTCGTGCACGAACGCATGAGCCCGTCACTGGTCGCGCTCCAGCGGCTCATCAGCTTCGCAGAGCTCCTGCGCGAACAGGGGCACGAGGTGACCTATGCGCCGTCCCTGCGATCGACGACCACCCCGGACGAGCTGGTGTGCCAGACGCTCGGGATCGGCGCGGACGTCGAGTGCTACGAGATCGAGCGCCTGGTCCACGCCGACGGCCAGCCGGCGACGTGGGCCATCGACGTCTTCCCCAAGGCGAGCTTCGTCCAGCCCCTCGAGATGTCGGATGGGTTCCCAGCATCGCCCTTCGACATGGACCAGCGCCTCCTGGTCGACCCGATCGACCACAGCGTCGCCCAGATCCTTCCGCACATGCCAGGCGACGAGCTCGTCGCCAAGCTCCAGCTCGAGCCGAACGAGCCGTGCATCCTTCTCAGGGAGGTCCACTACTCGGGGCGGGGAACGCCGATCGGCTTCAGCGCCATTCACGTCAACGACCGCTTCGTCCGCTTCGAGCTTCTGCGGCAAAGGGGGAGCCTGTGATACCGCTCGTCGAACTGGTCCCGGACGTCGAACCGCCGACAGAGGTCATGGGGATCGGGACGTCGGCGCCGCGCCTGGAAGACCGCCCGCTCGTCCAGGGTCGAGGCTGCTTCGTGGGTGACTTCAAGCGCCCGGGCATGCTCCACGCGGCGATCATCCGGAGCCCGTACGCACATGCGAGGATCACGGGGATCGAGGTGTCTGCAGCCATGGCGCTCGAGGGCGTCCACGACGTCGTCGTCGGTGCGGACCTCCCCAGCGACACGCTGATCCCGATGCGGCAGTTCAGAGTCCCCGGGGCCGAGCTCTTCCTCCAGTCCCCGATGGCCCGCGATGTCGTGCGGTACTCAGGAG
>Ga0307372_10012410_pt1 | contig 11173 bp, 9 predicted proteins | sample OX1MG_FD_202533 | JGI IMG/M metagenome (GOLD analysis project Ga0307372, IMG submission 202533) | Soil microbial communities from Risofladan, Vaasa, Finland - OX-1 | ecosystem: Environmental > Terrestrial > Soil > Coastal area > Acid sulfate soil | place: Finland: Risofladan, Vaasa | collected...
CTATGACGGCCAGTTTGATCCAACCCTGATTCCCGTTGAGTCCATTGCGGAAATCAAACTTATTTCCGGTGGAGCCTCAATGCTCTATGGAGATGGTGATCTTGCGGGAGTCATCAACATCATCACAAAAAAAGGTTATGGATCCCCCCACCTTGATAATGCGGGAGCAGAAACCGGTACTGATGGCTTCAATCGGCTCTATGGCTCTGTTGCGGGATCAAAAGGACGAGGAAGCTATTATCTGAGCGCAAGCGAATCGGGGAGGGAAGGCGAACCAGCTTCCTCGAATAATGACTATACATTTGGCAAAACAGGGGGCCTGATTTCCAATAGCGATCGCCTGCGTAAAAACCTTTACGGAAACTTCGGCTACCACGTCTCGTCAAAAACGGCTATTGATCTTACTTTCACACATATTGAAGGGCATAATGGTTTTGCATTACCTGGCATTGACAACAAAAACGATCCTTTTGCACCAACAGTCAAATACGAACGCCTGGATCACATTGTCGGCAATACAGTCCAGCTCACTGGGGACTTCAAACCTGCCCATCGTTTATCCATGCGCTCATGGCTGTACTTCAATACGTTGACAGAAGATGACAATAGCTATGACAACGCCAACTATGATACGGTTAGTAATCCTTCTCTTAAAAACACTTTTCTCACCCATAATACGACCCATATTCCAGGTGCCCATATCCAGTTAAGCTATCATGCCATAAGTTCAGGCACCTTAAGCCTTGCCGCTGATAGCCGCATCGAATACTGGAACCAGACTGGCTTGCTCCACAATGTTCCCTTAGGTGGTGGAGGTGGGGGAGGAGGTGGCCATGGAGGGGGCGGCGGTGGAACATATACCTCACAGAACATCAATCTTGCCCGGGAAATCGGAATCCAGTCCCTTGACCTTGAGTACTCCGTTCACCCTCTTCCCAAGCTGAGTCTGGTTGCAGGTGTCGGCCAATATTGGCAACGACTGGATAATGATAGTCACAGAAATGCCCATGGATATCTTCTGGGTTCTTCCTATCAATGGTTGCCCAGAACACGATTACGTGCATCTTTCAGCCGTCATATCCGTTTTCCTGAAATCCAGCAGCTCTACGATGCCACTTCAGGCGATCCTGGCCTTTTGCCAGAATCAGCCCAAAACACCGAAATAGGGATTGATCATCAAATATTATCCGGCACCACTGTCGGGTTGACTCTTTTTCATGATGACGTCCACAACTACATTGAAAAAAACAATACCACCAACTTCTATCAGAACTATGATCATTACCTGTTCCAGGGAATAGAATTTTCCGGAAAAACACGTTATTTCAAACGTCTGGAATTAACAGGAACCTATACTTACCTGCAATCAGAAAACAAGTCTTATGCCGCATCCAGCAATCTGCTGCAATATCGACCAAGGCATAAGCTTGACCTTTCTGCCAACTATCGTTTCAACCATGGTTATAGCGCTTTCATGTCCATGCTTTTTATCGCCAACCAGGAATATTTCTCCAATTCAAACCCGACACAAAATGGCCAGCTCAATGGCTATACATTATTCAATATCAAGCTTAACAAACACATTGAAGCCACTCACCTGACGCTGTATGTCGGGGCAAACAATCTGTTCGACAAAAATTATGAAACAAGCTATGGTTTTCCTCAGGCAGGCCGGGTAATTTATACAGGCATCGAATACGGATTATGACATGCACTTTTTAGTGAGCATTGACGATACAGATAATCTGGACAGTCCAGGGACTGGAGAAGTTGCTCAATGGCTGCGTGAGCACCTTGAGTGCATGAAACTCGCCAAAACAACGTTTATTACGCGTCATCAGCTTTTCATTCACCCGGATATAGCCTATACATCACATAACAGCAGCATGTGTTTTATTGCCGAGGCCATTGCCCCGCTAAACACCATTATTCCGGTTATGGCATCAAAAATCAGGGAATTTTCCTCCCATGATTCTGATCCCGGTCTTTGTATTGCCAGCCTGGATAGCCTCCAACACCCAGAAGAACTGATTGCTTTTGGAAAAGCCGCCAAAACCGAAGTCCTGAACAAGGACATGGCGTATGCCCTTGCCCTTAAAACAGGAGCACATCTTTCAGAACACGGCGGGGATGGAAGTGGCGTCATTGGTGCCCTGGCAGGTGCAGGATTGCGTCTTTCCGGCGAAGATGGCAAGCTGCGGGGCAGCCTTTCTTTCAGCCAAACCCTTATATCAGTTTCAAAAATAAGGATACATCCAGATATTCAGGATATCCGAACCCTTTCCCATGAAACCATTACCGATGATGAACTGGTCGAAATTGTCGACAAACCTAAAACGGTCATGCAGGAAGGCAAAGCGGTATTACTTCTTACGCATTGCGAGGCCAGCAGGAACTGGCGCACCCTGACGCGAAAGGAACTGAAAAATTACTGATTGCTGGCAGCCAGTGGATAAGGGCCGGCTCTATCTGGGTGGAAAAAACAATGAGGATGAAGCCGCCAGGCTTGCCTCTCTTTGCCCTGGTTTTTCTCCTGACGAAGAGGACGAACAGGTTTCTTTAATACCTCGCTCCTGTTACAACTGCCGACAACGCAGGTGGACGTCGGACAGCTTTATCTGTATGCTGCACTTCAAAATAGGCCCGGCTTGAATTTAACATCTGGTCTTACCCGCAAAACTCAAAAAATCATGCAACTTAGTGTATTCAGGATGGGTTCGACTGCTACCTGGGAAGCGTTCCTTCCAAATTAAGCGTCAAGCTCTGGTACAACTTGCCTGTTCATTAAAATGATCCTATGCTCAGACAGGAATTTCAGAATCATAATGGACACCTTGCATGCATAAACCCATACCGTTTGCTCCCGGCTGGCCGGGTATAAAACCAAGCTGGACTTCTAGTGACAAAACTGGCGTAGGAACAGCACTTAATCAGAACACCCAAATCTGGTTCACGTTAAGCCACGGAATTATAAATGAAATATACTTTCCCCGACTGGACACCCCCAGTACGCGTGACATGGAAATGCTGGTCACCAATGGTCGGGATTTCTTTTCAGAAGAAAAACGTCATACCCATAGTGAACTAACCTACCCAAATGAAGGGGTACCACTCTATCAAATCGTCAATCAATGTAAAAACCATCTTTATCAGATTGAAAAGCGAATCCTTGCCGATCCACTTCGGGACTCCTTGCTTCAAAGAATAAATTTTATTCCGGACGCCACACTAGACAATCCTCATCTGTATGTCCTGCTTTCTCCTCATCTTGGTAACATGGGATACGAAAACACAGCCTGGATTGGTGAGTACAAGGGCACCCCAATGCTCTTTGCGCAGCGCCAGCATTTTTGTCTTGCGCTGGCCTGTTCAGCACCCTGGCTTGGCCTGAGCGTCGGATTTGTTGGCACTTCGGATGGATGGCAGGATCTCCATCGTCATAAGCGCATGACCATGTTTCATGAACGGGCAGAAAACGGCAACGTAGCACTTATCGGAGAAATTGACTGGCGTACCGCAAATGGGCCGTTTTTGCTATCCCTGGGTTTTGGCCTTAGCCCTTTTGAAGCCGGAAACCGTGCCTTGGCAAGCCTTCAGGATGGGTATTCATGGGCTGAAAAAAAGTATGTCCAGGAATGGCTTACGTGGCATGATACCCTGCGGCCAATGGACGAGCATGTTGTTGAAGGATGGAATCCCTATCGGGTAAGTGCGACAGTTTTAAGGGTACATGAATCCAAACGCATCATGGGCAGCCTCATCGCCAGTCTATCCTTTCCATGGGGCGCATCAAAAAGTGATAACGACATGGGCGGATACCATCTGACCTGGCCCCGAGATCTCTCAGAATCCGCTGGTGGACTTCTTGCCATGGGTGCACCAAACGATGCCTGGCCCATTATTCATTATCTGCAGTCAACCCAGGAAAATGACGGGCATTGGCCCCAGAACATGTGGCTGGATGGAAAACCTTACTGGTCAGGTATCCAGCTTGACGAAACCGCTTTTCCCATCATGCTCATTGACCTGGCCCGAAGGGAAGGAGTACTTTCTGATGGTGAATTCCGCAGACTCTGGCCAATGGTTCGCAAGGCTGCTGCCTTTATTGCCCGAAATGGCCCGATAACGGAACAGGATCGCTGGGAAGAAGATGCTGGTTATTCCCCTTTTACACTGGCAGTGACCATTGCCGCGCTGCTTGTTGCTGCTGAACTCGCTGAACGGATCAATGAGCACAATATAGCCAGCTATCTTCGTGAAACAGCCGATGTATGGAATGACGGAATTGATCGATGGACCTATGTTCAAGATACAGATCTGTCACGCGAAATCGGGGTAGAAGGTTATTACCTTCGGATTGCTCCACCTGACATCACCAAAGTATCCAATCCCGCGCTTTGCTTTATCCCAATCAAGAACCAGCCATCAGGAACAAAATTGCTTCCAGCCAGCCAGATTGTCAGCCCGGATGCGCTAGCACTGGTGCGTTTTGGCTTAAGGGCTCCTGACGATCCCCGCATTCTCAATACCATCAAAGTTATCGATAAACTGCTTAAAGTCGAGACCCCACATGGTCCGGCATGGCATCGATACAATCATGATGGCTATGGGGAACATGAAGATGGGGAGCCATTCGATGGATCGGGCATTGGACGGCCCTGGCCCCTTCTGACCGGAGAAAGGGCTCATTATGAGCTGGCCGCAGGCAATCTGGACGAAGCCAAACGCCTGCAACAGACCATGGCCATGTTTGCCAATGCCGGAGGCATGTTCCCGGAACAAATCTGGGATGCACCAGATATTCCAAAAAAAGACCTCTACCTTGGAGCTCCTTCAGGCTCAGCCATGCCCCTGGTCTGGGCTCATGCCGAATATGTCAAACTGGTTCGATCCATGCGTGAAGAAAGAGTTTTTGATACCCCCCCGCAAACCATAGATCGATATATCGTACACAAGATGGTTTCTCCCCATTCATTCTGGCGTTTCAACTTTAAACGTAAAATCATTCCTGCCGGAAAAATCCTGCGTCTTGAGATATTTCATGAAGCCATGATCCACTGGACTGGGGATAACTGGAAGAGCAGTCAGGATATGGACACCAAAAATACCGGGCTAGGAATTCATATTGCCGATCTGCCTACACAAAACCTGGGACCCGGCAGCAAGATTCAATTTACTTTCTACTGGATTGACTCCCAGCGCTGGGAAGGGATTGACTACGGGGTCAAGGTAGTCGAAGCCGGGGATAAACGGCTATATATCAAGCATTCCTGAACGCAACGCAGCGCAGCGGGCACTACCAAGCAACGCCGTATCGGGATTTAAGATAACCCTTACCGGCATGCTTTCAAGCAGGGGCTGCATACGTCCTTTAGCGATAAAGGCTCTCATAAACGTGGGCTGTTTCAGGGCAGCAATAATCTTTGGCGCAATTCCACCGCCAAGATAAACCCCTCCTGTTGCCATAAATTTAAGCGCTACATTACCTGCTTCCGCGCCGTAGAAGGATACAAAAAATTCCATTGCCATTTCACAAAGCGCACAGGTATGGTTTAGTGCTGCCTCTGAAATCAGGGCGGGATCCGCATTCTTGGCCAATTTTTCTGCCATTTCAGGTTGTTCTGCCTTACGGCCTGTATCCCGCAAAAATTCATAAATAGCTTTAAGGCCTGGTCCGGACAGAACACGCTCATAACTCACATGCTTCCCTCTGCTACCCCCAAGATACAGCATGAACTCTGCCTGCAGGGCATTACGCGGGGCAAAATCCCCATGTCCTCCTTCACAGGCAAAGGGGTGATGGGTCTTCCCATCCCAATATAGACCCGCTTCTCCCAGACCTGTGCCCGCTGAAATGACTGCCTGATTTCCCGTTGCAGGCGAATCTCCGGCATTCAGGACATAAAAATCAGCCTCCCCCAGAGCACCAATACCCCAGGCATTGGCCTCCAGATCGTTAATCAGCATGAGTTCCTTCAAACCAGTCTTTTGAACAAGATCCAGAACCTCCACCTCCCAGGGCAAATTAGGTGTCTTTGCTACACCCCGGTGTACCGGTGCAGCAATCCCCAGACAGGTCTGTGCAATCGAAGCGGGATGTTCATGGATAAACAGCTGAACAATTTTGGCAAGATTGGAATATTGCTGGCTCGAATAGATTTTAATGCAAGTTCTGACCAGTTTTCCATCAATCACATCAAAATAGGCAAATCTCGACGACGTTCCACCAATATCCCCTGCAAGAATCATGGTATCTACCCTCTTCTACCTTACACTAGCCATTTCTGATGAATTTAAGCATTCAACAGGAAATCGGAAGCCACATTACCTGTGACAGAGCTTTACATTCTGGAACACCCTTTTCAACTACCTGTGCCTTATGCACCTGACTGGGATAAAAGCGGGATTTCTGAAAATTTCCTATTAAAACCAGGGCGACGCCTGAATTTGATAGCCACTTTTGTGAGCTTCCCGTAATTTTGAAGATACGTTCATGAATTTCCCGCATTTACTGAGTCCGGTTGGTCCCATGGATAACACACGGGCCTGCATCCAGGTCACTTTAGGCCATGTTACAAAATCTGGCCGATAATTTCATCAGGACTTCATTCATGCTATCTTTATCCTTAGCCAACCTGACAATAGCACAACCACTCCTTTTATAGATCCCATCCATCATCCTTGTCTATTTCCGTTATCAAGAATGGCCTTCCTGATGGCCTTTGCCAGTTCATCAGGCATAAACTTCGCAACATATCCATCTGCACCCACGCTTTTGGCGTGAGATTCATTGGCTGATCCAGACAGGGAGGAATGAATGACGACAGGGATTTCCTTCAGGCTATCACTTTCCTTAATCTGTCTCGTCAAGGTAAATCCATCCATTTCCGGCATTTCAAGATCCGTCAACACAAGAGCAATCTTCTGGCAGGCAGGGATACCGGCAATTTTGGCTTCCTGCTCCAGCTGCTGAAGACGCACAAAAGCTTCCTTGCCAGTTTTAGTACCAATAAAGGGCAGCTTGAGGTGGGTCAATGTCTTTTCAATCTGGCTTCGCGCCACCGCGGAATCATCAGCATAGAGAATAACGGATCCTTGAGGAATAGAGATAGCTTCAATCGGACTCAGTTCATCTCCCCCCTTGAACCGGGTAGGCAAAACCTGACGTAGAATCTGCTCGACATCCAGAACAAGCGCAAGACGCATCTGATCGGCATTCTCGCCAAGGCGGGCGAGACTGGTGACCATACCCCCCACGGCCGCACCTTCCGCTGACAAAACCTGGTTCCATTCCAGCCGGGTAATCTCCTCGACTTCTTCTACGGCAAAACCATGGATGGAACGCTCATACTCTGTCACAAGCAGAATATTCCGCCCAGTCGGCTTACAGCCAACCACCGCAGGAAGATCAATGACGGGGATGATCTGACCCCGGATATTGGCCACCCCCATTACATGCTGCGGAGCACCTGGCATAGGGGTAATGACAGGCATCACCAGCGCCTCACGCACCTTGAACACATTGATGCCAAACAGCTCCTGGGTACCACTGTTCTGATCAACCCCCAAACGAAAAATCAGCAGTTCAAATTTATTGGTTCCAGCAAGATTGGATCGCTCATCAACTTCCTGCAAAACATGACTCATGTTCAATTCTCCTTATCTCCTGACGGCCGCTTCACGCAACCGGTCAAGCTTTTGCAAAATATCCTGCTCAAGGCGAACCAGTTCTGTACTTTGACGGATGGCCTCCTCACGATTTCCCGATTCAAGGTTTATAAGCACGTTCTTCCCAGCCTGATGCACCTGGACATGGGGTGAATCCAGTTCCTTGAAATCTGGCAAATCACCAAAGAGTTCACGACCTATGCCGTCATACCATTTGCCAAAATAACAGTGATGATGATCTGGCAGATCCGATTCATTCATGAAATCATGGGTTTTGGTGACCTCTTCACGTACGCGGTTAATAAAGATTTGATGACTCTGCTTGACGGCATCGACAAACATGGTCATGGCCAACCCGTTTAGTCCCTGGACGCGTTGATTGTGCTGGACGGCCAAGGCCTCTGCCCCTTGAACCCTCTGGTAAGCAATCTGGCTCGTGCCTGCAATATCTTTCGCAGAATCGTCGATGGCTGCAATATTGCTTTGAACTTCTTCCGTTGCTACCTGAACCCGTTTGGAGAGACTACGGACCTCATCAGCCACTACAGCAAACCCTCGGCCATGTTCTCCAGCCCGGGCTGCCTCAATAGCCGCATTCAGGGCAAGTAGATTGGTCTGGTAGGCAATCTCCCGGATAGTCTGGGCAATGCGCCCAATCGTCCCGACCTGGGTAATAAGACCCTCGGATGCCTTTCGGTTTTCCATGATGGATTGCTGGATATCATGGAGCGTGCTCCCTACTTCATCCATACTTTGCTGAGCTTCCCTGGAAGTATTGATCAATGTAGCACCCTGGTTGGATACCTTACCGATCAACGTGTTAATGGTATCAATCGCAAAGCGCTCCGCAGTCCTATCCCTCCAGGAAACATGAAAAGCGATAATCTGACCAGTCTCATCCTGAAGGGGGCTAAAAATCATGGAAAAAATCACATCATCCTGACATAATTCGGTTTGATGGCACTTTATCTTTTTCTCAATCAAGGTTCGAAATATATTCCGTATCCGATCAGGTTCCTTATGAAACTGATGAATGGAGAAGGTAGATGACTGCTGTGCCTCTGTTCCCGACAGCCTGACATGGAGAGACGGATAATAATAATCCAGGCTCTTCAGTGCTGCCTCATTCATATACAAGATCCGGTTTTCCATGGCAGGATCGTTTTCAACCAGCATTTCCAGTGTATCGAACGAATCAAGCAGTTGCTGGATCCAGCTCATGCTGCTGCTTTCAATGGCCATCCTGTTCTCCTGAAAAAAATCATCCAATCAGCGTGAAATAGCTGTTCCGACATTTAACCCGTCAAACCAGTCAAAAAATCGCTGTACATTGGTACCGCTATAAATGGCCCCATGCTGTGGGCATAGATACTGGATATCGAGTTTGGAAACCCGGTTAATCCAATCCCTTTTCGCTTCATTGGAAGGCATCCAGCGTTGATGAAAATATCTGGCCTTCTGAATATGATCATCAAAGGATTTCGCTTCATCGCCACCCATCCTGCGATTCACCCAGGCATCATGCCCAGGCTGCAATATTGCCGCCCCCACATCTCCAGAAAAAAGCACCTTGGCTTCAGCGTCATAGACATGAAAATTGGCTGAAGCATGAAGATAATGGGCAGGAATAAATTCCAGTTTGCGGTCACCAATAAAAAGCTCTCCCCCATCATCTGGAATTCCGCACAAAACAGCCTCCAGAGCGCCATAATGACGAATGAATCCTTCCCATAGGCTGGGCACATGCCACTGGATCTGGTCGTTGCAGGCATTCCACAAAGGCAGGCTGGAGGCAATATCCGGATCCTGATGAGAAACGAAAGCAGCCTTGACAGCAGCAATAGGCACCACTTCCACCATTGCAGTAAACACATAGGGAAAAATTTCGAAACCGCCAGGATCGAGTATGATGGCCTGTCCATTGGATTCCATGATATAAACGTTGGAATCAATCACCCGACGTTCATCCTGATCATAGATCATCCACCAGCGATGACTACCCTGTTCAAAAACGGGCGCCACTTTCATGTAGTATCCTTTCGAGTTGTTTACTATAGGAACGTATGCTCTGGGCGACCGTAGACACGGCCTGACCCATTTCCCTTGAGACGCTGACCAGTGGTGCTCCCGAGTCTATGGACAAGGCTGCCTCAATGCGGCCATTTGTCACGATGTACTCCTGCTCGGCAATACTTTCCTGCATTCTGCCTGCAGCATGGATAACCTTTTTGAGGATGACTAAAGCACAGCCTTCCTCTATAGCTATCCTGCCTGCCAAATTCATTCGGGTTTTTTCCAGGGCAGGACTGGTTTTACCCTTTCGGTCCAGGTCTTCAATCATGGTCTGAAAAATCACCAGATAGCGGCGATTCTGCATGATATGCATATGGGCCTGAATCAGTGGGGCAATACATTCATGCAGCAGAAGGCCTGATTTGGTAAGAAATGTAGCCCGTTCGCGAAACGCCTGAGCGACCACGCCGTAACCTGCCAGCGCACTGCCATGACGTTTGACCAGAACCATGGCATTAAGGGCACGGCGGTCAATTTCACGGAGGGATTTTTCCAGGGTACGCAGCACAAGGTGAGAATCATCCACCAGTTCCATCAAATCTTGGATATTCATCAGGCAATTCCTTGCTGTCTAGAATGGACCGTCTTCATCTGCTCGATTGCCCTGGATATCAGCGTTCCAGGATCCAGAATAAGCACCACGTCTCCTTTGCCAGATATCGTGGCCCCCTGGTACCAGCTTCCCATCTTGTCTTCGGGAAGAAAATCAATTGGTTTGACTACAGAATCCTCATTACCCAACACTTCAGAAGCCATGAAAAGTCCGCGATCAGTGAGAATGCCTTCCACAGGTTCACCTTCAAGCCTCAGTGGCCTGTCATGGAAAAGGTTGCCCAGATCCACAATAGGAGTCACCCTTGAGCCACTGATCTGATAGACAGTACGTCCATCCAAATGGTGTATAAGCCCTTTCTGGATATCGATAAGACTTTCTATGGCAGAAATGGGCAAGGCATAGATATCCCGGCGTAAACGAAGATAAAGCACGGGTAGCACCGCCATGCTCAGGGGGAATTCCATGGAAATAGTGGTTCCTTCGCCAAGGCGGGTCTGGACATCAAGATGCCCCCGAAGCTTGCGCGCCGTATCTTTGACCACATCCATCCCGACCCCCCGTCCGGAAAGATCGGTGGCCTTGTCCTTGGTGGAAAACCCAGGGCGAAAGATGAGTTCCAGCGCCTCCTGTTCTGACAGGCACGCCGCTTCTTCACCGGTAATCACTCCCTTGGCAAGCGCCTTCTGGACAAGAAACTGTCGATCGATTCCTCGCCCATTGTCCGAGACTTCAATCCGTACCTTGTCGCCCAGATGAACTGCAGCAATACGGATGCAGGCTTCCCTCGGTTTACCAGCAGATTGACGTTCATCGGGCTTCTCAATCCCATGATCCAGACTATTACGAACAAGGTGGGTAATAGGACTGGAAAGGGCA
>Ga0307372_10012411_pt1 | contig 11172 bp, 15 predicted proteins | sample OX1MG_FD_202533 | JGI IMG/M metagenome (GOLD analysis project Ga0307372, IMG submission 202533) | Soil microbial communities from Risofladan, Vaasa, Finland - OX-1 | ecosystem: Environmental > Terrestrial > Soil > Coastal area > Acid sulfate soil | place: Finland: Risofladan, Vaasa | collected...
TTCAAATCAGCAACGTGAGTCTAATGCTGCGCAGGCTTGCACCGGTATCGCGACCAGAGTTCCACTATGCGGTCGCGGCCTAAATTCCCCCGGAAAAATGACGAAATAGTTTTCGGATAGCCTCTAATAGGCCGCCCGCTGGTTCGCGGCGGACTACCACCCTATCCCGAAACCGCCGTTGTGGTGCGGGCGTCCCGCCTGCGGAGCGGTTTTGGGATCGGCCCTAGACCGACCTGAACGGGCGGCGTGGCGACCGATTCGATCCAACCCCAATTCAAGGAGTACACCCATGTTCAAACGCTTGGCGACCGTTTTCATCATCGCGCTTTCGTTGCTGGCCGGCTCGACCGTCGCCCCGTCAATTGCCGAGGCCAAGGGCAAGAGTACATCGTCGCGGCCGAAAACCCAGCGGGTCAAGAGCTACAAAACCAAGTCGGGCAAGAACGTGAAATCGTACCGTCGCACCAAGGCCCATCGGAAATAAGCCCCTTACTTCGAGCGGCCAGCGGTGAGCGGCAAAGTAGTAGGCACCGAGGCACCGGCGCAGCGGGTCGGTGTGCCGTAACCTTGGGCGAATCGACGTTGGGAGGCGGAAAGCTACGGCACACGGAGTGTGCCTGCTACTTTGGCCGGGCGTTGCCCAACGAATGACAAATGACGAAGGATAAATGACATCCCTTTGAACCTGGCCGACGTGCCGGCCTACGACGTGGCCGAGCGCACGACGCCGACGATGGTGCTGCTTCCCAGCGGCGAGTTGGAGGCGGGCGAAATGAAGTTGGCGGCCAACGTACCTGGGGCTGGTCAAGTCGTCGCCCAGCAGCGGCCCGTTGAAGCGGGTTGCCAGGGAGCGGTGGGAACGCCTCCACTCGGGCAAGCCGGTCGAGCCGACCACGGCCGACGCCACACGAACCCGCGGCGCAAGCAAGGCAGTCGTCGCGTCACACGAACCCGCGGCGCAAGCAAGGCGGTGGCTGGGGCGGAGCGTCAGCGATGCCCCGGCTCCCGCGATTACCCGAGTCGCCCTGACGAAATCGCTCATTGAAATTGAAAACCGTTCTTCCGGCGGGCAGGGCGGACGGTTGAAATAAGAAAAGACGTATGGTATAATGCGTCAACAATTTCAAGCGAAGGATCGCGCTCGTGCTACGCCGGATCGTTTGGCCTCAGTCCAATTCTGGCCTGCGGATGGGTTTTGAAACGCCGTGGACGGGAATTTTGACCAAAACCATTCAAGCAGTTTTCGCAGACGGCGTTCTTCGGCCTCTGGAACCGCTGGGCCTGACCGAGAATGCGCAGGTAACGCTCACCATTGCCGGCGAGTCATCGACTACCGGCGATCAAGCATGGCTCGACGTCGAATTCCACGCCGCGTGCGCCTTGGAGGCGGACCCCAGCGTTTCACTGGAGGAGGTTCGCGCAGCCCTGGCCAAGATCCCCGGCTCGATGACCGCCGACTTCATTGCTGAACGGGACGACCGCTAGATGCCCGACAACTTTTTCGACACGAGTGCCCTTGGCAAGCACTACCATAACGAGGTGGGCACGCCGGAGGTGGACGCCATTCTCGCCGCGGCCGGCTCCCGGCATGTTATCTCCCGTCTCGGCGCTGTGGAAGTACTCTCGGTGTTTGCCGGGAAGGTGCGAACCGGCACGATTACGGTTGCTGATTTTGAGAAGTTGCGACGGCGCTTTTTCACGGAGCTTACCAACCGCGTTTTTCAAGCCGTCCGCATGAGTGGCTTCCACTTCCAGGAGGCCCAACGGCTCGTTCGAAAGCATGGTCCTGCTCATAGGCTTCGGACCCTCGACGCCCTCCAACTCGCGGTAGCCCTCGACCTTCGTGCCCATGGAGCGATCAACCAATTCATCTGTGCGGACAAGGGACTCCTTGCGGTTGCCGCAGTGGAGGGGCTTGTGGTCGTGGACCCAGAGCGGCCTTAACGTACCAGTCCCAAAATGGCACAGATGGCAAACCTTATTCGAGATGCGGCGCATGAACGAAAGCTACCGAGCCGAGCGGCGCTCGCCGAGCCTCACGCCGGGACAGCTCATCGACCTCAACGAATCGCGGCTCCCGCGGCGCTTGACCGCCGAGCAATGGCAGCCGACAATCGGTCTGATCCTCTGGCCCGCGCCGTTGCGGGGCGAGGAACACGCCACCGACCGTGCGCGCTTCGAGCAACGGTTCGCCGAGCGTACGCCGGAAGACAGCGGAATCGGTGGCGCCGGATACGGCGAGGTGCGGCGGCTCACGCGGCGGATGCGCGACCAACTGGCCCGCCGCGTGAGGGAATTGAGCGTCGAGGAACTCACCGTCGCCCGCAAGTTCATCGAGAACCTCGCCTACGAGGCCCGCTTTACGGAGGTGACGGCAAAGTAGAACGGAGTGTTAGCGAGTCCAATCATGCCGGTCGCGAAAGTGAAGTTCGAGACTGGCGCTCTGGGAGAAGGATGACTACCTTGGAGAATGCCAAGTCACGTTCGGTCACGGGGGTCACGGGCGCCGATCTCGTTTTTCGGAGCCTTGACCAAATCGTCGAAAGAATTCATCAGCATGTGTCTGAGCCGCTGTTCTCGAGGGATCTCGCGAGGCGACGCGACACGGCTCCAACTTTTGCCCTCCCTGACGAACACATTCTAAAGCGCATGATCATCTTGATTGCATTTAGCCAACAAGTGCAGTCTCGCTCGATAGTCAAAATGATCGAGGACGGCGTCTTTGAGCGGGTGTTCGCGTCTTTTCTACCGGCTGAAGTCGCCAAGTTAGACCCCTCGGGGTTGAGAAGAGAGTATTGGAACAATTTAGCTGCCTTGCGATTTCCGCGAAAGTTGGTGAGCATGGTCGACTGTGCGACGGTGCTTTTGACGATAGCCGCTCAACATGGCTCTTTCATGCGCTTTCTCGAAGCGCAGCGATTTCCTGTTAGAATCCGCTCGCAAGAAGACTTGCGGCAATTCTGGCAGGCATTTGACGTGACGCGATCCTACTTTAAGAGAATCAATCTCCCGTTCTTCAAGGATTTCACGACTCTCTGTCACTTGTTACAGGATCTCGGCTTTGACTGTGCGAAACCCGACAGCATTGTTATGAGCACTGCCCACCGTGTCGGAATTGTCGTGGCAACGCAACACACTCAGAACGACAGGCGCAAGGTCGTCCAGACGATGCAGCGCTATTCGGCGTATAGGGGCATTCCAACCCCGGTGGTTGATCTGTATTTCCTCATCTGCGGCGGCCAAACCGACGCGCGTAAGTTCGTCACTCCGGCGTATTACACACTGACTCAATGATGTCAGGCACAAACCCAACGTAGCCGTCGATACTTAGCGAGACGAGTGAAGGCGCAGGCGTGAGCGGACTGAACAAAATGAGCAATCACAAGCCGGCAATCAAAGGCAGGCATTCATTTGTCGGAGGCCAGACCCACCTTACCTCGTCGTCCGCGGATGCCTTCAATCGGTTATATTAACGGAGTCTGCCATGAATACCCCCGACGGCCATGACGCAATCGAGACGCTCGTCCGGGCGATCCCGGTCGCCTTGAAAAGGGCGGTCGTCGAGATGAAGCAAATTGCGCAGGCGACCGCGGCGCACGTAGCGCGGCTGGCCGCATTTGCCAGAGCGCGCTGTCGAGCGCGAAAGCTTGAAGGCCACGCCTTCGCTGCCAACGTCGATCTCGGCCGCCGAATGGCCGAGTTGGAGCTTGGGGACGCCGAACAGCGCGGCCGGATCGCGGGACATCAGGAGTCGATACTCAACCTCCAGGCCGCTGGTGCGAAGGCCAGACGCATCGCGGTCGAATTGGAGGTGGAAGAAGCAAAAATGGCCCAAATCGAATTGCAACGCGGCACGCCGCCGCTGGGGGCGGAGACGGAATACGTCGCCGCGGTGACGGCCCGCGAGGCCCTTCAGGCTCAGCAGGCGAACGTCGCGCTTCTACGCGCCGCAATCCGCCCCGTCGATCGCGCGCATGCGATGCGGCTCTTTGCGGGCTGCTTCATCGTCTGCCTGCTGCTTTTAGGCACGGTCACAGTCGGTCGGCAGTCGCAGCGCGGAGCCGCTCCAGGTCGCCGTGGCGATCCCACTTCAGTAACGGCGGGCACGCCTGCGGCAATCGAAGCGCACGGCACCGAGCCGGCGACGCCCGCCAACGGCCGCTGGGAGCGCGCCACCCAAGGCGAGGCGGAGCGAATCGCAAGCGAGGGCCTGGCGGAGTTGGACAAGTCCATCGCCGCAAAGGAAAAGGAGTTGGCCGACCTGGGCAAGGCCGTCGCCGCGAAGGCCAAGGAGCCGGCGGACCTGAGTTCCGACGCGAATGCTACGCGGAAGTCGATCCCCGCGGCCGAAGCCCCGAAAGACAATGTGTACCGGACCCCAACGGAACTGTTCGCGGACATGCCGAACGACGCCTACCCGAGATTCGGGCCGGAGGGGGCGATCGAACGAGCGGCTGCCAGAAAGTGGGTCAAGGCAAACCTCGTCGGCCGAACGGTCGAGTGGACCGCGATCGTGAAGCACGTCGAAATATCGGGCGATGGCCCGTTCACCGTCCGCCTCGGCTGCACGCATAAGGGACTCTGGCGTAACAGATTTTTGTTATTCGGCGGAGCGTTTGGGCTTGGGAACCAGTCTTGCCAGGTTCTATTGAGTGGGTGGCATACCGATTTTTTACACCCTGGACAGAGCACGCAAGCGTTCCACTTGCTGGCGGAGGTTCCGTACGATTCCTGTACGGCCGCCGAAGCTGATGTGCTTCGGAATTTCAAGGGGAAGAAGATCGCCCTGCGGGCGAAAGTGGTGAGGTCGGATGTGTCAAACGATCGCCTTAGGATCGACGACCATCGGGTGCCGTTTGTTCTCGGCGTCTCGTTGCCGTCCGTTGATGGCTTCCTCCCCGAGGCAAGCAAGGGCATTAATATGCTTCGGTCACCCCGCTAGCGGGTGTGGAGCGGACGTGATCGCCCGACTCGACCTATTTCGGGCTCATTGTGTGCCGAAAGATCCCATCGAATCGAAGACACTCATTGTTTTGTCGCTCGTGGCGTCTGGGCTGCGGCCGCCAACATCTTTCGAGTCAAGCGCGGATCCTGCGCGGTTGCCTCACGCTTCTGGCAGCGTCAGCGCGCGGCGGGCGATTCTTGCAACTCGATCCGCGCCGATTTACTTGCGTTGCTGAACGATCGCGGCGCCGAGGCACACGGTCATTGTGGCGAGGCCAACAAGGCGAGTCGCCGCGTCCAGCCGCCGGGCCTTCGGTCTTATTCCGGCCGCCACCATGGCCTTGTGGCCTTGTTTCCCACCGCCGCCGACACCGCCTCCGACACGGCTCTTGTCATCGTCGTTTGTAATATTTCGGTGAGATCGGCTTTTCGTGGTCCGGCGCGGCAGGCGGTGAGCTTGGGGGGTACGGTCGGCTGACGGCCAGATTTTGCCGGCCGCGCCCAAGCGCCCAGAACGTGCGCTGCCGCCGAGTCGATCGACAGCGATCCGCACTCGCTAGGCGGCCAAGGACGTCAAATGTTGGCATCCGGCGTAGCGCACGTCCAGCGCGCGAGGATCTCAGAAATTACAGATATGGCTGTTTGACAGCTATGTGGAAATCGGAAGCCAGTCCATGGGATTTCCTTATTTGCAACCGGGCGCAGCCGTTCGATGGCCTCGGCCTCGGCATGGGAAATGGCGGTGCGCAGAAAATTGGCTGAAGAATTGGCTGAAGCGCGATACGATCGAGATCGCGGAAACCTGACATAAAAATACGTGAAAGAACCGAGGAGATCGCACGGTTCAGCATCCCGGAACCGCTCCCAGTTCTCATTAGCCACGAGCACTCGGTTCAAACTGGCCTTGCACCCGGAGTCGTCGGTGAGTGTTTTTGGCGCCAAAGCGAGCACATCACGCAGCTCCGGATGAAGGACGCTGGCGTATTCATCAAGCAGCTTGCCTATCGTTCGTGCGGGAACGGATAAGCGATGGCCGCGCAACGTCAAAGTTCCAAAGTGGGCCCACCAGCGCGTCCTAATGACGTTGCCGCCAAATACGTCTTTTTTGGACCCAAGGAAACTTCCGACGTAAATCAATGCCCCGTTGTAGCAGATTCCGTACAGGCCGGCGCCGCCAAGCTCATAAGAAGGCACATGCGCACGAGCCCTAATCCTCCAGTTCAAAAAACGAATGCCGCACTTTGGAGTGGCGGCGGTTACCCGCAAAACGCTGCTGGCTAAAAAGAGGCCGTCTAACCGCTTGCTTTCGATTTTCATTCGCATCTCTCCACGGGTGTACCAAACAAACAAGTCAATCGCCTGCACGAGTCACCTGAGTATCGCACAGTGACATTCCCTTATTATCGGAATGACCATGCGTAGCGAAGCCTGCGTTTCAAACATTTCCAGTCGCGATTTTAGTGCAAGTCGTTACGCCGCAACGAGATAAGAATTTCTGGAATTATTTGAGGCTGAACCGCAGTTCTGCGGGCGTTCCGCGCGCGCTGTTTCGCGCGCAATGGCCAGTGTCTGCCCGTGCTAGGGCCCAAAGTAATTGGCCGCAGATCCCCGAACGAGGCATATTGCGACAGCAAACCTTCATAGTTGCCGTAGCAGAACTCGCCCCCAGCATCCCGTGCGGCAGGCGTATTCCCATTCGGCCTCGGTGGGAAGGCGGTAGCCGTCGACAGCAAAATCGCAGCGGCAGACGTCGCACTCAGCCTCCTGGTTCAGTGCGTCCCTCCACTTCTGCTTCTCACCGATCCGCGCATAACACGCCCGCCGCCCCACTCGGGCGCTCAGCCAGTTGCGATAAAGTACCGCGTCGAACCAAGTTACGCAATTTCCCGGGCAATCGGGTGTTGGACTCATCTTCTTCCATTGGTCAAAACCACCTTGCCAGCTCTCGGGCTTTTCGCTGGCAGGATACCGCGCATCGTTGACGAACTGCTTGAACTGGGCAACGGTCACCTCGCCGGTGCCGTTGTAATAGGCCAGGCTCAACGTCACCTCGTGGGCTGGCTTTTCGGTACGTTCGTGCCAGATGAAGTATCTTTCTCTGCCGTATTCGCCTTGCTGGCTGCGCGGAGGAATTGCCCCACCGAAGGTGACGAGACGCCGACCAGAATCGGAACCCAATCGTATCGTACGTAGCGCCCATTCTCGCGAATTTCAATCTGACCGTCTCCCACATTGCATTCCAGCACCGTCGTCCGAAGCGTGACCTCCTCCCCCTTTAATTTCCGAAGCAAAACGGCTTGGGCCGCCGTACAGGAAAAACTCCATTTGTGGTTTATGACTGCCCCCTTGAAATCCAGCAGTCCTTGACACAATTGGCCCCCAAGCCGGAATGCCTTGCCGAACGAAAAACCCGCTCCATAAGGCGAATATTTCGCGCCGCGCGCCGACACCGTTCGTTTCTGCGTAGCGATGAGGATGACGCGGAACGGGTCGTCCCCTGCGATTTCAACGCGCTCGACGGTCATTTTCCACTCGACCGTCCGCCCGACGACGTTCGCCTTGACCCATTTTCGCGCGGCGGATCGTTCGACGGCTCCCACAGGGCCAAACTTCGGGTAGGCGTCCGTCGGCATATCGGCCAACAACTCCTCCGTGCTCCGGTACACTTTGCCCTTCGGAGCTTCGGCCGCGGCGCCCGGATTGAGCGGCGCGGCTCGCTTCGTCTGCTCCGCGGCGGCTCGCTTGTCGAGGTCGGCCAATTGCTTCTTCTTCGCGGCGATGCGCTTTTCCAGGTCGGCCAGTTTCTCCGTCTTGGCGGCTGTGGACTTGTCTGGGGCCGCGGGCGCCGGTCGTGCGATTCGTTCCTCGTCGTCTTGAATAGCCTCGACCCAGTGCCCATTGGCGACCCAAGCCCACTGGCTACCCGGTCTCTTGAACTCCGCTTTGTCTGGATAGAAGCGGAGATGGTAGTTCCTGTCCGGGCAGAAAAGCTCGACGTACTCCTTGCTGCGCTCGGTCTCGACCTCCTTGCAATGCAGCAGCCCGGTTTTGTTGTTGATATTGTGCCACTCTTTTTCGCCCACGCGGAGAAACGTGGCGTCGTAACTTTCATTGAGCCATTTCGACCGCGAATCTCGCCGCTCCACCTTCTCGTTGCGCTGCGTCGGCGGTGCAATCTGCCGCGTCGCGCCGACGGACGGTGAGATCGTGTCACGCGAGCGATCCGCGCCCGACGACGCCAGCGGTGTCGCCGCGGAATTGACCAGGGTGGCCTGATCATTTCGTCCAACTGGCTTGGCCGGCGCCTGTTGGGCGACGGCGCCGCTGGGCGTCGCTTGCCGATCACAACCGGGTAAGACCAGCAAGATTAGCAACGGTACGGCGAGTAGGCGCGACATCCCGCCGCGACGGTTCATAGCGAACAAGAGCACGGTCGTGCCTCCACGAAAGCGCGTTGGATTGAAGGGATCAGGCTAACCTATCGCCCGCAAGTCGCCCAGTTGATTCTCGGCATTCCTCAGTCGCGCGTCAAGCTATCCAAGGTCTCGCGCTGTCGCGGTTCGGGTTTCTCGCCACTTATGTGCTCGAATAGCTCGCTGGCCAGAGACAATTCCGGTGCGGTCAAAGGCCCGTCGATTAGCGCGATTTCGACGAAGACCTTGATCAATATCCCCTGCTCCATGCCGCGCATGAATTTGCGCAATTGGCGTTGTGTTTCAGTGGAGAGTTCGGGTTGGCACTCACGTAGCCCTAACTTCAGAAGCTTGCGGAACGCGAGCATCTCGTGCCGGAATTCGGCCACCAGGACATCGTCGATTACCTTCGGGGGCTCGCGCATGGATTATATTGTACACGCGAGAATTCCGAGTTGCCAGGGGCGCCGAGATAGGTAGCGCCGTAATTTGAAATTTGAAATGGTTCGGCGGCGGGACTGGGGCTCAAGGGGCGCGCCGCGACAATCCCGCGCCGTCTGGCTCGGCTTAGGATCGGTCGCCAAGGCCGCGGCCATGCCCGGCAGGTGGGCCGCCCCACCGGCCCCGGCCACGATGACTTCCAGGCCCCGGCTTTCGGCCGTGCGCGCGTACTCGGCCAGCCAGTCGGGCGTCCGGTGCGCCGACACGATCCGGCACTCGTGTGGCACGTCGAAGCGCGTCAGCATCTCATCGGCATGGCGCAGAGTATCCCAATCGGACTTGCTCCCCATGATGATGCCGACCAAGGGCCGCGTGGCTGCGCTCATGAGGGAAGATCATACATCTTCGCGACCGGATCGGCAAAGCCCGGATAAGTCAGGCTGCGCACGGTATTTCTTCTGGTGCGATTGAAATCGGCGTGCAACCTGCGGGTGCCGCTGCTATGTTGGGTGTAGACCGCGTTCTTCGCTGGAGAAGCTCCCAGTAGAAGTCAAACAGGCAAACCGCCCATCCCTCCTCATCGCCCCAGACAGACTAATAAAAAAGTTGTTGGGAATTCATCGTCACAAGCGTCGGCAGCGTCACAAACGGCTAAAAACAGGCCGCTCAGCGTCACTTCACCGTCGCTTCATCGTCATGGATCGTCACTCATGTCCCAAAATCGCTCACCTTTGAGGACGACGAGTTCTCGTTAAGTTCGTCTTCGGTAAGGCCAACCCCCAATTTCCGTGGCAAGGCAGTAAACGGGTGTCGGACAGCGGGCCGCCTATCGGATCGGCGGAACCTTGGCCGCTGGAGGCACTCCGTGCTCACTGGTACGGTCAATGCCCACAACGAATTGGTGATCGGATTACCCGTGCAAGATGGGGCAGGGCAGGCGCATCACATGGAAGCGATCCTCGACACGGGCTTTACCGGTTCGCTGACGTTGCCGTCGTCGTTGGTTGCGCGCCTCGACTTGCGTTGGCGTTCCCGCGGCGACGCGATCCTGCCGAACGGCAACGTCGAGGAATTCGACGTCTACGCGGCGACGGTAATTTGGGACGGGGTGCCACGCGCGATTCTGGTCCAGGCAATAGACAACGCGCCATTGCTCGGCATGGCCCTTTTGGCGCGCCACGATTTGCGCTGCAGGGTGATCGCCGGTGGAACGGTGGAGATCGAGCCCGTGCCCTGACGTTTCCTATGCCGAGCCCGTGGCCCAACCACGGAGTAATCAAGCGCACCGGACGGCCTGGGAAGGCCATCCCACGTCTCGGTGGCCTAATCGATACAGACCACTTTGCCCTCTTCGAAGCGGTATTGAAAGGCCAACGGCCAGCCCGGCCGCCAGCCCGCTGGCCGTGACGAGCATCGCCTCCCCACCCGTCAGCGCCGAGCGGTGTACGTAAAGGTTCTGCCCGACGACCAGCGCCAACGACACGCGCGGGCGCAACCGCTGGACTCCGCGCGAGTTGGGGCGCGGACTTGGCCCGCTGGCGGCGCGCCCGTTGCGCGGCGGCGTGTTGCGCCTTCACCTCGGCCGCCTTGCGGCGCTCTGCCTGCCGCCGGCAAGCTTGCCACCGACGAAGAAGACGGCGGCCGGCGCAGGCGAAGGAGACAAAGAAGGAAGACAGCTTTGGAATTGCGCGCGGGAAGGAGACGAGGAAGGAGAACCACCGGGGTGGCTCCCATCAGACGCTCGCAAATGGCTCTCTTTTCAAGCTCGGTCCCACCGTCGGGTCTGACGAGTTGGGGGCGAGGGCCGCCTTAGCTCACCATCTTGTTCACCATCGAGGCAAGCTCGATGGGGTCCGATACTCGGCCGCCACCACCTTCGTGTCGGCGGAAGCGGCGCCTGGTCGCCGCGGAACAAAAACTGCGTAAACGACTGCCCCCAATTTCGGATGATCTCGATGATTTTCTTGAAGCTGTCGGAGTCCCCACGGTTTTTCACCCACCGCGCGCCATGCTTGCGGAAGGCGAGTGGCTCCTTCTGCATGCGATCCTGCGGGATGGAGCGTCCTTTGCCGGTCCTGTAGGGACTTCGTCGATGATGGCCTGGAAACCGTGCTCGCAGGAACCATGTAGTTGACGAGTTGACGAGGCACTCGGAGCAGCGGTCCCCAGACGGCTAACGCCCGCCGTTTAGGATGATGTCACACCACCCCTCATAACAGGTGGACGGATTTCAGCTATTTACACTGATGTTGCTACGTCTCATTTTAACTGACCGGAATAGGCGGTGCGAGTCCCGGTTTTTTTGGCCCCCAGACCCCGCCCGGAGCCCGCCTCGACCCCGCCCGCGCGCATAATTCTAGAACCCCGCCCCTTT
>Ga0307372_10012412_pt1 | contig 11171 bp, 11 predicted proteins | sample OX1MG_FD_202533 | JGI IMG/M metagenome (GOLD analysis project Ga0307372, IMG submission 202533) | Soil microbial communities from Risofladan, Vaasa, Finland - OX-1 | ecosystem: Environmental > Terrestrial > Soil > Coastal area > Acid sulfate soil | place: Finland: Risofladan, Vaasa | collected...
CAGAGGCCGAGACCATGATCGTCAACGGCTTCATCGAGCCCTTCACCAAGGAGCTTCCGCTGGAGTATGCGATCGAGCTCAACCGCCTCATCCAGCTTGAGATGGAGGGTTCGGTCGGCTGATGGCGTTCACCAAAGAGGCGGCGGAGGAGCTCGGCTCGCTGCACGGCGAACCGGAATGGCTGCGGGCCGAGCGACGGCGCGCGTTCGAGCTCTATGAAGAGCTGGATCTGCCCTCGGCGAGCGATGAGGAATGGCGCCGGACCGACCTGCGCGGCCTCGACCTGAATGGATTCGAGCCGCGCGAGGAGGCACGGGGAAAGCCCGCCGCCGAGACCATCTCGGACGTCTCAGCGGTGCTCCGGCAGAGTGGCAGCGAGCCCGGGGTGGTCCAGATGGAGCCCGGCCTGGCCGAGCGCGGGGTCATCTTCATCCCCCTCTCCCAGGCGGCGAGGGAACACCCCGATCTGGTCCGTACCCATCTCTTCAAGCAGGTCATGCCCGAGCGCGACAAGTTCTCGGCCCTGCACGCGGCGCTGTTCAGCGGGGGCAGCTTTCTTTATGTGCCGCCCGGGCTCCGGATCGAACGCCCCATCGTCAGCCAGTACTGGTCGGGGGCGGGGGGCGCCGCCGTCCTCCCCCACACCCTGATCCTGGCCGGGGAGGGATCCAGCTTCAACTACGTCGACGAACTGCTCTCGCCTGAACTCGAGCGCGCCGCCCTGACCAGCGGGTCGGCGGAGGTGTATCTGGACCGCGGCGCGCAGGTGGGCTACGTCAGCCTGCAGCGCTGGGGGCGCCACGCCTGGCAGTTCGCCAACACCATCGCCCGCCTCGGAGAGGAGTCGCGCTTCCAGTTCATCGGTGTCGGCCTGGGCGGCCGCTTCTCGCGCCAGCGCGTGGAAGCTCGCCTCGAGGGAGCGGGCTCGGTGGCCGAACTCAAGGCCCTTTTCTTCGGCAGTGGCGAGCAGTTTTTCGACTACCACACCCTGCAGCAGCACCAGGTCGGGCAGACCACCTCTGACCTCCTGTTCAAGGGCGCGCTGAAGGACACCGCGCGCAGCGTGTACGCCGGGCTGATCCGGATCGAAAAGGGCGCGACCCGGTCCAACGCCTACCAGGCCAATCGCAACCTGCTCCTGTCCGACGCCGCCAAGGCCCAATCCATCCCCATGCTGGAGATCTTGAACAACGACGTTCGCTGCACCCACGGCGCCACCGTGGCCCCGGTCGATCCGAACCAACTGTTCTATCTCCAGAGCCGAGGCATCCCGGTGCCGGTGGCCGAGCGTATGGTCGTGCGCGGCTTTTTCGCCGAGGTCTTGGAGCGGATACCGGTGGCCCAGGCACGCGAGCTGGTCGAAACCGAGCTGGAAGCCCGGCTGGGCTGAGGTGCCAATCCCCAGCCCATTCCCGCGGAGGGCCGATCACGGCCAGGCTTAGCCCGGGCAGACTCGACGTGGCCGCGGTTCGCGAGGACTTCCCCTTCTTTAAGACCGGGATCGCCTACCTGGACTCGGCCAACACCTCCCAGCGCCCGCGCGCCGTGATGGAGGCGATGGAGGAGTACTACACCCTCTACAACGCCAACATCCACCGCGGCGCTTACGCCATCTCCGAGCTCGCTACGGAGCGCTTCGAGCAGGCCCGGGCCAAGGTGGCGGGGTTCATCCACGCCTCCCCGCGGGATCTGATCTGGACCCGGGGGACGACCGAGGCCATCAACTTGGTGGCCGCGAGCTGGGGCCGCCAGCACCTGGGTCCGGGGGATCTGATCGTGCTCACCGTGATGGAGCACCATTCGAATCTGGTCCCCTGGCAGATTGTGGCCGCCGAGCGCGGCGCCACGATCGAGTACGTCGACGTCGACGACTCGGGTGAGCTGCGCCAGGAGCAGTACCGCGCGCTGCTCGAACGCGAGCCCAAGCTGGTTTGCTTCACCCAGGTCTCCAACACCCTCGGCACCATCAACCCGGTGGCCGAGATGACACGCCTGGCCCACGCCGCCGGGGCGGTGGTCTTGGTCGACGGCGCCCAGGGCGCTCCCCACCTCGGCTTTAACGTCGAGCAGGCCGGGGTCGACTTCTACGCCCTGAGCGGGCACAAGATGCTGGGTCCGACCGGCATCGGCGCGCTCTGGGGGAGGCGCGAACTTCTCGCCGCCATGCCCCCTTACATGTCCGGCGGGGACATGATCCGCAGCGTCACCCTGGCCGGCACCACCTACGCCGATCCGCCCCAGAGGTTTGAGGCCGGGACCCAGGCGGTGGCAGAGGCGATTGGATTCGGTGCCGCCATCGACTACCTGGACCGGATCGGACTGGAAGCGGTGCAGGCCCACGAGAGCGAGCTTTTGGGCTACGCCTTAGAGTCGCTCTTGGAGCTGGAGGGAACGGTGGTCTACGGGCCGCCGGCAGAGCGGCGTTCGGCAGTGGTCTCGTTCCAGGTCGAAGGCATACATCCCCACGACCTGGCCACCATCTTGGATCGCCACCAGGTCTGCATTCGGGCCGGCCACAACTGCACCCAGCCCCTGATGGAACGCCTCGGCGTCGCCGCCACCGCGCGCGCCTCGTTCTACGTCTACAACCAGAAAAGTGAAATCGACCGCCTGATCGAGGGGTTGGAAGATGCCAAGAGAATCTTTCGATGAGTGACGATCAGTTCTACCGCGAGTACATCCTCGACCACTTCAAGAACCCGCGCAATTTCGGCCACCTGGAGCATCCCGACATCGCTCACGAGGAGGTCAACCCGCTCTGCGGCGACGTGGTTGGGATGGAGTTTCAGGTCCGTGACGGCCGCATCGACGACATTGCCTTTCACGGCCGGGGCTGCGCCATCTCGCAGGCCTCCGCGTCGCTGCTCACCGAGCGCCTTCGGGGCATGACGCTGGAGGACGCCCGCGCCCTCAGCCGCGACGACGTACTCGAAGAGCTCGGCATCAGCATTTCGCCCGCGCGCCTCAAGTGCGCCCTGCTCCCGCTCAAGGTATTAAAGGTCGGAGCCTACGGGCTGGCCGACGTGGATCTGGATTGACGAACAAGGAGAGCATCATGGCCCAAGCCGAAAGCACCTACCGCGACCTGCGTCTGGAGGAGATAAGACCCCTGATCGAGGGCGGTGAATACCAGGTGGTCGACGTGCGCGAGGGCTGGGAGCGCGAGCAGGGGCACATTCCCGGCTCCCGCCACGTGGTCCTGGCCTCCATGCTGGCCAACCCGGGGGCGACGCAGTTTGCCGATAAGACCATCTTCGTCTGCGAGGTGGGAGAGCGTTCGGCCGTCGCCTGCGAGATGGCGGTCGCCCTGGGCGTCGGCGATGTGGTCAACTTCCGGGGCGGACATCGCGCCTGGCGCGAGGCCGGAATGCCGATGGAGCTCGGGATATGAGCGAGGTCCAAGCTCCCACATCGCCCAGCGAGGACCAGGTCATGGACGTCCTGCGCGAGGTCTTCGATCCTGAGATTCCGGTCAACATCGTCGATCTGGGCCTGATCTACGGGATCACGGTCAATCCCCAGCGGGTCGACGTCCGGATGACCCTGACCGCGCTCGGATGCCCGATGGCGGCGGACGTGATGGCCGATGTCAGAGATCATCTGCTCACCCTTCCCGGTGTGCTCGAGGCCGGAGTGGATCTGGTCTACGACCCGCCCTGGTCGCCCGAGCGGATGACCGAGGATGCGCGCTGGGAACTGGGCCTGATCTGATTTAAGCCCGTCGCGGCCAGGCCCGACGGGCGCCTGTCCCGGCTTTCCATCGAGGCGTGGCCCCCACCGCCCGTCCTGGGCATGGGAATAGAATTCGGCCATATGGCGAATGAATTCGTACCCGGATTGGAGGGCGTCGTGGCCGCCCAGACCGAGATCTCCGAAGTCGATGGGCAGAACGGGCGTCTGATCTACCGTGGTGGATACCTGATCGAGGAGATCTGGCAGCTGAGCTTTGAAGAGGTTGCCCATCTGCTCTGGAAGGGTGTCCTGCCCGGCCCCGACGAGCTGGCTCAACTCAAGTCCCAGCTCGTCGCCGGCCGCGCCCTCAATCGGGCCGCCGAGGCCGCCGTCCTCGCCCTGGACCCGGGCGTTGACCCCATGGACGCCCTGCGCACCGGGCTCTCCGCCTACGGCGCCGGGCCCGGGTGCCCCAAACCCACCCTCGAGCAGGCCGTGAGACTGGTCGCGGCCACCCCCACCATCGTGGCCGCATTCCACCGCCATCAGCTCGGTCTGGATCCGCTGGCCCCCCGGGACGATCTGGGGCACGCGGCCAACTTCCTGTGGATGATGAACGGCAGCGAGCCCCAGCCTGACCAGGTGCGCGGCCTCGACGCCTACCTCATCCTGCTCGCCGACCACGGGCTCAACGCCTCTACCTTCGCGGCTCGGGTCGTGGCCTCCACTGGCGCCGATCTGACCTCGGCCATGGTCGGGGCGGTGGGCGCACTCAAGGGCCCAGCGCACGGGGGGGCGGCGACCGCCGCCATGCAGATGCTGGAGGGCGTCGGAGGGGCGGACCGGGCGGAGGACTTCGTCGTCGACCTGCTCGACCACCACGGCCGCCTGATGGGCTTCGGCCATCGCGTCTACCGCACCTACGATCCGCGGGCCAAGGTTCTGCGTGAGCTCGCGCGTCAATCCAACCCGTCTTTCTATGACGTCGCCTCGCGGGTCGAGGAGGTCGCGCTGCGGGAGCTTCTAAAGCGCCACCCCGAGCGTCCCAACGCCACCAACGTGGACTACTACTCGGCTGGTGTGCTGGCCGCCAGCGGGCTTCCCAAGGAGTACTTCACCTGCGCCTTCGCCATGTCCCGCATGGTGGGTTGGTCGGCGCACGTGCTGGAGTACATGGCCAAGGACGGTCGCATCCTGCGTCCCGCCTCACAGTGGATGGGACCCGACCCAAGCCGGCGCACAGCACCGGTTCCGTAGCCGCGTCCCCGGCCGGCCGAAGGCTCCAGCTCTCGGTTGTACTGCCCTGCCTCAACGAGGCGGTGACGGTGGGCGACTGCGTTGACGAGGCCCTCGCGGGTCTGGGTCGGCTCGGGATCGAGGGCGAGGTCGTGGTGGCCGACAACGGCTCCGGCGACGGCTCGGCGCGCATCGCGCAAGCCCACGGGGCGCGCGTGATCCAGGTCGCAGAGCGCGGATACGGACGCGCCCTGCGAGCTGGGATTGAGGCCGCGGGGGCCGAATTCGTGGTCATGGCCGACGCCGACCGCAGCTACGAGCTGGACCGGCTGGAGGCATTCTGGGAGCGGCTCCAGGAGGGCGACGAGCTGGTTTTGGGCAACCGCTTCCGGGGCCAGATTCTGCCCGGCGCAATGCCCTGGATCAATCGGCATCTGGGCAATCCGCTCCTGAGCTATCTGGGCCGGCTCTTCTATCGCACCCCGGCGCGTGATTTGCACTGTGGGCTGCGTGCCCTCAGCAAGTCGGCCTTCGAGCGCATGGCGCTCAGCACCTCGGGCATGGAGTTCGCCAGCGAGATGGTGGTTCGGGCCTCGCTCCTGGGACTGCGCGTGAGCGAGGTGCCGGTCAACCTTCGTCCCGCCGGCCGCCAGCGCCCGCCGCACCTTCGTCCCTGGCGCGACGGGTGGCGCCACCTTCGCTTTCTGCTCCTGTTCAGTCCGCGCTGGCTATTCCTCTATCCCGGCCTGGTGCTGATGCTGCTCGGATTCGGCCTCGGTCTCTGGCTCCTGCCGGGTCCCGAGCGTCTGGGGCGCGTCCGCTTCGACGTGCACAGCCTGCTCGTGGCCTCCACCCTGGTCATCCTCGGATATCAGGCGGTCACCTTCGCCCTTCTGGTCAAGCTCTTCGCCCTGCGCGAGGGCTGGCACCGGCCCAGTCCCCGGCTCCAGCGCTGGCTGGGGCGAATTCGCCTCGAGCGCGGCTTGGCGCTGGGCGGACTGCTCACCGCCGTCGGCCTGGCGGTGCTCTTAGGCTCCTTCCTGGTCTGGCAGGCGCGCGGCTTCGGCAACCTGAATCCGGATCAGACCATGCGCCTGGTCATCCCCGCCAGCACCCTGCTGACTCTGGGGATGGAGACCATCTTTGCCAGCTTTTTCGTCAGCCTGCTCGCATTAGAGTCAGCAGCCTGAATCCGCACTCCGTTTTACGCCTGCCCGGGCAACGGCGGGGCGAGTCCGTTGCGCGCCTGAAGACCTCGAGCGTGCGTACGCCGGTGCCTTCGCCGGCGCTGGGTGGGGCGCACACCAAACGCAGCATGAATTGAGCTGCTTCAAGGTTGGACGGGCCTGAATGTCCAACTCAGCCAGCTTCATAGGACGAGCGGCGCACCGGCTCGGGAGGCTGGTGATATTGGCCGACGTGGTGTTGGTGTTCGGGCTCATCGATATCGGTTTAGGAGCGGGTCTACTCATCGCAGACGGCCGACCCCTACCCGCCCTGGCCGTGAGCATCGTGGCGGTCAGCCTTCTTTTGGTCGCGGTCAGCCGATCGTCAGAACGGACCCGTGGGATCGCCATCTGCGGACTGGCGGCGGTCGTGGGGGCGGGCGTACTCACCCTCTTCCTTCTCGGCCACTCGGTTCATGCGCCCTACCACGACAGCGTCCTGCTCGAAGATGCCGCGGCCAACTGGCTTCTGGGCGGACATGACCCTTACACCCAGGACTATCTGTATAGCTCGACACGCATCTTCTACACACCCGACATGCCGATCAATTTCGGGGTCAATCACTTCGTCTATCCCCCCGGTCTGATCCTGCTTGACCTGCCTCTTCGGCTGGCCTCGCGGCTGGGAGGACCGGACCTGGGGGTGATCGTGCTCTATCCGCTCGCGCTCCTGGCGCTGGTGTGGGCAGCGGCGTCCTTCGGGCGCACATGGGCCGAGCGAGGCGCCGCCGTGACCGCGCTTTCGCTAAACCCGATCCTGCTCCTCGACGTAAACACCCAATTCTTCAATGACATCTTCTTCCTGGCCCCACTGGTAGGCGCCATCGCTGCCCTGAGATGGAAAAGGACGTGGCTCGCCGGCATCCTTTTCGCCTTGAGTCTGACCATCAAACAGCAGGCCCTGGTAGCGCTGCCGTTCCTCCTTCTGGGCGCTGCCGTGCTGGTCGGCCGGGGCGGCCTGCTCCGTGCCGTTCTGGCCGGCCTGATCACCACGACTGCCCTCAATCTGCCCTTTCTTTTATGGAACCCACACGGGTTCGTATCCAGTGTGGTCGGGACTTTCTACGCGTCTGGCGTCAACAACTATCCGATTCGAGGCGTCGGACTGGACGGAGGGCTGCTTCGTGCCGGCATCATCGCCAGCCGTTGGTCGATGTTCCCCTCCCTCCCGCTACAGCTGGTCTTCACCGCTCCGTTCGCGGCCATCGTCCTACTCCGGCTCAAAAGGCACTGGTCATGGACCATGGCTTGGATGGGTCTGGGGGGGACCACGTTCCTGCTCTTCTTCCTTGGCCGGGGACTCGTGATCAACTACCTGGACCTAGTCTTGATCTACCTGTCGGCCGGCGTGATCATCCCGCTGAGCCGCGATTCAGGACGCTGTCGACACCATCCGCCATCCGGAAGCGGTGTCCGCCCAGACGCGATCCCCACCGGCGGTAACGGCGTATAGCATCGATCCTGACCGCACCAGGGCGACAAACTCGGAGCGGCCCAGACCCACCAGTTTGTCTCCCTGATAGAGTCCCGAGGTCGTCGCCAGCCAGGCGCCACCATTGAGTGCCCATATCCCCCCCGGCACCTTCGTGATTGACTGGAACCCTGAGGTGCTGGCTAAAACCTGGCCCCGCCAGGTGCCCACGAACACCGCACCACCGACCTCAGAGAGCGCCGTCAAGCGATCCGGCAGCCCTTTTAGGGCCGTCCAGGTCGCGCCCCCGTCCAAAGACTCAAGGAGGGCGAGTTCGCTGGCTGCGTACCATGGTCCCCCCGGCTCTATGACGACGCTGTTGACCTGGAGGTAGGCAGCACCGACCAGGCCCCGAGCCCAGCTGACACCACCGTTATGCGTATACCAAAGTGCTTCTCCCCAGGCGACAGCGAGGCCGTCGGCACCACTTAACGCCGTTGCCAGAAAGTGAGCGCCGGGGACCCCCGTATTCCGCCAGCTGCGACCTGCGTCTGATGAGAAGGCGAGCTCGTGCTCCATGCCCAGGAGAAGGTCTGAACCCGAGGCAGAAAGGGACAGAGGCGCTCTGGGTGGCAATAGACTCAACCTTCGCGCCCGGGCGCCAGGCGCCACCAGGTAGAGAGCAGGGACAGGGGAATTGGCCGCCAAATACAGGCGCTGGTGCGGGGCTGGAGCGACCGCTACTCTGGTCGGCGCGGCGCCGCCCGCGCCGCGCAGAGCCAGCAACCCAATGGTGAGTACGCCGACGAGTAATGCGGCCCCCGATCGCCGACCGATTCGGCTAAGGACGCTCAAGACCCTCATCTCCGGGCGGCGATCCCCACCAGAACGGGGGTGGCCGGTCTCATTCATAGTGGACAGGATAGTGCTGGTGCAAACCCTCAGCCGCCGTGCGGCCTCGTCCCAGATCGCGGCAACGTCTACCCTAAATCGCGACAAACTTTCGGGCGCAAGACTGGAGCATTGATGGCGGACTTGGAACTGGCGCTGCTGATCTCCGTCGTAGACCGGCCCGGATCGCTCTGGCGCGTGACGCAGGCGATATTCGAGCACGGCGCCAACGTCACCTACATCTCCAGCACCCGGGGGGCGGGGGAAACCCAGATCGAACTGAACGCGGTCTCGGACTCCGAGCGTCTTCTGTCCGATCTAGAGCGCCTCGAGGTGGTGAATTGGGTGCGGGCGATCCCGCTTCTGAGCGAGGTGTTCGGCAAGCGCGTGATCGTGATCGGCGGGGGCGCGCAGGTTGGCACGGTCGCGCAAGGCGCCATCGCGGAGGCAGACCGGCACAACATCCGCGGGGAGCGCATCTCCGTCGACACCATCCCGCTGGTGGGCGAGGAGCAGCTCGCCGGCGCGGTCCGAGCCGTCGCCCGCCTGCATCGGGCCCAGGTCCTGGTCCTGGCCGGCGCGCTGATGGGCGGGGACATTTCGGTGGCGGTCACCGAGGTGCGCGCGATGGGCGTGATCGTGCTCTGCACGAGCATGGCGGGATCGCTCGTCCGCGCCGTTGACGCCGTCATCGGAGACCCGCTCGAGGCGGGCGTGATGGCGGTCATGCTGGTCGCCGACACCGCCCAGTTCTCGATCGAGAAGATTCGCGGCCGGCGCTTTTAAACCACCCGGTGGAGGGCGTGTGCGTATCCTGTGGAAATGGGGGAAAAGTGACCCCGACGAACCGTCGCCCATGGCTCATGACCGCCCTTTCGAGCGTCCCGGACCACCCGCACGGCCTCCTCGTGGCCGTGGCCTAGGTTAAGGTTCGCGGGCCCCTGGGGCAAGCCCGAAAATCGGTTCGCTGCCAGGCGACCTGAGGTAGCCAGAAGGCCACGACGGGGGGCACGCACAAGGCGGGACGAACGCGAAGGAGGGGTAAAAAAAGGGTAATTATATAGTTGACTCACACGCCAATAGGTAGTAGACTCACAGTGTGGGAAAGGAACTCGGCGGAACGCTGCTAGAAGCCATCAGGTATTTCTCTGATCCTGATGTGTGCCTCGACTTCATGGTCGGCCTGCGCTGGGCGGATGGCGTTGTCTGTCCCGCGTGCGGCAGCGACGATGTGCACTTCATCGAAACTCGGCGCGTATGGCGATGTAAGAACAAGCATCCCCGACAGCAGTTCTCGGTCAAGGTGGGCACGATCTTCGAGGACAGCCCGCTCGGGCTGGACAAGTGGTTCGCCACCATGTGGCTGATCGCCAACGCCAAGAACGGCATTAGCTCGGTCGAGGTTTCGAACGCCATCGGAGTCACCCAGAAGTCGGCTTGGTTCATGCTCCAGCGCATCCGCCTAGCGATGCAAGCGGGGAGCTTCGAAAAGCTATCCGGCCAGGTTGAGGTCGATGAAACCTACATCGGCGGCAAGGCCCGCAACATGCATCCCGGCAAGCGTAAGGCGCGGGGACGCGGCACGGTCGGCAAGGTGGCCGTCATGGGCCTCTTGGAGCGCCACGGAGACTTTCAGTACCAGATCGTGGAGAACACCAAGCGCCGCACTCTTCATGGCGAAGTGAGCAAGGCGGTGGAGCCGGGATCGAACGTCTATACCGACGCGCTGGCCTCCTACAGCCGCCTTGCGGATGAGTACGGCCACAAGGTCATCGATCACGCCGAGAGGTACGTGGACGGAGAGGTTCACACGAACTCGCTGGAGAACTTCTGGAGCCTCTTGAAGCGGTCGATCCACGGCACCTACGTCAGCGTGGAGCCCTTCCATCTGTTCCGCTACCTAGACGAGCAAGCCTTCCGATTCAACAATCGCGAGTTGACCGACCGCCAGCGGTTCGTGAAGGTGGCGAGCGCCGTGGTGGGCAAGCGCCTGACGTTCCAGAACCTGATCGGGGCGGATGCCTCGGTATCAGGCAGGGGCGCGGCCAACGGAGCCATAATGGCCTGAGTGAACCCGTAGGAGGCAGCGTCCCACCAATGCCAATGACTCCCATTCGCCTCTACATCGATGCCGACGACGTTAGCTTGCCGCTACTCGCAGAGTCTCTGAGTGCGTTCAGAAACGTCCTGCAAGAGGTGGACAAGTCGGTCGCGGGCGGTCATTCGGGCACCTTGGAATGGCTCGTCGTTTCCCTTAAAGCAGGCGGATCGGCAACTATCGAGGCCGTGGCTGAGCCGAGAGAGGCCGAGGCGGACAATGGCCCGACGGTAATAAGGGCTTGCGTAACAGGTTTCCGGATACTTGATCAAGGTCCGACCGCGGTTGAGTCGTTTACCGATGAAGCGTTGGAGCAACTGAAGCGGCTGGCGACCCTGGTTACCGGCGAGGTGAGAGGCTTCCGGGTAACTGCGCCAAGCCTTAACGAGACGGCAACTATCACCCAGCGCACGGTCGCGAATATCGTGAGCTTGGCGGGGTTGGGCTGGTATTCCATCGGATCGGTCGAGGGACGTTTGGAGACGGTCTCCATTCACGGTCAGCCAACCTTCACGATTTACGATGCCCTAACGAGCCGAGCTGTTCGTTGTGAGTTCGAGCCCGACTTCCTGAGGCGGGCGTTGGACAGCGTTGGGGCCCGCGTCCTGGTTCACGGAAGGCTCCAACGTGATGCCCG
>Ga0307372_10012415_pt1 | contig 11168 bp, 11 predicted proteins | sample OX1MG_FD_202533 | JGI IMG/M metagenome (GOLD analysis project Ga0307372, IMG submission 202533) | Soil microbial communities from Risofladan, Vaasa, Finland - OX-1 | ecosystem: Environmental > Terrestrial > Soil > Coastal area > Acid sulfate soil | place: Finland: Risofladan, Vaasa | collected...
GTCCGCCGGTTGCTCCGCCTGCCGTCCCGTCTGCCGTGACGACCCACGGTGGCGGTGATCTCGGCGATTGTTCCGAACGTCTTGAGCTTGGGCGGCGCATAGATCGCCTTGTCTCCCGCCGCCGGCTGTTGCACGGGGGGCTCTGGGGCGGGTGTCGTCGCTTGCGGACCGGTCTCAGCGATGGGCCTGGTCATGGATCAATATATATGGGGTCACATGCGGCAACGCTACCATCGCGGCCCCGCGGCCCCGCCATTTCGTCACGCTTTGGGCAGAATCCTCACGTTTCGCGACCGGGTCCAGGGGGCGGGGGCCCGCTTCACCGCGTGACGCGGGCCCCGTTCGCAGCTTGGAGTCGGCTGGTGCGGCGCTGCCCTACGCCTACGATGCCGCGCCCTCGCGATCTGCGCGCGCCTGCATCAGGTGATGCTCGAACCAGTCGCTGGCGAGGCGGGTGACCTCGTCGAGCGCGCCGGGCTCCTCGAACAGATGCGTGGCGCGTGGCACGATCACGAGCTTCTTCACGCACCAGAGCCGCTCGTAGGCGTCCTGATTGAGTTCGATCACCACGCGATCGAACTCACCGACGATGAGCAACGTCGGCGCGTTCACGCCGGCGAGCGCGCTCCCCGCCAGATCCGGACGTCCGCCGCGCGATACCACGGCCTGAACGCCGTCGGGTCGATGCGCAGCGGCGATGAGCGCTGCGGCGGCGCCGGTGCTTGCTCCGAAATAGCCCAGGCGCCAGGCCTGGCCGGCGAACCCGTCGAGCATGAGGTCGGTAACCCCGATCAGGCGCTGGGCCAGCAGATCGATGTCGAAGCGCAGGCGGCCGGTGAACGCATCCTCGGCGCCCTCGTCCACCGTAAGCAGATCGAACAGCAGAGTAGCGAGGCCGGCGGCCTGCAGGCCGCGGGCGACCTGCACGTTGCGCGGGCTGAGGCGGCTGCTCCCGCTGCCGTGCGCGAACAGCACGAGACCCGTCGCGCCGTCGGGAATGGACAGATCGCCGTCGAGGGTCACCGGGCCGAGGGGCAGGCGGACCCGGCTGTCGCGGACAGTGGCTGCACTTTCGGTATTCATATGGACTCCCTCTTGAACGACGACCACTGACGACTGTCAACTGCGAATTCCGATCTCTCCGTTGCCAGTACTCAAGGGGCGGTGCCGAACGTCAGAGCGACGTCGGATACGTCTCGGGCATCTCCCCGCGCTCCCACATCGCAGTGCGCTCGAGCGGTTCCACGGCACGCGTGCGGTCATAGTGCAATACGGCATCGAACTGGCGTGGAAGGTGCGTGTGGAAGTAATGGCTCTGCCGTTCGCTGAGCGGGCGGTAGATCACGCCGATGGCGCGTTGCAGACGCGGGTGGTCGAGCGCGGCGCGAAGATCCTCGGTGCGCGACGGCAAGAGGAGGAAGTTGGGCATCTCCGTGTCGTGAAACGTCTCTTCGTAGCTTCCCCGCAGTCCCGGCCGCACGATCTTGCGTTCGGCCGGTGCGTCCCAGTCCGTGGCCGCGGTGACCGTTCCCTCATACGTACTGAACCCGACGAGGACGGCGTCGTGCGCGTGGCGCTGGCGCGCGAGCTGGCCAAGGTTCAATTCGCCGGAACGACCGAGTTCGGTGGCGCGCGCGTCGCCGAGGTGCGAGTTGTGGGCCCACACGATGATCTTCGGGACCCGCACGCGTGGGCGCAGGAACGCCACGAGGGAGTCGAGCGTGTCCGCCATGTGCAGGTCGCGCAGGTTCCAGCTCGAGACGCGGCTGCCGAACATGGCACGGTAGTACTGTTCGGCGTTGGCCACGAGGCGCGCGTTCTGCTCGGCGAAGAACAGATCATCGGCGGCGAGGCGTCCGTCGCGGCGCGCGTAGTCGCCGGCCGACCGCCGCAGCTCGACGAGTTGCGCGATCACCTCGGCCTCGCACGACGGGGCAAGCCCGGCCGTCGTGGCGTAGCCGTAGGTCTGCGGGTCGGAGCCGAATTGGTCGAAGCAGGCGTAACGTTCGCGCGCCACCTCGGCAGCTTCGGGATCGACCTTGCGCAGGTACTGGAGCACGGCGTCTATCGATGCGTGCAGGCTGTACAGGTCCAGTCCGTAGAACCCGACCCGGCGGTCGGGCTCCGGACGGGTTTCGTTGAAGGCGCGCAGCCAGCCGACGAAATCGAGTACATCGGCGTTGCGCCACATCCACTGCGGGAAGCGCACGAACCCGCTCAGCGCTTCGGTGGCGTCTCCGTCGTCGCCCCCGCCACGCACGTAGCGGTTCACGCGGTAGGCGTCGGGCCAGTCGGCCTCCACGGCCACCGCCGAGAACCCGCGCTCGGCGATCAATCGCTTGGTGATCTCGGCCCGGATGCGGTAGAACTCGTGCGTGCCGTGCGAGGCCTCGCCGATCAGCACGACCGGCGCGTCGCCGATGCGTGCGAGCAGCGGATCGAAGTCTTCGGGCCCGCCGGTGAGCGGATACGCCGCGTCGGCGACGACTTGCGGCAGGGTGGCGCGTGCAACGGTTGGCATGGCCCGCTCCTCACGATTCCATCAGGGATGGACGACCGTCGAATCGGGCGCGGCGCGGTCCGCCAGCAACCGCTGCACCTCGTCGTCGGTTGTCTGATTGAAGTTCAGGTACCAGAGCCCGACGCCGTAGAATGGGTCGGGCGTGGACACACACACGCAAGCATCGGCTTCCCGCCGAACGGCGGCGCAGGCGTCGGGGGACGCGACGGGCACGGCGACGATGACCTGGCGCGGTTGCTGCGTGCGCGCGGCGGCGATCGCGGCGAGCATCGTCGAGCCGGTGGCCAGCCCGTCGTCGACGAGTACGACGGTGCGGTCGCGCAGCACCGGAGCCGGCCGGGCGTCGCGATACGCCTGCTCGCGCCGCGCCAGTTCGGCCCGTTCGGCCCGCTCCACCGCTTCGACGGCGGGGAGCGGAATCTGCAACTCGCGAATCACGTCCTGGTTGAGGACGCGGATGCCGCCGCTGGCGATCGCGCCCATCGCATATTCCTCGTGGCCGGGCACGCCCAACTTACGGACGACGAACACGTCCAATGGCGCATCCAGCGATGCGGCGACTTCGTAGGCCACGGGCACTCCGCCGCGGGGCAGGCCGAGCACGATCAGACCGGGCTCCAGCGCATACGGCTGCATCAATTCGGCCAGGCGCTGTCCCGCTTCGCGGCGGTCACGGAATCGCGGTGTCATCGGCGGCGTCTCCGGTTCAGAAGGCCACGGCGATCTCGTCGTCGACCTCGGTCACTCCGGGGGCCGCCCAGGCAGCGCGCTCGGCGTCCTCGCGCTCCGACCATGACCGCACGGTGCCGCGGAGCACGACTTTCCCGTCCTTGGCCTCGATCGAGATCTTGTCGGCGTCCACCGCGGCGCTGCGTTTGAGCGCTTCCTGGATGCGGAGATTCACCTCGTACGCCGACACCTTGGGCTGCTGCACGGTGATCCGGTTGATCACCCCCTTCACGCCCGACAGATGGCGCACGGCCCGCTCTGCGGCCAGCCGCTGAAACTGCCAATCCACGGTGCCATCGAGCGATACCCACCCGTCGTCGACCAGCGCCTTGATGCGCGTGTCGGGGACCTCGACGTCCCATTTGAGCGCCGACACGGCTGCGTGCGCGATGTCGGTGTCGGAGCGCATCAGCGACTGTGGCAGCCGGACTTTGAGGTCGTCGGCTACAGCGTGCACGCCGCGCACCTTTTCGGCCGCGCGCACCGCGCCGTATTTCTGAGCATATGTGTTGACGAATCCGGAAAGCGTCACGACACCGTTCTTGGCGCCCACGGCGATCTCGGCATCGCTGATGTTGGGCTGCCAAGCCATCTCTTCGATCACATCGCGCTGGAGCTGCATGTCGGTCTTCATGGGGTTCTCCCGGCCGCGTCGGGGCGGCCTGTCGTGTGCCTTCGGGTCGTCCTTCCGGGGTGTCTCAGTGCACGAGCACGCCGGGGCTGGAAATGCGTTCGATGACTTCTTCGACCAGTGCCGGATTTTCCGGGCCGACGCGGCGTGCCAGGTCGGCCTGCGTTACGATGCCGATCACGCGCATGTCCGCATCGACGACGGGCACCCGCCGCACCTGGTAGCGCTCCATCTTGGTGGCGATGTCCGCGAGCTCTGCCGTCTCGCGCACGTACGCCAGAGGCGCCGTCGTCATGTGATTGCGCACCTGGCACTGGATCAGACTCTGGTCGGCCAGGCAGCGCACGACGATATCGCGATCGGTGATCACGCCGATCAGGTGGCGGCCCACGAGATCATCGACCACCGGCAGCATGCCGACGTCCAGGTTTCGCATGACTTCGGCCGTCTTGGGAATCGGGTCGTCAGCGGTGATCACCGTTGGCGTCGGGGTCATGAGATCGCGTGCGCGCATGGGGGCCTCACATCGAGGATGGGCGTGGGATGTACCGACACATCAGAAGGTCGCACACACCGGTTACCGCTACAGTCCGCAGAACCCCCAAGTGACGTGCGGACGGGCAGAGCCGGGTGTGCGGGTGTTCCTTACGCACCCCCAATGCATTCCCCGGCTGCGGGTGGGCGCCTGCCGGCGAACTTGCAAACAGACGTCGCGTTGCGGCCACCCGCCGGTACGCGTTCCGGGCGTCTGACCGCGGAGGTGCGGCATGGTGATCAAACGGGCGTTGCAGTTCGTGTTTGCGCTGAGCGTGCTGGGCACTGCGTTCTCGGGCACGCTGAGCTACCAGGAATTGCTCGGCAAGACAGGTGCCTTGAGTTGTCCGTCCCCCGGAGCCCCTGGCACGCTGCTCGGCTATCCGGCGTGCGTGTATGGGTTCTTCATGTTCGTGATCATGTTGGTGATCTCGGGCGGCGGGCTGTACTTCGGGGCAAGAGAAGCACGCGAAGGGGCATAGGCACGCCGCCATGCGATTCTTCGATCCGGCGGACAATCCCCCCGCAACGGGAGCGGTGGACCGGTTCGTGCGCCGGTTCAACGGCTTGAGCTACGCGTTGGCCGTGGTGGCGATCTACGCGATCGCGGCGACGGCGCTGGGGCTGGCGCTCGTGCCTTCGCTCTGGATCATGAGCCGAGTGGGGCCGGCGGTCTGGCGCTGGAATAGTTGGGTGCGGTGGCCCGTGCTCGGGGTAGCGAGTGGCGCGTCGATGTTCCTGTGGGGGTTCGCGCTGCTCGTCGTGGTGCCGGTGTTCAATCTCGTGCTGCCGACGCGGCTCAAGCGGTTCGACGGCGGCTACTTCACGGTTGCTGCGGTGCCGTGGTACCTGCACAACGGATTGTTCTACCTGGTGCGCTTGACCTTTCTGCCCTTCGTGACGTTGACGCCGTTTGGCGTGTGGTTCCTGCGGGCGATGGGGATGCGGATGGGGACGCGGCCGCGCATCACGACGGAGTATCTCACCGACGTCTCCATGATCACGCTCGGCGATGACGTGTCGATCGGTGGGAGCGCGCAGATCTTCTGCCACTACGGCGGCGCGGGACGCCTGGTGATCGCGCCGGTGACGATCGGCAGTCGGGCGACGATCGGCGAGAAGGCGACGGTGATGGGCGATGTCGAAGTCGGCGAAGGCGCGACGGTGCTGGCGCATTCCGTGTTGCTGCCGGGCACGCGTGTGGGGCCGCGTGAGCGGTGGGGCGGAGTGCCCGCGCGGCGGATCGAGCGAGACGAGTGGGAGCGGTACCGGCGGGAAGCGGGAGCGGCCACGCCGGGTGGCGCTCCCCCGGCGTGACCGGCGAGTGCTACCTCAGCGCCGCGTTGAGCAGCGCCGCCAGCCGGTAGCCGGCCAGCGCGATGCGGGCTTCGGATACGGCGAGCGCGGCGGCCTGGTACGCGGCAGACGGCGCAGTGCCCGGCGTGATTCCGCTGTATGCGTCGCGTTGCGCGATCACCAGGCTCTCGTGTTCCCAGGTGGCGACGTCGAGCGAGTCGGCCTGAACCCGTAGGGCCGATAGCGGGTGCATCTGCTCGATCGTGGCAGCAAGGCGGGAGGCATAGGCGGTGGAATCTTCGCCGGGCGCACGGGCAATGGACTCGTCGAGGATGTTGTCCCAAAAGCCGTGCAAGCGGTGGCGCGGATCGCTGAGGACGAAGTCGTTGCCGCCCTTGTCGCCGGACGGCAATGGATTCTGCGGTGTGACGCGGGAACTCGCATGTAGCGGCTGATGGATGTCGCCCACGAGATGGAGAATCCACGCGAGATCCACGGCCTTGGTCGTGTCGGGTACGGTCGGATCGCTCAGTGCGTTGCGGAACGCGATGATGCGCTCGCCGGCGTTCGACGAGTCAGGGCCGGTGCCGGGAATGTCGTGCGGCTGGCCGTTCTCCACGTCCCAGTAGAAATCGGCGTAGTGCCACGTGGGGTGGTTGTACGCGTACCAGGGCATGTTCCGGTCACGAATCAGATCGGGCCAGGTGGCGGCATTCATGAACAACGCGCGATCGCGCTCGGGATCGGTGCCAGTGGACGGGCGGAGCGAGGCGAGGTCGGCGAGCGGCGGTCCGTGCATGAGCAGCTCCACGGCGCGTGCGCGTGCCGTGGGGGTCATGTGTTCCCAGGCGATGTCGGCGATGGTGCGGTGGCCGGTGGCGTTCCAGGCGGAAAGCAGCCGCGGGAGAACGAGCACGGCAGCGGAGACGATGGCGATGGCGGCGAGGGTGCGGCGCATTGGGAGTACGAGGCTGGGAGCGTTGGAGGGTAGGACAGTTGAAAGAGAAGCTAGGACGACCGACCGGTCTGGGTTATGGGGTCGTATCCGCGTCCGCGAGCAGCAACTTGCCAACTGGTTTCGACGGCGTAATCTCGCACGCCATACACGAGGTCGTGCAGGTGGGTCACGATGCAGACGTGGTTCGGGATGATCCGTACCATGTCGCCGACTTCGGGGCGCCAGTCCGTGGCGTTCAGGTCCAGGATACCGTGTTCCTCCGACATGGATCTCACGACGACCGACGGGTGCTCGAGAAGCGCGCCGAATCCTAAGCCGTCGGCGCCGCGCATGAGTTCGCGGCCGAGCGCTTTGCTGCCGGCGTCGACCACGGCCTGGCCGGGGACGGCCGTGCTCACCACGGTCGCAAGCACGGTGAGTGCACAGTCCTGGACGGCGCATGCGCCGATGGCCGCGGTCGTGCGATCGTTGTAGACGTAGGTCCCCGGCCGGAATTCGGTGACGCCTCGCAGCTCGTGCGTGCGCCAGAGGGTGGGCGTCGAACCACCGCTCACGATTGCCGGATCGAAGCCGGCCGTGCGGAACACCGCCAGCGCGAGGCCGAGCGCATCGTTCAGTTGCCCGATCGCATCGTCCTGCGTGGCCACGGATTGCCGGATGTGGCCGGGGTAGAACGCGATGCCCTTCCATTGCAGGGGCGGGCGCGCGCGGACGGCGCGCGCCAGTTCGACGGCGTCCGCGACATCGGCCACGCCCACGCGATGCATACCGAGATCGAGTTCCACGAGCACGCCGATCGGGCGGTCGGCCATCTTGGCCGCGGCGTGAAGATCATCGAGGGCGCGCACCGAATCGAGCGCCACGGTGACGTTGATCCCCGGGGGAAGCGCGGCGATCCGCCGCGCCCGGGGCGCCCCCACTGGCGGGTAGGCGACGAGCACGTCGTCGCACACGCTGGACATCACCTCGGCCTCGAACGGCGTCGCGCACGTCAATCCCGAGGCGCCGCGCTGCAACTGTTCGGCGGCGACGAACGGCGATTTGTGCGTCTTCACGTGCGGGCGCAGGGCCAGGCCGTGTTCGCGCGCGTAGCCGGCGGCGCGGTCGAGGTTGCGCGCGAGCCGCCCGAGATCCACCAGCGGCACCGGAGTTTCGAGAGCGGAGAATGGCATGCGCAACGGGGGTGGTAGACGCCCCAATGTACGTCGCGGGTTCCCGGGCCGGCTACGTCCCGGCGACTGGAGCGCCGCGCCGCAGGGCGTCCCATCCCACCAGCCGGTGCGCATCCTCGTCCCACAATGTGAGCCGAACGCTCTTGCGGCTCTCGAGGATGCCGATCGTGGTGGCCTCCTGGAGCCGCTCGTTGGCAGCGTGGCACTCGTGGAGCCGGTAATTCGGAATGCGCGGACTCAGATGGTGCACGTGGTGCAGCCCGATGTTGCAGGTGAACCAGTTGAGCACGGCCGGAAGCTTGTAGTACGAACTGCCGCGAATGGACGCGGTGACGTAGTCCCAGTCCTTGTGCTCGGCCCAGTACGTGTCTTCGAACTGATGCTGCACGTAGAACAGCCAGATGCCGGCCGCGCCGGCGATCATGAACACGGGCACGTAGATCTCGACCACGGCCAGCGGGCCAATGAGCGCCGAGAAGCCGAAGACGAGCGCGACGAGCGCGAGGTCGGTTTCGCGGACGCTGGCCTGCTCTTTCTTGCCCGTGGCTGTGCTCCGCGAGCGCCAGCGCTGGCCCAACGCGAGTTGGAGCGGCCCGAGTCCGAACAGCACCAGCGGATGGCGGAACAACCGGTAGCGGAGCTTGCCCAGGCGCGAGAGCGCCTGGTACTCGCGCACGGTGAGCGTCCACACGTCACCGTGGCCGCGGCGATTGAGATCGCCCGACGAGGCATGGTGGAGCACGTGGTCGCGCCGCCACTGAACGTACGGCGTGAGGGCGAGCACGCCGGTGAACCATCCGACGACGTCGTTGGCCCACCGCTGTTCGAACAGCGAGCCGTGGGCGCAGTCGTGCATGATGGTGAACGTGCGCACGGTGAGGCCAGCGGTCGGAATGGCGAGCAGCAGCGTCACCCAGTAGGGGAGCGCGAGGCTTCGATACATCAGGTACAGCGCCAAAGCGAGTGGGACAAGCGTGCTCGCGACCTGCCAGATGCTGCGCACGAGCGACGGCGCTTCGAACGGGGTCACCATCTCGCGCCAGGCGAGATTCGCTCGGGTATCGGGCGCCGACGTGGGCGCGGTGCCGGTATTGGGGGCGGCCGTCATTGCTGGACCCATAGAATGTGGGATCAAGAGGTTCCGGCGGCAGGCTGCCCCAAGGTGAGGCGTATCCGGACTACTCAAGTTAGCCACGCTTCGATGGCTGCGCGATCAGAAATTCATGTCGAATCAGGCGTTTCGGTGCAAATCATGCCGCAAACGCGCGATCCGCGCGGTTCCGGATGCGTCGGACTTGCCGAGTGCACGCGCTTGCCGAGTCGCCCTACGGAGAGTGCCGACGCTACATTGGGGGCATGCGTCGTCGTTGTCGCCCGTATCATATTGTCGCGCTTCCGCTTGCCCTCTGGTTCGCGGCTCTCGCCACGGACGTGGGTGGCATCGATGCGTGTCCAATGCACGACGCGATGCGCGGCGCGTTGCAGATATCGAAGCGAGCTCCGACGGGTGTCGCGATGCCGGGAATGGCCAGGACGTCGATGCCCACCGTCGACGTGGCGTCCGCGCCGGCCGATGCACCTGCGCCCACGCCGCCGGGCCCCATGCACTGCACGTGTATCGGTCTGTGCTGCGGGTGCGCGATGGCGACGCTGCCGGCAAGCGCGGTGGGCGTACCCGTGGTGGCCGTGTCGGCGATCTTCAGGACCGCGCCCTTGCCTGCGGTCGCTTCGGTGCCGGCGGCGCCGCGCTTCGTGCTCCCCCCCGCGATTGGGCCGCCAGCGCTCCACACCGCTTGAACGTCAGACGCCGCATGGCGGCGTCGCCGCGCCCGGATTGGCCGGGAGCGGGTCCGGTTCAACTCGTGTGGAGACGGCATGCGCCGCATCATGATATGTGTGCTCGCCTTGGTGGCGAGTCCGAGCCTATCAACTGCCCAGCAGTCGCGCACCCAGGGGGCGGATTCCGCCGCTCGTGCCGATTCGACCAAGCACGCCGCGCAGAGTCTGAGCACGGTGAACATCGTGGCGGCGCCCGTAGATCGCAGCCAGCCGAGCACGACCACGCTGGTCAGCCCGTCGGTGATCAGCGCGACGCCGTCGAACAGCACGTGGGACCTGCTGCGCCAGACGGCGGGGCTCGAGGTGCAGGAACAGGGGCAGGGGCCCGGGTTCGCATCGGATGCGTCGCTGCGCGGGTTCAGCTCCGACCACTCCACCGATCTCGCGCTGTGGATCGACGGCGTGCCGGTGAACGAGCCGGTGAACGGCCATTCCGAGGGGTACAACGACTTCAGCGAGATCTTCACCGATGCCATCCGGAGCATCGACGTCACGAAGGGGCCGACGAATCCGCTGTTTGGCAACTTCGCGATGGGTGGCGTGGTGAACGTGCTCACGCTGGACCGCATGCAGGGAACGCAAATCGACGCGACCGCCGGTTCGTATGGGAGCGCGCGGGCGACCGTGATGACCGGATTCGACCACGGGGAGCGGGGGGGCGGTGTGTTCGGGGTGCACTACGAGCACGACGACGGCTTCCGGCCCAATGCCGGATATGATCTGGCGCAGGGGCACGCCCGCGTGGTGCATCAGCTCTCGCACGGCTTTTCGCTCGATGTGGGGACGGAACTCTACGGAACCGACTGGAACGCGCCCGGCTTCCTGAGCAGCGATGCCTTCACGCGGCATCAGTACGGCATCGTATCCAACCCCTCCGATGGCGGGTTCAAGCGCCACGCGCAGGAGCGGGCGAGTCTGCGGTGGATCAGCGGGTCGACGTTCTGGCGGACGACCGTGTATGCCACGCAGGGGCGGTGGCAGAACTTCCTCACCATCGCGCCTGCGGGGGGGCAGTTCGAAGGGAGCGGCAGCCAGACGGAGGAGGAGGATCATCGGTACGGCACCGGGCTCACGAGCGCCCTCACGTTTGAGCTGCCGCACGGCGAGTTGACCATCGGAACCGAGGGGCGGTGGGACCATGCCCGCTATGAGAACTACTTCACCACCGACCGAGCGCGGGATTCCGTGAACGCACTGGCGACCGGCGTGCAGACGTCGGGCGCGCTCTTCCTGCAGTCGTACACCGACGTCACTGACCGGCTGCGGCTCGACATTGGCGGCCGTGTCGACCTGCTCGACACCAAGTCCATTCAGGACCTGTTCGGAGAATTCCGCGGGCATACCGGCGTCGCCTCCCCCAAAGTCGGGGCCACGTACCGATTCACCGATCCCCTATCGGCCTACGTGAACGTATCGCGGGGATTCCGGTCGACCGACGGCGTGCTGTTCGACCCCACGCTGGCCGTGATCACGGAATGGGACTACGAG
>Ga0307372_10012417_pt1 | contig 11166 bp, 7 predicted proteins | sample OX1MG_FD_202533 | JGI IMG/M metagenome (GOLD analysis project Ga0307372, IMG submission 202533) | Soil microbial communities from Risofladan, Vaasa, Finland - OX-1 | ecosystem: Environmental > Terrestrial > Soil > Coastal area > Acid sulfate soil | place: Finland: Risofladan, Vaasa | collected...
GAAAAGGCGACGGTTCGAGCGGCCCCCCTCACCCTCCCCTCTCCCCCAATCGGGGGGAGAGGGTTCTGTTATGGGCTGCCGGTCGATCACGCCTTGTCGAGCGCCTGCTTCAAATCGGCGACGATGTCGTCCTCGTGCTCGAGACCGATCGACAGCCGCACATAGCCGTCGGTAACGCCGGTCTGCAACTGCTCCTCGGGCGTCAGCTGCGAATGGGTCGTCGAGGCCGGATGGATCGCCAGAGAGCGCGCGTCGCCGATATTGGCGACGTGGTAGAACATCTGGAGCGCATCGATAAAGCGCCGCCCGGCATCGAGCCCGCCCTTCAATTCGAACCCCAGGAGCGCCCCATAGCCGCCCTTCAGATAGGTGTCGGCGCGGCGCTTGGCTTCGCCGGTCATCAGGCTGGGATGGATGACCTTGGCGACCTTGGGGTGTTCCTGCAGATAGCGGCCGGCGACCAGCGCGTTGGCGCAATGCACCCGCATCCGCAGCGGCAATGTCTCCAGCCCCTGGATGTGCAGGAACGAGTTGAACGGGCTGGCGGCGGCGCCGAGATCGCGCAGCAGCGTCACCCGCATCTTGACGATGTAGGCGACCGGGCCCATCGGCTTGACCGCCTGCGTCCAGACCGCGCCGTGATAGGACGGGTCGGGCTGGTTCAACAGCGGGAAGCGGTCGGCGTGCTTCTCCCAGTCGAAATTGCCGCCATCGACGACGATGCCGCCGATCGAGGTGCCGTGCCCGCCGATGTATTTCGTCGTCGAATGCATGACGATGGCGGCGCCGTGGTCGAGCGGCCGGCAGATCACCGGCGACGAGGTATTGTCCATGATCAGCGGCACGCCCAGCTCGCGGCCGATCTTGGCGACCTCGCCGATCGGGAAGACTTCGAGCTTCGGGTTGGGCAGGGTTTCGGCATAGTAGCAGCGCGTCTTGGCGTCGGTGGCGCGGCGGAAATTCTCCGGATCGGAGGGATCGACAAACCGCACCTCGATCCCCATCGTGCGCTGCATCGTGTGCAGGAACAGGTTCCAGGTGCCGCCGTAAAGGTCGGTCGAGCTGACGAAATTGTCGCCGGCCTGCGCGATGTTGTTGACGCAGAACATCGAGGCCGCCTGCCCCGAGCCCAGCGCCAGCGCGGCAACCCCGCCTTCGAGCTGGGCGACCCGCTGTTCCAGCACGTCGCTGGTCGGGTTCATGATGCGGGTGTAAATGTTGCCGAGTTCCTTGAGTCCGAACAGGTTCGAGGCATGTTCGGTATTGCGGAACTGATAGCTTGTCGTCTGGTAGATCGGCACGGCGACGGCCGTCGTCGCCGGGTCGCTGCGATAGCCGGCATGCAGCACGATGGTTTCGGGATGCTTGCTCTCTGTCGCCATTGCACACTCCCTCGTTGGACGATCGTAGCCGCGCGACGGGGCGGGCGGCGTGATAAGGGATCAGGATATAGGGAAGTGGGCCGACATGTCGATCAAGTGGCGGCTGCCGCATTTGGTCTTAAAGCGGTTGCAACCCGAACATCCCGGTATCGAGTCCCGGCCAGGATCAGGCCGGCGGGGTTCTCGTTGGCGGGCGGGGACGCGATGGTGCCGGCCAATCGCGGGCGATCCTCATCGCCAAGAAGGATACAGGCGGTCTGCGCCATGCCCCGCGGATCGCCACGCGGCCCGCGGATCGCATGGCTCAGACCCGCGGTGAATCCTATGTTTGCCTCAGGGCACTAGGCGACCGCCGCAGTCAACCGGTCCTCACCGCAGTTTGGATTCCGTTCGAGCAAGGACTCGATTAGAGAGATAAAATCATTAACGATAAATGGTTTCGTGATATAACCGTCACATCCGCTTTTGCGAAGTTCCACGTCGTCAATGAGAAACGCAGTCGCGATAATAACAGGTATATCTTTCGTGTGAATGCTATCTTTGAGGGTGCGAGTGACCTCAATTCCGGACAGCCGGGGCATGCGAACGTCCATGATTATTAAATCAGGCTGAGCTTCGTGGGCAAGAACGAAGCCGTGAAAACCATCTACCGCTTGCACCACATGATATCCGCGCTTGCCCAGTGTCAGGGCAAACAGTTTCATGTTCAAGGGTTCGTCGTCGACCACAAGGATGCGCCGCTGGTTGACGGGGCTTGGCTGCTTCGTGCGCTGTCTGGTGTTCATCGGTGCACATCATCCGAATATTACTAAGGAATTTATGATTGGATTTCATTTCGCAGAGGTTAATAACGAAAGGAGAGTGTTCGAAAATCCATCATGTTTAGTGCAATATTTGATGAAATTCTTTCTTGCCTGGGCTGGGGCGCAGCAGCGGCGACTGCCGCTGGCGGTAGCGAGCGCGCGGCAGACGGTATTCAGGGCGGTGCCTGCGGTGCTATAGGCGAGGACGCGATCAGCAGAACACGGAACTCGCCATGCCGGATGACAGCGATAACGGGCCGGGCAGCCGCTGGGACGTTCTGACCAAGACCGGCAAGGGCACCCCGATGGGCGATCTCTTGCGCCGCTACTGGTGGCCGATTGCCGGCGCCAGCGAACTCGACCGGCCCGGCACGCTGCCGGTGCGCCTGTTGGGCGAGGATCTCGTCCTCTACAAGGATCTCGGCGGCACCTACGGCCTGCTCGACCGGCATTGCCGGCATCGCCGCGCCGATCTCAGCTACGGCTATGTCGAGCAATGCGGCCTGCGCTGCAATTATCACGGCTGGCTCTATGATGCCGACGGCGCCTGCCTGGCGCAGCCCTATGAGGACATGGCGCATCCCGACGGGCAGTTGCGCGACCAGATCCGCGTCAAGGCCTATCCGGTCGAGCAGCGCGGCGGGCTTCTGTGGGCCTATCTCGGCCCCGAGCCCAGGCCGCTGGTGCCGGACTGGGAATTCTTCTCGTGGAAGAACGGCTTTCGCCAGATCGTCAAGGCCGAGATCCCGTGCAACTGGTTCCAGTGCCAGGAAAACTCGATCGACCCGGTGCATTTCGAATGGACCCATTCGAACTGGAGCGTGCGCCTCGCCGGTGCCGCCGGCCCTTACGCGCCGACCCACGTAAAGGTCGATTTCAGCGAGTTCGAATACGGCTTCCAATATAAGCGCATCCGCACCGACACCAGCGCCGAGGACCGGCTGTGGACGGTCGGCCGGGTCTGCCTGTGGCCCAACGGGCTGTTCACCGGCAACCACGTCGAATTCCGGGTGCCGGTCGATGACGAAAATACCCTCAGCGTCATGTGGCATTTCAGCCGGGTGCCGAAGGAGCGCGAACCCTACGAGCAGAACAGCATCCCGACTTGGGCCGGGCCGATCACCGATCCCGCGACCGGGCGCTGGGTCACGACCCATGTGATGAACCAGGATTTCGTCACCTGGGTCGGGCAGGGCCGGGTTGCCGACCGCAGCCAGGAATATCTGGCGCCGAGCGACCGCGGCATCGTCATGGTGCGGCGGCGCTTCCTCGACGATCTCGCGGCGGTCGCGGCGGGCAAGGACCCCAAGGCGGTGATCCGCGATGCCGCGGTCAACCGCGCCATCGCCTTGCCGGTCGCCGAGCGCAAGGGGCTCATCGACGGTTACACGCGGGCCGAGTTGCTGCGCGACCCGCTGGCCGGCCGCGGTCTGCAGGGCTACATCTTTCAGACCGGACAGCCCGCCGAGGTGCGCGCGGCGTTTCTCGCGGCGATGGGGTTCACCGAAGCCGAGCTGCAGCCGCCGCGGCGGGCCTTCGACCCGCTGGCACCGGCGGCGCGGTGAAGCGCCTCATCCGGCTGCGTCGGCAGCGTAGGGATCCCCTCACCGCCGCCCTGCCGCCCGCGTCTTGACCAGCTCGGGTGATGCTTTCGGCATCGCGGCTGCGGTTTCCGGCGGGGCGGCGGCGATCTTGACGAGGACCTGCAGCAGCCGCGCGACGCCGGCGAGGCGCTCCTTGGCGTCCTCCCAGTTGCGCAGATAGACCAGCTTGTGGTCGGGCCGCAGGCGGAGCGTACCGGCGTTTTTCTGGATCAGCTCGACGAGCCCGGCCGGGTTGGCGAAGCGGTTGCCGCGCAGCGTGATGACCGCGCCCTTGGGCCCCGCCTCGACCCGCTCGACCCCGGCCTCGCGGCAGGCGCGCTTGATCGCGATGATCTGCAGCAGGTTCTCGACTTCGACCGGGAGCTTGCCGAAGCGGTCGATCAGTTCGGCGGCAAAGGCGTCGCGCTCGCGGCGGTCGGCGAGCTGCGCGATGCGCCGGTAGAGCCCGAGGCGCACGCCGAGATCGGCGACATAGGATTCCGGGATCAGGACCGGCGTGCCGATCGTGATCTGCGGGCTCCAGTCCTCGACGGCGGCCTCCCCCTCGGCGCTTCCGGCGGTCTTGGCGACCGCGACCGCCTCTTCGAGCATGTGCTGGTAGAGTTCGATGCCAACTTCGCGGATATGCCCCGACTGCTCGTCGCCCAACAGGTTGCCGGCGCCGCGGATGTCGAGGTCGTGGCTCGCCAATTGAAAGCCGGCGCCGAGCGTGTCGAGCGTCTGCATCACTTCCAGGCGGCGCAGCGCGGTCGGCGCCAGCTGCTTTTTCTCGGGCAGCGTCAGATAGCAATAGGCGCGCAGTTTGCTGCGCCCGATGCGGCCGCGCAGCTGGTAGAGCTGGGCCAGCCCGAACATGTCGGCGCGATGCACGATGAGGGTATTGGCGGACGGGATGTCGAGCCCCGATTCGATGATGTTGGTCGATAGCAAGAGGTCGTAGGCGCGCTCGTCGAAGGCGGTCATCACGGTTTCGAGTTCGCTCGCCGGCATGCGGCCATGTGCCACCGCGACGCGGATCTCCGGCACTACCCGCCGCAGCTCCTCGCGCACCTCGTCGAGGTCGGCGATGCGCGGCGCGACATAGAACACCTGCCCGCCGCGGTCGCGCTCGCGCAAGATCGCCTCGCGCACCACGACCGGGTCGAACGGCGTCACAAACGTGCGCACTGCGAGGCGATCGATCGGCGGGGTTGCGATGATGCTCATCTCGCGTACCCCGGACAGCGCCAGCTGCAGCGTGCGCGGGATCGGCGTCGCGGTCAGCGTCAACACGTGCACGTCGGCTTTCAGCTGTTTCAGCCGCTCCTTTTGCGCGACGCCGAAATGCTGCTCCTCGTCGACGATGACGAGGCCGAGATGGTGGAAATGCACGTCCTTGGCGAGGAGCGCGTGGGTCCCGACGACGATCTCGATGCGGCCTTCGGCGATCTCGGCCTTGATCTGCTTGGCGTCCTTGGGGGCGACGAGGCGCGAGAGTTGCGCGATCCGCACCGGCAGCCCGGCAAAACGCTCGCTGAACGTGCGGTAATGCTGGCGGGCGAGCAAGGTCGTCGGCACGACGATCGCGACCTGCCCGCCGGCAAAGGCGGTGATGAACGCCGCGCGCAACGCCACCTCGGTCTTGCCGAAGCCGACATCGCCGCAGATCAGCCGGTCCATCGGCTTGCCGGCAGCGAGGTCGCCCAGCGTATCCTCGATGGCGCGCAGCTGGTCCTCGGTCTCGGGGTAGGGAAAACGCGCCGCGAACTCCTCGTAGATCCCTTCCGGCGGCATCATCGTCTCGCCCGGGCGCAGCTGGCGCTCGGCGGCGATGCGGATCAGTTCGCCGGCAATCTCGCGAATGCGCCGCTTGACCCGCGCCTTGCGCGACTGCCAGCCGACGCCACCCAGGCGGTCGAGCTGCGCGCCGGCTTCCTCGGAGCCGTAGCGCGACAGGACCTCGATGTTCTCGACCGGCACAAACAGCCGGTCGTCGCCGGCATAGAGGACCTTCAGGCAATCGTGCGGCGCGCCGGCGACGTCGATCGTCTCCAGCCCTTCGTAGCGGCCGATGCCATGCTCGTCATGGACGACGAGGTCGCCGGCGACGAGGCTCGCCGCCTCGGTGATGAACTCGTCGAGATTGCGGCGCCGATGGCCTTGGGGGCGCGGCACCCGCGCCAGCCGGTCGCCGAGAATGTCCTGCTCGCCGAGCAGCACCAGCGACTCTGTGGCAAAGCCCTGTTCGAGCGGCAAGAGCGCGAGGCCGACCACCCCCTTGGGCAGTTCGGCGAGCGCCTGGCCATCGGCCACCCGGCGCAATTCGCTCGATCCGTGCTCGCGCAGCACCGTGGCAAGCCGGTCGGCCGAGCCCTCGCTATAGGCGGCGATCGCGGCTCGGCGGCCGGCCGCTTGCTCGGCGGCGAGATAATCGCGCACCGCATCGAACAGCTGCACCTTGGGGTCGGCGCGCTCCACGGCGAAATTGCGCGCCGGCCGGCCGCCGGCATCGAACGCCTCGCCATCGCCCTCCGATGCGGCAAACGGCGACAGCCGGACAACCGACCGGCCGGCGATCGCCTGCGGCCATTGCGCCTCATCGAGAAACATCTGTTGCGGCGACACCGGGCGGTAGAGCGGCGCCGTGCTGCGCGCCACGCCGCCCAGGCTGCGCCGTGCCGCGTAAAATTCGGCGATCGCCTCGAACCGGTGGGCCCGCGCCTCCGCGACCTGGTGGTCGAACGACAGCACCGCGCCCGGCAGATAGTCGAACAGCGTTTCCAGCCGCTCATAATAGAACGGCAGCCAATGTTCCATGCCGGACTGGCGATGCCCGGCGCTGATCGCCTCGTAGAGCGGATCGTCGGTGCCGACCGCGCCGAAGGCCTCGCGGTAGCGCGAGCGAAAGCGCTGGATGGCGGCATCGTCGAGCAATACTTCACTGACCGGACGCAGCTCGAACCGCTCGAGCGTGCCGGTTGAGCGCTGCGTCAACGGATCGAAGCTGCGCAGGCTTTCCAGCGTGTCGCCGAAAAAATCGAGGCGGATCGGCGTCGCCGCGCCGGCCGGATAAAGATCGATAATGCCGCCGCGCGCCGCGAACTCGCCCGGCTCGCGGACCGTGTCGGTGCGGCTGTAGCCGTTGTTGCGCAGGAAGCTTTGCAGCCGATCGAGCGGCATCCGCCCGCCCGATCCCAGCGTCAGCACGCGGCCGTCGAACAGCCGGCGCGGCGGCACGCGCTGCACCAGCGCGTTGACCGTGGTCAGGACGACCAGCGGCGGCGGCTCACCGCCGCTTGCCCCAACCCTTCCCTCCCCCGCATGCGGGGGAGGGTTAGGGAGGGGGCGGCCGGCTGCGAGGCGGGTCAGCGTGTCGATGCGGCGGCTGACGATCTCGCCGTTCGGCGACACCCGGTCATAGGGCAGGCAATCCCACGCCGGAAAGGTCAGCACATTGAGGCCGGGATGGAAAAACCCGAGCGCGGCAGCAAACCGCGCCATGCGGCCGTCGTCGCGGCAGACATGCAGCCAGCTCGCGCCGCCGCTCTCGACGAGAAGACGGCCGACGGTCGCCGCGTCATGCCCTTCGGGGACGCCGTAGAGCGTCACGGCAGGCCGCCCCTCGGCGAGCGAGCGGGCCAGATCTGCCAGCGCCGTCACGTCGCGTGCGGGTCGTAGCGGAAGGCGAGCAGCAAGCGCGTCACCGCGGTGTCGTGCGCTGCCGGCGGGGCGGCACGGCCGGTGATCCAATCGAACAACTCGGCATCGGGGCATTCGAGCAGCGCCGCGAATTCAGCGAGCCGCGTCTCGTCGAACCCGGCGAGATGCGCGTCGGCAAACGAGCCGAGGATCAGGTCGGCTTCCCGCGTGCCGCGGTGCCAAGCGCGGAACAACAGCCGCTTGCGGCGGATGTCGGTGAGGCTCACAGACTCTGGGGCTGGCATGACGCTCCGGATATAGCCATGCTCGGCGCCTGCGTCAGCCGGGATTTGCAGTTATCGCAGCAGCCATGCGCCCCGCCCTTCTCGATCACCTGTTCGCGCCGGTGACGGCGCTGCCCGGCATCGGGCCGCAGCTGGCGCGCCTCCTGCACCAGCTGATCGGTCACGGCGCCGAACCGCTGGTCGTCGATCTGTTGTGGCACCTGCCCTCGGGGCTCGTCGACCGCCGCGCCGCGCCATCGATCGGCGCCCTCCACCCGCGCGACTGGCCGGCCGGCTCGGTCATTACGGTCAAGGCCAAGGTCGAACGCCACCAACCCGGGATCGGCCGCCGGCCCTATCGGGTGTTCGTCAGCGATGCGACGGGCGCGTTGATGCTCGTCTATTTCAACGTCAAGGGCGACTACCTGCAGCGCCTCCTGCCGGTCGGCGCCGAGCGGGTGATCAGCGGCCAGATCGAATACTACGACGGCATGCCGCAGATGGCCCATCCCGACTACGTCGTCGCGCCCGACCAGGCCGAGCAGGTAAAGCCGATCGAGCCGGTCTACCCGCTGACCGGCGGCCTGTCGTCGCGGGTCGTGGCGCGGGCCGTCGCGGCGGCCTTGGAGCGCGCCCCCGAGCTGCCCGAGTGGCTCGACCCGGCGTGGCAGACGCGACGCGGCTGGCCGGGCTGGGGCGAGGCAATCGCCGCCGCGCACATGCCGCAGAACGCGGCCGATCTGCTGCCGGCGAATGCGGCGCGCGAGCGCCTCGCCTACGACGAGATCCTGGCGAGCCAGCTCGCCGTGGCCCTGGTGCGCGCGACAAGACGCCGCCGGCATGGCCGGGTGCTCGCCGGCACCGGGACGTTGCAGGCCCCGATCGAAGAGGGATTCGGCTTTGCGCTGACCCACAGCCAGCGCCAGGCGCTGGCCGAGATCGCCGGCGACATGCGGGCGCCGCACCGGATGATGCGCCTGCTGCAGGGCGATGTCGGCAGCGGCAAGACTGTCGTCGCGCTGCTGGCGATGCTGATCGCGGTCGAGAGCGGCGCGCAGGCGGCATTGCTGGCGCCGACCGAGGTGCTGGCGCGACAGCATCACCGCGTCTTGCAGCGTCTCGCCGCGCCGGGCCGGGTCGAGATCGGCCTCCTGACCGGGCGCGAGAAGGGTCGGGCGCGCGCGGCGATGCTGGCGAGCCTTGCCTCGGGACTGACCCCGATCGTTGTCGGCACGCATGCCCTGCTGCAACCCGATGTCGCGTTTCGCGACCTCGCGCTTGCAATCATCGACGAGCAGCACCGCTTCGGGGTCGAGCAGCGCCTCGGGCTGACCGCCAAGGGGCATGACGCCGACACCCTGCTGATGAGCGCGACGCCGATCCCGCGCACCCTGATGCTGACCGCCTATGGCGATCTCGACGTCTCGCGCCTCGTTGAAAAGCCGCCGGGGCGACGCCCGGTCGACACCCGCGCGGTGCCGCTCGACCGTGCCGAGGAGGTGACCGGGGCGATCGCAAGGGCGCTCGGCCACGGCGCCAAGGTGTTCTGGGTGTGCCCGATCGTCGAGGAATCGGAAACCGCCGATGTCGCTGCCGCCGAGGCGCGCTACCGGGCCTTGAGCGAACTCTTGCCGGGCCGCGTCGGGCTGGTGCATGGCCGCATGAAGAGTGCCGACAAGGACCGCGCGATGGCCGCATTCGCCAGCACCGATCCGGCCGGGGCGACGGTCGACCTGCTGGTCGCGACGACGGTGATCGAGGTCGGCATCGACGTGCCGGAAGCGACGGTCATGGTGGTCGAGCACGCCGAGCGCTTCGGCCTGGCGCAACTGCACCAGCTGCGCGGCCGCATCGGGCGCGGCGGCGACTCGTCAACCTGCCTGCTGCTCTATCAGGCGCCGCTGGGCGAGATCGCCCGCCAGCGCCTCCAGATCCTGCGCGACACCGAGGACGGGTTTCGCATCGCCGAAGAAGATCTGCGGCTGCGCGGCGGCGGCGAGGTGCTCGGCACCAGGCAAAGCGGATTGCCGATATTGCGCCTCGCCGATCTGGCGCAGCACGCCGAACTGGTCGCGGTCGCGCATGACGACGCAAGGCTCGTGCTGGAGCGCGACCCCGCCTTGGCCGGCCCGCGCGGCGCGGCCTTGCGGGTGCTGCTCTATCTCTTTCGCCGCGACGAGGCGGTGCAGTACCTGCGCGCCGGCTAGGCTGCGGCCAGGTTATCGCGGCGGATTGAGCTGGCGGCAGATGTAGACCGGGGTCCCGACGACATCGGGCGGGCTCCACATGCCGATCGTGCCGAGCGGGCATTGTATCGGCGGGGGTGCGGCTGCGGCGGACCGTTTGATGATGGCCCGTTTGATGGTGGCCCGTTTGATGGTGGCCTCTTTGGTCGCGGCCGGCGCGGCCGGGGGGCCGGTCATGCTCGGCGCCAAGGCGATCGGCGCCCGCAGCTTTTCGACGGCGATCGGCGCCGCGGCGCCGATCGGCGCCGTCACGGAGTGTTTCAGCGGCGTACAGGCGGCGACGCTGCAAAGGGCGGCGGCGAGCACCGCCGCCCGAAGGGGCCGCCGCAGTGAGCCGCTTCCCGACTTGTCTCGATCCGCGATCGCCGTGTCGTCGGTCGTCGGCATGGCCCATCCCCCGAGGCGCTGTTGCCGCAAAGATTAACGCCGGCAGGTCGCATCGGGAAAGGCTTCATCAACCTGCGCGACGGCTCCCCAGGGGCCGGCGCGCAAGGCGGTCTGACAAAGCGGTTTGCGCCGGGCGGCGCCGGCGGCGACAATGGCGGCGCTTGGAGAATTGCTGATGCACGCCTGGGACGCCACGCAATATCTGCGCTTTGCCGACGAGCGCACCCGCCCGGCGCGCGACCTCCTGGCGCGGCTCGACCTCGCCGCGCCGCGGCGGATCATCGATCTCGGCTGCGGGCCGGGCAACAGCACGGCGCTCTTGCGCGAGCGCTGGCCGGACGCGGCCGTGACCGGGCTCGATGTCTCGCCGGAGATGCTGGCGGCGGCGCGCCGCGACCACCCGGGGCTCGAATTCGTCGCCGGCGACATCGCCCGCTGGTCGCCGAGCGGGTCCTACGATCTGGTATTTTCGAATGCCGCGCTGCAATGGGTCGGCGATCACCAGCGCCTGCTGCCGCGACTGATGGCGGCGGTCGCGGCGGGTGGCGCGCTCGCGGTGCAGATGCCGCGCAACCATGATTTCGCCACCCATGCCCTGATGCGCCGGGTCGCCGCCGAGGGACCGTGGCGCGAGCGGCTGGCGGCTGCGCGCGAGCCCTCGCCGGTCAAGCCACCGGAATTCTATTACGACTGCCTCGCGCCCCTGAGCGGCCGCGTCACTCCGTGGGAGACCAACTACATCCAGGTGATGGACGGGGTCGATGCGATCATCGCCTGGCTGCACGGCACCGGGCTGCGGCCGTTTCTCGCACGCCTCGACGAAGCCGAACGGCAGCTCTTTC
>Ga0307372_10012420_pt1 | contig 11164 bp, 8 predicted proteins | sample OX1MG_FD_202533 | JGI IMG/M metagenome (GOLD analysis project Ga0307372, IMG submission 202533) | Soil microbial communities from Risofladan, Vaasa, Finland - OX-1 | ecosystem: Environmental > Terrestrial > Soil > Coastal area > Acid sulfate soil | place: Finland: Risofladan, Vaasa | collected...
GCGCGCCTGCTGCAGCTGCGGTGCCGTCGTCGTCGGCAGGCCGGCGCGCGCGGCCACGTCATCGCCCATGATGTTGACCGCCTGCGTCAGGATCACGTCAGGCTCGGCGGCGGCCTTGATGTCGGCGACCGACTTCAGCGCCGGCAGCCCGGCGGCGCTGCGCCGCAGGTTCTCTTCGACCAGCCGTGTCTGGTCCTGCATCGTGCGCTGCTGCTCGCGTATCTTCAGGTTGAGCGACAGGGTCTTCTCGTCGCGTGCCTGGTCCAGCACCGCAAGGCTGGCGAGCAGCCACTGGTAGTTGGAGCTGTGCATGGCCCGCTCACTCTGCTCGGCCGCCAGCGTGGGTACCAGCGAACCGAAGGGCGGCAACGCATGGAATGCTGCGGGCGCGATTCGATCCCACGGCAGGGGGTTGTCCATCACGCTCTCGCCCACGTTGGTCATGCTGATCGGCGAGGGCAGCATGATGTCGGGAGTGACCCCGCGCAGCTGGGTGCTCTCGCCGGTGACGCGGTAGAACTTGCCGATCGTGACCGTGACCTGACCTTCCACCGGGCGCGAGGACCAGCGGTCCAGCGGGATCACGCTCTGCACCGTGCCCTTGCCGAAGGTGGTCTGGCCGATGATAAGGCCACGGTGATAATCCTGGATGGCGCCGGCGAAGATCTCCGAGGCCGAGGCGCTGGTGCGGTCAACCAGCACGGCCAGCGGCCCCGCATAGCTCTGCCCCGAGTCAGGCTGGTCGAGCACTTCAAGCTGTCCGGTGGTATCGCGCAGCTGGACCACCGGACCGTGGTTGATGAACAGGTGCGTCAGCCCGATCGCCTCGGGCAGGTAGCCGCCGCCGTCGCCGCGCAGATCGAGCACCAGCGCGTCGACCCCGCCCGCGGCGGCCAGTTGTTGCAGTAGCCGCCGCACATCATTGGTGGTGCTGCGGTTGGTGGTGTTGCCGCCGCCGGCCTCCTCCATGTCGTTGTAGAAGCTCGGCACCGTGATGACGCCGATCTTGTAGGTATGGCCGTCGCGCGTGACCTCGCGCACTTCCTTCTTCGGCGCCTGGTTCTGTAGCGTGACCTTGTTGCGCGTGAGCTCGAGCGTGCGCTCCGAAGTGCCGGGGGTGGCCCCGGCCGGCAAGATCTGCAGCCGCACGACCGAGCCTTCCTTGCCGCGGATCAGCTGCACCACGTCATCGACGCGCCAACCGATGATGTCGACCATAGGGCCGCCCTTGCCCTGGCCGACCGCGGTGATCCGGTCATTGGGCTTGAGCGTACCGTCGGCAGCGGCGGGCCCTCCGGGCAGAATACCGGTCACCGTGACGTAATCGTCGGTCTGGCTGAGCGAGGCGCCGATACCCTCGTAGCTCAGGCTCATCTGAATACGGTACTCCTCGGAGCTGCGCGGCGAGAAGAAGTTGGAGTGCGGATCATAGGCGGCGCAGTAGGAGTTCATCAGCGCCTCGAACACGTCCTCGGGGGAGACCTCCCCGATCCGGTGCAGTACGCTCTGGTAGCGCTTGCGCAGCGTGTCGGCCGCCTGGGGCCAGGTCTTGCCGGTCAGCATCAGCGAAATTGCATCGTTCTTGACCCGCAGGCGCCACAGCTGGTCCATCTGCGCCTCGGTGGTCGGCCAGGTCGCGTGGGTGCGGTCGACCGTCAGGGTCTCATTGGTATCGAAGTTCGGCTCGGTATCGAGCTGCTTCAGCGCATAGGCGATGCGTTCGCGATTGCGCTGCTGGAATACATTGAAGATGTAATAGGCCGGATCGACCTGGCCGGTGTGGATCATGGTGCCGAACTGGTATTTCCAGCGCTCGAAGCTGGCGATATCGCTCGCGAGGAAATAGTTGTGCTGTCCGTCCAGAGTGGTCAGAAAGTGCTGATATACCAGCGGTGAGAGCTTGCGGTCGATCGGAATGTGGCGGTAATGGTTGTGCTCGAGGATGCCGGCGATCCGGGGGGCGAGCATGCGCTGCTGCGGCGTCGGGGCCACCGCACCGGCAGGTAGCAGGCCGGTGGCGGCGGGGGCGCCCGAGGAGCCTGCCGCGGACAGCGCCAGCAAGGCCAGGGCGGCCAGTGCGAAGGGCGCAGAGAGTTTGCGCCAGGACTGAGGCGTTTGCGACATGCTGTGTGAGATGCCTATCGGCAACGGCGGCTAGGATGTTGGCAAGTCTGACATCTTTGCAGGCTAGATGGCAGTCCCCGCACAATCAATCGGCGCGCCGGCCGACATGGGCGCTGCAGCTGAGGGGTTAGGCAGCAGCCTTCGAGGAGGCGGGCCAGACTAACCGCGCCGCCGCAGCTTCCACGGATCGCGCGGCTTGATGCCCAGGTGGCTGTCGTACGGGTCGAAGCCACGCGCATGGTCGGCCTCCTCGTCCAGCAGCAGCCCATCGCCGATGGTCAATGCGAGCTTGATTTCCCGCATGATTTCCTCGCGACTGCGCCGTTGCCGCTGCCGCCGTTCGACAAATCCGCCTTTTTTCTCGTCAGCCGTCACGCTCATCCACTGCATCGCCACGCGCGCTGCGTCCGGTCAGGATTACCCGTCATCATAGGGTGTCACACCCGTCGTCGCGCCCGCTCCCGCGGCGCTGAAAATGAGAGCTACGTCACGCTGCGGCGCCTGGCGGCGCTAGTTATGTAACAGCCGCCTCCCGCCCCGCAGCAGCCAGTACAGCAGATACGGCGCCACTGCCACGAACCAGAATGCCTCGGAGCCCGCGCCCAGCCCGGCCAGAAAGTCGCGCCACAGGCCGAATATGCCACCGTGCTCGTAGGGTCCGAGGCTCAGGCGGCCGATGGCAAAGATCAGGCACGGCATCACCAGGATGCCGATGATGAGGCAGGCAGCGGCACCCAACGCCTCCCTGGCGAAGCCGTGGGAGCGCAGGTAACGCCCCAACGGAGAAATGATTTCGATGTCCAATGCGTCAACCCCGCTAACGTCAGCTTGGGCATAATAGCTGCAACATGGGGAAAATCAGAGTCGCGGTCATCGGCGCCGGCTATCTCGGGCGCTTCCATGCCCAGAAATATGCCCACTTGAGCGCCTGCGAACTGGTCGGGGTGGTTGACGTCGACGGGCAAACCGCCGCGCGGGTCGCGGCCGAGGTCGGTTCGCGAGCCTATCGCGATTATCACGAGCTGCTCGGCCAGGTCGATGCGGTGAGCATCGTGACACCGACGCCGAGTCATTGCGAGGTCGCGCTGCAGTGCCTCAACGCCGGTGCGCACGTGCTGGTGGAGAAGCCTGTCACTGAGACGGTGGTGCAGGCGCAGCGCCTGATCGACGCGGCGCAGAGGCGGGGGCGGGTGCTGCAGGTCGGCCATCTCGAGCGCTTCAACCCGGCGATCCTGGCGGCCGAGCCGCTGCTGTCGGCGCCGCGATTCATCGAGTGTCAGCGGCTCGCGCCCTTCCGGGACCGCGGCACCGATGTCAACGTGGTGCTCGACCTGATGATCCACGACATCGATCTGCTGCAGATGATCGTGCGCAGCCCGGTCGCGGCGCTGGAGGCGATCGGCACCCCGGTTTTCTCGGGCGAAATCGATATCGCCAATGCCCGGCTGCGCTTCGATAATGGCTGCGTCGCCAACGTCACGGCCAGCCGCGTGAGCCTCAAGACCGAGCGCAAGCTGCGCGTCTTCTGCAACGACGCCTACCTGTCAATTGATTTGCAACAGAAAATCCTGACCGTCATCCGCAAGCGCGACAACGCCGCCGACGCCAGCGCGGCCGCCGGACAGTTGCCGGTGCAGATCGAGGAGCGCAGCTTCGAGCAGGGCGATGCGCTGCTGGCCGAGATCGAAGCCTTTGTGGCGGCGGTGCGGGGCGAGCGCGCCGTGCTGGTCAGCGGAGAGGATGGGCTGCGCGCGCTGCAGACGGCCATCGCGATCAGCGCGCGCGTGCGCGCATGAGCGGCCAGAGCCGGTGTGTCAGGGTTGCCGCGATCCAGCTGGCATGCAGCTGGGACCTGCCGGACAATCTCGAGCGCGCCGAACGCCTGGTGCGCGCGGCTCATACCGGCGGAGCGCAGGTGATCGTGCTGCCGGAGCTGTTCGCAACGCCGTATTTCTGCATCGAGCAGGATGCACGCCACCTGCAGCTGGCACAGAGCGCGGCCGACAGCCCGATACTGCGACGCTTCGGCGCGCTGGCGCGCGAGCTCGCCGTGGTGCTGCCGATCAGCTTCTTCGAACGTGCCGGCAACGTCTACTTCAATTCGCTCGCGCTGTTCGATGCCGATGGCACGCAGCTGGGTATCTACCGCAAGTCACACATTCCAGATGGTCCCGGCTACCAGGAGAAGTTCTACTTCACCGGCGGGGACACCGGGTTTCGCGCCTGGGATACCCGCTACGCCCGCCTCGGCGTGGCGGTGTGCTGGGACCAGTGGTTTCCGGAGAGCGCGCGCATCATGGCACTGGCCGGCGCAGAGTTGCTGCTGTATCCGAGTGCGATCGGCAGCGAGCCGCCGCCGGCCCCGCCGCTGGACTCGCGCCTGCACTGGCAGCGTACGCAGCAGGGCCACGCGGCCGCGAACCTGATGCCGCTGGTGGCATCCAACCGCATCGGGGTGGAGCGCTCGCTGCAGGACCCGGCGGTGTGCATTCGCTTCTATGGCTCATCGTTCATTGCAGACGCCAGCGGCGCGCTGCTGGCGCAGGCCGGGCAGGACGAGGAGGCGGTGATCAGCGCCAGCTTCGATCTGGATGAGCTCAAGCGCGCGCGTGACAATTGGTTCGTATTCCGTGACCGCCGTCCCGACCTGTACGGGCCGCTGGCGACTCATGGTTGAAATCAACCGATTTGCACTGCGAACGATCCAGAAAATATACTATCGTGGGGTGCTTGCAGAAGGCGAGGGCCCGAGCGTTCGCTGTGATTGACCAACGAGGTTCTATGGAAACGACGGGCAGTAGCAGCGCGCGCCGCCGCGACAAGCGCGCGGTTGCATCGAAGCGGGGCGATAAGGGGGATCGGGGCGAGAAGGCCGACAAGGCCGACAGGGTCGAACGCGTCGCCGGTGCCAAGGTCGACCTGGGCGTGCTGCCGAAGCTGCTGGGCTACAATCTGCGGCGCGCCAACCAGTCCTCGTGGCGTACCTACGTCAGCTTCATCGGCGAGCACAAGATACGTCCGGGCCTGTTCAGCCTGCTGTGCCTGGTGCGCTTCAACGCCGGGATATCGCAGATCGAGATCGGCACGCATCTGGGCGTCGACAAGGCCAGCATCGTCGCGCTGCTGGACCGGCTCGAGCGCGCCGGGCTGATTGAGCGGCGCCGCTCGCTGCGTGATCGGCGCCGCCAGGGCATCTCGCTCACCGAACCGGGCATGCGGGAATTCGATTCGCTGATGACGCAGGTGCGGGCACTGGAGCGGCACATGGCCAGCCGCTTCAGCAAGCCCGAGCTCGAGCAGTTCCTGGGCTACCTGCACCGCATGTACGAATAGCCATCGACGGTTCAGCGCTACTGCGGCGCGTTGCTGGTGTCCGGACCCGTCAGTCGGCTCAGTTACCCGTGCGGCGCAGGTGGATCAGGAACTCGCCCCGAGCGCCTCGAGCAGCGCGGCGGTCAGCGGCTTCATGAACCACGCCTGCGCCGGCATTGTGTCCGCGGTGACGCCGTGGGCGGCCAGCGCCGCGGCCACTACCGGTCCGATGGCGGCGATGTGCGTGGCCGCCAGCGCCGCACGCACTGCGGCGGGTTCGGCCGCCCGGAACACACGCTCGACCTGCGCTTTGCTGGTGAAGGCGAGCGCATCGATCTGCCCGCCCGCAAGCCGCGTGAGCAGATCGTGCACAGCAGTATCGGAGGCGCCTTCGGCGTAGGCATACGGTGCCACCGGCAGTACCGTGGCGCCAGCGCCCTGCAGGAATCGGCTCAACGGTGCATTGGGATCGGTGCCGTAGAGTTGCACGCCGACCCTGCGGCCCGCGAGGTCGATCCCGCGCAGCGCCTCGATCACCCCGGCGGTGGTCGGCGGGTCTGCGGCCAGATCGGCATGCAGCCCGAGCGAGCGCAGCACGCGCTCGGGCTTGGGGCCGCGCGTGATCTTGCGCAGGCGGCCCAGTGCGGCCAGAAACGCGCCGCTGAGCGGCGGCTCGTGCCGCTGGATGCACGCGAGCAGGCGTTGCAGGCCCTCGCCCGTGAGCAGGATCAGGTCATCGCAGCCGCCCGCCGCGAGGCGCCGGCTCCAGGCGAGCACGGGCACGGGATCGGGAGCGTCGATGATCTGCACCAGCGGATAGCGCAGCACGCGCGCACCGCGGCGCTCGAGCAGGCCGGCAAGCAGGTCGAGTTCGCGCGTCTCGGCGATGGCGATGACGCGGCCTGCCAGTGCCTCGCTGAGGTTGACACCCACGGGCGCAGTCTAGCGGACAACACGCCACGGCAATAAGCACATAACGAGTGCAAGCCTATAGAATCTTCGAGGTATCAAATGGTTATCGGCGTGACGTGTTGCGCCGTCGTCGTTTTTTGCTAGCGCCACGGCCCTGCATGCCCAAGTTATCGCACCTGGCTCGGCTCGAGGCCGAGAGCATCCATATCTTTCGCGAGGTGGTCGCCGAATGCGAGCGCCCGGTGATGCTGTATTCGATCGGCAAGGACAGCTCGGTCATGCTGCACCTGGCGCTCAAGGCATTCCAACCGGCGCAGCTGCCGTTTGCGCTGCTGCACGTGGATACGACCTGGAAATTCCGCGAGATGATCGCGTTTCGCGACCAGACGGCGCGCCGCCTGGGCCTGAAACTCATCGTGCACATCAATCAGGAGGGTGTCGCGATGGGTATCAATCCGTTCACCCACGGCTCGGCGGTGCACACCGATATCATGAAGACGCAGAGCCTTAAGCAGGCGCTGGAGCGCCACGGCTTCGATGCGGCCTTCGGCGGCGCGCGGCGCGATGAAGAGAAATCGCGTGCCAAGGAGCGGGTGTTCTCGCTGCGCTCGGCGCAGCATCGCTGGGACCCCAAGCGGCAGCGGCCCGAGCTGTGGCGGCTCTACAATGCGCGCCTGACCCGAGGCGAGAGCCTGCGCGTGTTCCCGCTGTCGAACTGGACCGAGCTGGATGTGTGGCAATACATCTACCAGGAGAACATACCGATCGTGCCGCTGTACTTTGCCAAGGAACGCCCGGTGGTCGAGCGCGATGGCGCTCTGATCATGGTGGATGACGAGCGCATGCCGCTGGCCGCGGGCGAGCAGCCGCAGCTGCGCAAGGTGCGCTTCCGCACGTTGGGTTGCTATCCGCTGACCGGCGCGATCGAGAGCGAGGCCGATTCGCTGCCGGCGATCATCGATGAGATGCTGGTGGCACGCACATCCGAGCGCCAGGGGCGCGTGATCGATCAGGATGGCTCGGCCTCCATGGAGAAGAAAAAGCAGGAAGGCTATTTCTGATGAGCGCCAAGCCCGAGCCGTTGCCGGCGCAGCTCAACGCGTGGCTCGCCGAGCAGGCCGACAAGGATCTGCTGCGCTTCATCACCTGCGGCAGCGTCGATGACGGCAAGAGCACGCTGATCGGGCGGCTGCTGTACGAGTCGCGGGTCCTGTTCGAGGACCAGTTATCGGCGCTGGAGCGCGACTCGCGCCGGCTCGGCACGCAGGGCCAGGAGCTGGACTTCGCGCTGCTGGTCGACGGCCTGGCCGCAGAGCGCGAGCAGGGCATCACCATCGACGTGGCCTATCGCTTCTTCGCCACCGAGCACCGCAAGTACATCGTGGCCGACACCCCGGGGCACGAGCAGTACACACGCAACATGGTCACCGGTGCGTCCACCGCGGAGCTGGCGATCATCCTGATCGACGCCCGCAAGGGCGTGTTGACGCAGACCCGCCGTCATAGCTACCTGGTGTCGCTGCTGGGCATCCGCCGCGTAGTGCTCGCGGTCAACAAGATGGACCTGGTCGAGTATGCCGAGCCGGCATTTGCGCGCATCGAGCGCGAGTACCGCGAGTTCGCGGCCCAGATCGGGCTGACGCAGATCATCGCGATCCCGGTGTCGGCGCTGGCCGGCGACAACGTGGTCCAGCCCGGGGATCGCATGCCCTGGTATCACGGTCCGACGCTGCTGGCGCACCTGGACACCATGCCGCCGGTACAGCAGCCGGCCTCGCAGCCGTTTCGCATGCCGGTGCAATGGGTCAATCGGCCCAACCACGATTTCCGCGGCTATGCCGGCCTGATCGCCGGGGGCGCCGTGCGGGTCGGCGATCCGCTGGTGGTGCTGCCCTGCGCATTGCACAGCCGCGTCGCGCGCATCGTCGGCCCCGACGGCGATCTGGCGCAGGGGCTGGCAGGCCAGTCGGTCACGCTCGTCCTCGAGGACCAGATCGACGTCAGCCGCGGCGACCTGTTGGCCTCGGCGGCCGCGCCGGCGCAGGTCAGCGATCTGTTCGAGGCCACGGTGGTGTGGATGAGCGAGGAGCCGATGCTGCCGGGCCGGCCCTATCTGCTCAAGTGCGGCGCACGCACGGTTACCGCGACCGTGGCCCCGCTCAAGCACAAGATCAACGTCAACACGCTCGAGAAGCTGGCCGCCCGGCAGCTCGAGCTCAATGAGATCGGGCTGGCTCATCTGAACCTCGATCGACCGCTGGCGTTCGACCCGTACGAGGAAAACCGCGATACCGGCGGCTTCATCCTGATCGACCGCATCAGCAACGGCACGGTCGGTGCGGGACTGCTGCATGCAGCGCTGCATCGCGCTCAGGACCTGCACTGGCAGACGCTCGACATCGATCAGGCGGCCCGCTCGGCGCAGAAGCAGCAGCGCGCCTGCGTGCTGTGGTTCACCGGTCTGTCGGGCGCCGGCAAGTCCACGATCGCGAACCTGGTCGAGAAGCGTCTGTTTGGCGCTGGCCGTCACACCTACCTGCTCGATGGCGACAACGTGCGGCATGGATTGTGCCGCGACCTGGGATTCACCGACGTCGATCGGGTTGAGAACATCCGCCGCGTCGGCGAGGTCGCCCGCCTGATGACCGACGCGGGACTGATCGTGTTGGTGTCGTTCATCTCGCCGTTTCGTGCGGAGCGGCGCCTGGCGCGTTCGCTGCTCGCGCCGGGGGAATTTTTCGAGATTCATATCGATACGCCGCTGGAGGAGGCCGAAAGGCGCGACACCAAGGGGCTGTACCGCAAGGCGCGCGCCGGCGAGATCCACAATTTCACCGGGATCGACTCCCCGTACGAGCCGCCGGAGAATCCGGAAGTGCGCATTGACACGCGCGTCACCAGCGCCGAGCAGGCCGCCGAGCAGATCATCGTGCATTTGCGCAAGATGGGTGTGATTGACCGCGACTGGGTGTTCATTCCGTGACTGTGCGGGCGCTCACCACAACGGGCTGCCGCGATTGTCCTGGACCGAGCCGGCGTCCACCGGCGGGGCGGTGTTGCCCCAGGATTCGCGGATATAGCTGAGCACATCGGCGATCTGGTCGTCATCGAGCGTTTGCGAAAACGACGGCATGCCGTAGGGCAGGGGGTTGCCAGCCGTGCCGGGCGGATAGCCTCCAAACAGCACGATACGGATCGGGTTGACGTCGGAATTGCGCGTCACGGCTCGGTTGCCGGCAAGCGGCGGCCCGATCGGTGTGCGTCCCTCGCCGTGCTCGCCGTGGCAGGAGGCGCAGTGCGCAGCATAGAGGGTGCGACCGGCGTACATCGTCGTATCACCCGCCCGCCCCTGCGGGCTCAGACGGCTTGACCTGGCGGCGCCGCCGTTTTGGGGCAGCGACTTCAGATACACCGCCATCGCATGCAGGTCGGTGTCCGGCAGGCGCTGCAGGCTGGAGTAGACGACCTCGGACATCGGGCCCAATGTCACGGCGTGGGGGGCGGAACCCGCGTGCGCTGCGCCCGTTCCGATCGCGCCGTCCTTCAGCAGCGTGACGATGTCGGCAAGGGTCCAGTCATGCAGGCTCGCTCCGCCGGCATCAGTCAGGGAGGGGGCGAACCAGCTCAGTACCAGAGCGCCCGGCGGATTGGCTCCCGACAGCGTCGCGCCGAGCGTATTGCGTGCGGCGTGACAGGCGTTGCAGTGGCCCAGCCCCTGAACCAGATAGGCGCCCCGATTCCACTGCGCATCGTGTCGCGGGTCCTCGTGGTAGACGCCCGGATGGAAGTAGAGCGAGCGCCAGACCTTGAGCAGCCAGCGGTGGTTGTACGGAAACTGAAGCTGATGGGGGCGGTCCGGCTGCGATACCGGGGCGACGGTGCGCAGATACGTGAACATGGCATCGGCGTCGGCGCGGGTGACCCGCGTGTAGCTGGTGTAGGGAAAGGCCGGGTAGAGCGGCGTGCCGTTCCTGGCCTTCCCGTCGTGCAGCGCGCGCCAGAAATCCTGCTCGCTCCACCGGCCGATGCCGGTGCCGTCATCCGGGGTGATGTTCGGTGAATAGAATGTACCGAACGACGTAGGGATAGCGCGCGCGCCGGCGAAGGCAGCGCCGCCGCGGGCGGTGTGGCAGGCCTCGCAATCGCCCGCTGTCACCAGCTCGCGGCCGTGGTTGATCAGAGCGGAGGCGCTCGCAGGCGCCGGCACCGGCGTCGTGGTCTGCTGCTCGATGCTGCCACACTGCATCGGCGGTGGATGCGTGAAGGCCGTTTGTGCCTGCGCACCGTCCGGTACGGCCTGTGAGGCCAGCCACGCGGTAACCGCCGGCAGATCCTGTGGTCGCAGGCGGCGCGCAATTTGCGCCATGCAGTCCGGCGCTCTGGCTGCCCGTGAGCCATTGCGCCAGGCACCGAGCTGCCCCATCAGATAATCCTGCGAGACACCGAGCAGACCGGGCAGGTTCGGCGCGACGCCGAGCAACTGCGTGCCGTGGCAGTCCGCGCAGGCGGGAATGTGCTCTGTTGGGTCGCCTTGCTTCACCAGCTGCCGTCCGCGATCGAGCAGGGGCTTGCCGACCGTGGGGGCTTCGGGCGGTGGGTAGGCAACCTGCTGGGCGGCGAAGTAGGCGGCCATCTGGCGCATGGAGGCGTCGTCCTGCAGCCCCATGAAGTACACCATCATCGGAAAGTGGCGGCGTCCGGCGCGGAAATTGACCATCTGGTTGTATAGATACCCGGCGGGCTTGCCGGCGATGCGTGGGTAATAGCCCTCGTTGGTCGCGTGCCCGCGCTCACCGTGGCAGGCGGTACAGGGCTG
>Ga0307372_10012421_pt1 | contig 11162 bp, 9 predicted proteins | sample OX1MG_FD_202533 | JGI IMG/M metagenome (GOLD analysis project Ga0307372, IMG submission 202533) | Soil microbial communities from Risofladan, Vaasa, Finland - OX-1 | ecosystem: Environmental > Terrestrial > Soil > Coastal area > Acid sulfate soil | place: Finland: Risofladan, Vaasa | collected...
CGGGTCTCCCGCGCGTGCGTCTGTGCTGGAGGACTCCCACGCCGGCATACCCACTCACGCTTGAAGCATCGCGTGCGCCGCGTACCGGAACCAGTTCACGTTGAGCTCGAGATCGTCGACGGGAATGCGCTCGTCGGCGGAGTGGATGAGCGTTGCGGAGACTTCTGCGGGCATCGACCGCATGGCGAAGAAGCCGTACGCGACCGTTCCGAACGCGTCTCGCAGCCAGTGGCTGTCGGTGAAGCCGGGGCACGCGAGCGGCACCGCCCGGGCGCCGGGCTCGACCTCGGCGACGTACGACTCGATCGCACGCCAGAGCGGCGTGTCGAGCGACGAGCGCGTCCCTCCTTGCGCGTCGCCGAAGACGAGCTCGTACTCGATGTCGTCGCCGAGCATCGCACGCACGACCGGCTCGATTTCTGCCGGCGTCTGGCCCGGAAGCAGGCGGCAGTCCACCTCGAGATCGACGAGCGCGGGAATGACATTGCGCTTGTGCGAGGCGGTGATCATCGTCGGCGAGAACGTCGGCGCAAGCAACGCGCGCACGACCTCCCCGGTGATCTCGTCCAGCGCGCGCAGCCGGCCGACGATGTCCGCGGTCGGTGGAAGCTCGCCGAGGACGGCGCGCGTGAACGCCTCGACCTCCTGCTGGACCTGCTGCTCCGGCTGATACGCAGCAATGCGCTCGATCAGCGTCGCCGCCTTGACGAGGGCGTTGTCGGCGATGGACGGCATCGACGCGTGCCCAGAGCGGCCTTTGACGAGGATCCTGAACGGTGCGGTGAGCTTCTCCGCCGTCGTGCACTGATAGAAGGTCGCTCCGCCGAGCTCGATGCGGTCGCCGCCGCCCTCGTTGATCGCGTACTCGCAACGGACGGCATCCGGGTGCGCCTCGCACAGCCACTGGAGGCCGAAACCGTCGCCGACCTCCTCGTCGGCCGTGGAGGCGAGGACGAGGTCGCCGGACGGCCGAAACCCGTCGCGCACGAGCGACGCGAGCGCGACCGCCTCGGCGGCGACCTGGCTCTTCATGTCGAGCGCGCCGCGCCCCCAGACCTCCCCGTCCCGCACCTCGCCGGAGAAGGGCGGCACCGACCACTCGGCCGGTTCGGCGAGGACGACGTCCGTGTGGCCGAGCAGGAGCAGCGACGGGCCGTCCCCCGTGCCGCGAACGCGCGCGACGAGGTTCGCGCGCTCCGGCACGCGGGCGTACAGCTCGCACTCCACGCCGTTCGCCTCCAGGTAGTCGCGCAGCAGCTCGGCCGCAGCCGTCTCGTTGCCGGGCGGATTGGTCGTGTCGACGCGGATGAGGCGCGCCAGCAGGTCGGTCACCTCGGCGCGCAGGCTGTCGGCCACCACGGGCGGAGCATACTTCTGCGGGTGAGCGACCTCTTTGCCGATGCGGCATCGCAACGGGCCGGCGAGATCGCGCCGCTCGCGCAGCGGCTGCGGCCCCGCTCGCTGGAGGAGTTCGTCGGACAGGCGCACGTGCTCGGCGAGACCTCGGCGCTCCGGCTGGCGATCGCGGAGGACCGCGTCCGGTCGTCGATCTTCTACGGGCCGCCGGGCTCCGGCAAGACGACGCTCGCGCGCATCGTGGCCGCATCGACGGGGGCGGCGTTCGAGGAGCTCTCGGCCGTCTCCGCCACCGTGAAGGACGTGCGGGAGGTGCTCTCGCGCGCGCGCGAACGGTTGGGAGCGAGCGGCCGGCGGACGATCCTCTTCCTCGACGAGATCCACCGCTTCAACAAGGCGCAGCAGGACGCGCTGCTGCCGGCCGTGGAGGACGGCCTCCTGACGCTGATCGGCGCGACGACCGAGAACCCGTACTACGAGGTGAACTCAGCGCTGCTGTCCCGCGTGCAGGTCTACGAGCTCGAGACGCTCTCGGAGGAGGAGATGGCCGTCGTCGTGCGCCGCGGGCTGGCGGAGATCGGCGGCGACGCAGCCGACGAGGTCGTCGACCTGATCGTGCGTCGCGCGGGCGGCGATGCACGCAATGCGCTCAACATCGTCGAGCTCTCCTCGGAGACCTCGCGCGGCGCGATCACGGTGGAAAACGTCGAGGACGCGGCGCGCAAGCGGCCCGTCGTCTACGACAAGGCATCGGACGCGCACTACGACTTCACGTCCGCGTTCATCAAGTCGATGCGCGGGTCCGACCCGGATGCTGCTGTCTACTACCTCGCCGCGATGCTCGAGGGCGGAGAAGACGCCCGCTTCATCGCACGACGCATGATCGTGCTTGCCTCCGAGGACATCGGCAACGCGGATCCGCACGCGCTCGTCGTCGCCGTCGCCGCGGCACAGGCGGTCGAGCACGTGGGACTGCCGGAGGCTCGACTGAACCTCGCGCAGGCGGCGATCTATCTCGCGCTCGCGTCGAAGTCGAATGCGAGCTACGTCGCGATCAACGAAGCGACGGCCGACGTTCGAGAGCATGGAACCGCGAAGCCGCCGAAACCACTGCGCGACGCGAGCTGGTACGGCCGGCAGCTCGGTCACGGCAAGGGCTACGTCTATCCGCACGACGATCCGAGCGGATTCGAGGTCGACTATCTCCCGGACGAGCTCAAGGGCAAGAAGTACTACAGGCCGGACTGATGAAGCTGCACGTCTACGAGTGGGGCGACCCGGACGCGCCGCCGGTCGTGTGCCTGCACGGTGTCACCGCGCACGGCGAGCGCTTCATGCAGCTCGCGGACGAGCGCTGGGCCGAGCACTTCCACGTGATCGCGCCGGACCTGCGCGGCCACGGGCGTTCCGGGTGGGAGCCGCCGTGGGACTTCGGCACGCACGTCGCCGACCTGATCGAGACGATCGACGGCCTCGGCCTCGAGCAGCCGGACTGGGTCGGCCACTCGTTCGGCGGGCGCCTCGTCCTCGAGCTCGCCGCGCGCCACCCGGAGCGGATCCGGCGGGCCGTCCTGCTCGATCCGGCAATCGACATCCTCCCCGACGTGGCCGAGTTCATGGCCTACGTCGAACGGCAGGAGCAGGTGTACGACTCCGCTGCCGCATACGTCGAGAGCCGACACGATGCCGGCCAGATCGACGTCGCCCGCGCGCTGGCGGACATCCCGCTCTACCACGACGTCCTTCCGGACGGGCGCCTCAAGCGGCGGACGTCGCAGGACGCCGTGATCTCGATCTACCGCGAGCTCGCGACGCCCTCGCCTCCACCCGACACGCTGACGGTGCCGACCCTCCTCCTGTACGCGCCCGAGTACGGCCTCGTGCGCGACGACCATCTACAGGCGTACGACGGTCGCGTCGAGCTCGTCACCGTGGCCGGGCTCCACATGGTCATGTGGTCGGCGTTCGACGAGACCGCGGACGCCGTCGAGCGGTTCCTACAGGATCCGCGCCCCTAAAGCAGACGCGATCAACTCGACCGCGAGCTTGCCGGTCGCGTTCTCGCGGTCGAGCACCGGGTTCACTTCGACGACGTCGAAGGAGTCGGCCTTCGCCGACTCGGCGACGACCTCCATCGCGAGGTGCGCCTCGCGGTAGGAAAGCCCGCCGCGCACCGGAGTGCCGACGCCGGGCGCGGTCTCCGGATCGACGACGTCGAGATCGAGGCTCACGTGGAGGAAGGCCGCACCGGAGGCGTGCGCGATCGCGTCGCGCATGCAGTGCTCGACGCCGATCCGGTCGATGTCGGCCATCGTGTAGACCTTCGCGTCCAGCTTCTTCAGCAGCTCGCGCTCGCCCTGATCGAGCGAGCGCACGCCGAAGAGCGACAGGCGGCCGGCCTCGACGGCGGGCAGCGTCCAGCCCTCGTAGTCGAACGCGCGGCCGCCGAGACCGAGCGCTGCCGCGAGCACCATGCCGTGCACGTTTCCGCTCGGAGACGACTCCGGTGTGTTCAGATCGCCATGCGCGTCGATCCAGAGCACACCGCCCGGTCCGTGCGCCGCCGCCATGCCGACGAGCGTGCCGAGCGCGATCGAGTGGTCGCCGCCGAGCACGAGCGGCGTCTGTCCGTCACGGCGAGCGCCGGCAACGAGCTTCGCCACCTCGTCGCAGAGCGCGAGGATCTGCCGGAGGAACCGCGCGCGTTCGTCTCCCGCTTCGGTCGACTCCGCGACGGGCGCGATGACGTTGCCGAGGTCGACGGTGTGGATGCCGAGCGCCTCGCGCAGATGCTGCTCGAGCCCGGCGTATCGGATTGCCGACGGGCCCATGTCGACGCCGCGCCGTCCCGCCCCGAGGTCGAGCGGAGCGCCGATCAACGCGATCTCACGACCAGCCGGTTGCACCGTCACGCCGGCAAGGCTAACGTCAGCCCGTGGACCAGCCCGACGGGACGGTCGCGGTACCGGTGCGCGTCCTCCTCGTGGACGACGACCGTGAGTTCCTCGAGTCGCTCCTGCCTCTGATCGAGCACCAGCCTGTACTGACGGTGGCCGGGACCGCGGGGAACGGCCTCGATGCGATCGAGCTCGCGGACGAGCTCGAGCCCGACGCGGTCGTGATCGACCTGCACATGCCGATCGTCGACGGCGTCACTGCCGTCGCGCGGCTGCGGAAGGACCACCCCAGCCTGTGCCTGATCGCGCTCACCGGCGATCCGGCCCCGGAGCTGCATGACGCGGTGACCGAGGCGGGTGCCGACGCGGTGCTCATGAAGGGCGACCTCATCGACAGCCTCGTCCAGCGACTGCGCGCCGTACGAGCGGCGCAAGAAGCCCGCTAGACTCTCGCCCGCGGCGAGGTAGCTCAGCTGGTAGAGCACTCGGCTGAAAACCGGGGTGTCGCCGGTTCGAGTCCGGCCCTCGCCATTCGCCTGCGCGCGTCAGCGTTCTTCGCGCACGTACGGCAGGCCGAGGCTCGCGGGTGCGCCCAGCCTGCGGCGGGCGCCGCTCGCGGACACGAAGACGAGCACGACGACCGTCATCACGTATGGGAGCGAGTTCGCCCATAGCTCGGTCGGCCCGAGGTTGATGCCACGCGCCTGGAGCTGCGGTGACAGGGCCTGCAGCGCGCCGAAGAAGTATGCGCCGACGAGACACAGCGCGGGGCGCCAGAAGGCGAAGATCACGAGCGCGATTGCGATCCAGCCGGCACCGCCGGTGATCCCGGTCACCCACTGCGGCGTGATGGCGAGGGTGAACGTCGCGCCTGCAACACCCGCGAATGCGCCGCCCGCGAGCGTGTGCGCGTATCGGTACGCGGTGACGTTGATCCCCATCGCATCTGCGGAAGCCGGTGCCTCGCCGACCGCCCGCACGTTGAGCCCCGGCCGCGTCCGCGAGAGATAGAGCGAGACCCCGACGACGCAGACCCACGATGCGTACACGAGCACGTTCTGCCCGAAGATGATCGGGCCGACGACCGGCCAGCGCTGCATCGACGTCGGGAAGACGGCCGCGCTGAAGGCGTGCCGCGCGGGGTTGTCGGCGAGATTGAGGTCGTTACCGAGGTACGAGGAGAGCCCGGCGGCGCCCGCGAAGATCGTCAACGCGAGACCCGAGACGATCTGGCTCGCGCGCAGCGTGATGACGAGGAAGGCGTGGATGGCGGCCATCGCCATGCCGGCGATCGCTGCGACGCCGACCGCGGCCGCGAGCGAAAGGGCCGTGTCGGTGTGCAGACGCTGCACCGTCCAGAAGCCCATCACGGCGCCGACAAGCATCATCCCCTCGACGCCGAGGTTGAGTACGCCGGAGCGCTCCGCCAGCAGTTCGCCGAGCGCGCCGTAGAGAAGCGGCGTCCCGTAGGCAACGCCTGACGCAAGCACGACGACGAGCAGCGAGTTGTTCACGCCGCCTCCGTTGCAGGCATCGCGCGACCGAGACGGACGCGGTAGCGCACGAGCAGTTCTCCGCCGAGCGCCGAGAAGAGGATGATGCCCTGCATCACGCCGACGAGGCCGGACGGGAAATCGGCACCCTGCAGTGTGTTGCCGGCGTTCTGCAACGCGCCGATGAGGAACGCCACGATGACGACCGCGAGCGGGTTGTAGCGCGCGAGCGCGGCGACGACGATTCCCGTGTACCCGTAGAACTGCTTCTGCAGGCCGTTCGGGTCGGCGTCGAGCATGTGTGCGAAGTCACCCACCTGGCTCGCCCCGCCGAGCCCGGCGACGGCACCGGAGATGCCCATCACTGCGAGGATCTTGCGCCGCGTCCGCATGCCGGCGTACTGCGCGGCGCGCGGCGAGTCGCCGAGCACCTGCGCCTCGAAGCCGAAACGCGTGCGCGTGAACAGGAACCAGAGGAGGAACGCCACGAGAACGGCGATCCCGCTGCCGAGCGGGAAGATGTGCCATCCCGGCCAGATCGCTGCGTTGGGAATCGTCTTCGACGTCGGGAAGACGCTCGCGTTGAAACCCGTTGTCTGCCGCCAGTACGACTCGGTGTTGAACACGAGATACGTCAGGACGTAGGCGGCGACGTAGTTCAGCATCAGCGACGTGATGATCTCGTTCGTCTTGAAGAACGCGCGCAGCGCGCCGGGGATGAGCGCCCAGGCCGCGCCGCCTGCGCACCCCGCGACGACCATCGCGAAGATCACGAGCGGTGTCGGCCATCCGGCGCCGCCGAAATAGAGCCCGGCTGCGTCGGCGGTGATTGCGCCCATGAACAGCTGGCCCTCGGCCCCGATGTTGAACAGACGCATGCGGAACGCCGCCGCGGCCGCGAGCCCGGTGAACCCGAGCGGGGTCGCCTGCGTCAACGTCTGGCCGAGCGCGCCGCTGTTCAGGAACGCGGCGTCGACGATCTGCCTGTAGCTCGATATCGCATCGTGGCCGGTCGCGTACAGGACGAGGCCCGTCGCGAAGAACGCGAAGACGAGCGAGCCCGCCGGGACCGCGAACATCAGCCACCGGGGCTGCCGCAGCCTGCGCTCAATCCGCACGGGGATCCTGTCCGCCGGCCATGAGCAGGCCGATCTCCTCGACGTCTGCCTGCTCGCGCGACGTCTCGCCGACGATCACTCCTTCGTACATCACCGCGACGCGGTCGGCGAGCAGAAGGATCTCGTCCAAGTCCTCGCTGATCAGGAGCACGCCGACGCCGTCGGCGGCGGCTTCGCGCAGATACGCGTGCACGGTCTCGATCGCGCCGACGTCGAGCCCACGGGTCGGCGACGCGGCGATGAGCAACCGCGGCTTGCCGGAGAACTCGCGCGCGAGGACAACCTTCTGCAGGTTGCCGCCCGACAGGAGCCGCGCCGGCGCGCCAGGCCCGGAGGCGGCGATGCCGTAGCGGTGGATCAGCTCGACGGCGCGTTCGCGAATGCGTCCGAGGCGGAGCAGCGGCCCGTGCGACGAGCCCCGCTCGCGGTACCCCTTGAGCGCGAGGTTCGACGCGATGCTCAGGCTCGGCGCGACCCCGGCTCCGAGGCGGTCCTCCGGCACGTAGGCGACTCCCGCTGCGATCGCCGACCGCGGATCGCCGGCGCGGATCGCCTTGCCGGACACGAGGATCTCCCCGCGCGTCGCCCGGCGCATGCCGGCCACGGTCTCCGCCAGCTCCCGCTGCCCGTTGCCCGCGACGCCGGCGACGGCCACGATCTCCCCACCGCGCACGACGAGGGAGGCGCCCCGCACCGCGGAGTCGCCCCGGTCGGAGTCCGACCAGACATCCGTGAGCTCGAGCACGGGCTCGCCCGCGGTTCTCGCCCGCGCGGCCTGGCCACCGTCGAGCTCGCGGCCGACCATGAGGGAGGCAAGTGAGCGCGGCGTCGCGTCGGCCGCCGACACGGTCGCGATCGAGCGGCCGCCGCGCAGAACGGTGACCCGGTCCGCGACCGCCTTCACCTCGTGCAGCTTGTGCGAGATGAAGACGACCGTCCTCCCTTCGGCGGCCATCTCACGCAGCGTCTCGAACAGGACGTCGGCTTCCTGCGGTGTCAGCACCGCCGTCGGCTCGTCGAGGATGAGGATGCGCGCCTCGCGATAGAGCGCTTTCAGGATCTCGACGCGCTGCTGCTCTCCGAGCGAGAGCTGCCAGACGCGGGCGCGCGGATCGACCGCAAGGCCGTAGCGCTTCGAGAGCTCGGCGACGCGCTGCTCGATCGCGCGATGCCTGAGCCGAAAGGTGCGGCCTTCGCCGCGGTGGTCGCCGAGCACGACGTTCTCCGCGACGGTGAACGGCTCGACGAGCCGGAAGTGCTGGTGCACCATGAAGATCCGCGCATCGAGCGCGTCACGCGGCGACTGGAACTGCACCGGCTCGCCGTCGATGAAGATCTCGCCGGCGTCCGGCCGGTAGAGACCCGTGAGGATGTTCGAGAGGGTGCTCTTGCCGGCGCCGTTCTCCCCGAGCAGCGCATGCACCTCACCCGCGGCGGCCTCGAAGTCGACGCGGTCGTTCGCGAGCACTCCAGGGAAGCGCTTGACGATCCCGCGCATTTCGACCGCGGGAGGCGGAGGGGCGCCGTCGGCGCCCCTCCGGCCCTTCTCCGACTGAACCGTCACTAGCCCTTCGGGCTACCGACCACGCCCTTCACGAGCCAGTTCATGCCGTACAGGCTGTTCATGCCGCCCTTCAGCACCTGCATCCGCACGCCTGGCTTCACGCGCAGCTTGCCGCTCTGGTCATAGAGCGGGCCCGTGAACTCGTAGAACGAGCCGTTCTCGATCGCCTTCATCTTCGCGGCGATCTTCGCCTTCGTCGCCGCAGACACGCCCGGGCCGAACGGCGCGATGCCGGTGAAGCCCGACTTCATGGAGCCGTAGTAGAAGCCCGACTTCCACGTCCCGTTCATCGCCGCCTTGACGCGCGACAGGTAGTACGGGCCCCAGTTGTAGACCGAGGCCGTCTGCCACGACTTCGGGGCGAACTTCGACGAGTTGGAGTCGTACCCGACCCACGGGATTCCCTTCGACTCGGCGAACTGGCCGGTCGCCGGCGAGTCGACGTTCTGGCCGAGCACGTCGGCGCCTGCTGCGACGAGGCTCTGGGCCGCCTTCTTCTCCTTCGCCGGGTCGAACCAGTTGTTCGTCCAGACGAGGTGCACCTTCGCGCCCGGATGCGTCACCTGCGCACCGAGCGTGAACGCGTTCGCGTGCCGGATGACCTCGGGGATCGGAAACGCGACGACGTAGCCGATGTCACCGGTCTTCGACGCGGCGCCGGCGGCCATCCCGGAAAGGAAGACCGAGTCCTCGGCGGCGCCGAAGTACTCCGACAGGTTCTTCGAGACGTCGGTGCCCGTCGCCTGCTCGAACAGGACGCTCGGGTACTTCGCCGCAAACGCCTTGGAGAAGTAGCCGTACGACGTGCCGAAGATCATCTTGTAGCCCTGGTTGACGAGGCTCGCGACGGTCTGCTGGAGCTGCGCTCCGACCGCGATGTTCTCCTTGTACGTCGTCTGCACCTTGCTGCCGAGCATCTTCTGGACATACAGCCTGCCGGCATCGTGGGCCTGGGACCAGCCACCGTCATTGTGCGGGCCGACATAGATCCACGCCACCTTGAAGGCGCTGTTCGACTTGGCCGATCCGGCCCCGGCACCGGCCGCGAGCACGACGGTAACCGCTGCGATCGCCACCACCAGGGCGGCGAGCGCGTGCTTCCTCTTCCTCATGATTCCCCTCTCGATCGCCGATCCTCCGAACGGCCTCCGACTATACGACGGGCGTTCGGTCATGTCAGCCCCACGATGTCGTCCGGCCGGACGGGGACGCGCGCGAGCTCGCGGCCGGTCGCGTGTCGGAGCGCGGCCACGACGGCGGCGGTCGAGACGACCGTGGGCGGCTCGCCGACGCCCTTGACGCCGTAGGGGGCATCCGGCTCCGGCTCCTCGACGAGGTCCGAGTCGATCGGCGGCACGTCGAGCGCCGTCGGGATGAGGTAGTCGGTGAAGCTCGCGTTCGTGATCACGCCGTCGCGGGTCTGGATCTCCTCCATGAGCGCGAGGCCGATCCCCTGTGCCGTGCCGCCCTCGATCTGGCCTTCGACCGCCTGCGGATTGATCGCCTTGCCGACGTCCTGCGCGGTGCCGATCCAGACGATCCGCGTCAGGCCGAGATCGACGTCGACCTCGACCACCACCTTCATCGCGGCGCACGCGAACGCGACGTGCGCGGGCAGGTCGCCGACCTGGCCCGTCTCGGGGTGGAGCGGCCCCGTCGGGCGGTGCCGGTAGACGCGTTCGACGTCCACGTCTCCTCCACCACGCGCCTCGCGCTCCGCACGAGCGGCACGGCAGGCGTCGCGAACCGCGCCGGCGGCCATCCAGGTCATGCGCGACGCCGAGGCCGACCCGGCAGAGCCGACGGCCGCGGTCGTGCCCGGCGCCAGCCGGACGTCCTCCGTCTCGAGCTCGGTCCGCGCGACCTGGAGCATGACGTTCGTCACGCCCTGGCCGACCTCGGCGGCCGCGCAGTGCACCTCGGCGGAGCCGTCCGCGAACAGCCGGACGCGGGCCGCGCACGAGTCGTCGAAGCCTTCCGAGTACGCAATGTTCTTGAACCCGACCGCAAAGCCGGTGCCGCGCCTGACACCCTCGCCGCGGGTCGTGTTGCCGGTCCCGCCGGGCAGGCGGATCGCCGGGCGCGGCAGATCCTCCGGTGCCGGCTCGGGGAGCGCAGCGCAGCGCCGGATGACCTCGGCGACGGGAAGCGAGCCGTCGATGCGCTGGCCCGTCGGCAGCGTGTCGCCGGGCGCGAGCGCATTCAGCAGGCGCAACTCGATCGGGTCGAGCTCGAGCGCGTGCGCAAGCTTGTCCATCTGCGCCTCGGAGGCGAAGCACGTCTGCACGGCGCCGAACCCGCGCATCGCACCACAGGGAGGGTTGTTCGTGAACACGCAGGTCGTCTCGATGAGCGCATTCGGGACGGCGTACGGTCCGCACGCGAACGAGGTCGCGTTCGCGGTGACGGCGGTCGAGCTCGACGCGTATGCGCCGCCGTCGAGCAGGATCTGCATCCTCACGGAGACGAGCCGCCCGTCGCGCGTCGCGTGATGCTGCGCGTGGATGCGCGCCGGATGGCGGTGCACGTGGCCGGTGAACGACTCCTGCCGGTTGTAGACCATCTTCACCGGCCGGCTCGTGTGCAGCGCGAGCAGCGCCGCATGAATCTGGATGGAGAGATCCTCCCGTCCTCCGAAGGCGCCGCCGACACCCGCCAGGTGGATTCGCACCTGCTCCTCAGGGAGCGCCAGGCACGGGGCGACCTGCTCGCGGTCGACGTGCAGCCACTGCGT
>Ga0307372_10012422_pt1 | contig 11162 bp, 10 predicted proteins | sample OX1MG_FD_202533 | JGI IMG/M metagenome (GOLD analysis project Ga0307372, IMG submission 202533) | Soil microbial communities from Risofladan, Vaasa, Finland - OX-1 | ecosystem: Environmental > Terrestrial > Soil > Coastal area > Acid sulfate soil | place: Finland: Risofladan, Vaasa | collected...
ACGTCGCCCGGACCGATGCTCGTCGTCAGCCGCCACAGATCGTCCTCCCAAACCTGCTCGCGACCGAGCTCAGCCTCTCCCGTCACGCCGCGGCAGAGGACGCAGCCGTCAACCAACCTGCGTTCCCAGCCTCGCTGCCGTGAGCAGGACGACGTCTTCGATGGTGTCCGCGATGGCCGCGCCCGCCTCAGTGAGCGCGTCGATCTTGCTCTGGGCACTCCCGGTCGTCCCGCTGATGATCGCTCCCGCGTGCCCCATGCGCTTGCCCGGTGGGGCCGTGCGTCCGGAGATGAACGCGACGACCGGCTTGTCGAACCCGGTTTTGCGGATCCAGGCCGCCGCCGTCTCTTCATCGGAGCCGCCGATCTCGCCGATGAGCACGACGGCGCGTGTCTCGGGATCATCCGCGAATAGCTGCAGCACATCGGGAAAGCTGAGCCCCATGACCGGATCCCCGCCGATGCCCACCGACGTCGTCTGCCCCATCCCTCCCTGACCGAGCCCCTGGATGACCTCGTACGTGAGGGTGCCACTCCTGCCGACGATGCCCACGGGCCCAGGGGTGTTGATGTGGTTCGGGATGATCCCGATCTTGCACTGCTCCGGGGTGACGATTCCCGGGCAGTTGGCACCGAGCAGGTCGTGGCGGGTGCGAAGCACAAACTCGCGTGCGCGGATCATGTCCTGCACCGGGATGCCCTCGGTGATGCAGACCGTCAACCGGATGCCACCTGCGGCCGACTCCATGATCGCGTCGGCGGCGAAGGGTGGCGGGACGAAGATGCCGGAGACGTCGGCGTCGGTGGCCGCAATCGCCTCGGCGACGGTGTCGAAGATCGGCACTCCGTCCTGGTTCGTGCCGCCCTTTCCGGGCGAGACACCGGCGACGACGTTGGTGCCGAACGCGCGCATCTGGCCTGTGTGGAAGCTCCCTTCGCGCCCGGTGATCCCTTGAATGAGCACGCGGCTGTTCCGATCGACGAGCACGCTCATTTCGGGTCCCGCGCGAGCGCGACGATCGCCGCCGCAGCTTCGGGCGCACTCTTCCCTGGGACGATGCCGGCCTCCTGCAGGAGCCGGCGGCCCTCCTCCTCCATCGTCCCTGTCATCCGCACCACGAGCGGCTTCGTGATGTGCAACTCGTCGCGGGCCGCGATGATGCCGTGCGCCACCTCGTCACCACGCGTGATGCCGCCGAACACGTTGATGAAGACACCGCGCACCTTCGGGTCGAGCAGCACCATGTCCAGGGCATTGCGCACACGCTCGGCGTTGGCGCCGCCGCCGATATCGAGGAAGCACGCGGGGTCACCACCGTGCTGCTTGACGAGATCCAGCGTATTCATCGTCAGACCGGCGCCGTTGCCGATGCATCCGATGTCGCCGTCGAGATGCACGTAGGTCAGACCCCGCCGCCTCGCCTCGACCTCGAATGGATCGTCGCCGGTGCGACCATCGTCGCCGGTCTCATCCTTGGCCAGCTCCTCGGCCACCGCCGCGTGCCGGTAGTGCGCGTTCTCGTCGATCTCGAGCTTGCCGTCAGCGGCGACGAGCGATCCCTCCGGTGTCAGGACCAGGGGGTTGATCTCGCAGGTCAGCGCGTCGAGCGACGTCGCCACGTTGTACAGGCGGGTCGTCAGGTTGACGAGCCCGCTGACGAGCTTCGATGTTCGATCGTGGAGCTGCGGCGAATGAGCGAGCCCGGCGAACGCGAGCTCCCGGATCTCCCACGGCTGCGGTCCGGCGAAGGGATCGGGCCAGAGCTTGGCGATCCGCTCAGGCGCCTCGACAGCCACCTGCTCGATCTCCATGCCGCCCGCCGCGGAGAAGATCACCACCAGCCGCCGGCGATCGCGGTCGAGCGTGATGCCGAGGTAGAGCTCGGCGTCGATGTCGAGACCGGTCTCACACCAGACGCTCCTGACGGGATATCCGCGGATGTCCATCGCGAGAATGCGCGCCGCCTCGCGGCGAGCCTCATCGGGTGTGTCGACGACCGCGATGCCGCCCGCCTTGCCGCGACCTCCAATCGGCACCTGCGCCTTGACCGCCACGCGACCCAACTCCTGCGCGGCGGCCGCGGCCTCGTCGGCAGTGCGCGCGAGACGACCCGGAGGCACCGGTATTCCTGCGGCGGCGAATTGCTGTTTCGCCTGGTACTCGAGCAGCTTCATCGCCGGCCAAGTCTAGAGAAACGACTCTTCGTCATCGGCGAGGAGCGATCCGGTCCAGTTCCTCGAGATCGGCGGCGGTCGGCCGCCAGCGGCCGGCCCGGGCGTTGGCCCGCACCTGCTCGGCCGACATGGCCCCTGCGATCACGGAGACGACTCGCGGCTGCGCAGCGAGCCCTCCGATGGCGACATCGAGCAGCGTGACGTTGCGTTCCTGTGCGAAGCGCTCGAGCGATTCAACGATGTCGAAATTGCGGTCGGTGAGCCAGCCATTTGCGTTGGGTCCGGGCGCGCTCGCCAGACGGGTGCCAGTCACGGGAGGCTGACCGCGACGGTGCTTACCCGTGAGCGCGCCACTCCCAAGCGGGCTGTAGGGAATCATTCCGACGTCGAAAGACTCGCAGGCAGGGATGACCTCGTCTTCGACGGAGCGATCCAGGAGGCTGTACGCGTTCTGGGCGCTGACGAACCTGGTCAGCCCATGGCTGCGGGCCACCCAGTCCGCGTCGGCAATCTGCCAGCCGGCGAGGTTCGACGATCCCGCGCAACGGATCTTTCCTTCATTGACGAGCTCGGTGAGCGTTTCGAGCGTCTCCTCGAAGGGCGTGTCCGGGTCCGGCGTATGCAACTGATAGAGGTCGATCCAGTCGGTGTCAAGACGCCGCAGGCTGTCCTCGACCGCGATGCGGATCCAGCTCCGCGAGCCGCCGTGTCCGGGACCGCCGGACGCGTGCCCGAACTTCGTCGCGATGACGGCGGATTCCCGGCGTCCTTTCAGCGCCGCACCGAGCATCTCCTCGCTCTTCCCGCCGCCGTAGATATCCGCGGTGTCGAAGAAGTTGATGCCCTCATCCATTGCCGCGTGCACGACCGTGGCGGTTCCTGCCGCGTCGAGCCTCCGCCCGAAGTTGTTGCAGCCGATGCCCACGACGGTGACCTGCAGCACGCCGCCGATTGGACGCGTTTCCGAGTGGATCACGCCGGACAGAGTACGCAAAGTGCTGCTCTGCACCTTCGTATGGCTGGTACGCGGGAAGGCTGGTAGGCTGCCGATGGTGGCAAGACGCGACACTCCGGCGCCCGCAGCCGACGAAGGTCCCGCTCCCGATCCGGTCAAGCCTTCGGTCAAGGCGGAGGCGGACCGCCTCGGCGTCGAGCGGCAGATGGCGGCCCCTCGCGACGCGATTTCGGCGATCTCGGTCCGGACGCTCGTCACCGCGGCATTGATCGTTCTCGCGATCGTGGCGATCGTCGCATTTCTGGCCAGCATCGTCAGCATCGTGCTGGTCGTCCTGGTGGCGATCGTGTTCGCCGAGGGCATCCGGCCGCTGGTCGCCGACCTGCGTCGCCGCAAGGTTCCCACCGCACTGGGCATCCTCATCGTGTACATCGCACTGCTGGCGCTGATGGCGCTCATGGTGCTGCTCCTCGTGCAACCCATTGTCAGTGAGGCGCAGTCGCTCGCAGCGAACTTTCCGACATACCAGAAGGACTTTCTCAGCTGGTTCTCCGGAATCGAGCAGCAGTTTCACTTCAACGTCGACATCGGCAAACAGCTTGGGAGCGTCGTCGACGCGACGCAGAAGGTGCTCATCGCCATCGGTGGCACGATGTTCAGCCTCGTGGTCAACTTTGTCCTGGTGCTCGTTGTCGGCTTCCTCTGGCTCGTGAGCAGCGACCGTCTGAAGGCATTCACTGTCGACCTCTTTCCGGAAGCGCACCACGAGCTTGTCATCGACATCTTTCGCGAGATGGGATTCCGGATGGGCGGCTTCCTGCGCGCGAGCGCACTCAACAGCGTCGCAGTAGGACTCGTGGTCGGCGTCGCGTGCGCTGTCCTGCGCCTTCCCGACTCTGTGCTCCTCGGCATCTTCGCCGGGCTGTGCGCGGCGATCCCGATGGTGGGCGGGATCCTCGGTGTCGTGCCGGCAGTGCTCATCGGGTTCACTGTCAGTCCCGGCTACCCGATCCTCGTGCTCGCGGTGCTGCTCGTGATTCAGCTCGTCGACGCCAACACCGTCGTGCCGATCGTCATGAACCGGGTCGTGTCACTGCCGGCCCTCGGCGTGGTCCTAGCCCTTCTGGTCGGCGGAGCGCTGCAGGGACTCATCGGGGCGCTCCTCGCGGTCCCAGTGGCCGCGGCGCTGCAGGTGCTCCTGGTGCGCGCGATGGTCCCCGCGATCCATCACGCCCAGGGTCGCACCGACCGAGCATATGCGAAGGCGTATGTGCCCTTATCGCCGAACCTGAAAGACACGGCGCCGCGCATGGGTGGACGTCGCGTCAACCCTCGCTGACGCCGGACGGTTCAAAGGGGAATGTTGCCGTGCTTGCGGCGCGGTGTCGGGACCGCTTTGTTGCGTGCCATGCGCAGCGCGCTGATGAGCGCCGCGCGCGTCTGGCGGGGCTCGATGACGTCGTCGACGTACCCGCGCTCGGCGGCGTAGTACGGGTTGGCGAACTGCTCCCGATACTCCTCGATCAGCTGCTGTGAGCGCTGTGCGGGATCGTCAGCCTGGGCGATCTCCTTCTTGAAGATCACGCTGACCGCGCCCTGCGGGCCCATGACGGCGATCTCCGCGGTTGGCCAGGCAACGTTGTAGTCCGCGCGGATGTGCTTCGAGCACATGACGTCATATGCGCCGCCATACGCCTTGCGGGTGATGACGGTGAGCTTCGGTACCGTTGCCTCGCAGTACGCGTAGAGCAGCTTGGCGCCGTGGCGGATGATGCCGCCGTATTCCTGGTCGGTGCCGGGCAGAAACCCCGGCACATCGACGAACGTGATCAGCGGCACATTGAAGGCATCGCAGAAACGCACGAAGCGGGCAGCCTTGATCGACGCGGAGATGTCGAGCGCGCCGGCGAGCACCCGTGGTTGGTTGCCGACGATGCCGACGGGATGCCCGTCCAGCCGCGCGAAGCCGCAGATGATGTTTTCCGCGTGGTACGGCATCACCTCGAGGAAGTTGCCGTCGTCGACGACGCGGGTGACGACACCGCGCATGTCGTACGGCTGGTTCGGGTTGTCGGGGATGATGGTCTGGAGCTCGGGATCCTCGCGGAGCGGATCGTCGAGCGTCGGCCGGTACGGCGGCTGCTCGCGATTGTTGGCCGGCAGGTAGGACAGCAGCTCGCGCATCTGAAGGAACGCCTCGTCCTCGCGGTCGGCGATGAAATGCGCGACTCCACTGCGCTGGTTGTGCACGTCGGAGCCGCCCAACTCCTCGAACGTCACCTGCTCGCCGGTCGTCACCTTGATGACGTCGGGACCCGTGATGAACATGTACCCGACCTTGCGGACCATGAAGATGAAGTCCGTCATCGCCGGGGAGTACACGGCGCCGCCGGTGCACGGCCCGACGATGAGCGAGAGCTGCGGGATCACCCCGCTGGACTCGACGTTGCGATAGAAGATCTCCGCATAGCCGGCGAGCGACACGACGCCTTCCTGGATGCGGGCGCCGCCCGAGTCGTTGATGCCGATGCATGGGCATCCGGTTCGCTGCGCGAGATCCATGATCTTCGTGACCTTCTCCGCGAACACCTCGCCGAGCGAGCCGCCGAACACCGACGCGTCGTGGCTGAAGATGAAGACCTGCCGGCCGTCGACGGTGCCCCATCCCGTGACCACGCCATCGCCCGCAGTCCGGCGCTCCTCCATGCCGAACGTCGTGGTTCGGTGCAGGGCGAACATGTCCACCTCGGTGAACGACCCGGGGTCGAGCAGCTTGTCGATGCGCTCGCGGGCGGTGAGCTTGCCCTTGGCGTGCTGTGACCGCTCGGCGGCACCGGCGCGATGGACTGCGTCGTAGCGGCGTTTGCGCAGCATGTTGATCTTCCGCCCCGTTCCGCCGTGCGAACCGCTCGACGACTCGCCCTCGGGAGGCACGGTGCCACGCGTTTGCCTCGTCACTGCGTCAGGCTACCAGGGGGATCGCACGCGCATGCCGGCTCATACCGAGACCTGAGGGTGGTAGACGCCGAAGACCTCCCGAAGCGCGCCACACACCTCGCCGACCGTTGCCTGGACGTCGAGCGCTTCGCGCATCAGGGGCAGGAGATTGTCAGTGCCCTCGGCGCCGCGCCGGAGTCTGTCGAGCGCGTGGGTGACAGCCCCTGTCTGCCGGCGCGCGCGCACCGTCTCCAGGCGATCGATCTGTGCCGCTTCGAGCTCGGCCCCGACACGAAGGATCTCGACGTCGCGTTGCGACGTCTCGGTGAACTTGTTGACGCCGACGATGACGCGCTCGCCCGCCTCGACGAGACGCTGATGCCGGTACGCGGATTCCTGGATCTGCTGCTGGTAGAAGCCCGCTTCGATCGCCGCGACCGCGCCGCCGAGATCGTCGACACGGCGCATGAGCGCACGCGACTCGTCCATGAGCGCGTGGGTGAGCGACTCGATAAGGTGCGAACCACCGAGCGGATCGGTGACGTTGGCGGCGCCGGACTCGAACCCGAGCACCTGCTGCGTGCGCAGCGCGATCTCCGCCGCCTGCTCCGACGGCAGCGCCAGCGCTTCGTCGTAACTGTTGGTGTGCAGCGACTGCGTGCCACCGCAGATCGCGGCCAACGCTTGAATCGCGACACGCACGACGTTGTTGATCGGCTGTTGTGCCGTCAGCGTCGCCCCGCTCGTCTGCGCATGAAAACGCAGGTGCAGGCTGCGCTCCTGGCGGGCGCCAAAGCGTTCTCGCATGACCTCCGCCCAGAGAGCGCGCGCGGCCCGGAACTTCGCGACCTCCTCGAAGAAATCATTGCTCACGTTGAAGAAGAAACTCAGGCGCGGTGCGAAGTCGTCGACCTGCAGTCCCGCGTCGATTGCCGCCTGCACGTACGCGATGCCGTTGCTGAGCGTGAAGGCAATCTCCTGCGGCGCCGTCGACCCGGCCTCCCGGATGTGGTAGCCGCTGATGCTGATCGTGTTCCAGCGTGGGAGCCGCTGCGCGCAGTAGGCGAAGGTGTCGGTCACGAGTCGCATCGACGGACGCGGCGGAAAGATGTACGTGCCGCGGGCGGCGTACTCCTTGAGGATGTCGTTCTGGATCGTCCCGCCGAGCGTATCCGCTGCGATGCCTTTGCGCTCCGCTGCAAGCTCGTACAGAAGCAGCAGCACCGATGCCGGCGCGTTGATGGTCATCGACGTCGTCACTTCGTCCTGTGGAATGCCGCCCATCAGCAGCTCCATGTCGTCGAGCGAGTCGATGGCGACGCCGACCTTGCCCACTTCCCCGTGCGCGAGCGGGTCGTCGCTGTCATAGCCCATCTGGGTCGGAAGGTCGAACGCCACCGAGAGCCCGTTCTGCCCGGCGCGCAGGAGGTAGTGGAATCGCTCATTCGTCTGCGCCGCGCTGCCGAAGCCGGCGTACTGGCGCATGGTCCAGAGCCGCGATCGATATCCCTCGGGGCGGATCCCGCGAGTGAACGGGAACTCGCCCGGGTCGGGCCAGCCGTTGGATTGGTCGACGTAGAAAGGCTCCAGCGGCAGCCCGGACTCCGTCTGTGCCGCGGGGTCCTCACTCACCCGTCCGACCCGATGTGCTCCTCGTCGGCCTGGCAGAGCTCCGTGAGCACCCCGCCCGCCGCCGAAGGGTGGAGGAATGCCACGAGCCGGCCGGCCGCCCCCTGTCGCGGGCAGGTGTCGAGCAACCGGAGACCGAGCTCCGCAAAGTGATCGAGGCTCGCCTGCACGTCGTCCACGCCGTAGGCAACGTGGTGCAGACCGCCCCCACGCCGGGCGAGAAAGCCGGCGATCTTCGAATCCGGGCCTGTGCTGCCGAGGAGCTCGATGCGCGACTCCCCCACCTCGAACATGACTGCTTCGATGCCGTCGGAGGCAACAGACTGGCGATGCGCCGGCGCCGAGCCGGTCAAGCGCTCGTACGCTGCGATGGCGACGTCGAGATCCGCAACCGCAATCCCAACGTGATCGATTCTGGTGAATGCGCTCGCCATCGTCGGCCGAGTATAGGAAGCAATACGGCAACGCCGCGTTCGCATTCGCGGAACGGCTGCTAGCGTCGCACTCGCCGTGAGAACCCGACGAGCGGTCGCGATTGCGACCGGGGTCGCCGCAGTCCTCCTCGCGTACTACGCGATCAGCTGGGCGCAGGTGACCCCCAGCCGCGAGCGCGGCACCGACTTTTCAGCGTCGTATGTCGCCGCCCTGCTGTTGCGCAGCGGCGACGGGAGCCAGCTGTACGACCAGCAGGTCGAACGCGCGCGTCACCTCGAACTCCTGCCCGCCGGGACGGTCATCAACCTGCCGTTCATCACCCCGCCGACCACCGCGCTCCTGGCGCTGCCGTTCACAGCGCTGGACCCCGGCACCGCGTTCCGGGTCTGGTCGATGCTGGAGTTGCTGCTCCTCGTGCTCGCCGTCTGGATCGCGATCCGAGCGGGTCCGTGGCCGGCGCTCCGCGCCCGGGCGAGGCGCATGCCAGTCGTGCTGATGGCGCTCGCCGGCGGAGGCACGTTTGCCTTTCTGCTGCTCGGCCAGATCGACGGCTTCGCGGCACTCGGACTTGCCGCTGCCTACGCGTCGTGGCGAGGTGAGCGCAGCGCGACCGCCGGGTTCTGGCTCGGACTGGCATTCGCGGCCACCAAGCCGCATCTCGCGATCGGGCTCGCGATCTGGCTCTTCGCGCGTCGCGACTGGCGCGCGCTCGCCGGTGCGTCCACAGGCTGCGCGCTGGTCGCAGCGGTGTCGCTGGCACTGGTGGGCCCGTCGGGGATTGGCGATTTCGTCTCGGCGCTCGGCTTCGCGTACGGCAACACTCCGGTCTCGAGCACCCTCGGTGTTCCCGGGCTGATCGGCTCGTGGTTCGGCGGCGGGACGCTCCCGGCGGTGATCGGCATCACCGGCGCGTCGGTCGCCCTGGCCGGCTGCGCCGTCCTCGGAGCCCGGTCGCGCAGAGGTTCGGCCACCCTGGAGGTATCGCTTGCCGGCGCGGTCGCCCTATCGCTCGTCGCCTCGCCCCACCTGCTCGCTCACGACCTCGTCATCCTCGCCCCGGTGTTCGCCTGGTGCGCCGCCCGCGCGGCAACGGTGGACGTGACGCCCTGGCCGGGCACGGCCGCGCTCCGGATGATCGGCGCCTGGGCGATCCTCGGGCTCGTGACGTTGCTGGACACGGGAAACTCGGCGCCCGCGCCACCCGGACGGCTCGTGCCGCTCGTGCTGCTGGCGGCCGGAGCGGCGGCGCTGGTGATCACCGGATCGCGATCCGTGGCCGGCCGGCCCGCCCGGATCGCGCTCGCTCAGTCGGGCAGTGGCAGGGGGGCCGGCGGGTCGACGGCGTAGTCGTAGAAGCCTCGACCGCTCTTGCGGCCGAGCCGGCCCGCGGCGACCATCCGCTCGAGGATCGCGACGGTCGCCACATCACCCGGTGCGTGGTCGCGCTCCATCCTGTCGCGGCGGATCGTCAGCACGGTGTCGAGCCCCGAGAAGTCCGAGAGCTGGAACGGACCCATCGGCCAGTTGAGTCCTTTGCGCACCGCAACGTCGATGTCCTCCGCGGAGGCGACGCCACCCTGCAGCAGCGAAAATGCCTCGCGCGATGCGGAGCCGAGGATGCGATTGACGATGAATCCGTCGATCTCCTTCTCCACAACGATCGGTGTGCGGCCCATGCGTCGCGACCAGGCGACCGCGCGCGCGGTGGTCTCGTCGGATGTCTGCGGGCCGCGCACAACCTCGCACAGGTCCATCACCAGCACCGGGTGAAAGAAGTGCATGTTGCAGCAGAGTTCCGGACGCGCCGTTGCATCGGCGAGGCGTGACACGACGATGTTGCTCGAGTTGGTCGCGATCCCCGCGGTCGCCGGGAGATGCGCGTCGAGCGCTGCGAAGATCTCGCGCTTGACCGACGGAATCTCGACCACCGCCTCGATCGCCCATGCCGAGCCGGCTGCGGCTGAGGCGAGGTCGCTCATCGGACTGACCCTGCCGGCGGCCGCGTCGGCGGAGTCGCGATCGAGCTTCCCTTTTTCGACTCGACGGTCAAGCCACTGACGGTTTGTCACCATCGCGCGTTGGAGCACGTCCGCGCTGACATCGACAAGCGCGACATCGATGCCGTTCAGTGCTGCCTGCTGGGCGATCTGCGCGCCCATGGTGCCGGCGCCGACGACGAGCAGACGCCCTTCGGCATCGGCCTCGGTTGCCATCCGGCTCAAGTCTCGTCAGGCCAGCGGACGGGAACCCGTGTCGTGCACTCGGTGAGCTCCTGGGACGCCTTGGTGTACCGGACGATGGTCGGGAAGTCGCCTTTGAGCTTGAGCCTGCCGAGCATGATTCCCTTGGTGGCGTCGAGCTCCTTCTGCGCCACCTGCTTCCACCGCGAGTACGCACCGGTGATGACGAACTTCGCCTGCTGCGCGTCCTCGCGCGTGCCGACGCGAACATCGCGCGCCTCGCCGTGCCAGAGGTCGAGGAACACGCCTTTGTCCTCCGGGAAGTTCTTGTCAGGCTCGGCAAGCACGACCAGGCCGACGGTTCCCTCCCAGCCCGCGGCCGCTTGCCGGTACTTCGAGGAATTGTTGATCTCGGCCTTGAATGCCTCTGCCCATTCGGGGCTGTACGCGTCGACTACAGGGGCGGTCGTGTCTGCCATCTCGATCTCCTCTCGGGGGTGCGCGGGGAACGTCCGGGCAGCCAAGTGTGCCCCTCCGACGTGAACCCGCGCCACCGGATGACCTCCCGAACGCCCTATCCGCGCCTCAGCACTCGGGAATGTTGAACGGCGCGTTGAAGCCCTCGAGGATGACCGAGTGCTGGCCGACGTTGTAGGGCCCGGACGTAAACGGGTTGCTCGTCACGGCCACGGTGTTTCCGTCAATGACGACGGTGGCAGGCGTTCCGTTCGAAAACGTGATGATCAGGCTCCCACCCTGAGCTGTCCCCGGGGCCGCGCACGTGGTGGTGAATCCCCATGACGGCGCCGCAGCGCACGACGCGATCGTGAACGAGCCGCTGGCGCCGTCCGT